>Ga0075425_100002687_pt1 | contig 17835 bp, 13 predicted proteins | sample SoiMethybrSBSTD4_FD_75300 | JGI IMG/M metagenome (GOLD analysis project Ga0075425, IMG submission 75300) | Bulk soil microbial communities from a Populus tree surrounding site in Tennessee, USA - Soil MetaG P. TD hybrid SBSTD4 | ecosystem: Environmental > Terrestrial > Soil > Tree plantation... | reverse complement strand
CGTAATCATCGCATCGAGCTCGTCGGGGCTCACCATGAGCGAAATCCAGAAGGGCGCCGCGTCGCATCCCGAGCGCTGCGTTATCGCCCATCCGTTCAATCCGCCGCACCTGATCCCCCTGGTCGAGATTGTGGGCGGGGCAAAGACCTCGGAAGCGACGATCCGGCGCGCGGCGGAGTTTTACACGTCGATCGGGCAGCGGACGGTGCGGGTCAACAAGGAGATGCCCGGCCACGTCGCCAACCGACTGCAGGCCGCAATGGCGCGCGAGGTCTACTACCTTGTCGCCGAGGGCGTAGTGAGCGCCGCCGACGTCGACACTGCCCTGTGCTGGGGCCCGGGCCTGCGCTGGGGCGTGATGGGTAACCTGATGCTCAACCACCTCGGCGGCGGTCCGGGCGGCATCGAGCACTTCTTCCAGCAGTTCAGCGGTCCGATGACGGCCTGGTGGAAGACTCTCGGCTCGCCGGTACTAACGCCGGAAGTGCAAAAGAAGCTCATCGACAGCGTCCATGTCGAGGTTGGATCACGTTCCATCGACGAATTGGCAGCTGAGCGAGATGAGATCCTGCTCGGGCTGATCGAGCTACGCACCAAGGGTGTGAAGACCCCCGCTGCATCAAAACCTTCGGTTAGCGTTGCCTGATGCGGCGCAGATCTTGATGGGGAGGCGAAGATGACAGACGTCTTCGAAACTTGACCTCACGATCGGCTGGCAAGCACACCAGGCGGACAGTTTGGCGAGTGTTAGTCGGGCTTCTCAAGCTGCGAGCAGAAACCTGCAAAACTTCAGAAAAAAGGGAGAACCACAAATGAGCACCGCGACAATAACTGACCGTCCGGTTGAAGTGAGTGGCGAGGGCAGTCGGTTTACTGAAACCTTAGAAGAGAGGTTGAATCATCCCGCAACGTCGTCAGACTTCGATCTGACGAAAGCCGTGGATGAAGTCCTCGCGGATGTCGGCATGACCAGCGACGATTGCGGCGGAGAGATCAGCTTCTACGGAAGCGATCCAATTCTCGCAAGCCCGCTGCGGTTCGGGACAATGGCTGCCATCGGTCTGGCGGCAAGGAGCGTGGCGGTGGCCGCTCTCTGGCGACAAGCCACTGGCGAAGGACAGAATATCTCAGTGGACGTGCGTAAGGCACTGCGGCGTTTCTGCGGATTTTTTGAAGGCAAATGGGAAACCGTCAACGGCCGACCGCCCTCCCCAGGTGGCTATGCGGTTAGCCCATTCCTAACAATAGGTGACGGGTTCTTTCGCAAGACACGCGACGGACGATACGTAGTGGCGCTGGACTTTTATCCTCAGCTGTTCGTGCGAACCCTCAATTTTCTTAACTGCAGTTCAAGCAACGAATCCATCAACAATGCCATTAGCAAGTGGGACGCTGTGGAATTGGAGCAGGCTGCGGCAACCGAAGGATTGGTACTCGCGATCGTGCGGACGAACGCGGAATTCCGTCGCGAACCGCAATATACACAAGTCCTCTGCAACATGCCGCTGATCACGGTACAGAAAATTGGCGAGAGCGAGGCCGTCCCGCTCAAGGCGAGCAACAATCTTCCTCTTTCCGGCATCCGCGCATTCGGAATGGGTCATGTCATCGCGGGGGGCGCGATTGGAAGAGACCTCGCTCTATATGGCGCGGACGTGCTCAACATCTGGAGGCCCCGCGATTCTGAGATCGAAGGCTTCGCATGGGATGTCCAGGTGGGAATGCGTTCAACGATACTGGACGACGCGAAGGAGGATCGCGCCCGGTTCGATCAGCTTCTCCAGGGTGCTGACGTATTCTTTGCCAATAAACGCCCAGGATTTTTGACAAAGCACGACCTCGATGCCGATGCACTTTGCAGACAGAAGCCCGGATTGATTCATGCAACGGTCGTTCTGCACGGTGAGAAGGGGCCGTGGTCGAACCGGCCCGGGTTCGATGAGATCGGCGCCGCCGTGTCTGGCCTCTTCGCGATCGAAGGTTCCCCGACTAGGCCGAGACAGCCGCCGATTGTGCCGATTTGCGATAACGTGGTCGCCTGCCTGGGCACGACAGGAATTCTAGCAGCACTGCGCCGGCGCGCGATCGAGGGAGGCAGCTATCGCGTAGTGATTTCGCTGACAAGGACTGTGCTTTGGTTGCTCTCGTTGGGCATCTTCGACAAGGCTTACGCAAAAGCGACCGCGGGCTCGACCGACGAGCACACGTACATGGCTCCGGATCTGTTTACCGCGGAAACGCCCCTTGGTAGCTATCAGGGAATGACGGACCAGATCGTAATGTCGCGGACGCCGGGCTCCTTCAGAACCGTGCTTGTGCCGCGAGGCTCGAGCAAACCCGAATGGCTGGCGCATTAATTGCACCCTACTCGTATGGGTCACGAATATTGCTAACAGGGTGGACCCATGGCGCGATATTGGCGGACAATCGACTTTCCAAGCGATAGCCGTCATCGCCGCGCTGCCGTCCGAGCGCAAGCGTGTGCTGATCGTCGGCCCGGCTTTGCCGAGGTCGCGGCGGCGCGCTGCGGCACGCCGAAGCCGCGGTCGCGCTGATCCACTGGCGCAAACACCATACAGTCCGCAGAGGACATCGACTAACACTGAGACTAGTCACCGTCACAGCGAAGTAAGAGGGTGATCCAATGAGCGCCATCTCGGAAGCAACCCGTCCTATCGAAAAGTCATCCGTTGTCCATGAGACTCGTGCTGCGCGGAAGCGTGTCGTGATCGTCGGCGCCGGCTTTGCGGGGCTCGCGGCGGCGCACGCGCTGCGGCACGCCGACGTCGAGGTGGTGCTGATTGATCGACGCAATCACCACATATTTCAGCCGCTGCTCTATCAGGTGGCAAAGGCCAGCATCATTCTGCTAGATGCAGGTAACCGGGTCCTGCCGACTTTTGTTGAGCCACTGTCCCGCAGGGTAACCCGGCGGCTCACGCAACTCGGCGTGAAGGTACTGACCGGAGTCAAGGTCGAGACAGTCGACCAGTAGGGCGTTGTCGCCGGCGGAACAAAAATCCCGAGCGCCACGGTGGTGTGGACGGCGGGGGTCGCGGCATCGCCGATTCCAACAATGCTGGGGACCAAAACCGACCGCGCGGGGCGGGCGCTCGTTGACCCGTTTCTTAGGATCGTGGAGGCACCGGGAGTGTTCGTCGTCGGTGACGCGGCGTCGGTTACACAAAATGAACATCCTGTGCCCGGTGTGGCGCAGGCGGCGATTCAGGAGGGGCAGTATGTCGGGCGCCTGATCGCGAAGGAGCTGAGGGGGCCAAGATCGCACATCCGTTCAGCTATTTCGATAAAGGCAACATGGCAGTCGTCGGCAAGAATTACGCGGTGCTCGAAAGGGGCCGACTGCACACGAGCGGTTTCTTCACCTGGCTGGTGTGGGCGTTCGTGCACATCCTCTCCCTGCCGCAGCTGCAGAACTGCCTGCGTGTCCAGCGCCAATGGCTCTGGTCGTATCTCACCGGGCAGCGCAGCTCGCGATTGATCCCAGAGCTGCCCAGGCCAGGGCGGACCCACGGACACTGACTTCTCAGCTGGCGATGGTGGCACGTGGTGCTGGCGGTAGGTCTTGGCTAACGCTTCGCACTCTTGCCAGCTTTGAGCCGTTGGGGCGTGTCCTCCGCAGAACCGGAGGGCGAATTGACATTCTGGCCATGGCGCTGACCTCCTGCGCCACGATCCCCACGCCCCAGGACGCAAATGACGCCGTTCTCGTGCTCCGGAAATACTACGCCTGAGCTGACGTCTCTGGCCAAGAGGGCTCTGCGTCTTGCTCGACAGCCGATGCATCACCACGCCGTGTAGCATCATCATGATCGCATACGCGACGTGCGCGACCCTCCTTTCATCGATACCGGCCCGCACGAGATGGGCGGTGAATCGGTCGATCTCGACGCCCTGCGCATCCGTTGTAACACGCTCCATCCAGCCGCGCCCGTAGAGCAATTCATAATCGCGGGGGTGGCTCGTGCCGAACTCGAGATGTCGTGCGCACGGGTCCTGGAAGTCGAGCGATCGCAACGCCGGTCCGCAACAAGTTCGCAGGCGTCGGCGACCTGGTCATGTGATTCAATAGTGACGCATTGAATGGCGAGTCCGGCTGCTGGCGGTCCGGCAGCAAATGCAACTTCAACGGCTGCACGCACCACTGTCTCGTGGTCGCCCCCTCGGTTCGCCATTGCCGCGCCTCGCCTTCAGTGCTGCATAGGCGGGTGCATAAGCTCGGGCGAGAGCATCATATTCGCATCCAAATCCTTCATGATCCACAGCGAGCCCGCAAGCACGAGCAGCACGATAAGAATGCCGAATGCCAGTGCAAGGACGTTGTTCGTGTTGTCCGGTCCGGTCGTTATGTGCAGGAAGAACACCAGGTGCACGCCCATCTGGGCGATGGCCAGGACAACAAGTCCGATGGGTACGCCCGGCGTCCATAGCAGGGACGTGTTGGCGACCCAGAACGATGTCGCCGTAAGGATCACAGCCAGGAATAGCCCGATCGTATAGATGAGCAGACCGGGGGGTGCGGCCTCAAACTCGACACGTGCTGAGGCATCTCCAGGTGCGCGATCTAATCTCAATTCTGTCATAGGCTTGTTGCCATCAGATAAACGACGCTGAATATCCCGACCCAAATGATGTCGAGCGTGTGCCAGAACAGCGAGAAGCACATGAGCCGGAGCTGCACCCTCGAGCGAAAACCCATGACTTGGACCTGTGCCATCATCACTAGTAGCCAAATTAGACCGCCCGTGACGTGCAGCCCGTGGCAGCCCACAAGGGCGAAAAAGGCGGAGAGAAACGCGCTGCGCTGCGGGGTCGCGCCCTGAGCGATCATGTTGGCGAACTCGCGGATCTCAAGGCCGAGGAAGGCGACCCCGAGCAGGAACGTTAGCGCGCCGCCCAAATACGTAGCGACCCGACGTTTCGACCTGATTGCCAGTGCCATCAGTCCGCACGTATAGCTTGAAGCAAGGAGAAATGCGGTCTCCAGCGCGACGCTCACTTGATTGAATAACTCGGCACCAGTCGGACCGCCAGCAGTGGCACGTTTCAACACGGCGTAGGCGGCAAACAACGCCGAGAACATTACGATGTCGCTTAAGAGGAAAATCCAGAAGCCGTACGCAACTACGATCCTCTTTGGAGCAGGCCCCGCTTCGCTGGCAGGAACGAGCGGCACTTCATCGATAGTGTGATCGGCAATCGTCGAGACGCTCATAGCACGCCACCTTTGCCGCGATCGAACTCGGCGATTGTAGCGGCCGGCACCTCGAACTCATCACTGTCGCGGAATGCGAAGACAAGGAGTGTCACGAATGCTCCAAATACGCCGAGAATTGCCATCCACCAGATGTGCCAGATAAGGGCAAAGCCGGTCACAACAGCAAAGAATGCCGTGATAAAACCGGTGGAGCTGTTTTCGGGCATTTCGATCGGTTGGTACGCGGGCGATCGCGGTGGCTGAGCTCGTTTTGCGCGAGCAAGTTTCTTGCTAATCCAATAAGCGTCTCGCTCACTCACGCGCGGCAGAACCGCATAATTCCAGGCCGGTGGTGGTGACGCTGTGGACCATTCGAGCGTGCGACCGTCCCAGGGATCACCGCTCTCGTCACGAAGCTGCGCACGCGCCCGGAACGAGACCACGAATTGAGTGATCTGACAGACAATTCCCGCCAGAATGACGACTGCTCCGACGGCGGCGACCAACAACCACGGTCGCCAAGCCAGAACGTCGTAATGCTGCATGCGCCGCGTCATGCCCATCAGACCCACCACATAGAGCGGCATGAATGCGAGATGGAAACCGATGAACCAGCACCAGAACGCAGCTCTACCCCAGCTTTCGTCGAGCTTGAAGCCGAATGCCTTGGGGAACCAATACGTGTAGCCGGCAATGGCGCCGAATAGGACGCCGGGGATGATCACATGATGGAAATGGGCGACCAGGAACTGACTGTTGTGCACCTGCCAATCGACGGGAGGTAGGGCCAGGAGCACACCCGTTAGGCCGCCGAAGATGAAGGTGACCATGAAGCCGATCGTCCACAGAACCGGTACCGCGAATCGGATCCGCCCGCCATACATCGTGAACAGCCAGTTGAAGATTTTGACACCCGTGGGAACCGCGATGATCATGCTCGTGATGCCGAAAAAGGCGTTGATGTTTGCACTGGCACCCATGGTAAAGAAGTGGTGCAGCCACACGGTGTAGGAGAGAATGCAAATCACCATGGTTGCAGCAACCATCGAGCGATAGCCGAACAACGGCTTGCCCGAGAACGTCGCGCTTACCTCTGAAAAGACGCCGAAGGCGGGCAGGACCAGGATGTAGACCTCGGGATGACCCCAGACCCAGAACAGGTTCACGTACATCATCGGATTGCCGCCGCTCCCGACCGAGAAGAAATGAAAGCCCAAATAGCGGTCGAGCAGCAGCATGGCGAAGGTCGCGGTCAGAACCGGGAAAGCCGCGACGATCAGGAGGTTTGAGGCAAGTGCGGTCCAGCAGAATACCGGCATGCGCATATAGCCCATGCCGGGCGCCCGCGTTTTCAGGATCGTCGTGACAAAATTTATTCCCGTCATCAACGTACCTATGCCGGAGATTTGCAGCGCCCAGAGGTAGTAATCGACTCCGACGCCCGGCGAGAATTCCAGCTCGCTCAGTGGTGGATAAGCGACCCAGCCGGTCTTTGCGAACTCGCCGATTGCGAGCGAGATGTTCGTCAAGAGGATGCCTGACGCTGTGAGCCACAGGCTGACCGAGTTCAACGTGGGGAACGCTACATCGCGGATGCCCAGCTGGAGCGGCACCGCGAAGTTCATTAATCCGATAACAAACGGCATTGCCACGAAGAAAATCATGATGGTGCCGTGCGCAGAGAAGATCTGATCGAAATGCTCGGGCGGCAGGTATCCTTGCGCTTCTCCGGCGGCGAATGCTTGCTGCATGCGCATCATGATCGCGTCGCTGAAGCCGCGCACCAGCATGAGCAGCGCCAGCACGATATACATGACCCCGATGCGCTTATGATCGACGGAGGTTAGCCACTCACGCCACAGATAAGGCCAATATCCCTTGAGGGTGACCCAGCCGAGGACGATGACCACGCCCAATACGACCATGCCCGACGCGCCCATGATTATCGGCTGGTCAAATGGAATCGCGCTCCAGTCGAGCTTGCCCAGGAGATTCATTTCTCTACCCTCTGGGACTTAGGATAGGTAAGCATTGCAGAATTCAAGATGCCCCCGAAGAGATCAGGGGCGACGTCGCGATAGGTGAAGGGTCGGACCGCTTTGCTAGGTTTGGCCAAATCGATATAGGTTTGAGCATCGAGTGCAGCGCCGGTGTTGCGCGTAGCAGCTACCCACTGCGCAAACTGTTCGGGTGGGACCGCATCAGCGGTGAAGTACATATCGGCAAAGCCATCACCGCTGAACTGGGCCGACAGCCCATGGTACTTGCCGGTGTGGTCTGCCTGCAGGTTAAGCCGCGTCACCATTTTTGGCATTGTGTAGATCTGGCTACCGAGCTGCGGCACGAAGAAGCTGTTCATGACGCCCGAGGAGGTCAGCTCGAAACTTACCGGCGTGCCAACGGGGATGGTCAGTTGATTGACGCTCGCGATGCCCTGTTCAGGATAGATGAACAGCCATTTCCAATCGAGCGATACGACCTGAACTTTGAGTGGTTTGGCGGTGGAGGTAATTGGCTTGGGCGGATCAAGATCGTATGAACCGACCCAGGCGACTCCGCCCACCAGGAGCACCGTCATGATCGGGATCGACCATACGAGCAACTCAAGACGGCCGGAATACTGGAAATCCGGCAAGTAGATGGCGCGCGAATTCGAAGAGCGGAACCAGAAGGCAACGGCGAGCGTGGCGAGCATAGTGGGAATTACGATCGCCAGCATGATGCCCGTGGCGTTAAACATGATGAGCCGCTGCGCGGAGGCGATGGGTCCTTTCGGATCGAGGATGCCTTCGGAGCAGCCGCCCAGCATCGTGGCTCCGAGCAAAGCAAAGGGCAGCACAGCCCACCGCATATGAGATCTCCGCTGCCTCAGGCTCGTGGAACTTGGCGCGGGCGCCGGCTAAGCGTGGTGCGATTTGTAGCGACACGATGGGAGCCGGCGCGCTCCAGCATCCCGGATGACCTGATTGCGCACATATCGTTTGCCCCGAGCATCCGTACTTTCAATAAGCGCAAACCCTGACTCGCGTGGCGGGACTTCTCGGTAAGGGCTTTCCGTAGTGGTTTTCGAGAAGCTCTGGTATCCATCCAGAGCCGACCACCTGAACTTACTCGGCCGCTTGAACGTCGCCCGGCGCTCGGCCCCGCGACTGCTGTTCGGGGGCTGGCCGGTTTAGGGAGGCGCCGACCCACCGCATAACGACGTAGAAGATCGGCGTGAACAGCAATCCAAAGACCGTCACACCCAGCATCCCAAAAAATACCGCGGTGCCAAGCGCTTGGCGCATCTCGGCACCTGCTCCAGTCGCGACCACCAAAGGCACCACGCCCAGAATGAAGGCGAAGGAGGTCATGAGGATCGGCCGCAGGCGCGTGCGCGCCGCTTGTGCGGCGGCATCGAAACGATCTGCCCCCTGTTCTTCGGCTTGCCTGGCAAACTCAACAATGAGAATTGCATTCTTTGCGGCCAAGCCGATCAGTACCACGAAGCCGATTTGGGTGAGGATGTTGTTGTCCATTCCGCGCAGCAACACACCGCTAATGGCTGCGAAGAGGCACATGGGCACGATGAGGATCACCGCCATAGGCAAGAGCACGCTCTCATACTGCGCGGCCAACAGCAGGAACACGAAAACAACGGCCAGGCTGAAGGCTACTGCGGCAGTGTTGCCCGCAATCTTTTCCTGAAGGGCAATCTCCGTCCACTCGAAGCCGAAACCCGCAGGCAGATGCATAGCCATCAGCTGCTCCATTGCGGCGATGGCTTGCCCAGTTGAAAACCCGGGCAGTGTCGCGCCCTGGATCTCGGCGGCTGGGAAAAGATTGTAGCGCGGCACACGATAGGGGCCGGTGATTTCCTGAAAGGTTGCAACCGCGCCTAACGGCACCATTTCACCCGCCGTCGATCGGGTCCGTAGACCGGCGACGTCGCGGACGGAGAGCCGAAATGGGTTGTCGGCCTGAGCCGTCACCCGGTAGGTCCGCCCGAGAATGTTGAAGTCGTTGACGAAGGTTGAACCCATATAAGTCGATAGCGTCTCAAAAAAGCGCGTAATGGGAACGCCGAGCATCTCGGCCTTGGTTCGATCGATATCGGCGTAAACCTGCGGTGTTGCAGTGTTGAATAGAGTGAACACCTGAACCAGCCCGGGCGTCGCGTTGGCTTGACCGGTGATCGTTGCGACGGCCTGCTCGAGCGCGCGCGGTCCTCGTCCGGCGCGATCTTGCACATAGAGCTTGAAGCCACCTCCGGTGCCGATACCGGGGACGGATGGCGGTTGGATGACCAGCACCGTCGCCTCGCGCAGCGACTGCATCTGGGCGCGAAGATCACTCAAAATGGCGTCGCTGGTCAGGCCGGCACTTACCCGCTCCTCGAACGGCTTCAGCGGCACGAACACCACACCGGCATTGGGAGCGTTGGTGAATGTCGCACCATCAAACCCCGCGAACGCAACCGCGTGCGCGACACCAGGACGTGACAGCAGCAGCTCCGAAGCCTTGTGGACGACCCGATCGGTCCGTTCTAGGCTTGCGCCCGGCGGCAGCGATATGGCGACGATAAAATAGCCGCGATCGAGGGGCGGTATGAAGCCGGAGGGGGTGCGTGCGAATTGGAAGTACGTGAGGCCAATAAGGGCGCCATAGACCAGAAGCATCAACGCCGAGATGCGAACGATCCGGCGCGTCAGCGCGCCGTAGCCCAATGATAAGCGCTCGAAGAGCCTGTTGAAGGCTGCGAAAAAAGACGAAATCGGCTGCGCGATTATCCGAAGTCTACCTGAGACCGGTTCATGTCCATGCGGCTTCAGCAATAGGGCTGCGAGCGCCGGCGACAAGGTGAGCGAGACGATCGCGGAGATGATGGTCGAGGCAGCGATGGTGAGGGCGAACTGCCTGTAGAATGCGCCCGATATGCCGGCGATGAAGGCGGCGGGAATGAAAACCGCGGAGAGAACCAGCGCGATCGCGACGAGCGCGCCGCCAACCTCGTCCATAGTTTTGTGCGCTGCTTCCACAGGGCTCAGACCCTCGCGCAGGTACCTCTCGACGTTTTCCACCACGACAATGGCGTCGTCCACGACGATGCCGATCGCCAGCACCAAACCGAACAGAGTAAGGTTGTTCAGCGAGAAGCCGAAGGCCGTCATCACGAAGAAAGTGCCGATCAACGACACTGGAATAGCCACGATCGGAATGATTGCGGCACGCCACGACTGCAGGAAGAGAACAACGACGATCACCACCAACAGCACGGCTTCAAAAAGGGTCTTAATCACCTCATCCACGGATTGTTGGATGAAGTCCGTGGTGTTGTAGACGACGCGATAGCTCATTCCTTGTGGGAAATTCTTGGCAAGCTCATCCATTGTGGTGCGCACGGTCTGTGCGGTGGCGAGCGCGTTTGCACCCGGGCGCTGGAAAATGCCGATGGCCGTGGCGACCTGATTATCGAGGTAAGCATTAGTCGTATACTCCTGAGATCCAAGCTCGACGCGGGCGATGTCGCGCACGCGCGTCACGCGCCCATCCTGATCAGTCGCGACCACGATGTCGTTGAACTGTTCGGGCTCGGACAGGCGACCAAGCGTCTGCACTGCAAGCTCGAAGCCACCGGTCGATGTGGCCGGCGGCTGATTGATAGCACCAGCGGCGACCTGAACGTTGGCCGCCCGCAAGGCGGCAACCACATCGCTGGCCGACAGCCCACGCGCCTGCACCTTCGCCGGATCGAGCCAAACCCGCATCGAATAGTCGCGCGCGCCGAATACGATGGTGTCTCCCACCCCTTCAATGCGGGTGATGACATCCTTGATGTTTATGGTGGCGTAGTTGGAGATGTATTGCTGATCGAGGCTGTCATCCGGCGAGACCAAGTGGATGACGAGCATCAGATCCGGAGAATTTTTCCGCACGGTAACGCCGACCCGCTGCACCTCCTCGGGCAGGCGGGGGATCGCGGTGGACACGCGGTTCTGCACCAGGACCTGTGCTTGATCGATGTTGGTTCCCGGCTTGAAGACGACATTGATGGCAAGCGCGCCGTTGCCGGTCGATTGCGACACCAGGTAGAGCATGTTGTCGACACCATTAATCTCCTGCTCTATCGGCGTCGCTACCGTCTGAGCGATCACCTCGGCGGATGCGCCGGCAAAGCTGGCGTTCACAACTACCGTTGGCGGAGCAATCTCGGGATATTCAGTTATGGGTAGCGCGCGTAACGAAATATATCCAATTAGCGTGAGGATAATGGAGATGACGCTCGCAAAGATGGGTCGATCGACAAAGAAGTGGGAGAACCGCATATCAATGCCTCTTTGGCGGCGCGGCGGGTGCTCACAGAGCGGACGTAGCTACAATTTTTCCCTCTTCAGGTTTGACTTTTTGGCCAGGCCGCGCCCGCTGCAAACCGTCAATCACAACGCGATCGGTCCGCGTCAGGCCCGAACGAATGACGCGCAGGCCGTCGACCAACGGACCGAGCTCGACCAATTTGATACCCACCGTGCCATCATCGGCAACGACAAAGACAATCTTGCGTGACTGATCCGAGGCGATAGCACTATCGGGTAGGAGCAACGCGTCATGCTCGCCGCCGAACAAGCGCAACCGGCCAAAAGCACCGGGTGTGAGCAGCCCGTCCTTGTTCTCAAAGACCGCCCTGCCGCGGATGGTGCCCGTCTTGGTGTTGATCACGTTGTCGACGAAGTTCATTCGCCCTTGATGCTTGTACTCGGCTTCGTCGGCAAGCCGGACCGACACGGGATTCTGTACATCGCGGGAGGAGGGCCTTGCGCCGCTGGCAGCAAGACGCAGGTAGCGGAGAAAATCGGCCTCGCTTCCATCAAATAAGAAGTGGATGGGATCAATCGAGACGATGAGGGTGAGCAGAGTTGCTCCGCTCTGACCGCCAGCGATGAGGTTGCCGGCGTCAACGCGCTTGTCGGAGATGCGTCCGGCAATTGGCGCTCGCACCTCGGTCCATTCCAGATTGAGCTCAGCCTGCTTCACGGCTGCCTCTAGGGAGGCTACCTGGGCAGCGGCATCGCGTTCGGTTGCGCGGCGGTTGTCAAATTCGCGCTCCGTTACGGCTTGGGTACGCGCCAAAGGTGTCGCGCGCTGCACATCCAGCGACGCAATCTGCAGCCTTGCCTTTGCGCGCTCGACTTCCGCTTTGGTCTGCTCGACCGCAAACTTGTAGGGGCGCGGATCGATCACGAACAATAGATCGCCTTGCTTGACTATCTGACCTTCCTTGAAATGGATCGAATCGATAAAGCCTGACACTCTCGCCCGCACTTCGACGGTTTCCACGGCCGCGAAGCGGCCCGTGTACTCGTCCCATTCGGTGATCCTCTTCTGTAGCGGCGTCGCGACCGTGACCAACGGTGGTGGAGGGTCTGACTTTGCGACCGGTGCGCGGTCGCAGCCGGCGACAAGATATGCCACGAGCAGCAACGGGCAAGCGCGAACTGGCCATGTCATTTATCCGATCTCCGGCTTTCGAGAGCCTATGAGAACATTCGACGGCTGCGAGGCGCAGCGGACGCGAGATTACCAGTTCGCAGAGCAGGCCGCATCGACTGGGTGCATTGCGGCAGCCCTGAATTGCCTCTGGCGGATGTGGGTCAATTCGCATGGGTCCCGGCTACTGGCCGGCACCAAGCAGACGTCTTCACGGAGTCGTGAGCGGGCCGGCGGCGCACGCCAGGTATCCAGCCAGGGTTCCGCGTGCGTTGCTCCGTGTACCTTAGGTGAAGTCGGGCGCGGTAACGTCCAGCTCAGGGTAGCCTGTCGAAAAAGAGATAAAGGGCGCCAATACGGCCGTCCCAGGAAATGATGAAATCAGTCCCGGCGTAGGCTGGCGCCTCACCAGGACGGCCCGATACCCATTTGATACGCCCGGCATTGCCCAACTCCTCGGGCGCGGCGATTGGCTGGTATCGAAAGTCAGGATGAGTGGCCTTGATCGCGCCTGCGACGCGATCGATCTCGTCGCGGCCACGGTAGACTCGCCTGCTGGGATCGTAGAACACGCAATCCTCGGTGAAGATCTCGTCGATGGCCCCACGCCGACGCGTGGGGTCGTTTTCACCAAAGACGTCGTGAAGATTGCGGGTCAGCAAGGTCGATATGCTGTAAGACATGACCCATCTCCTCTCGCATCGAGTGCGGCGACTGGGGCTGATGATTAGGCGTGCAATTTGTTGGCGACCTCGGCAACCTTTCTACCTTGATATCGGGCGCCTTCGAGCTCGATCGCGGTCGGCAGGCGCGTGCCATCGCCACCGGCGATCGTCGTTATTTCCTCAAAATCTTCTCCATCGATTTGCCCTTTGCCAACTCGTCAATCAGCTTATCCAAATAGCGAATCTCCTGCATAGTCGGCTCTTTAATGTCTTCCACTCGGACTCCGCAAATTACCCCTTTGATCAAAGCTCGCGAAGGATTGAGGTGAGGAGCTTTCGCAAAGAAGGTTTCAAAGTCTATCTTTTTCTCCAGTTGGGCTTCTAGCCCTTTCTGACTATATCCTGTCAGCCAGCGGATGATTTCATCTACGTCTTTCCGTGCGCGTCCTTTTTTCTCCACCTTATTAACATAGAGTGGATAGACGCTCGCCAAACTCATTCCATAGATCCGATGTTTTGCCATGATACCTTCTTGCTTCTCGGCAGCAGCAGCACCATGTATGCGTATCTACTTGCCGTATGTGCCTGAATTGAGATCGCCGCGGCGCGGACGACCATGGCCCCGGCCTATCTCTAGACAATCCTTTCTTGACGCCCGACCGGCAATTTGCACGCGCGGAGCTTGCCGCCCACCCAACGAGAAGTGATTTCGCCTACTGACAGGCAAAGCCGGGGGCAGTGCGTACTGCCGCCCGTTCTTCGATCAGGTGCTACTAACTGCTCTCATGGAGGAGCTCGTGAAGCTTCTCGTGCAGGGCACGGCACGGTTCTCGGCCTGACGACACTGGTTTCGTCGCGGTGCTCGATCATATTGTCTAGGCGCGCTGTCTCCGCACGGTTGTGAGCAGTCGATCCAGCGCGACAAGCGCATAGGGGACTACAAGTGCAACAAGAACTAGACCCATGAAGTTTGTCGCCAGATGCCAAAGGTCAAGCCGCTTGGTATTGACGAAAGGGTAGGGGTACCAACCGGTGAGACCGCCGTAGAAAAAGGTCCATCCTACGTACAGCGCTGGATAAATGAGGAAGCGCGGAACCGCACGAAAGGGAACTTTGCCCTTCGCAACGAACGCGAGCCAATCACAGAAAAACAAGGCGGGCGCCACGTAGTGCAGAATCTCATCGGCACGTCGCTCTAAGCCGTCATCATGTCCAATGTTGCGCAACAGCGCGAAATACACGAGCGCCGTTAGCAAGGTGTACGCGAGGACCGCTGTGCGAATTGATGCGTTGGAGAGGAGTTGGCTAAGACGTGTGCCTGGCATGATCGCCGGAAGCAGCAGGGACGCTGCGATAAGCACATTTGTCTGGATCGTGAAAAAGCTGAAGAAGTGAATAGCCGTAGTGAGCAAGCTTTTGGAGCTGGGGTAGTGCGCCATCAGCCAGAACTGCAGAGCAAGCCCGGCAACCGTGATGCAACCCGCAAGCAGTCGATATGCACGATCCACGATTTCACACCTCGATTCACATCGTCTGCAACAGCGTGGTCCCGTCTGATGTTCCCGCGCGCCATAAATCGAACTCGCGCCCATATGCCGCTCGCCATGTCCTACCGCTGCGGCGTTTGCCGCACCACGATTGGTGAGTCGTCACCGGTGGTTCCCTTGTGAATTTCAGCGAGGACCCGCGCCGTGGCTTCGCCCGGGCCCTTGCCGTCAGCTTCTGTTAACACCTCCGGCGTCAGTCGGGAGTTGTCGGCAGCGACTTCGGACATGTTCGATAACGCACAGGTACAAGGACGTATCGTGACGTGCCCCAAGAAGCTGCCGTCTACTTGTTTTGGCTCAGCCCTCAATTCGTCGGGGTCGAAAATGAGGCCGGCGAACTGGCCGACGATGTTTTCTGAGGGGCTGAGAGAGACCTGTCCTCGTGTGGGCTCGCAATCAGGTGCAACAAACAGTGCAACCACCCACATAAATCTATGTATTTTCAATAGGTTATGAGGATAGTTGCGGTAGGAATCGCCGCCCGACGTGGTGCCATTAAGTTATTGATATTATTGAGATTTTTGGCATTAGACACTCGTCGCTTCGCGCGAGTTCAACAAACAGACCATATATGAAAGTCGCAGCGGCGCGGGAGCCTGCGCGATGTTTTCCGCGGCCGTCGTGCTCTTTGAGGCTGCTTCAGCAATGCCGACACATGGGACGGTCGTCCTGGATTGATGCTTGGTCGAGAATCGCGCACCGCGACGAGTACTCCATTTTGAGCACTCGATTGGCAACATCTACGCCTTGTCCTTCGGGCCCCTCACCGAATGGGGAGCACCGGCAGCGTTTTGGGAGGCGATCACTCAGACGACGTCGACATTTCCTCACCTGAACCTACTGTCAAGCGCCGGAATCTTCTGTGGTTGACTGTCGGCAACATGATCGGCGGGACGCAACCGGCAACCTACCCAGCGCGACGTGTAGGAACGGCGACGACGTGGAGGATACCAACGGCATAAGCTCGCGGCGGACGATAATTCCGACAACCGTAAATGCGGTACCTCCAGCGCTGTCCACATTCGAGACGTAGCACGGGGTGCAAAGCTGCGTCGCAAAGGGGATGCTTAGGAGAGGGCTGCTAATGGGTCAGTAAGCAGACGTAGCCGGCGACAGCGCCCTGGTCGCAGGCCACGGATCGGTTCATGACCGCTTTTGTATAGCCTCGTTGGAACGTCGCTCTTACCGGGTCTTCTTGGATCGTCTGCAGCGGCTTCGTTTCATCGCTGAAGCACGCCAGTCCAGCTTAGCTTCAACCACGCTGGTGGTTTGGGCGCGGGCTGATCCCGGTTAGAGATCCGATACGGGCACTCCGACGAGACTCGCGAGCACCAGGATAGGCTCGATGCCATACAAAAAGCGCCAAATGCATCTCGCCGCATTTTTCCATCGCGGTGCGCTGGCTGCTTTACTTCGGCCGAAATTCCATGCTACGAGCCGCGCCCCTGTCGAATGCCAAGTGCTCGGGCTCGTCGAGTCCCGGCTGGCACACACCGCTTTGCGGACGTGCGTTCCGCGTTCAACTGGGACCAGGGGCCTTCGGGCTCCACCACAACGACTAGCTCATTGGTAGAGCATTAGATGGTCAATCTAAGGGTAGTGGGTTCAACTCCCACGTCGTTACCAATGTTCGTTTGCCACGAACACTCGCCTGTTAAGCGAGCCAAGCAAACGGGAAGCCGGCTGCTTCCTAGCTTCTCCAACTGACATCAAAGCTCCGGCCGAGATGCGGTCGGAGCAGCAAACCTCGAGGCGCTCTGCGCCAGCGCGGATACCGCCCTAGGCTCCACGTCGGAGGGCTTGGCACCGGCGCGCTTGATCTCGGGATCGGCGCGGACGCAGCCGAGCGCGAAGGCAAGGGGCTCTGGGCTCAGGCGCTGGCCCGTGTCCTCGACGTGGGATTGCAGCCGGCAACCTGATGAGCGTGTCGTAACTGACTGAGAAGATTTCTGATCGGAGACTGTGTTGTGCTGTTCAAGTTCAAGGTCATCGTCAAGGACGATGAGCGGGCATTCCTCGTGCGCGATGGTCGGTTCGAGCGTTTGCTCGGTCCAGGCCGCTTTGTCGCGCTCGACTACGGTCGCCGCCTGACGGCGGAGGTGGTCAAGGTCGCCCGTGGGGAGATCGCCGCGGACAAGGCGCTGCTGTTTGCCAAGGCGCACCCCGACGTCGCCGCGGAACACTTCGAGATCGTGCAGGCGGGCGCCGGTGAGGTCGCCATCGTCTCGCTCGACGGCGAGCCGAAGCACCTAATCCTGCCAAACACCACGCGCGCATTCTGGAAGACAATTACCAAGGTCGACGTCGAGCGTATCGACGCCACGGCCGAGGTGCGTGTTGCCAAGCGTCACCTGGACAAGCTCGACCCGGCGCGTTCGGCGATGGTCGTGTACGGCCAGGTGGAGGCGCACGAGGCGGGCCTGCTGTTCGTCGACGGCAAGCTATCCGAGCGCCTGCCGTCGGGCCGACACGCGTTCTGGGCGGTCGGCCGGACGGTGAAGATCGCCAAGGTCGACACGCGGCCGGCGCCGCTCGAGGTCACGGCGCAGGAGATCCTGACCAAGGATCGCGTCGGCATTCGCGTGACGCTGACGGCGTTCACTCGGGTCATTGACCCGGAGAAGGCCGCGCTGGCCGTGGGTGACGTCGCCAACACGCTCTACCGGCTAGTGCAGTTCGCGATCCGCGAGGCGGTGGCGACGCGCACGCTCGACGAGATCCTGGCGGCGCGCGACACCATCGACCGCGAGGTTCGTACGTTCGTGACCGAGCGCGCGGCCAACCTCGGCGTGGAGATCGGCGAGATCGGCGTCAAGGACGTGATCCTCCCGGGCGACGTGCGCGAGCTGCTGAACAAGGTTGTAGAGGCGGAGCGGACGGCCAAGGCCAACCTGATCCGCCGCCAGGAGGAGACGGCGGCGACGCGGTCCCTGCTCAACACGGC
>Ga0075425_100002685_pt1 | contig 17839 bp, 17 predicted proteins | sample SoiMethybrSBSTD4_FD_75300 | JGI IMG/M metagenome (GOLD analysis project Ga0075425, IMG submission 75300) | Bulk soil microbial communities from a Populus tree surrounding site in Tennessee, USA - Soil MetaG P. TD hybrid SBSTD4 | ecosystem: Environmental > Terrestrial > Soil > Tree plantation... | reverse complement strand
GCGCATCCCGTGTCGACTCCCCGCGCGGGGAATATACTCCGGGCTGTTACGTCAGGGGAGTAACTCGAATGAACGAAACAACACCCAATACAGCTTCCGCTGCTTCGGCTGCCGGCGCACCCAGCGCAGAAGAAAGGCAGTGGGCCTTATTTGCGCACCTGTCCATCCTGCTGGGCGGCCTGATTACGACCGGCTGGGCGTTCAGCATTGGCTCCTTCATCGGGCCGCTGGTCATCTGGCTGGTCAAGAAGGACACCATGCCGTTCGTGGCCGACCAGGCGAAGGAAGCGCTGAATTTCGCGATCACGCTCAGCATCGTCTGCTTCGGGCTGCTGCTGCTGACGATCCTGTCGCTCGGCATCGGCGCGCTCATCACGATCCCGGTGCTGATGTGCATCGGCATCGCGGCGCTCATTCTCGTGATCATGGCCGCCGTGAAAGCGAACGAGGGCGTCGCCTACCGCTACCCGGCAACGTTGCGGCTCATCAAGTAGCGAGCAATCACTCGCGGCCGGTGTAGGCCGCGAGCTTCTCGTACCCGCGCTCGTCGATGTGGTTCAGCCGCGCGTCGAGCGGCGGGTGCGTCTTGTAGAGCGCGGCCAGGCTGGCCGACTTCTCGCCGAGCGCCATCATCTTCTGGAGCACGGAATAGAGCGCCATCGGGTTCATGCCCGAACGCGCCAGGTAGATTTCGGAGGCCTTGTCGGCGCGGAACTCGGCCTCGCGATCGAGTGACGTCATCATGATGGCCGCGCCGTTCTTCTCGACGTAGTCGCGCGCCCAGGTCTCAGCGACGCCAGTGCCGGTCTGGATCTTGCCGGATGCGGTCTCCTGCCCGAGCGCGGTCAGCTCCTGCTTGCGGATGACGTTGTAGTGGTCACGTTGCACGCAATGGCTGATCTCGTGGCCGAGTACGGCCGCGACCTCGCTGTCCGTGGTCAGCAGCTGGTAGAGGCCGCGCGTGACCAGGATGTATCCGCCCGGTGCCGCGAATGCGTTGACCTCGGAATCGTCGATGACGCCGAACGTCCATGGCAGGTCGGGGCGGCTCGTCTGCGAGGCAACCCAGCGGCCGACAACGTTCACGCGCTGTTGCGCAGCGGCGTCGTTCCACAGCGGCCTTGCGCCGAGGACGCGGCCCGCGATCTGCGGACCGAGCGCGAGCTCCTCGGCGGCCTGCTCGGATTCCGCCTTGGGCGCCGCTTTCTTCGCGGTTCCGAGGAAGGAGCCGACCTTCTGGCCGAGCGATCCCATCATCCCGCTCGCCTGCTCGGCGGCACCCGCAGCTTCCGCCGTCGAGCCCTTGTCCTTCTTCGGCTTGAACTCGCCGTCGTAGGGCACGGGCGTCGCCTGCCAGTGGTGCTCGCCCGCGTACGCCGTCGCGGCGGGCGGGTCGACGCGGTGGCTCACCATCGCGTCGAGCTGAGCCTGGTTGAAAGAGGCCGACTTGAGATCGCTCTCGTCGATGCCGCGCACGCCCGCGGTCTCGCTGACGCGGCCGACGCCGGCCTTGCCGCTGGTCAGCACATTGACGTTCGCGCTGCCGCCCTCGGTGCCCGCATAGTTCATGCGGACGTCGTTGACGCGGACGAACCCGGTCTTTCCGTTCGGCAGCTTCACCTCGTACCAGAGGCCGGACTGCGCCGCGATCGAGACGGCCGCGTCCTGCTTGAGTGCATCGAGCTTGGCGGCCTCGAGCTTCGGCTCGGCGTAAACATCGACCTTGGGCTTGCGGACGGTCGCCTTGAGATCGTCCGCCAGTGCGGCGCACGCGACGAGCGCCGCTGCCGCAAGGAACCACGATATTGCGCGCATCAGGATGCTCCTGGCGGATCGGCCGGCTGCAGGCCCTCGATGCTGCGCTGCGCCAGCGGCCATGCGACGGATGATGCCAGCACCTCGCCGATCAGGATATGCAGGGGCTTGTGGGCCGGCGCCCCGGCGGCGTCGGTGGCGATCGCGATCTCGGCCGAGCCGAAGGCGAGGCGAACGGTTCCGTCGTCCGGGAGACGCTCGTCCTGTTCTGCAATGTCCTTCTCCAGCCGGGCGAGGTCCTTGATCGCCGCCTCACGGGCTTCGGCCTCGCTCTCGCCGTGCCACATCAGGACGACGACGTCGCTCAATGCGTCGTACAGCCAGGTCTTCTCCTCGACCACGCCCTCGAGCATCACCGAATCCGTGCCCGCATACAGGAAGCGCCGCAGGCGACGCCGGTATTCGCGGCGGCGGCGCCGGATCAGTCGCGGATCGAGACCGGGATCCGGCGTGAAGTGCAGTCGCGCCACGGCGAGCCAGCGATCCTTCTCCGGGTCGAAGTCGGGCAGGTAGTCGCCGTTGCCGACGGCGCGCCCGCGCTGCGTCTTCGCGTACATGCGGCAGAGGCCGAACACGAGGCTGATGAAGCCGACGGCCGCGAAGATGTCGAAGAAGTAGCCGAAGAATGTGAGCCCGACGAAAGCGGCGATCAGCAACGCGAGGTTCGTCGCGACGAAGATCGAGTCGATGTCGTTGTGCGGCTCGCCGCGGAAGAACGCGTAGCTCGTGAGCAGCGTCATCAGAGCCGCAATCACGTACTTGAGCCAGGCCGGCGGTACGCGTATCACGCTGCCGGCGACGAGGGACTCCGTTGCTTCACCGAGCACTTCGACCCCGGGCATGACGGCATCCACCGGTGTCGGCTTGGCATCGTTGAGCCCCGAAGCCGTGTAACCGACGAGGGCGATCCGGTCCTTCAGCGGCGGCTGCGGGGCGGTGCCGCCGCATATGGGCTTGTTTTCGAGGAGATCGGCCGCGCTAGCGCGAGGCAAGCGGGTGTTCTTCCGCCAGTCGGGCCGGACCATCGGTGAGAATTCCGTTGGTGGCTTCTTCGTAACGTGCATGGCGAGTCGAAGCGGCAGTGACGGGATGCCGAACCCGCCGGCGACTTCGTAGAGCGGGATGTCCCGCATGATGCCGTCCTCGTTGCGCGTGACGTTGATGAGCGCGCTCGAAGCCTGCATCGCGGGCCCGTAGGGCAGGAGCAGCGCCACGGTGGGATCGTCTGGCAACGCTTCGGACAGCGCGAACGCACCGGGCGCATTCGACGCGTGCAACGATGCGTTCTCGTCGAAGTCCCGATGCATGCGTGTCGACGCGAACATGAATCGGCCCTCGCCGCCGGCCGCAATCGCGTCGAGCGCCTGGTCGCCAGCCGGGTCCACGCTCGAGGGATCGGCGAACAGGACGTCGTAGCCGACTGCCTGTACACCCGCGCGGTCGAGCTGATCCAGGAGGTCCGCATGTCGCTGCCGGCTCCACGGCCAGCCGCCTTCACCCCGCGCGCGGAAATACTCGATCGAGCACTCGTCGATCTCAACGACGACGACCCGGCCCGACGGTATGGGCTCGACCGGGCGCCAATTTACGACTTGGTCGAAGACCGCGTTCTCGGCCGAGTTGAGCGTTCGACCGTGCGTCCAGTCCCAGCCGAGCCAGCCAATTGCGACAATCGCCAAGAGGGGATAGAAGACGAACTTGATGCGATATGCGAAGGCCGACATCGGTCGCCGGTAGGCGCGCTCGACGACGGTCCAGGAACGCATGAAGGCGTCGCCGGTGGCGGCGAGGCTCGAGTCGAGCCAAGTCAGCATGCAACGCTCCCTCGTACTTCTTTGGGTCGGATCCCAGGGTTGGCGTCGGGGCGAGTATATGCCGATGCCTGTACCGCGGCGCCAGTTCCTTGAATTTCCAAAGACTTAAGCAGGCTGAGGTGCCCGGCGCATAATGAGATGCGTCAGGGGGGCGACATGAGAACAACGCGGTGGAAGGTATCCGTCCTTGCATTGCTGATGGTCCTTGCGGCCTGCTCGAAGAAACCTGAAGAAACCGGATCGAAAGGAACGGAAAACGCCCGAGCGCAGGGGGAACTTGCCGCATCCGGGGCTGAAGTATCCGGCAATCACGTAGATCCGAAGAAACTCGGGCCGCTGGTCGACCTCATCGTCGCCGAAGCGGCCGACCTGCCACGCGCCGAATTCGATCCGGCAGCGCTTGCTGCGAAGCTGGGCAAGGATCCCCAGGCGCATTTCGAATGGGTGCGCGACCACACCTGGTGGGCGCCGTATCGCGGACTGTTGCGCGGATCGAAAGGCGTGATGCTCGACCGCGTCGGCAGCAGCCTGGATCGCGCGGTGCTGCTGGGCGACCTCCTGCGTCGTGCAGGTTACTCGGTTCGCCTGGCCCATGCGGATTTGTCGGAAGATGTGGCGCGCGAGGCGTCCACGAAGGTGCGGCCGATTCCGGATCAGCGCCGCGGAGCGGTTGCCACGCCTCGCCCGAATGCGGAACGTCAGCGTCTGGCCGAAACGCTCATTCCGGGGTTCGGGCGAGCCGCGCAAGTGCTGGCCGCCGCGTCCAGGCGCAGACGCGATATCGGGGATGCGCTGGTCAGTTCGCAATCCGCGATGCTTTATGAAGCAGTCAGAGGCGCGGTTTCGCAGGGCGACAGTGCCGCAGGCCAAGCAGACTTGTCTTCACTTCGGGATCACTGGTGGGTTGAACTCGAGGAGCATGGCAAGTGGGTTGCGATGGACGTACTGGGCTCGGACGCGAAGCCAGGCGATGCGCTGGCCTCTGCCACGCAAAGAAGCGATTGGAATGCCGCCAGTGATTTCCCTTCAATACCGGAAAGTGATTGGCACACGGTACAGATTCGGATTGTCGTCGAACGCTATCTGGCGGGCGCCACTTCGGAATCAACGGTACTTGAAACGACATTGCGACCGGCCGAGGTGTTTGATAAGCCCATTGCGTTAGTTCATTTCCCCAAGCCCTGGCCTGATGCCCCTGTCGATCCCGCGTCAAATCCTGATGCTTGGAGATCTGCGGCACTCAATGTCCGAATCTGGACGCCGGTCCTCCGCATCGGCGACAAGTACATGGCCCAGTCCGGTTTCACCGAGAGTGCCGATATGAAGGCGCACCCCTTCGATCCCACCGCGGACTTGGGCGGCGGCGGTCTATTCGGCGGGCTGGACTCCGCGTTGGGCGGCGGAGAAGAGTACGAGCCTTATGCCAGCGCGGAATGGATTGACTATGAGATTCGCGCTCCAGGGCAAGCTGGTCGGCGCATACGCAGACAGATGTTCGATCTTCTCGGGCCAGGGCGGCGCCTGGCCAAGGACGCGAACTTCAATGGGAGCGCGGAAGATCGTCGCCTGGAACGATCAGAAGCACTCCTGACCCAGTTGAGAATGCTGCTGCAACCCTGCGAGTTTTCGGACGAATTCATCGCGCACCTCATGGTGGACGGAGTCGTAGATCAGCAGGCGGCGATCAAGCAGTTGTCTGCGGAGGCTGATGCCGAAAAACGGCGGCGCGAAGCAAACCGCATCCTCGGCGAGCATACCTGGGGCTCGGAGCTGGCGTTTGCTTCCTGGCGGTCGGCCCTAGGTAAGCAACACGGCGACTGGCTCATCGGTCTTACGAACGTTGCTACCTTGAGGGTCGGACAGCGTCTGACGAACGATAACTTGTCATCCGTCCGTCAGCAATTTGACATCGTTGCCAACACGACCGATCCCCGTCCGGGCTCCGCCAAAAATCCATTTCTGGTTCGCATGGAACAGGGCGTCGCAGATACGGTTGCGGAATTGGTCGCACTGACGGGTGATACGGGCGAGGCCGAGAACACCGCGGCCATTTTCGATAGCGTTGATAGCCAGCAGAATCGCGGCGCGCTTGTTGCACCGGGAGATCCGGCTGGCATCCAGAAGCTCAGCTGGCCGGACGACGAGTCTGCCAGGGTGGCGGAAGATGCCAGCGCCGGAAACTTCATCTACGCCCTCAGACAGCCCGTGGAATTGCAGGGAGTCCAACGCGTAGGCTGGTGGAGAGTAGACGCCGCCACCGGCGAGACGGTGGGCGTGATGGACAACGGCTTTCACGCGGCGTTACTTGAGAATAGGCTCGCACAAACCCCTTCCGGCGTGGGCAGCGCGGCCACGGCCATTACACCCGCGGCCGGGGGATCGGTGCTCCCGGGCATGGCATTGGGAGGTGTCGGCGCCATGGTCGCGGTTACTTTATGCGTTGTGAGTGACGCATTAGTTGGTGCCGTCACCGGAAGTCCGGCTTCCCGCTGCGGTCTGACGACGGGTCCGCCGCCGCCGCCGCAACCCCGGATGCGGCCGCGGCCACCTCGGCACGATGAGGAGGAGTGTGAAGAAACCGGATACTGTCCTTAGCGAACCACACGGATACTGAAACTTGATTTGGCGAGGGCGACCAACGCTCGCTATCAAGGTGCGCTTCCGCAGCCGTACGTCCCACAGTACAAAGCCAGGGCGAGGGAGCCGACCGCCATGGCAGGACCTACCAAAAACAAGTACACATTGACGCCCGCGTCTATGCCATCGTGGTAGGCGATTATCGTATCCATGGTTTTGATCATTTGAATGTTCTCCTCTGTCGCGGTCACGTGGAAACCCGTATCCATCACACCGATGGTCTCGCCGGAAGCCGGGTGCACACGCCACCATCCAACGCGCTGTACTCCGCGTAGCTCTACGGGTTGTCTGAGTGCGACAACCATGAATCCAGCGTTGATATCTTCCGCAATTCTGGCGGTTTCGTCTTCCGGCCAACCGAGTTCAGTGACAGCTGTCATGTCTCGTGGCGCAATGAACGCGCCGCTGCTCTGCCCACCGCCTGCTGTGTCGAAGATAGCCGCCGTGTTCTCCGCCTTGTTCAAATCTTTTGCCAGCGTCAGCATCTCGGCAACGGTATCCGCGACACCTCGCTCCAAGCGCGCCTCAAAAGCATTTTTGGTGGCGCCAGGGCGAACGTCGGTAGCGTTGGCCGCTAAATCGATCATCTGCCAAGTCACCGGCTGTTCCGTACCCGTAAGGCGCCGACCGATTACGTGGCTTATTACGTTTGGCCGACCGATAAACCAGTCACCGTGTTGATTGCCGAGGACTGAGCGCCAGGAGGCGAAAGCGAGTACGGGGCCCCAGACTTGCATTCGCTTGAAAATAGCGGACCCGATGCTTTTTCGCTTTTCGTCGTCGCGTTCGCGCGCGAACTCTCTAATCGCGGCTTGCTGAGCAACGATTCCAGACATCGTGAGGTGCGCGACGAATTCTTCTGTGAATTCGCAGGGTTGCAGCAGTATGTCCGTTCGGCTCAGGAGCGCTTCAGAGCGTTCTAAGCGGCGTTCTTCGGTGCTCGCATTGAATTCTGTGTACTTGGCCAGCCGCCTGCCGGGTCCAAGCAGGTCAAACACCTGGCGGCGCAAGCGCTGACTTGGCTCCCCGGGGACACGAATCTCATAGTCAATCCATTCCGCGCTGGCATAAGGCTCGTACTCTTCTCCGCCGCCCAACGCGGAGTCCAGCCCGCCGAATAGACCGCCGCCCCCGAGGTCCGCGATTGGATCGAAGGGATTGGCCTTGATGTCGGCACTATCTGTGAATCCGGCTTGCGAGACGAAGTGGTCGCCTATGCGAAGGACGGGCGTCCACACTTTGACGTTGAGCGCGGCGTCCCGCAGCGCATTGGGGTTCGTCGTGAGACTCGCTGGCGTGTCCGGCCAAGGTTTGGGATGGTGCAAGAGCGCGATCGGTGTGTCGAACACCTCCGCAGGCCGCAACGTCGTTTCAAGCAATGTCGATTCACTGGTGTTACCCGCCAGGTAGCGCTCGACGACCACACGAATCTGCACGGTGTGCCACTCGGTCTCCGGAATCGATGGCGCATCGCTGGTTGCGCTCCAGTCGCTCGTCTGCGTAGCGATGCTGAGCGCGTCGCCTGGCTTCGCATCCGGCTTGAGGATGTCCATTGCAATCCACTTGCCGTTGTCTTCGATTTCCACCCACCAATGATCCCGAAGCGCCGCGATCACCGCTTGGTCTGCCATGTCGGTGTCTTCGGCCGCCGCATCGCTGACGGCCGCGTACAACTGCTCGGTCTGCGAGCGAACGAGCGCCGCGCCTTTTTCAATGCGCTGCCTGGACTCGACGGACTGTTGTTGCAGGGTTTTCGCCAGGCCCGGAACGATTGCCTCGGCTGCGCGAAGACGTTTCGCGCTTGGCTCATACGCCGCAGCCGTGTTTCGACGCCGGTCTGGAATCAGCGGCAGGCTTGTGAGCAATTGCCGCGCGAGGGATTCCGGTAGCTGAGCGCGTGCCAGACGTACTGTATGGCCCGACCGGCGCAGCAAGTCCCCTAGCAGAACCGAGCGATCCAGGTTACTGCCAACCCGATCCAGCAAGACACCGCGTGATCCGCGCAAGAGGCCGCGATAGGGTACCCACCAGGTATTGTCCCGAACCCACTCGAAATGCGCCTGTGGGTTTTTCCCAAGCTTGGCGGCGAGCGCGGCTGGATCAAATTCCGCTCGCGGCAGGTCAGCGGATTCGGCGACGATTATGTCAACGATTTTGCCGAGGTCCTTGACCTGGGCAGTCGGCAATTTCTCACCGGAGGCGATGACCGGCGTTTCTTCTTGCGCCGAAGCACTGCCGGGCGCTCCCGCGTCTTCCTTCTTGCCTGAACAGCCTGGGAATGCAATCAGCAGCGCAAGGATCGAAACTCGCCATTCATGCGAATTCATGTCGAACCCCCTGCCAGCTTGCCGTCGTCGTTTTCAGTTCGTTGGGCAGTTCTTTTCGGCCGGAGTATATTCCTCGCGCAGGGAGTCAGCGCGGGATGCGCCGCGCCAACGTACACCACGGCTGTCGAATTCGCAGTGGATGCCCGCGACTTGACAGTGTTCGGCCGGCGGGCGCATACACGGCCTCACAGGGGGATAATCGCATGAATAGTTCGTCTGTCGGCCGCTTGGCGGCCATTTCTGCCCTACTTGTCCTGTCTATGGCACCCGCCCGCGCCGAATCGCCGGGCGTGCTATGGCAGTCCACCTCGCAGATGACGATGGCAGGCATGCCGTTCACGCCGCCGCCGAACACGGTCAAGTTCTGCGCCGCGCGCGACTCGAATCAGCCGCCACCGCCGCCTCCGGGCCAGAGCTGCACGGTGTCGAACATGCAGCGGACCGGCAACAAGGTGACCTGGGATACGGTGTGCACCGGCCAGATGGATTCGACCGGCCACGGCGAGATCACGTACGACAGCCCCGACTCCTACACAGGAGTCATCGAGCTCACCGCCGAGGGCACGACGATGAAGATCAATCTCACGGGAAAGAAGATCGGCGACTGCGACAAGCCGATCGGCTGAGGGGATCACCATGAATACGCGAGCCTTCCTGGCGGCCGCCGTCGGCGGCCTGGCCTGCGCGCAAGCGATGGCCGCGGCACCCGCCGCGGCGCCCGACGCCTGGTCCAAAGTGCCGGCGCTGCCCACGGCCTGCCTGTCGAGCCAGGACCAGCAATGGATGGAAAGGAACAACGCGGCGATCGCGGCCGTGCAGGAAACGAGGGCTGCGCAGAACGAAAAGAACACGGCCCTCGACCAGCAAGCGAACAAGGCGTTGAGCGAGAACCCGATGGCGATGGCGCAGGCCGTGCAGCAGGCGATGATGGAAGACCCGGCGAACGCTCAAAAGCTGATCGAGAAGATGACGCAGACGGGCACGCAGGCAGCCGCCGAAATGCCGGAGCGATCCGAAAAGGAAAAACAGATCGAAGCGGAGTCGAAGACGCTTTTGAGCCAGTACAACGCGGCGCTCAAGACGGCGATGGGACCCGCGGAGGCGCGCTGGCATGCGTTCCAGAAGAAGATGGGTTGGGACACCCAGGACGATTTCGCAATTGTGGGTGAACCGTCGTGGCCACAGGAGGCTTGGCAGGAGTGGGCGGCCGTCCAGAAGATCCGGGACTCGGCCTATACGGCGACCTGCGCGCAGTGGTGGAGCGCCACCGGCCAGTTCCAGGGGTATATGAAGCGCTACAAGACCTACCTGGTCCAGGAGCGCATCCCGTACGAAAAGAAACTGGTCGACGAGTCGAAGCTCGACAACTACAAGTTGCTGAACGTGCCGGCTGGTGATTACCGCACGACGACAGACATGGACGCGGCCATCGACTACATGAATATGGCCTCGTCCGTCTACGCCGCGCGCATGTCAGATCCGTACTGCCGGAAGGACTACGGCTGCGAGTAGGCCTCGCTAGCGAACGACCGACGCGACCTTCGCAAAATCGATCGCCGCAACCGTCTCGGTGACGCGATCGGGATATCCGGTCACCTCGATCGAGAGGGCATGGGCGGCCGAGAACGGTGCGCCCTGGCGGACGGACGGCTGGAATGTCCCGTCCGGCCGCTTGAACCACGTGCCGAAGTAATAAAGCGCGTGGTCGACGTTCTGGCTGTCGTCTTCCTCGTGCCATCGGTAGGCGGAACCTGAGCCGGCGGGGCGCGTCGTGGGCTTTGCCTCGTCCGGGGTGCGCGCCGTCATCGGGTTGACGTACACCGTGATCCTGAGGTCGAGGTCGCGGTTCATCTCCTTGCCGAGCGCCGCCGCGGCCGCCGGGTCATTGCCCTCGTTCGCGAGCGTCTGCATTTCCGCCTGGAGCTTTTGGATCTCGGCGTCGTATTTCTGCGCGCCGGCGATGTCGCCTTTCTGGAAGTACGGGACCTGCTTGGCGACGAGTGCCTCGATCTGCGCCTGCAGCGCCTCGATTCGCGGCTGGTTCTTCTTGTAGATCTCGACCTGGCTCGCGGTCCGGTCCTCGAACAATTTCTTCCGCTGCTCGGCGTCGCCCACCTGCTGGTAATAGCGCGTGTAACCGTAGGTGAGGGGGACCTTGGCAAAGTCCTGGCAAAACGACTGCGGAACGGAGACCGCGTCATCGCTCAAGAGTTGCCAACCGGCGGGCGGCGCCGGCAGGGCACTCTTGATCGTCTCCAGCACTGACGTCATCTTCGCCCGCTCCGCAGGCGTCGTGTCGCGATAGTCCGCGTAGCAGGGTGAGTCGCCGAGCGCCGCGGGCGCGAAAATGGCGATCGCAAGCAAGCCGACGCATCCCCAGGTACAGCGCTTGTTCTTCATCCGAAACTCCCCCGCGAACCACGCCCTGCCGCGAGCATATTCCTCCAAGCGGCCAATAGGGAGCGTACCCTTATGCCCGTCGCTCGTCGGCACGGAAGTTTGATGTTCAAGCACGCAATGGTACTGGCGGTCGTGACGGCCACATCGCCGGCACTTTCGGAGGAGCCCGCTGCCGAGCAGGGCGAACTCTGGGAAACGACCGCGCAGGCATCGGTGCCGGAAATGCAGGTGAGCATGCCGCCGTACAAAGCGAAGGTCTGCAAGAAGAAGGAATGGACCCTGCCGCCGCAGACGACGCAGGACCCGAAGCAGAACTGCAAGCCGTCGGACTTCAAGCAAGTCGGCAACAAGATCACCTGGAAGATGGCCTGCGACAGCCCGCCGATGTCGGGCGAGGGCGAGCTCACCTTCAATGGTGCGGACGCCTATGAGGGCAAGTTCACCATGCATGCGGAACAGTTCGACATGCAGATGCACCTCTCCGGCAAGAAGGTCGGTACCTGCGACAACCCGCAATAGGAAAATAAAGGGGACAGCCCCCTTTATTTCTTTCAGATTTGTTAAAGGGGACGGTCACATTTAAATGTGACCGTCCCCTTTGCGGTGTGTGACAGCTGCGTTGCACGCGCTGAACCGCGCGAATGTGCTCCGGTCTACGACGTCCTCAAGTCAAGGAGGACGCCCACATGTTCAACCCGGACACTTCGCACCTGAGCCGCATCGCGAGCGCCATCGGCCTTGCCACGGTCATCGCCATCAGCATTCTCACGAGCCCGCGCCTTGGGGGACATGCGCCGGCGGGCGTCAATGGCCCTGCTGCCGACCTCTCACCGACGGCCGTCACAAGATTGCCGGAGGTCGTCGTGGTCGCGACGAGGCTCGAGTCCGAGGGCCCCCGCGCAGCGCATTAGTTTCGCTTAACGGTGTTTCAGAAAGCCGGTTTGTTCCGGGGCGCTTAACGCCTCAAATTGGCACCCACGGAAAACTCATGACGAAACAGCAGAGAAAGGACACTCCCATGAACGCCAGCAACATTTTCGAGTACCGCGGAGCCTTCGCAGCCGCGCTCGCCGCGGCAATCGTCGGCACGAGCGGCCTTGCCCTGGAGAAGGGCCACCCGGGCCACGGCCCCAGGGCCGTCATCGAGATCGGCGAGCTCACGCCGATCGACGTCCTGCCACAGACCCAGTTGGCCGAGCTGCCTGAAGTCGTCGTCAGCGCGCCGCGCGTGGCGATGGCTGACCGGCCGGCTCGGAGGAAGGGATGAACATGCGCCACATCTTTCACCGCATCCTTGCCCGCTACCTCGACGAGGGACAGATCTCGTTCGACTCTTCGCCGCGCGAGCTCTGGCCGGAACCCAGGCCTTCCTGGCACCCGCCCGTCGAATCGCAGGCCACGCATTGGCCGTCCGAACCGACGGATTACCACCGGGTCTACGGTGAGCTTGAACCCCAAAATTGACCCGATCGATCGGTCGCCGGCGCCGGGGCTCGTGACGCTGCGCCCCGCGACGCTGGCCGATGCGGCTCTCCTGCAACGCTGGGACCGCGCGCCGCACGTGATCGCGGCGAAAGGCAACGACGACTGGCAATGGGAAACCGAGCTCGCCATCGAGCGCGACTGGCGCGAGCAGTTCATTGCGGAGGTCGCCGGGCATCCGATCGGCTTCCTGCAGATCATGGACCCGGAGCGCGAGGGTCAGTACTGGGGCTGCATCGATTCCGGCCATCGCGCGATCGACATCTGGATCGGCGAACGCGACTACCTCAACCGCGGCTACGGAACGCAGATGATGGAGCTCGCCATCGAGCGCGCCTTCGACGATCCGACCGTCCACACCATTCTGATCGACCCGCTAGAGGCGAACAGGTCCGCTCACCGCTTCTACGAGCGCCTCGGCTTCGAATACGTCGTAAACCGCTGCTTCGGCGACGACCGTTGCTGCGTCTACAAGCTGTCCCGCCCCGACGACACCCGCGGCCACGCCTGATTAAAGGGGACGGTCACCTTTAAAAGTGACCGTCCCCTTTTGATCGCAATTGATCCCGGTCAAGGCAGCCGCCGCCGGCCGGTCACAGACTGGCGCCATGGTGGCGCTCAACCCCGTCGGAGCGGTCGAATTCGACCCGGAGCTGCTCGCGCGCTACGACGTCGTCGGCCCGCGCTACACGTCGTACCCGACCGCGCCCAACTTCCGCGACGACTTCGGTGAGCGCGAGTACCGCGAATCCTTGCGCGAAAGCAACGAGGAGCCGATCCCGCGCCCGCTCTCCCTCTACGTCCACGTGCCGTTCTGCGAAAGCCCCTGCTTCTACTGCGGCTGCACGCGGCTCATCACGCGCGACCACGGACACGCGGCGCGCTACCTCGATCGCCTCGAATACGAGATTGCCCTGCAGGGCTCGCTGTTCGACGCCGACCGGGCCGCGATCCAGCTTCACCTGGGGGGCGGCACGCCGAACTTTCTCGACAATGACGAGCTGTCCCGGTTGATCCGCGCGCTCGGCACCGGCTTTCGCCTGGAGACCGGAGACAACCGCGACTTCTCGATCGAGATCGACCCGCGTTTCGAGAATCCCGATGCGATCGTGCAGCTCGCCGGGCTCGGCTTCAATCGCGTGAGCCTGGGCGTGCAGGACTTCGACGCGGAGGTTCAGCGCGCGATCAATCGCATCCAGACGGTCGCGCAGACACGCGCCTGCATCGAGGCGGCCCGGGAAGCGGGCATGCGCTCCGTCAACCTCGACCTGATTTACGGGTTGCCTAAGCAGCAGCCTGACAGCTTTGCCCGCACGCTCGAGACGGTCGTGGCGCTCCGTCCGGAGCGGATCGCGCTCTACGGGTATGCGCACCTGCCGGGGCGATTCAAGGCGCAGCGCCAAATCAAGGCGAGCGACCTGCCTTCGCCAGCCGTGAAGCTCGGGCTGCTCGGCATGGCGATCGAGGCCTTCACCGACGCGGGATACCGCTACATCGGCATGGATCACTTCGCGCTTCCGAGCGACCCGCTCGCGCGCGCCCTCGACGCGGGCACGTTGCAACGCAATTTCCAGGGCTACTCGACCCACGGCGAATGCGACCTCGTCGGCCTCGGCATGAGCGCGATCAGTCACGTCGGCGGCTGCTTCGCGCAGAACACACGCACGCTCCCGGCCTATTACCAGGCACTCCAGGAAAGGCGGCTGCCGATCGTGCGGGGAATCGCGCTCAACGATGACGATGTCCTGCGCGCCGAAGTAATCCAGTCCGTCATGTGCCGGAACGGCGTCGAGTTCGAGCCGATTGAGCACCGATTCGGGATCCGCTTCGGGGACTACTTCGAGGCCGAGCTGGACCGGATGGCCGAGCTCGAGGCTGATGGCCTCGCGGAGCTTGGCGCAAGGCAAATCAGGGTGACGGCGCGCGGGCGTCTCCTCTTGCGCGTCGTCGCGATGGCTTTCGATGCCGGCTGCCGCCAGCCGGCCGTCGACGCCGCCCGCTACTCCCGCGTCATCTGAATGCGCCGCGGTGCGGGCGGCGCCGCGCGATGATCCATCGCCGCTGGCGGGTGACCCTGTCGTTGTAGTATTCGGCTTCCGCCATCGGTGGGAGTGGAGCATGCACCGCGAATCCCGCAGGCCCGGAAGCAAGCTGGCCCGCCGCCACATTGGCCCGGCCGGCGCCAATAGCACCGCCGTCCATCCCGGCTTCGAAGGCGGCCAGTACGCGCCGCTCAGCGTGCGCGATATCGAGCGCATCTACGACACCGCGCTCAAGCTTCTCGAGGAAGTCGGCATCGGCGAGCCGATCCCGGAGATCCTGAAATACGCGATTCCGGGCGGCTGCATCCTCGGCGACGACGGGCGCCTGCGCTTCCCGCGCGCGCTGGTCGAGGACCTGATCGCGGCCTCGGCGCGCCGCTACACGCTCTACGCGCCGGATCCCGCGCTCGACCTCGAGGTGCACGACAGGTCCGTGCTGTTCACGACCTCCGGCGAGACCGTGAACATCCTCGAGTACGAGACGCAGACCTACCGGCCGACGAAGCTCGTCGACCTCTACGACGCCGCGCGCCTCGCCGACCACTGCCAGCACATCCACGTCTTCGGCCAGCCGTTCATCGCCGCCGAGTACAGCACCGAAGTGTACGTGCACGACATGAACATCGCCTACGCGGAGCTCGCGGGCACGCGCAAGCCCTTCGCGCTCGGCATCGCGGTCGTGGACCACATCGAGCCGATCATCTCGCTGTTCGACACCTACCTCGGCCGCGAGGGCGCGTTCCTCGAGCGGCCCTTCTGCACGTTCGGCGGCTGCCCGATCGTATCGCCGCTGCGCTTCGGCAAGGACAACGCCGAGGTGCTCGTGAAGCTTGCGGAGCTCGGGCTTCCCGGCGACGTCGCCATCGCGCCCCAGGCCGGCGCGACTTCGCCGGCAGCGCTCGCGGGCACGCTGGTGCAGAGCTTCGCGGAGACGCTTTCGTGCTTGTGCGTCATGAACCTCGTCCGCCGCGGCAGCCGCATCAACTTCGGCATGTGGCCGTTCATCTCGGACCTTCGCACCGGCGCGTTCTCCGGCGGAAGCGGCGAGGAGGCGCTCGTCACCGCGGCGTCGATCCAGCTCGGCAGCCACTTCGGGTTCATGACCAGCATCGGTGCCGGCATGACGGACTCGAAGACGATGGACGCGCAGGCGGGTTACGAGAAGGCGCTCACCGTCGCCGCGGCCGCACTGGCGGGCTGCAACCAGGTGTCCTCGTATCCGGGGATCGTCGGCAGCCTCATGGGACAGTCCTTCGAAGGCATGCTGATCGACAACGACATGATCGGAAACGTGCAGCGCATGTTGCGCGGCATCGAGGTGAACGAGGAAACGCTCTCCTATGAGGTGATCAAGGAGACCGTGACGGGCCCCGGCCATTACCTCGGCCATGCCCAGACGCTCGCGCTCATGAAGAGCGAATTCCTCTACCCGGAGCTGGCCGACCGCCTGACGCCCGGCGCCTGGGCCGAGGCGGGCCATCCGACCATCTACGAGCGGGCGCACGAGCGCGTGCACAAGATCCTCTCGGAGTACTACCCCTCGTACATCCCGCCGGACGCCGACGCGCGGATCCGGGAACGGTTTCCCATCAAGCTGCGGCCCGAGGACATGCGATCGGGCAATGGCCGCTGGGGGAAACCGTGATTTGGAGGGGGCAAGCACGCTGTCGAATATGAAGGGGTCCAGCCCCTTCATCGATGCGCCTAAGATCCGGTAAAACCAGCGTTTTTTGACATTATTCGCGGTTGTGCCGGGCAGGCCGCGCCTCTATAATGCGCGCGGTTTTGGCCGCCTCTGCGGCTTGCTAGCTGCGCGTGAAAACGCCACGGACCGCCCGGAGGGCCACGTGGCGTTTTTGTTGCCTGAGACTGGTTGATGAATACCGTCCGCAACATCCTGCTCGCGCAGGCAGCGACCGCAATCGGACTCGCACTCGCCGTGTGGATCTGGTTGGGATCGGAGCGTGCCATCCCCACCTTGTTGGGTGGGCTGATCGGCGTCGTGCCGAACGCATTTCTGGCGGCGAGGGTGATGTCGCCGCGGGCCGGCAGCAGCGCGAAGAGCCTGCTGCGGGCGGGATGGCTGGGAGAGGTCGGCAAGCTTGCGATCGCGGCTGTCATGTTCGCCGCGGTATTCGTGGCTTTGAAGCCGCTGCACCCGGGATTCCTGTTCACCGGGTACATCGCGACCCTGCTGGCTATGCCGGTGGGGTTGCTGTTCGACAGAAAAGAAAGCTGAGGGCGGACGTCAGGAATCATGGCGGAAACGGGTCACACGGCCGGCGAGTACATCAGCCACCACCTCCAGCACCTTACCGTCTGCAAAAAGGACGGCGCCTGGGTCTGGAACGAATGCCACGGCAACTTCTGGGCCTTGAATGTCGACTCGATGGTCATCTCCTTCATGCTCGGCGTCTTCCTGCTCTGGTTCTTCCACCGGGTAGCGAAGAAGGCCTCGATCGGAAAGCCCACAAAGACTCAGGCCCTCATCGAGGCCACCGTCGAAATGGTGGACACAAGTGTCCGCGACACCTTCAGTCATCCTCCGAAGAGCACGGTCATTGCGCCGCTCGCGCTGACGCTCTTTGTCTGGATTCTGCTGATGAACAGCATGGACTTGATTCCAGTCGATTGGCTGCCTTGGGCGGCACAGGCTGCGGGGGTCGAGCACTTGCGCGTGGTACCGACGGCGGATGTGAACGTCACGTTCGCCATGGGAATCGGCGTCTTCATCCTGACCCTCTACTACAGCATCAAGATGAAAGGCGGCCTCGGCTTCACCAAGGAGCTGACGCTCACGCCTTTCAACCATTGGGCCGCCATTCCATTCAACTTCGTGCTCGAGGGCGTGAGCCTGCTCGCGAAACCTATTTCCCTTTCGCTTCGGCTCTTCGGCAACCTCTACGCGGGCGAGCTCATTTTCATGCTGATAGCGCTGACCGGTCTGTACCAGGTCGTCGTGCTGCATCCGCTGTGGGCGGTTTTCCACGTACTAATCGTGCTGCTGCAGGCATTTATTTTCATGATGTTGACGATCGTGTACCTCAGCCAGGCGCACGAGCATCACTAGCCCGGATTCAAGACCAGGAGACGTTCGATGGAAACTGTGATTGGTTTTACCGCGATTGCTGTCGCGATCCTCATCGGCCTCGGCGCGCTGGGCGTCGGCATCGGCATGGGCCTGCTGGGCGGGCGCTTCCTTGAAGGGGCCGCACGCCAGCCGGAGCTCGCCCCGATGCTCCAGACCAAGATGTTCATCGTCGTGGCGCTGCTCGACGCAGTCGCGATGATCGGCGTGGGTGTCGCGCTCTTCTTCGCCTTC
>Ga0075425_100002684_pt1 | contig 17849 bp, 14 predicted proteins | sample SoiMethybrSBSTD4_FD_75300 | JGI IMG/M metagenome (GOLD analysis project Ga0075425, IMG submission 75300) | Bulk soil microbial communities from a Populus tree surrounding site in Tennessee, USA - Soil MetaG P. TD hybrid SBSTD4 | ecosystem: Environmental > Terrestrial > Soil > Tree plantation... | reverse complement strand
ATGCGGTCGCGCGCATCGTCCGCGAGGAAGGCATCGACAAGATCATCCTGTCGGGCGACGAGGTGATCGTGCCGATGCTGCGCGAGCACATGCCGAAGGAGATCGCGGAGAAGATCGTCGATGTCGTGCGCGTCGACGCGAACGCGGCGCCGAACGAGATCCTCGCGTCGACGATCTCGGCGCTGCAGAAGAAGGACGCCGACACCGATCGCGAACGTGTCGACCAGCTCCTCGGCGCGTACAGGGCGTCGGGGCTCGCGTGCGTCGGCGTGGAAGATACGTTGAAAGCGTTCGAGCTCGGTCAGGTCGACGAGCTGCTGATCACCGCCGCGCCCGAAACGATCGATCCCGGCAGTGCCGTCGCGTCGAACGCGGCGCCCGCGCCGAGCGCCGAAGAACGCGCAGCCGACGTGCTGATCGTTCAGGCGCGCCGGACCTCCGCAAAGATCCGCTTCATCGAAGACGCGTCGCTCCTCGCCGCCGTCGGCGGCGTCGGCGCGTTCCTGAGGTTCAAGCTATAAGCGTCAGATGAGTCGGGTTGGGTCAGGTGGGTCGGGTGAGTTCGCTTCCCCACCTGACCTACCTGCCCACCTGACCTACCTGCCCTACCTGACCTACTTCGGTTCTTTCGTTCCCTTCGTCCCCTTGCTCTTCGCCGGTGTCGATCCCGACGTGCCGACCGCCTTGTTAGTGTCCTGCGCCTGCTTCAGATGCTCCTCGAGCGTCGGGAGCGTTTTCGCCGCCCACGCCTTTATTTCCGGATCCTTGCCGGACTGCGATTCGGTACGGAACTCGTTCACGTCCTTGCGATGGTCGGCCACCATGTGCTGCATGTACGTGCGATCGAACTGCTCGCCCGACATCTTCGACAGCTTGTCCTCGAGCGCCTTTTCCTTTGGGTCGACGGTGGTCGGCAACGTGATGTTCTTGCTCTGCGCCAGCGACTTCAGCTCGTCGTTCGCCTTCGAGTGATCGTCGACCATGCGCTTGCCGAACTGTTTCACCTGATCGGTCGAGGCCTTCTCGCTCGCCAGCTTTCCGAGCTCGACCTCTGCCAGCCCGCCCTTCGCCGCTTCGAGGACGAAATGCTGATCCGATCCGGCTTTGGTCATCGATGCGTGCTCCTTCGCGGTCGCCGTCTTCTGCGTGCCGCTCGATGTCTGTCCGGTCGACGTCTGCGCGAACGAGGGGACCGCGGACATCGCCATCGCGACTGTTGCAACGAGAACTGCTCTGCTCATGAACTCGCCTCCTGTTGGTTTCACGAGCGAGTAGTCGCAAGCGCGATGCCACGCAGGCGATGAAGACGTTCGCGTTCACCCCGACTATAAAATCTGGAAACCGTGGAGCACCGAGAACACGATCGACGCGAACGTCGCGATGAGGCAGATGAAAGCGATGAGCATGTGATCGCCGCGCTCGCGCGTCAGTGGATTGAAAAACGCCGACATCGCATATCCGCCGGCGAACCCACCGGCATGCGCGAAGTTGTCGACGCCGCGTATGAGGAATCCCATGATGAAAAGGATGACGGCGTAGTTCATCGCCTGCCCGCGAATCAGACTGCTTCCGCTCTTGCGCCCGTAGTGCACGAGCGCTCCGAGAAGACCGAACACTGATGCTGAGGCACCTAGTGTGTAAGGCGTCCCAATTGCCGAACTGAGCAGAAATCCACACACACCCGCCACGGTATAGATGATCGCCGTCCGCGCCGGTCCGACGATCTCCGCCATGACCGGTCCCAGATCGCGGACCCACATCATGTTGAACAGGATGTGTAGAAAGCTCGCGTGGAGCCAACTGGCAGTGAGCAATGTCCACCAGCGACCGTAAAAAAACACTGGCATCGCTCCAGACGCGCCGAAGACCTTGATCGCGTCGTCGCTCGGCACCAAAAAGTTCATGCCGCCGCCGTTCAATGTCATTCCCGGCACGAGCAACATCAACGCATAGAGCGTCGCGCACGATCCGATGACGAGCGGCACGAACCCGAAATCCCCGCCGAGTTGTCGGAGGAGCGGCGCGAAGCCCCACATGCCGGGATTCGCACGGCCGCAGCTGTAACACTTGTCGTCGCGAACGCCCACGAGCGATCCGCACGACGGGCACACGACGGATCCGGTCGTTCTCCGGTGGAACATTCTTGTGACTATAGCGCGTTCAACGGACGATCACCGCGGAGACCTCACAGGCGCATCGCCCAGCCGATCATCGCGCCGTACGCCATGTGCGCCAGGAGCGTCACGGCAAACGTGCTGCGGCCGTAATTGAGCATAAGAAAACCAGGCGGCTCGATCAGCGCGACTTCGTTCGCCGCCGTCTCGGGCGTCGCGATGCGCGGATGTACGAGCGGGAGCAGCACGTTGACCATCACCGTCGAGACGAACACCGCGTGCAGCGCGCCGATCGCCGCGCCCAGCCACCACGTGCTCCATCCGATCATGATGAACAGCACGCCGTACAACGCTGAAAACGCGATCCCGAGCGCGAAGTGGAACGCGTACCCGATGGCCTTGGCCTTCTGCCGGTTGTCGGTGACCGTCGTGCCGAGCAGGAATGCGAGATCCATCCGCGTCAGCCCGAGCTCGCTCGCCGCGCGGAGCATCGTCGTCAGCAGGAGCGTTCCGAGGAATCCGCCGCCGAGGGAAGAATAGAACGGGCTCACACGCGCGCCGGCGAGCACGCCGCGGCCGCGTTGATCAACGCGAGATGCACGAGCGCCTGTGGAAAGTTGCCGAGAAATTCGCCGGTGCGCGCGTCGATCTCCTCTGAGTACAGACCGACGTCGTTCGCGCGGCTGAGCAGCCGCTCCATCAGCGCGATCGCTTCCTCGAGGCGTCCGACGCGCGCGAGCGCGGCCACGAGCCAGAACGAGCAGTTCAGGAAGCATCCCTCGCCGCCGGGCACGCCGTCGGCGGCACGGTAGCGGTAGACGAAGTCGCCGTCGCGCAGCTCGCGTATCACCGCGTCGATGGTCCCGTTGATGCGATCGCGGCGATCGTCTGCATACCCGAGCAGCGGCAGCATGAGCAGGCTTGCGTCCACGTCCCGGCTTCCGGCGGTCCGCGTGTAGGTTCCGAGCGCGTCGGACCAGCAGTCGTCTTCGACGAAGGTCCGGATCGCCCGGACTTCGCGCGTCCAGCGATCGACGTGCCGCGACGGCAGCTCGCCGCGGCCCGCCAGACGAAGCGCGCGATCGAGCGCGACCCAGCACATCACCTTCGAATGCGTGAAGTGAAACGGACCGTTGCGAACTTCCCAGATGCCCGAATCAGGGCTGCGCCAGATGTCGCAGACATAGTTCGCCACGCGTGCGAGGACAGTGCCGGTGTCGCGATCGAGCGCGTGCTTGCCGCTGCTGTACAGCCACGCGGTCTCGAACAGCGCGCCGTAGATGTCGAGCTGTGACTGCGCGAACGCGCCGTTGCCGACGCGGACCGGACGCGATCCGCGATAGCCGGCGAGCCCGACGTCGCGTTCACCGATTCCGATGCCGCCGTCCAACTTGTACAGAACGTGCAGCTTCGGCTCGGTGAGCGCGGTCGCCTGCATGAACCACCAGAAGAGCGATCGCGCTTCGTCGTAGCAGCCCAGCGTGAGCAGCGCATCGATCGCGAAGTTCGAATCGCGAATCCAGCAGAACCGATAGTCCCAGTTGCGCTCGCCGCCAATCTCCTCCGGCAGCGATGTCGTCGGCGAGGCGACGCTCGCGCCAGACGGCGCGAAGATCATCGCCTTGAGCGCGAGCGCGCTCCGGAGCACCTGATCGCGCCAGAGGCCGTCGTACTGCTGTGCCGACGTCCATTGCTGCCAGAAGTCGATCGTCTGCCGGAGGCGAGTGGATGCCGCGGCGCGCGCAGGAAACACGAGTGGCTCGCCGTACGCCGCGGTCACGACGAGATCGGCGCAGTCGCCTTCCCGCACCTCGAACTGCGCACGCGCGCCGTCGGATCGCCATTCCGGATGCCCTGCGTTCCAGCTGACCACTGCAACCGCATCGCCGCCGGACGTCGCCACCGGAACGCCGCCGCGCAATTCGCACCGCACCGTGCCGCGGCCGTAGTCGAACCGCGGAAAGAAGCGCCAGCGCATCGGCACGACGCCCGAAAGGCCCGCAACGGCCCGGACCAGTTCGCGCATCGGCTCGAGGCGCCGATCCGGAATGGTCAGGGCGTCGGTCACGCGCACGCTGCCGCGATCGGTCGTGAACGTCGTCTCGACAACGTTCGTGCACGGCACGTATCGGCGCGTCGCCGTGAACGGGACGGCGGGCTGCAGCTCGAAGACGCCGCCGCGATCGACATCGAGAATGGCGGCGAATACGCTCGGCGAATCGAGGTTCGGGAGACAGAGCCAGTCGATCGAACCGTCACGGGCGACGAGCGCCGCCGTCCGGCCTTCGCCAATCAGCGCGTAGTCCTCGATTGGTGCATAGCCGTTGATCCGCACCGACGCTCAGTCCCGGGCCTTCGGTCGCATGTTCGCGGCGAGAATCTTCTTCCGCAGGCGGATGCTCGACGGCGTGACCTCGACGAGCTCGTCATCGTTGATGAACTCAATCGCCTGCTCGAGCCCCAGCTTCCGCGGCGGGATCAGGCGAATCGCCTCGTCGGCCGTCGACGCGCGCATGTTGGTCTGCTTCTTCTCTTTCGTGACGTTCACGTCCATGTCGTTGGGCCGCGCGTTCTCGCCGACGATCATCCCTTCGTAGACCGTCGTTCCGGGATCGATGAAGATCTCGCCGCGTTCCTGCAGGTTGAAGATCGCGTACGAAGTGGCGGCGCCGGCGCGGTCGGCGACGAGCGCGCCGTTGGCGCGCGACGGAATCGCGCCGTGCCACGGTTCCCAGCTCGAAAAGATGTGGTTCATGATGCCGGTGCCCTTCGTGTCGGTCATGAACTGCGATCGGAACCCGATCAGGCCGCGCGCCGGAATCCGGAACTCCAGCCGCACGCGTCCGCTGCCGTTGTTGACCATCTTCGACATCACGCCTTTGCGTTCGCCCACTTGCGCAATGACAATGCCCTGATGATCTTCGGGAACGTCGATGACCAGCTCCTCGACCGGCTCGACGATCCGGCCGTTCATCTCCTTCGTCACGATGTCGGGGCGCGACACCTGCAGCTCGTAGCCCTCGCGCCGCATCATCTCGATGAGGATCGAGAGCTGCAGCTCGCCGCGGCCGATGACCTTCACCTGCTCCGGTGAGTCGGTCGGCTCGAGGCGGATCGACACGTTGCCGAGCAGCTCCCGATCGAGCCGATCCCGCAGCTGACGCGATGTGACGTACTGACCGTCACGCCCCGCCATCGGCGAGGTGTTGACGCCGAAGATCGTCGACACGGTCGGCTCGTCGATCGCGATTGGCGGGATTGGCACCTGATGCTCCGCGTCGGCAATCGTTTCACCGATCGTGATCTCTTCGATGCCCGCGAGGCAGACGATGTCGCCGGCCGCCGCCTCCTGGATGTCGACGCGTTTCAGTCCCTCGAACGCATAGAGCTTCGTCACCTTCGTCTGCTGCACGGCCGCGTCCAGCTTGCAGACCGCCACCGGATCGCCCACCCGCACGCGCCCGTTGAAGATCCGGCCGATGGCGATGCGGCCGACGTAGTCGCTCGAATCGAGGTTCGCGACGAGCAGCTGCAGCGGCGCGTCGGGATTGCCGCGGGGCGGCGGCACGTGATCGACGATCGCGTCGAACAGCGGCCGCAGATCGTCGCCGCGCTTCGCCGCGTCGCGGCTGGCCGTGCCCGCCTTCGCGTTCGTATAGAGAACGGGGAAGTCGAGCTGCTCCTCGGCGGCATCGAGATCGATGAAGAGATCGTAGATTTCGTTCAGGACTTCCTGCGGCCGCGCATCGGAGCGATCGATCTTGTTGATGACGACGATCGGCGGCAGCCGCCGCTCGAGCGCCTTGCGCAGCACGAAGCGCGTCTGCGGCAGCGGTCCCTCCGACGCATCGACGAGCAGCATCACGCCGTCCACCATCGACAGCGTGCGCTCGACCTCGCCGCCGAAATCGGCGTGGCCCGGCGTATCGACGATGTTGATGAGCAGATCGTGGTAGCGAACGGCCGTGTTCTTCGCGAGGATCGTGATGCCGCGCTCGCGCTCGAGCTCGTTGCTGTCGAGCGCGCGCTCGGCGACGCGCTCGTTCGCGCGAAAGACGCCGCTCTGGTGCAGGAGGCCGTCGACCAGCGTGGTCTTGCCGTGGTCGACGTGCGCAATGATCGCCACGTTCCGCCGCAGCGGGTTGGCGATCGGAGCCGCGGAGCCGGTCGGCGCGGCAAGCCTTTCCGACGGAATCAGCATTCCCTCAGTATAGGAGGTGCGCTCGTTCGGGCCTTCAGCGTCGTTTCCAGCGGGCCGCGGCGGCCTTGCGCGCGATCTCGGTGCGGCGCTTCGCGCTGAGGCGCTGCGCGCGGATGCGGCCGCCCTTCAGGCCGCCGACGCGGCCGAGCGCGGCGGCCTGCGCGCGGCGCTCCTCGACGTCGAAAACGACCTCCTGGCGAACGGTCCGGGTCGGCGCATGACACTGTGGACAGTCACCCGAAAATGTCGTCCCTTCGGACTCAACCACGGTGCCGGTCCAGTCGCACACCTCGCACGCCCGGGTAACCAAACGGCGCGGTGATTCGTTCATATCCGCAGTGTAGCGCAAATGCTTGAGCCCCTCAAGCATTTGGGCATGTTCGTTGGCGACGCACAGAAACACAAAGGACACGAAGGAGACAAGGAATCCAAAAGTGCCAAAACGATTTTGCTTCGTATCCTTTGTGTCCTTTGTGCCCTTTGTGCCCTTTGTGTCTCTTGTGTTGGCTGTGCGCGTCGAGTGATTGCACACATCTGAAAAAACGCGATCTCGATTCGTCGGCGTCGACGGAATCGGGATCTGACTCATATCCGCCGATTAGAAAATCGGGTGGATCGTCGTGAACAGCGCGAGGCCGAGCGTGTACACCATCGAGAAGACGACGATGATGGCGACGGACCATACGGTGGAGCGGATCGTGGCCAGCCAGAGAAAACAGGGGAACAGCACCGAGCAGTAGCGCCCGACTCCCTCGAACACTCCCGACGACAGCGGCAGCAGCAGGTTCAGCAGCATGAACAGGCCGTAGCCCGCGCCGAACCGCCGCCACACGAACGGCGTCGCAATCACGAACAGAATGCCGGTGATGCCGTAGAGCGTGTCGTACGGCGCCATCGGATCCTGCGTGAGATACGCATAGGGATGCGTCAGCAGGACGGAAAGTAAATGCGCGGGCGCGCGCCACGGTGAGCCGCCGGGAACGTAGCCCCAGCGCTGCAGCGTGAACGCCCATTCGAACGGATGACCGGTCAGGCGGTAGATGTAGAAGCAGTACGCCCCGAAGCCGCTTGCCGCGATCGCGAGGCCTGTCGCCGCAATCGCGCGATCGCGCCGCGTCGGCTCTGCCGCGCGCCACGCCGTCCATGCGAGCGCGGGCAGCATCATGATCCCCGGCACACGCGTCGCGGTCGCCACCGCACCGCAGACGCCGCCGAGAATCCACCGCCGCGTCCGGAATCCGTAGAACGCGAGCACGGTGAACAGCAGGAAGGTGCTCTCGCTGTACACAAGACCGTAGAAGAACGCGAACGGAAAGATCGCCGTGAGGAGCACCGCGAGCTGCGCCTGTGCACGATCGAGATCGAGCCGCGCGAGGTAGTACAACGCGACCATCGCGAGAACGAAGCACGTCCACGAGATGCCGATGCCGACCAGGTAATTCGTCGCGTGGTGATGGCCGAACAGGCGTCCGATATACCGAATGAGCAGCGGGTACACCGGAAAGTACGCGATGTTGCTGCGGCCGCCCGCGGCAGGCTGATAACCGCTCCACGCGATGCCTTCGAAGTAACCGCTGTCGTACCGCGCGAACGTGTCCCAGAATTTGCTCGTGTACCCGAAGACGGTGAACTGTTCCGGCCGGTCGAGCGGAAAGGAAAGGTTGACGAACAGCGCGAGCAGCGCCGAAAGAATTCGAAGCGCAAGCGCTCCGACGATGATCCCGGTGATTGCGGATTGAGGATTGCGGATTGCGGATTCATTGTGGATTGTGGATTGACTGCCGATTGCGGATTGATTGTGGATTGCGGATCGATTGTGGATTGCAGGCCGTGAATCGTGCATCACCCAATCAATCCTTCACCCAATCAATCCTTCACCCAATCAATCCTCAATCAACCCTCAATCAATCCGCAATCAATCCGCAATCAATCCGCAATCCGCAATCCTCAATCCGCAATGACAGCGATAGAATACCCTATGCCTCTTTTCGAATACGAATGCCGCGGCTGCGGCCATCACTTCGAATTCCTCACCCGCTCGGATCGCTCGCCGTCCTGCCCCGCGTGTTCGGGCGTCGACCTGCAGAAACTCCTGTCGGTGTTCGCCGCGCACTCGGACGGGCCGTCGAAATCGTTCTCGCATCCGTCGGCGAAAGGCCCGATCGGGCCGTGCGGGACCTGCGGCGATCCGCGCGGCCCGGGATCATGCTCGGTCAACTGAACTGATGCGCCCGGCGGCGGGCTCGTTCCGCTGGTCCGCGGCATGCACGCGCTGTCTGCGTGAGCAGCTTCGTTCGCGCGCTTCGCCACCGCAACTTCCAGCTGTTCTTCGGCGGCCAGTTGATTTCGCTGACCGGCACGTGGATGCAGTCGGTCGCGCAGTCGTGGCTCGTGTACCGCATGACGCGGTCGTCGGCCATCCTCGGCCTCGTCTCGTTCTTCAGCCAGATCCCCGTGTTCCTGCTGGCGCCGATCGGCGGCGCCGTCGCCGATCGCGTCAACCGCCACCGCGTCGTCGTATGGACACAGACCGTCTCGATGCTGCTCGCGTTCACGCTCGCGGCGCTGACGCTCGGCGGATTGATCCGGGTCTGGCACATCTTCGTGCTCGCCGCGGCGCTCGGCGTCGTCAACGCGTTCGACATCCCGGCGCGTCAGGCGTTCGTCGTCGAGATGGTCGGCCGCGAGGATCTGATGAACGCGATCGCGTTGAATTCCTCGATGGTGAACGGCGCGCGCGTCGTCGGGCCGGCCGTCGCGGGCGTCGTCGTCGCCGCGGTTGGAGAAGGATGGTGCTTCTTCCTGAACGGCGTCAGCTACATCGCGGTGATCATCGGCCTCCTGATGATGCGCGTGCACCGCACGCGGGCCCGCCATTCGGGACGCTCGGCGCTCGCCGACATCGCCGAAGGATTCCGTTTCGTCGGCCGTACCGCACCCATTCGTGCGCTGCTCGTGCTGCTCGGCATTGTCAGTCTGACGGCGATGCCGTACGCCGTGCTGATGCCGGTGTTCGCCGATCAGATCCTTCACGGCGGCGCCGCGGCGCTCGGCATCCTGATGGGCGCGTCGGGCGTCGGCGCGCTGGCCGGCGCGCTCAGCCTCGCCGCGCGCCGCGGCGTGCGCGGACTCGGCACGTGGGTCGCCGTTGCGACGCTTTCGTTCGGCATCTCACTGCTGCTCTTCTCGATGTCGCGGCATTTCTGGCTGTCGGTCGTGCTGCTCGTGCCGGTCGGCGCCTCGATGATGGTGCAGATGGCCGCGTCGAACACGCTCATTCAGGCGATGGTGCCCGATGCGCTGCGCGGCCGCGTGATGGCGGTGTACTCGATGATGTTCATGGGCATGGCCCCGTTCGGCGCGCTGCTGGCCGGATCGCTCGCGGACCGCATCGGCGCTCCGATCACAGTCGCCGCGGGCGGGATCGTGTGCGTCTGTGCGGCCGTGGTGTTCAGGCTGCGACTGCCCGCTCTTCGCGGCGAGGCTGGTCAGTTGATCGTCGCGCAGGAGATGGCCGGCGGCCTTCCGCCTGCCGAGGTCACCGGACCGTCGGATCAAGTGGTGCTGCAGAGCTCCCGCCGTTGAAGAGGTCGTCCTCCGCGATTGTAAACTGGGCGTGAGGCAGCATGATGCATCCGCTTGCCACGCGACATTCGATCGCGCCGTTCGTCGTCGCCGCCGCCATCGCGTTCGCAGTCGCCACGGTTCGATTCCACGCACAAGAGGCTCCCGGCTTCAAGGTTGCGAACTGGAACCTACGCAGCGGAATGGGCATCGCGGGAACGAAGAATCCGAAGATCGACAGCGACACGACGGACTGTTCAAAAAACGCCAGCAAGCCGGGCGGTCCGTTCTGGCCGGCGATGAACGCGGTGAGAGACGACCGGGCGATCATCGCGCTCGGCGTCGAGGAGGCGTGGGCGTGCGCTACGCCGGAGAAGATCGTCGAGTACCTGCACTGGAAGCACGCGACGCCGCAGATGAACGGCACGGCGCTCATCACGCGCTACGGGCTCAAAGGCGACCACGTGATGAAGCAGATCGCGTTCGCGAAAGTCGAAGGCGCGACCGAGGATCAGTATCTCTTCGGCGGCGACGTGTGCGTCGACAAGGCGTGCTCGGCGACCGTGCGCATCTACGCGGCGCATTTCTCGGCCCCGGACGATGCCGGCTTTACGGCACAGGCGCACAACACGATCGAGTACGTGAAGACGCAGCCGTCTGCCGACCGCAACATCATACTGGGCGATCTGAACTTCTACATGGCGAACAGGACGCTCGTCCCCTGCGCGGCAACGAAGCAAACCTCGCCGCCGGCCGACGTGTTCGCGGCCGCGGGTTACGTCGACGCCTGGAAGCAATTGAAGCCGACCACCGACGGCCCGACCGGCATGTGGAACCGTCACGGCTGCGGCAATCCGGACGGCGGCCTCTTCAAACGGATCGACTACATCTACTCGCGCGGCCTGCAGCCGACCGACGTGCGGCTGTTTGCGATGATCACGCCGATGGTCGAAGACGCGCCGTCGGATCACGCCGGCATCGTCGCGACGTTCGGGCACGAGACCCGATCAAGGTAGCCTGCGCTCACTCGATTAAGGCCAGCGGTCGGATCGGCGATCCGGTAGCGCCGCGGAACTTCAGCGGCACACCCACGAAGCAGCACTCGCGATGTCCTTCCGCCGCGAGCTCGTCCAGGTTGAGATTCTCGAGGATGTGAATGCCGTGGCGGACCAGCAGATGCGCATGGCCGAAGAGCGTCATGTTCGTGTCGGGGTCGCGCTCGTGCATTGCATCCCACGCGATGTTGTCGGCGCCGACGGCGACGACGCGCTTGTCCGCGGCCCAGATGCTGCCGGATTTCGCGATCCCGGTCGCTGACAGGTACGTCGGCTCGTCGTTCCAGTGCTTCGCGTATCCGGTACGTACCAGCAGCACGTCGCCCGGACGAACCTCGACCCCCTGCGCGCGGGCGCACGCGTCGAGATCGTCTGCGCCGATCGACGAGTTCGGCGGAAGCGTCTCGACGCCTTTCCACCGCGCCACGTCGAGCAGCACGCCGCGTCCGAGCAGCGGCCGAATCGTTTCGGCGCCGTACGCGCGGAAGCCGTCGGCGCGTTCCACCTCCTCCACCTTCACGCCGCCGAAGAACTCGAGATCGCACGCCTGATGCGACAGCGCGTCGATGTGCGTGCCGCTGTGCTCCATCATCGTCAACACGCCCGACGCGCCCGACCGCGGTCCGTGCCGCGCCGGAAGATACGTGTCGCGATGACGGCGGTGGAGCGCGTAGAAATATCCCGGCTTGTGCACCGGGTGCATCGGCATGCCGGCGAAGCGCGGCTGCTCGAGATCGAACACCCGCGCGCGAGCGATCCGATCGGCGAGCGTCACTTGCCGGCCGCGCGCGGGATCTTGCGATCGAGATTCGCCGCGTTGTAGGCGAAGGTGGCCATGACGATCGCGGCCTGCCGGATGTCCTTCTCCTGCACGCGATCCACCGTGTCCATGTTCGTGTGGTGCGTGCGGACGTCGTAGTTGACGTAGTCCTGGATCGGGTTGAATCCCGGCACGCCGGCGTCGATGAAGCTCAGATGATCCGTCGAACCGACCGGCTCGATGTTGTTGCGCCTCGCGCCGAGATCCTTGAGCGGCTCCAGCCAGCTGTCGAAGATGCCGCGGACCTCCTGATTGTTCTGCAGATACCAGCCGTAGATCGCGCCGGTGCCGTTGTCGATGTTGAAGTAGACGTCGAATTTGTCGCGCGCCGCCCTGTTCGCGTCGCCCGCAAGATGCTCGGCGGCCCACGCCTTCGATCCAAGGAGCCCCTGCTCCTCGCCGCCCCAGAGCGCGACGCGGATCGTCCGCCGCGGCCGCGCGCCGATCGCATGGAGGATGCGCATGGCCTCGATCACCGTTGTCGATCCGTCGGCGTTGTCGGTTGCGCCGACTCCCGTGTGCCACGAATCGAGATGACCGCCGATCATCACGACCTCGTCGCGGAGCGCCGGGTCGCTTCCGGGCAGCTCGGCGATCACGTTGTACGCGTTGCCGCCGTCGGCATCGTAGAACGTGGTCTGAACGTTGACGCGCAGTTTCACCGGCACGTTCTTCTGCACCATGCGCGCGATCATGTTGTAGTGCTCGGCGGCGAGGGTGATCGACGGCACGGCGCCCGGCCCGCCGTCGCGTCCCGTGACGAACACCGTTCCATGCTCTCCGATGCTCGGCTTCAGGATGACCGCGGCGCCCGCGCCCCGCAGCGCTTGCGCGACGCGTTGCGCGCGCGCCTGCGGCGTTTCGGTATTCGCGGCCGCCGGCCTCGCACCGACGCTTGTTGCGTACGCGGCTGAATTCGGCTTGTAGTCGTCTGCGCTCGGGTTCGGCCGGTCGGTGCGGACGAAATTCGTCATGATCGGCTGCGTCATGACGATGGCGCCTTTCAGCTGCGGCGCCATCGCGTTGAGATCCTCCGGCGACTTTCCACCGGCGAACACCGGCGCGGCAACCACGTCGCCGTTCGTGGGCGCGGACCACGCGTCCGCGTAGCCGATGAGCGGAAGGTAGCGGGGCTCGATCATCTCGACCGTCAACCTGTCGAGCGTCCAGCCGCGCCCGAAGTGCCACGGCTCGAGATGCGCGTTCTGCAGGCCGTACGAGCCGAGGCGATCGCGCGTCCACTCGGCCGCGCGCTTGTGCGCAGGCGAAGCGGTCAGGCGCGGACCGATGTCGATGGTGAGGTACTCGAACACAGGCGCCACCTGCGAGTGCTCGAGTCCTTCACTTCTGATCCGCGCGAGCAAGTCGCGGTCGTTCTGCTGCGCGGAAATGTTGATGATGAAGAGGAGCGTGACTGCGGCGGCAAGACGTGTCGGCATGACCGCGGGAATCATAGAACAGCTGGCGCCCGCAGCGCAGTAGCAGGTACTCGATCGGACTGAAAAACTCAGGGCGAGCAGTTTCCAGAGGCGTGGAGCGCGGCCCTTTCAGGGCCGCGTCTCGCGGGGGCTGAAAGCCCCGCGCTACATCAACATGTAAAGCGACGCGCTAGCGGATTGAATCAGCTGTTCTCGGACGGCCTGAGGCGCCCGAATGTGCCAGCGTGAACGCGGCTGATGAAGTTCTTCCAGCGCTGGCTCATCACCTTCTCTTCGAGCGCGTCGAACTTCACGTACGCCACGGGAACGAGCAGCAGCGTGAGGAAGAGGCACAACGACTGGCCGCCGATGACGGTGACCGCGATCGCCGCGCGTCCCGTGCCGCCGATGCCGAGGCCGAGCGAGGTCGGAATGAGGCCGGCGATGATCGCCGTCGTCGTCATGAGGATCGGCCGCAGGCGCGTGCGGCACGACTCGACGATCGCCTCGCGCAGCGGGACGCCGCGGCTGCGCAGCACGTTGGCGTAGTCGACCTGCAGAATCGAGTTCTTCTTCACGATGCCGAGGAGCAGCAGCATGCCGAGCGCGCTCCACAGGTTCAGCGTGCGGCCCGTGATCCACAGCGTGAACAGCGCGAACGGCACCGCGATCGGCAGGACGAGCATGATGACGATCGGCTGGATGAAGCTCTCGAACTGCGACGCGAGCACCATGTAGACGAAGATCATCGCGAGGCCGATGGCCAGAATGAGGTTGTCGGTCGTCTCGTCGAGGATCTTCGACTGGCCCTGGATCCGCCACGACATCGTCGGCGGCATGTTGAGGTTCGCCAGCAGCTTCCGCACGTCGGCCGACGACTCGTCGAGCGCGTGCCCCGGCGCGACGTCCGAGGTCATCATGACCGTGAACTGACGGTTCGAGCGCTGCAGCGCGCTCGGACCGAGGCCGCGGTCGATCCGCGCGATGTTGTCGATACGGACCGGACCGTTCGACGAGGGCACCGTGAGCTGACCGATCTCCGCGGCATCGCGCCGCTGGTTCTCGAGGACGCGGATCTTGACCGGATACTGCTCCTGCCCTTCCTTGTAGAACGAGATGCGATCGTCGCCGGCGACGGCGAGGCGCAGCGTGTTGCCGATGGTCGCCATGCGTACGCCGAGATCCGCCGCGCGACGGCGATCGACGGCCACGTGTATCTCCGGATTCGACACGCTCAGGCTGATCTTCGGCTCCGTCAGGCTCGGCGTGTGCTGCGCCGCTTCGAGCGCCTTCAGCGAGTACTCGGTCAGCTGCGGCAGATCGGGACCGAGAATGTTCGCCGAGATCGCGAATCCTCCCTGGCCTTCACCGCTGCCGAGCGCGTTGCGCGCCGAGATGCTCGGCCGATAGGCCGGATGCTTCGCGAGGCGCTTGCGCATCTCGGTGATGATTTGCGCCTGCGTGTGCTTGCGCTGATCGATCGGCAGCGCCTGCGCCTGAAAGTGCACGTGTGTCAAGTTGCTGCCGCCGCCGCCGCCCGCCACGCCGCTGCCGCTCGGATTGACCAGCGGTTCGATCTGCGCGACGCCTTCGATCCCCTCGAGCTCCTTCAGCACGTTGAACGCGATCTCCTGCGTGCCGTCGAGCGACGTGCCTTCGGGCGCGTCCATGTGGATCGTGAACTCGCCCATGTCCTCGTTCGGCACGAACTCGCGTCCGACCATCCGGTTCAGCGGAATCGTCAGCAGCGTCACGACGATCGACACCAAGATGATGAGCATCGGATGATCGAGCGCCCAGGTCACCTGGCGCGCGTACACACCGTCGAGCCAGTGGAAGAAGCCGTGCTCCTTCGTCTTGTGATCCGCGACGCCGTCCGACATCTTCAGGAACCGCGAGCTCAGCATCGGCGTCAGCGTGAAGCTGACGAGCATCGACACCATGATCGAGAACGCCATCGTCCAGCCGAACGGATTGATGAAGCGCTTCGCGTACCCGTTCATGAAGGCGATCGGCAGGAAGATGACGACCAGCGACAGCGTCGTCGCCATGACGGCGAGCGCCACCTCGCGGGTCCCCTGAATCGCGGCCTCGACCGGATTGCAGTTCTTCTCCTCCATGTAGCGGAAGATGTTCTCGAGAACGACGATCGCGTCGTCGATGACGATGCCGACGGCGAGCGTGATGCCGAGGAGCGTCATGTTGTTCAGCGTGAACCCCATGATGTTCATCAGCGTGAATGACGAAATGATCGAGGCCGGGATCGCCAGCGCGGAGATGATGACGGCCCGCATGTTGCGGATGAACAGCAGGACGACGATCGCGGCGAAGAGACTGCCGAAGATGAGATGTTCCTCGAGCGACGCGATCGACGCGTAGATGAACTTCGAGTCGTCCCGGATCACCGTCAGCTTCACCGTCTTCGGCAGCGCGCGCTCGATCGACTGCAGGCGGGCGCGCACGCCTTCGATGACGGCGACGGTGTTCTCGCCCATCGCGCGGCGGATATCGAGCAGCACGGCCGGCTTGTCGCCCAGCCACACCGACGAGGTCGGCCGCTCGAAGCTGTCCTCCGCGTAACCGATATCCGACACGCGGATCGGCGTCCCGTTCTTCGTCGCGATGACGATGTTGTTGAATTCCTCGGTCGCATCGATGCGGCCGAGCGTACGGAGGAGGAGCTGTCCCTTCCCCTGCTCCACCGCGCCGCCCGGGATCTCGACGTTCTCGTCGATGATCGCGTCGCGGACCTGCGTCATCGACAGGCCGTACGAATTCAGCTTCTCGATGTCGACGACGATGTGAATCTCGCGCGCGCGGCTCCCGGCGATGCTCACCTGCCCGACGCCGTTGACCGTCTGGATGGCGCGCGAGACCTGCTTGTCCGCGAGCTCGGTCAGGGTCCGCAGGCTCATCGCGTCGGACGACATCATGATCGACATCACCGGATCGGCGTCGGGATCGACCTTCGTGACGACGGGCGGCAGCAGCTCGGGCGGCACGCTCTTGATGCCGGCGGCGACCTTCTCGCGGACATCGTTCACTGCGTCGTTGAGATCGCGCTCGAGCACGAAGCGGACCGTGATGTTGCCGCGCCCCTCGTTGATGCGCGCGGAGATCTCGTCGATGCCGGAGACGCCGCTGATCGCCTCCTCCATCGGCTCGATGACCGACGAGGAGATCTCGTCCGGGCTCGCGCCCGGCAGTGACAGCGACACGTTGACGGTGGCCGGATCGGCGCGCGGAAAGAGATCGACGCCGAGATCGCGGAACGAAAAGATGCCGAGCACCACGAGCGACATGACGAGCATCGTGGCGAATACCGGGCGGCGGACGCAGACTTCGGACAGCATTGGGGCTACTCGACGTTCTTCGTCACCGCGACGCGCGTGCCTTCGGCGAGCTTGTCGACGTCGGTCAGCGCGACGCTCTCCCCGGCTTTCACGCCGGACAGCACCTCGATGCGATCCTCGATCCGTTCGCCGACTTTCAGTTCGCGGGCCGAGAGTCGATCGCCGTTGACGACGAATACGCGATTGACGCCGTAGCGGTACTGAATGGCCGAATACGGAACGGTCAGGACCCGATCGATCTTGCCGCTGACGATGTGAACGCGCGCGAACGTGCCGGGCTTCAGCAGCGCGTCGCCGTTCGGAACGAGCGCCTCGAACGGAAACGCACGGGTCGACGTGTTCACCGCAGGACTGATGCGCGAGATCTTTCCGGTGAGCGGCGTGTCGGGATACGCGTCGACATTCAGGTCCACGCCCTCACCGATCTTGATCCACGGCGCCATCTTCTCGGGGATCTCCGCCGTCACTTTCAGCGGATCGATCCGCACGACGCTCATGACCGGCGTCTGGACCTTGACGTATTCGCCGAGCGACACCAGGCGCTTCTGCACGTAGCCGTCGAACGGCGCGCGGATGTCGGTGTCGCGCAGCTGGCGATCGGCAAGCTTCATCGCCGCTCCGGACGCGTCGATGTCGGCGCGCAGGTTCTTCGCGTTCTGCAGCGCCGCGTCGTAGCTCGCCTGCTTCGACTGCAGCATCGTCTCGGCATCGTCGAGCGTCTGCCTCGGGACCAGCTGACGCTTGTGCAGTTCCTGCGCGCGCTCGAACGATTGCTTCGCCTGGACGAGTTCCGCCTGCGCCTTCTGCACGTCGGGCGTCTTCTCGATCGGCGGTAGATGCGCGCTGTCGGAGGCGCCGAACTTCGCGAGCGCGCGCGCGTGCGCCGCTTTCTGCTGTTCGAGGTTGTAGCTGGATTTCTCGCGATCGAGCTCCACGAGGACCTGGCCCGCCCGGACGCGATCGCCAAGATCCGCCAGCAGCCTGCTGACGTGTCCTTCCGCTTCGGACGAGATCGTCACCTCGTCGACCGCCGCGAGCGTGCCAACCGCTTCGACCGCGCGATGAACGGTTTCCTGACGAACCGCTTCGACCTGGACCGGTTTGGCCGCCTCGTCACGCCCGCGCGCCTGCGCCGCCGTCTGCGATTTCGAACAGCCGCCCGCGAGTCCCGCGCCGACGATGAGGGCCACCACCGCGGCGGCACGACTCGTGTGTCTCATGGGTGCACGCATGAAAATGAAAAACTGCCCGTGGAATCATAAGAGTATACACAGGGCCGGACGCGCAGGTTTCTTTGTAATTGCTTGTATCTGTACGGCTTCTA
>Ga0075425_100002683_pt1 | contig 17851 bp, 16 predicted proteins | sample SoiMethybrSBSTD4_FD_75300 | JGI IMG/M metagenome (GOLD analysis project Ga0075425, IMG submission 75300) | Bulk soil microbial communities from a Populus tree surrounding site in Tennessee, USA - Soil MetaG P. TD hybrid SBSTD4 | ecosystem: Environmental > Terrestrial > Soil > Tree plantation... | reverse complement strand
TTTGCCCGCACACCCAAGCCCGAGATGCAGGACCACGACATCCGCGAATTGGTGAAGAGCGCCGTGCTCGATCGGCAGATGACGGGCGCCGACGTGGCGTTCGAGACCAAGGTCGGCAAGGACCCCATTATCGTCACCTGTGACCGCAGGCTGATCTCGCAGGCCGTCGCCAACGTCGTGAAGAACGCGCAAGAAGCGATCCAGTCGTTTGCCGACGGTCCCAACAAGGAGCCGGGTTGGACCGGTCGCATCGAAACCAACGTGCGCCGCAACGGCGATCGCGTCGACATCGAGGTGATCGACAATGGACCCGGACTTCCCAAGCACAATCGCAATCGGCTGCTGGAGCCCTACGTCACCACCAAGGGCAATAAGGGCACCGGGCTGGGCCTCGCCATCGTGCAAAAGAGCGTCGAGCAACACGGCGGCACCCTCTCGCTGGAGGATGCCCCGGTAACCCCGGGCCGCAGCCACGGCGCACTGCTGCGCATCAGCCTGCCACTCGCCAGACCGGCTGCCGCTCAGTCTCTTCCACCCGAACATGCCGCCGCATCCGGCAATGCATAGTCTCCAACCAGGCAAGGAGTGTTAAATGGCTTCCGACATCCTGATCGTCGACGACGAGGCAGATATTCGCGAGAACATCGCCGGTCTGCTCGGGGACGAGGGGCACCGCACACGCGTGGCGCGCGACTCCGATGAGGCTTTGAAGGCCGTGGAAGAGCGCCGGCCGCAGCTCGTCATTTTGGACATTTGGTTGCAAGGCAGTCGTCTCGACGGCCTCGAAGTCTTGAACATCATCAAGCGCGCGCATCCCGACCTGCCGGTGGTGATCATTTCCGGTCACGGCAACATCGAGACCGCAGTGACGGCGATCAAGCGTGGCGCCTACGACTATATCGAAAAACCCTTCAAGGCGGACCGCTTGCTGCTGGTGACGACGCGGGCGCTGGAGGCCTCCAAGCTGCATCGGGAGGTGCGCGAGCTGAAAGAGCGCTCGGCCGTCAGCTTCGACATGATCGGCAAGTCGACGGCCATCAATCAGTTGCGTGCCGCCATCGAGCGGGTTGCTCCCACCAACAGCCGCGTACTCATTCGCGGCGCCGCCGGCTCGGGCAAGGAGCTTTGTGCCCGCGTCATGCACACGAGCTCGCATCGCAAGGACGGGCCATTCGTCGTGCTCAATGCTGCAGCCATGGCACCGGACCGCGTCGAGGAGGAATTGTTCGGCACCGAGGATCATGTCGGGCCGCGCAAGGTCGGCGCCTTGGAGGAGGCGCACACCGGCACGCTCTATATCGATGAGATCGCCGACATGCCGATCGAAACACAAAGCAAGGTGCTGCGCGTGCTGGTCGAGCAGAAATTCCAGCGCGTCGGCGGAGGTCCCAAGGTCTCGGTGGATGTGCGCATCATCTCCTCGACCAGCCGCGATCTGGAGCGCGACATGGCGGAGGGACGCTTCCGTGAGGATCTTTACCATCGCTTGAACGTGGTGCCGTTGCGCGTGCCCGGGCTCGCCGAGCGGCGCGACGACATTCCCCTGCTCATCCAGCATTTCGTGCAGCAGGTCGCCCAATCCTCCGGGCTGGCGCCGCGGCGCATCGGCGAGGACGCCACGGCGGTGCTGCAAGCCCATGACTGGCCCGGCAACGTGCGCGAGCTGCGCAACAACATCGAACGGCTGCTGATCCTGTCCGGGGGCGATCCGGATGCGGTGATCACCGCCAATATGCTGCCCGAGGAAATCGGCTCCAATGTGCCGCTGCCGGTGAACGGCGGCGCCGAGCATCTGATGTCGTTGCCGCTGCGAGAGGCGCGCGAGATCTTCGAGCGTGAATACCTGCTGGCGCAGATCAATCGCTTCGGCGGCAACATCTCGCGCACCGCCGAATTCGTTGGCATGGAACGCTCCGCCTTGCATCGCAAGTTGCGCGCATTGGGGGTGAGCTCGCAGGAGCGCGGCTCGGAGGCGCGTTCGGCATGAGCCACGGCGCAGGTTCGTCCGCCAGGGGTGCCGAATGACACGCGTCGTCTACGTCAATGGCCGCTATCTGCCCTACGCAGAGGCGCACGTGCATGCGGAGGATCGCGGCTTTCAGTTCGCCGATGCGGTCTATGAGGTGTGCGAGGTGCTCGGCGGCTGCCTCGTCGATGAGACGCGACACATGCGCCGCCTCGCCCGGTCGCTCGAGGAACTGAAAATCGCCGCACCGATGACGGCCGGGGCATGGTCCCTGGTGCTGCGCGAAATAATCCGGCGCAACCGGGTGTCGAACGGTCTCGTCTACCTGCAGGTGTCGCGCGGTGCCGGCCGGCGCGACTTTAACTTCCCGGTGGCGCAGGTGCGGCCCACGGTGGTGTGCCTTGCCCGTTCGAGTGCGGCGGGGAAGGGCGACAGCGCCGCCAGCAAAGGCATCGGCGTGAAGACGATGCCCGATATCCGCTGGGGCCGCTGCGACATAAAAACCGTAATGCTGCTGCCCGCGGTCTTGGCCAAGGAGGCGGCGCGGGCCGAGGCTGCCAAGGAAGCCTGGCTGGTCGATGCACACGGGTTTGTGACCGAAGGGGCATCGTCCAATGCCTGGATCGTCGACCGCGACGGTCGGCTGATCACGCGCCAGATCGACAATGCCATTTTGCGCGGGGTGACGCGCACCACGCTCATCGACGTTCTGCAGCGCCAGGGGCTCAAGGTGGTGGAACGGCCGTTTACGGTAGAAGAGGCCAAGGCCGCGCGGGAGGCTTTTGTGACCTCTGCAACTAATGTGGTGATGCCGGTCGTTAGTATCGACGGCCAGCCCATCGGCAATGGCTTTCCGGGCCTGCTGACGTTGAAGCTGCGGGCCGACTTCCACGCCGTGGCAGAAATTGCCGAGGACTGAGGGCCGAGGTTGGCATATTGCCGCGCTCCTGACGGCGAATTTGCTTGTGCGCCCCTATAATAACCGGCAATTTAAGGAAGCGAGGGTGAGGGTTGGCGCTTAAGGCCTGCCCCAGAGAATTACGGATAATAACAATGGCCGAACGAGCCCAAAGTCTTCAGGACACGTTCCTCAATCACGTACGTAAGAACAAAACTCCGCTCACCATCTTTCTCATCAACGGCGTGAAATTGCAGGGCATCGTGACCTGGTTCGATAATTTCTGCGTGCTATTGCGCAGGGACGGACATTCGCAGCTCGTCTACAAGCATGCCATATCGACCATCATGCCCGGTCAACCCGTGCATTTGATGGATTCCGACAGCGCCGAAGGCAGTCAGGCATAGCGAGCACGGCAACGCCAGCGCCGCCGAAAGTTTCGCCAGCAAAGGGTCGTCAGCCGATCGATCGGCGCCCGCAAAAAACGCGCGCCCTCGTGCTGTTGCCCGTGCGCACGAGCGGACGCGTCGATGCGCGCGCAGCCGTGGGGCGCCGTCCGGACCGCAACGGTAACGCGACCGTGCGCGCCGATCGTTCGAGCCAGGATCGTCTTGCCGAGGCGGTCGGCCTGGCACGGGCCATCGGCCTTGATGTGTGTGTGGCGGAGATCGTCCCGTTGGTGCGCCCGCGGCCGGCGACGCTTTTGGGCTCGGGCAAGGTGGAGGAGATCGCCCAACGCGTCAGCGAAACCGGCGCCGGCCTCGTCATCATCGATCATGTCGTCAGCCCGATCCAGCAACGCAACCTGGAGAAGGCCTGGGGTTCGAAGGTGCTCGATCGCACCGGCCTCATTCTGGAGATTTTCGGCGAGCGCGCGCTGACGCGAGAAGGGCGGCTGCAGGTCGAGTTGGCCCATCTTACCTATCAACGCGGCCGCCTGGTGCGCAGCTGGACGCATCTGGAGCGCCAGCGCGGCGGCTTCGGCTTTCTGGGTGGTCCGGGCGAGGCGCAGATCGAGACCGACCGCCGCCTGATCCAGGAGCGGATCGATGCAATCAAGAAAGATCTCTCCGGCGTGATCAGAACACGCGGCCTGCACCGTGCGAGCCGCAAGAAGATCCCAGTGCCGGTGGCGGCGATCGTCGGCTACACCAATGCCGGCAAGTCGAGCCTCTTCAACCGGCTCACCGGTGCCTCCGTGCTGGCGATCGATCAGGTGTTCGCCACCTTGGATCCGACCATGCGCGAGATCAGCTTGCCGAGCGGCCGGCGCATCGTGCTGTCCGACACGGTCGGTTTCATCTCGGATCTGCCGACCAATCTGATCGCGGCCTTTCGCGCCACGCTCGAGGAAGTGATTGCAGCCGACCTGATCTTGCACGTGCGCGACGTGAGCCACGCCGAAAACGAGGCTCAGTACCACGACGTCGTGGCGGTGCTGGCCGATCTCGGCATCGACGCCGACACAGAGGCCGCGGCCATCCTCGAAGTGTGGAACAAGGCCGACAAGCTGACAGCCGGCACCCGCGCCGAGGCTTTGCGCGCGCTGGCCCGCCGCAACCGTAGAGCCGTCCTGCTCTCGGCGCTGACAGGGGAGGGCATCGAGATCCTGCGCGCGGCGCTCGATGCCGAACTCGGCCGGCACGACGAGGTCCTCGATCTTGAGATACCCGCCAGCGAAGGACGCCTCCTCAGCTGGTTGCACGCCAACACCGAGGTGCTCGATCAAAAGACGGAAGGCTCGGGCGCGGTGCTGGCGCGTATTCGCATCGAGCCGGCCGCCAAAGGCAAGCTCGCCGGCCAGCTGAAGCGCGCGGGATTGCCGCTCGGTGGTTTGCAGGAGCGCAAATGACGGGGCACGCGCCTGGGGCCCGCACGGCGGGCGCAGCCGGCTAGGCCTTGCCTTCCTCCGCCTTCACCTCGTCCCACAACCGATCCATCTCCGCCAGGTCGGAGCCTTGCGGTGTCTTGCCCAAGCGCGCCAGCTTGCGCTCGATGCCGGCAAACCTGCGCTCGAATTTCGCGTTGGCGCTCCGCAGCACCGTTTCCGGCTCGATCTTGAGATGGCGGGCGAGGTTGGCCACCACGAACAGCAAGTCGCCCAGCTCCTCGGCGATCGCCGCTTGCTCCGCCGGGGCCGCCTGGCGGTCGGCGGCATGGGGCCCCGGTGCTAGGGCCGCTTCCAGCTCGCCCAGCTCCTCTTTGAGCTTGTCGAACACCTCTTGCAGCGAAGGCCAGTCGAAACCGACAGTCGCCGCTTTCATCTGCAACTTAACTGCCCGCGTCAGCCCCGGCAGGGCAACGGGCACATCGTCGAGCACACCGCTGCCCGGTTCTTGCGCTTTTTCCTCGCCCTTGATGCGTTCCCAGAAGCCCGGCGCCGCACCCGCCGCGCGCTCGGCCGCGCTGCCGAATACGTGCGGATGTCGGCGCAGCATCTTCTCGGCGATGGCCTCAACGACATCGGCAAAATTAAAGGCGCCTTGCTCCTCGGCCATGCGGGCGTGATAGACGACCTGCAGCAACAGGTCGCCCAGCTCTTCGCGCAAGTCCACCATATCGCCGCGTTCGATGGCATCGGCGACCTCATAGGCTTCCTCGATGGTATAGGGAGCAATCGTCTGGAAGGTCTGCGCCAGGTCCCACGGACAGCCCGTCACGGGCGTACGCAGGGCGGCCATGATGTCGATTAGCTCGGTCAGGGTTTTTTTGGCTTGGGTCGGCACGCCTGGTCTCCCGGTGATCGACGCCTCCCCTGGCTGAGGGAGACGATCGGCAACAGCGCCCGACGCCTTTAGCACGAAATGGCGCGCGCCGGGGCTGACGCCGCCGGCGCGCTGGAAATGCCGCGGGGATGGGGCCAGACGGTGCGCGCGGCGCCTCGGCCCAAGCGGCACGGCGCGCGCGCGCAAGCCTGAGCCTTCCGCGCGCCGCGCGCGTTTACTTGCGGGCGCCGCGCGGGCGAACGTACTCGCCGGGCTTAGTGACCGGGCGGGCTCAGTGGCCGCTATTGTCGGCCTTGCGGCCGGCCTCGAACAGGAACCAGGTGCGCTTCTCGGTGGCGTCGAGGAAGGTCTCAAGCAGGCTGGCGGTCGCCACGTCTTCGTGCTTGTCGGCGAGCTCGTGGGCTTTGCGCATGGCGGCTGCCATGGCCTTGTTGTCGGCCATCAGCTCGCTCAGCATCTCGCCCGGGCTGACGAACGCCTTGTCGTTGTCCTTGACCGTTTGCTGCCGGGCGACGTCGCCGATCGAACGCAGCGTGCTGCCGCCGAGCTTGCGCACGCGCTCGGCGAGCTCGTCGGTGGTGGCGAATATCTCGGTCGCCTGTTCCTCGAACATCAGATGATAGGAGCGAAAGTGGGGGCCGCTGACGTGCCAATGGAAATTCTTGGTCTTCAGGTAGAGCGCAAAGGCATCGGCCAACAGATGATTGAGGGCGGCGGAAATCTCGCGCACGGCCGCATCGGCTAGGTCGGTCGGCGTGTCGAGAGGGGCGGCAATCTTGCTGTGGGGCTCAAGGGTCCTGACTTTGCTCACGACGAAAAACTCCGGGCTCGCTGGTTGGATCGGCGGCTGGCGGGAAACCGGGCCAGAGGCGAGGCAGAGAGGGCCCGCACGCTGCCGATTTAGAGCAACGCTGGGCGTGCCAGCGCGTTCCCAAGGTTAAGCCCTGTCACCGGGGGTCCTCGATTGGCGACCGCACTGAAATCCAGTTTTGGCCGCCCCAGCAATCCGCGGCGGGTCTTCGCCTATTCGCATAAGATATATTATGGAAAATGACTAGGTATTAACACGTAGTTTCAATGCCTTGTGGGCAGGCCACGGCATACGACAGCGGCTCGGCGCGGGCTCGGCTAGCGCTCGGACTTTTCGTAATTGAGCTGCACCAGGCGGTCGAGAAGCCGCACACCCCAACCCGAGGCCCAGCTTGAATTGATGTCATTGCGCGGGGAATCGAAGGCGGTCCCGGCCACGTCGAGGTGCGCCCAGGGCGTGTCCTTGACGAAGCGTTGGATGAACTGGGCTCCCGTGATCGCCCCACCGAAGCGGCCGCCGATATTCTTCATGTCGGCGTTCTTGCTGTCGATCAGCTTGTCGTAGGCCTTGGCCAGCGGCATGCGCCAGACCTTCTCGCCGCTCGCCTCGCCCGCGGCCGCGAGCTCGCTCGCCAAGCGGTCGTCGTTGGAGAACATGCCGGCGTATTCCTTGCCGAGGGCAACCATGATCGCCCCGGTCAGCGTCGCCACGTCGATGACAAAGCGCGGCTTGAAGCGCTCCTGCGCGTACCAGATGACGTCGGCGAGCACCAAACGACCCTCCGCGTCGGTGTTCAAGACCTCGATGGTCTTGCCGGACATGCTGGTGATGATATCGCCCGGACGCTGCGCGGTTCCCGACGGCATGTTCTCGGTCAGGCCCACGAGCCCGACGGCGTTGACGGCGGCGTTGCGCTTGGCGAGCGCCAGCATCAGGCCGGCGACGCACGCCGCCCCGGCCATGTCGCCCTTCATGTCCTCCATGCCGCCCGCGGGCTTCATGGAGATGCCGCCCGTATCGAAGCATACGCCCTTGCCCACGAAACAAAGGGTCTTGGCGCGCTTCGACTTGGCGCCGTGCCACTTCAGCACGACCACGCGCGAAGGCCGTGGACTGCCCTGACCGACCGCCAGCAGAGCCTCCATTTTCAACGCCTTGAGGTCTTGGTCTTCGAGCACCTCCACCTCGAGGCCGCTCCCCGTCAGATCGCGCATGCGCTCGGCGAACTCGAGCGGCCCAAGCCGATTGGCCGGCTCATTGACGAGATCGCGAGCCAAGAACACGCCGTCGGCCAGCGCCTTGCGGCCAGCGAAGGCCTTGCTCGCGGCCTCTGACCGGTCACACAGGATGACGAGCTTGCTGAGACCGTCACTGCCGTCGGCCTCGCCTGGCTCCTCCTGTTTGCCGCGCGTCAGATACTTCTTGAAGGCGTAGCTGCGCAAAAGGCCGCCCAGCGCCAGGTCGGCGGCAAAGTCCGCAACGCCTGCCTCGCCCGCATCGGCGGGATCGCAAATAAGCGTGGCCGTCTCGCCTTTGCGGGCATTGCCTTGCGCGAAGGCGAACCCGCCCAGCAGCAGCCGATCGAGCTCCTTGCCTGGGCGGCCGGCGCCCACCAGCAGCACGCGCTGGCTGTCGATACCCGCCGGGGCGAGCAGCTCGATGACGGTTTTGGCCTTACCCGTGAAGCCGGCGGCGGCCGCGGCGCGCAGCAGGGCGCCCTTGCTTCGTTCGTTGATGGCGCGGGCGATCCCACCCAGCGCCAGCTCCTCGCCGGCCAACAAAATCAGGGTGCCGCTGGGGGTTTGCGACAAGGGCGCGAATTGGACTTGTAACGGTTCGGCCATCAGCAATCCTTGTGCGTGAGAAAGCGGTGAGCGCGCTGCCCGCCACGCGCTGGCACGTCGAAGGGGGAGGCGTGCGGGCAATGGCCCAACACTCGCCGGTCACAATAGACGCTCAGCTCTGAAGCGCAAGCACCGCCAAGGGCCGCCGATGCCCATCACGCGCGCCGATCGCCCCTGCGGCGCTGGCGCGGCGGTCGCAGGGGCCTTAGGCTTTTGCGCGGCTCTCAGTCTCAGCTGATGGGCGTGCGGAACACTTGAATGTCGAGGTCGCGAATTTTCTTGCGCAAGGTATTGCGGTTGAGGCCCAACAGCGCCGCGGCCCGGATCTGGTTGCCGCGCGTGGCGGCGAGCGCGGCCATCAGCAAGGGACGCTCCAGATGCTGCAGCATGCGGTCGTAGAGGCCCGGCGGCGGCAGCTCCCGTCCGTAGCTGGCGAAGTGGCCGGCGAGATAACGCTCGATGGTTTCGGAGAGCTCCTTGGGCGCCGCCCCGGCGTCGCTATTGGGCGGCGGGGCCGCGTCCGCGAGCTCCGCTTCGATGATTTCCAAGGTCAAGGTGTCTTCCGGGTGCAGCGCGCTCAGCCGGCGGACCATGTTCTCCAGCTCACGCACGTTGCCCGGCCAGTGGAAGTGCTTCAGCCGCTCGATGGCGGCCGTTTCGATGGCCTTGTGCCCCATGCCTTGCTTTGCGGTCTGGCGCAGGAAGTGACGCACGAGATCGCCGATATCCTCCAAGCGCTCCCGCAGGGGCGGCAACCGCAAAGGCACCACGTTGAGGCGATAGTAGAGATCTTCGCGGAACAGTCCCTGCTGGATCTGGGATTTGAGCTCGCGATGCGTCGCCGCGATAATGCGCACGTCGGTTTTGATGGGCGTTCGCCCGCCGACCGTGGTGTACTCGCCTTCCTGCAGCACGCGCAGCAACCTGGTCTGCGCCTCCATCGGCATATCGCCGATCTCATCCAGGAACAAAGTGCCGCCGTCCGCCTGCTGGAAGCGGCCCTCGGTGCGCGCTTGCGCTCCCGTGAAGGCACCCTTCTCATGTCCGAACAGCTCGCTTTCGATGAGCTCGCGTGGGATTGCCGCCATATTGATGGCGACGAACGGGCCGTTGCGGCGCTTGGTGTAGTCATGCAGCACGCGCGCCACCAGTTCCTTGCCGGTCCCGGATTCGCCCGTGATCATGACGGTGAGGTCGGTGCGGGTCAGCCGCGCCAGCACGCGATAGATCTCCTGCATGGCCGCGGAGCGGCCGATGAGGGGTAGCTCCTCGCTGTCGGCTTCGGGGATCGAACGCTCCTTGCGGCGCCCGGGTTCGGCCAAGGCCCGCCCAACGACGCTGACGATCTGGCTCAGATCAAACGGCTTGGGCAGATACTCAAAGGCGCCCTTCTCTGCCGCCGACAGCGCCGTCATCAGCGTGTTTTGTGCGCTCATGACGATGATCGGCAGATCCGGGCGCAGCTTCTTGATGCGCGGAATGAGGTCAAAGGCGTTCTCGTCCGGCATCACCACGTCGGTGATGACGACGTCGCCCTCCCCCTGGGAAACCCAGCGCCAGAGCGTGGCGGCATTGCCCGTCGCGCGCGGCAGATAACCGGCCCGCGCGAAGGCCTGATTGAGCACCGTGCGGATCGCGCTGTCATCATCCGCTATCAGAACAGTTCCACCAGCCATTGACCACTTCCTAGTCTGTTGTCAGGGTTTTTAGTCCTGCAGCGGCAGCAGCACGCGAAACACCGTACGCTTGGGCACCGACTCGCACTCGATCACGCCACCGTGGTCGCCGATGATCTTGGCGACCAGTGCCAGACCGAGCCCAGTGCCCTTGCGCTTGGTCGTCACGAAGGGATCGAATAGGTGCGCCTTGAGCTGGTCGGGGACGCCGGGACCGGTATCCTCGACCTCGATCATCAAGGGCAGGGCGACGCGCGCGGCCGTGCCAGGCACGGAGAGCCGCATGCCCGGACGAAAGGCCGTGCGCAAGACGATGCGGCCGGGCTCGCGCAGTTCGGCGATGGCCTCGGCGGCATTTTTCACCAGATTGAGAAAGGCCTGAATCAGCTTGTCGCGATTGCCAGGCACCGGCGGCAGGGATGGATCATAGTCGACATTGATCACGACGCCGTCCGTGAACCCCGTCTCGGCCAGGCGCTTGACGTGATCGAGCACCGAATGAATGTTGACCGGCTCGGTCACAAGCGTGCGCTCGTCGCCAAACACCTCCATGCGATCGACCAGCGTGCGGATGCGCTCGGTCTCGGCGCAGATGAGTTGTGTCAGCGCCCGGTCCTCGTCCTTAAGACCCGGCTCGAGCAACTGGGCGGCGCCGCGGATGCCCGACAGCGGGTTTTTGATCTCATGCGCCAGCACGGCGGCCATGCCCGACACGGAGCGCGCGGCGGCACGGTGGGTCAGCTGGCGTTCGATCATCTGGGCCACCGAGCGTTGCTGCAGCATCAAGACGATGAGGCTCGTCTGCTCGGGAAAGCCGCCGGCGAAGACGTCGACCAGGCGGTGCTGGCCGCTGCGCGGCAGGTCGACCTCCACGCCATATTCGTTGACGGCGGCGCCCGTGCGCCGCACCTGGCCGACGAGGGCAGCCAGCGGACTGGAAAAGGCGATGATATCGGGCAGCGTTTGGCGCTTGAGCATGCCCTGGCTCAGGGAAAAAAAGGATTCGGCGGCGGGATTGGCGTAGAGCACGCGATCATCGTCGCCGAGCACGAGGATGGGATGCGGCAAGGCCGCGAGCAAGAGATCGTGCTCGATATGCCGCCGTGGCGCGCCCGCCCGTTCACGGACCAGCTCGGGGTTCATGCTGCCATCTCCTGGGCGTGGCGATAAAAGGCACGGACGCCGCCAAGCACGCCCGCGGCATCATCCAAGCTCAAAAGCCGTTGGCGCCACGTGGCCACGACTTGCTGTGGGCGCCCGCTGGCCGCCAAATACCAACCGATGTGCTTGCGCGCGTTGCGCAGGCCGACACGCACGCCGTAGGCGCTGAGCATCGCCTCAACGTGAGCGAGTGCGATCTCACCCTGCGCCGGCAGCGGCGGGGGTCCCGGATCACAACCGCTGGCGAGGGTCTGGGCAATGCGAGCGGGCATCCAGGGTTGGCCGCAGGCACCACGGCCGATCATCACGGCGTCCGCCCCCGATTGCGCCAGCGCCGCCTTGGCGCTGGCGGGATCAACGATATCCCCATTGACGACAAGGGGAATGTTGACGGCCGCCTTGACGCGTTGCACCAGGCGCCAATCCGCCTGACCCTTGAAGAATTGACAGCGCGTGCGCGCATGCACGCTGATCAGCGCCACGCCGAGGGCTTCGGCACGCCGCGCCAAGGCGGGCGCCGACAAGCTGTGTTCATCCCAGCCCAGGCGCATCTTGAGGGTGACGGGCAGCGCGACCGCGCCGATGACGGCGGCGATCAGACGCTCGGCGTGATCGAGATCCCGCATCAGCGCCGACCCCGCCTGCTTGCCGGTCACCTGCCGCGCCGGGCAACCCATGTTGATGTCGATGATGTCGGCACCCAGGGCGGCGGCGACCCGGGCCCCTTCCGCCATCCAGGGTGCCTCGCAACCCGCGAGCTGGATGACCTGTGGCTTTGCCTTGCCCGCCGTCGTGCGCGCCCGCGCCCCATGCCGATCCCGGCTCAAGTGCTCGCTCGCCACCATCTCCGACACCACCAGCCCAGCGCCCAAACCATGCGCCAGCGTGCGGAAGGGCTGGTCCGTGATGCCTGACATGGGTGCCAGCACGACGTTGCCGCGCACCTCATGCGGACCGATGTGAACCGGCTTGCCCAGTGAAGTCCCAGTAGTGCCCATTTATTAGGCAGAAGATATTGTTGCCATTCTCTTGGGCAGATTAGCCTGCGCGCGCCGGCTTCGCAAGCGCGAAACGGGGGTTGACGGGTTGTCGCCTGGGGCCGGCGAAGCTATGGATGGAATGCTGGCCGTTGTCGAGAGCACCCGTGAAAACCGCCGCCTTGATTCTGGCCGCAGGCCACGGTGCGCGGGCGCCCGGGCCGGTGCCCAAGCAGTATCGCCCTTTGCGCCTCGGCTCGGCCGTGGGCCGGTCGGTCGAGGTCATGCTGGCGGCGCCCGGCATCGACCTGGTCCAGGTCGTGATCGGCCCCGGCGATGCGGGGCTCTATGCCGCAGCGCTTGCGGCCCACGCCGATCCGCGCCTGCTGCCCCCGATCCTCGGCGGCGCCACCCGGCAGCAATCGGCCTTGCACGGCCTTTTGGCCCTCGAGGCGCAAGCGCCCGAGCGCGTCCTCATTCATGACAGCGCGCGCCCCTTCGTTACCCCCGACATCATCGCCCGCGTGCTTGCGGCTTTGGCGCACGGCCCGGCCGCGATCCCCGCAGTGCCGGTGACCGATTCGCTGAAGCGCGCCGATGACGCGGGCGGCGGCGCGCGCTCGGTCGAACGCGCCGGCCTGTGGCGCGCCCAGACGCCGCAGGGCTTTGCGTTTGCCCCCATTCTGGCTGCGCATCGGGCGGCCGCGGCGGCAGGACAGCTGGCGCTGAGCGATGACGCGGCGGTTGCGGAATGGGCGGGATTGCCGGTGTCGCTTGTGGCGGGCGGCGAGCACAACTTGAAGCTTACAACCCCTGAGGATCTAGCGATGGCGAGCGCCCACGCCCTGCCTGACGTGCGCAGCGGCCTTGGCTTCGACGTGCACCGCTTCCGGGACGGTGACCACGTCTGGCTGTGCGGCGTTCGCGTTCCCCACAGCCACGGCCTGGAAGGCCATTCCGACGCCGACGTGGCGCTGCATGCCCTGACCGACGCGCTGCTCGGCGCGGTGGGGGACGGCGACATCGGCCAGATCTTTCCCGACAGCGATGCGCGCTGGCAAGGCGCGCCCTCCCATCTCTTCGTGCGCGAGGCGGTGCGCCGCGTGCGCCACAGGCAGGCACAGATAATGAACGTCGATATCACCATCATCTGTGAGGCCCCGCGCATTGGCCCCTATCGGGAGGACATGCGCAGAAGACTTGCCGAGCTGTTGGAAATCGAAGCCGAGCGCGTGGGCCTCAAGGCTACCACGACGGAAAACCTCGGTTTTACCGGGCGTCGCGAGGGCATCGCCGCGATGGCATCGGCAACCGTGGTGCGCGTGCCGCGCCCCCAATCTTGAGTTGGCGCTGCGCGTTGCCTTGCGCGGCCGAATCGCGGCATGCACGGACTCGAGCCTCAAGATCAGCGCCAGGGGGCGCCCGATGAATATCATGACACCCGGCGTCGGTGTTGCGACCGCGGACATCGGCGAGATTGCGGAAAGTACGTCAGCGGCCTGCATATCGACGCGTGTGCGGCAGTTGAGCCGCATTGTGACTCGCGTTTATGACGATGCCTTGCGCCCACTCGGGATCACCGCCAGCCAGTTCACCCTGCTGACCCAGCTTGCGCAGCAGGACGGGATCACGGCGGTCGAGATCGGGCACGCGCTGGACATCGAAAAGTCGACGCTGTCGCGTAATCTGAAACGCCTGCTGGCCCTCAACCATATCACCATGGATCCGCCCGCGGGCCGCCGCGGGCGCGGGTTGCATCTGACCCCCAAGGGACAGTCGGTGATCTATAAAGCCTATCCTGTCTGGAAGGAGGCCCAGTCCAAGACGATGCGGGTCATGGGCCCGGAAAGCCGAACCACGCTCGACAGCCTGTTGACCCAAGCGGAGAAGCTTGCCGCCGCCTAATCCATTCGCCCTCTCTCTACTCCTGCCTCCCCTTGACGGTATCCGTTGCCCGACGGATACCGTTCTTGTTTGCGAGGCCTGATGGATCTGGCGCCCCTGATCGACGAAGCAAACCGCCTGCTTGCCGCCTGCCGGGCGCACGGGACACGCATCGCCACCGCCGAGAGTTGTACCGGCGGGCTCATCTGCGCGGTGCTGACCGAAGGCGCCGGCTCCTCGGACGTCCTCGAGCGCGGCTTTGTCACCTATTCCAATGCCGCCAAAGAACAGGTGCTCGGCGTCCCCGCCGCGCTGCTGGCCCAGCACGGGGCGGTGAGCGCGGAGGTCGCGCGCGCCATGGCGGCGGGCGCGCTGGTGCGGTCGGCCGCCACGGTCGCCATTTCCGTGACAGGCATTGCCGGCCCCGGCGGCGGCAGCGCGCTCAAGCCCGTCGGCCTCGTGTACTTGGGGATCGCCAGCCTCGGCCGGCCCACGGCACACCTGGAATGCCGCTTTGGCGACATCGGGCGCAGCGCCGTCCGCCGCAATTGCGTCAAGGCCGCGCTCGGCCTCCTTTGGCAAGCCCTGCCAGCCTGAGCGCGCAGCGCGCGCCCCGGTGCTCAAGCGACGGGCGCGCCGCTGCCGTAGACGCGCTGGGCACGTTCCTCGAAGGCGCGCGTGTAGCGGCGAAAGACGCGATCGAACAGGCTGCCAACCAGGGCCTGCAGCAGCAGCGATTTGAAAGTGTAGCTGATGAAGAAGTCGACGTCCGAGCCGCCGGCGGCGGGGCGGAAGCTCCAGCGGTTTTCCAGACGCTGAAAGGGGCCGCGCCCCTCGGGCGCGCCCCGCGCCAGCACCGTCAAGCCAGCGGGGTCGAGCTCAACGATGCTGGTGAAGGTCTCCCGGATAGCGAGATAGCCGACCGTCATGTCGGCCCACACAACGCTGATGCCTCCCCGCTGCTCGCGCCGCCTGACCACCAATGCCTCGCACAAGGGCAGGAAGGCCGGGTAGCTCTCCAGATCGGCCACGAGGTCGAACATCTGGCGTGCGGTGAAGCGCACTTGGTGGGTTGTGCGAAAGGATGGCATGCCGCCGCCGCTCCTTGCCCCTTCTCGCGGCGGGACAAGGAGGCCCGCTCCTCGACCCTCAGCCCGCCGGTTCCGCCGCAGCCGCGCGCGCTGCGCGCAGGCGGGCAAAATCCCGATCCGCATGATAGGACGAGCGCGTCAGCGGGCTGGCGGCCACCAACAGAAAGCCTTTCGACAGTGCCACCCGGCGATAGGCCTCGAATTCCTCTGGCGGCACAAAGCGGGCGACCTCGGCGTGCTTGCGCGTCGGCTGCAGGTATTGGCCGATGGTGAGAAAGTCCACATCGGCGCTGCGCAGATCATCCATGAGTTGCAGCACCTCCTCGCGCTCCTCGCCGAGGCCCACCATGATCCCGGATTTGGTGAACATGCCGGGGGACAGTTCCTTGACCCGCTGCAGCAGCCGCACCGAATGGAAATAGCGCGCCCCCGGTCGGATCCTCAGATAAAGCGAGGGCACCGTCTCGAGGTTGTGGTTGTAGATGTCGGGCGCGGCGGCAACGACCGTCTCGAGCGCCCCCTCCTTGCGCAGGAAATCCGGGGTGAGCACCTCGATCGTGGTGTGCGGCGTCTTCGCCCTAATGGCGCCAATGGTGCGGGCGAAGTGGGAGGCGCCGCCGTCGGGCAGATCGTCACGGTCGACCGAGGTGATGACGATGTGTTCGAGGCCCAGCTCGGCGACCGCCCGCGCCACTCTTTCGGGTTCGCCGGCATCGAGGGCGAGCGGCCGTCCCGTGCGCACGTTGCAAAAGGCACAGGCGCGCGTGCAGGTGTCGCCCATGATCATCATCGTGGCATGCCGTCCCGCCCAGCACTCCGCCAGGTTCGGGCAAGCGGCCTCCTCACACACGGTGGTGAGCGCGTGCTGGCGCAGGATCTGCCGGGTCTGCGCGATCTGCGGCGAGGCCGCCGGCACCTTGACGCGGATCCAGCTAGGCTTGCGCAGCACCGCCGTATCGGGACGGTGTGCCTTCTCGGGATGCCTTGGCTGGCGGGTGTCGAGGATGGTGACCATAAGAAATCCTAGCTCGCCGTGGCGGGCGTCGCGACCACGCGCGGACGCCGCCAGCCAAGATGTGCGCCCCCCGCCCCCTGAAATCAAGCCGAGTGGGGCGCCGGCGGGCGGGCTAGCCGACGTCGAGCACCACCCGGCCGCGAATTTTGCCGGCCAGGATGGCCGGGGCAAGCGCGCCGACCTCCGCCAGCGGCCGGCTGGTCGTGACGGCGGCAAGCTTGGCTTTGTCGAGGTCGCGCCCGAGCCGGGCCCAGGCCTCCTGCCGCAGCGCTTTCGGCGCCATCACCGAATCGATCCCGGCAAGCGTCACGCCGCGCAGGATAAAGGGGGCGACGGAGGAGGCAAGATCCATGCCCTGCGCCAGGCCACAGGCAGCGATCGTCCCCCCGTATTGGGTCATGGAGAGGAGGTTGGCCAGCGTGTGGCTGCCGACGGCATCGATACCGCCGGCCCAGCGCTCCTTGCCGAGCGGGCGGGCCGGCCCGGCGAGTTGCGCCCGGTCGATCACCTCGGCCGCGCCGAGCTGCAGTAAATAATCGGCTTCGCTCGTGCGCCCGGTCGAGGCGATGACACGGTAGCCCAGGCGGGCGAGGAGGATGATGGCGACGCTGCCGACGCCGCCGGCCGCGCCGGTGACGACGACAGGCCCCTGTTCCGGGCGCACCCCGTTGCGTTCGAGCGCCAGCAGGGCGAGCATGGCGGTGTAGCCCGCCGTACCGATCGCCATCGCCTCCGCGGCGGTCAACTGCGGCGGCCGTTTTATCAGCCAATCGCCCTTGAGGCGGGCGCGCGCGGCATAGCCGCCGTAGTGGGTCTCCCCCGCGCCCCAGCCGTTGAGCACGACCGGATCGCCAGCCTTGAAATCGGCATGGCTCGAGGCGACGACGCTGCCGGCCAGGTCGATGCCGGGGATCATCGGCCAGCGCCGGATCACCGGCGCCTTGCCGGTCAGGGCAAGACCATCCTTGTAGTTGATAGTTGTATGGCTGACCGCGACGGTGACATCGCCCTCCATCAGGTCGGCCTCGGTCAGCTCCTGCCAGGCGAAGCTCGGTCCGGCCTCGGTTTTGCTGGCGAGCAACGCCTTGAAGGTCTGCATCCCACCTCTCCAACCACGCTGATTCGCGCCCACGCCGGCTTGCTGCGGCCCTCGGTAGGCCATCGGCGTCCGGGTGTCGAGGCCCGGACTGGGCCGCGCCCGCCCGCCCCGACCCTCATTCTGTAGCAACTCTGCAACGGAGAGCGCGCGGATGCGACGGCGCACGCCGCGCCAGCGACTTTCGCGCTGTACAAGAACTTGAATGACGCTATTGGGGCAGCATTGGGTTGGTCGCAAGCTCTACAATCTGAATGTAAGGTTAATACAGCGCGTTTACTTAGATTAACCTCTTGTATAAGACTAGTGTTGACGTGCTTATTGTGCATCAATCGGTGAGGCAAACCGGAAACTTCATTCGATAACATCGAATTATTGCGCTGCAGCAGCGATTTCGCTTGGCAGCTCGCGAACCGATCCCTAGATTCTGGCGTTGGCGCGGGGCAACTTGCGTCAACACTCGCCGGAGGCAGAGCGATGGAACTACGGACCAGGCTCAATGTGCTTGCCGCCCTGATATCCTTCGCCTTTCTGACTGCAGTCGTGTTTGGCATGTTTTGAGGGGGGAGCGGCGATCCGCGGGAGAGGGGATCGATCGAAATCCCAGTGAGCTATTCGAGGGCGCGCGAGAGCAATCCGCGCGCCCTCCCGCGTTTTTTAGCCGCGTTTTTGGCGAGCGTAGCGGCGGCGTCAGAACCTCAGCGCT
>Ga0075425_100002681_pt1 | contig 17860 bp, 23 predicted proteins | sample SoiMethybrSBSTD4_FD_75300 | JGI IMG/M metagenome (GOLD analysis project Ga0075425, IMG submission 75300) | Bulk soil microbial communities from a Populus tree surrounding site in Tennessee, USA - Soil MetaG P. TD hybrid SBSTD4 | ecosystem: Environmental > Terrestrial > Soil > Tree plantation... | reverse complement strand
CAAGGCGGTATCGAACGTCAGTTGATGCAGAAACAGGCTTAACGAGGAGGTTAAAATGCCTGATACAGACATGCTAGAAGTAGAGGAGCTAGAGAAGGATACGACAGAACAGCCAGAGCAGCAGGTAGAGATACCTGAGCATCCGGCTGGTCGCTCACAGTCGAGAGAAGAGCTTATCAGCGAAGCGCTTGAAGAAGGCGTTGTTGCGGGTACTAACGAACAGATTGTCGAAGAGCTTTCGTCTAAGGAAGGTGAATTGACAGTTGAGGATTTCAGACGAATTCCGGGTAATGAAGAATATACAGACGAAGAACTAGTTGCTGAATGGAATAAGCAAGTAGCTATAGCACAAGGTGGTCAAGCAGGCGGGGAATTTGCCCAGGCTGAAAAGGCTTTCGAGATTCCGTTTCCTGTCTATGACGACAAGGGGAATAAGCTTACAACTGACAAGGTAACGCTTGAAGACCTGGTTAGCGGTAAGGTTACCATTGGCTATCAGGCGATGGATAAGGAGCAGCGTAAGACGTTTTCGCAGGTTTTGCGTAATGCTAGTCTTGGACATCTGAACGAATCGCGTTATAATAGTACAATACAAGAACGCAATCAGGCCGTTGCTAAGCAGAATGAGTTGAATCAAAGAATTGCTCAGTACGAAGCTGCTCAGACGGCATGGAATGCAGCGTTAACCGCGCTAAGCATGGGTAACGCAGCACCGATGACGGAGATTGCTAAGCGATACGCAGCTTCGTTAACACAGCAAGGTCAGCCTGCTCCTGCTGGCTATGTTCCAGTTGAACAAGTTCAACGTGAGCAGCAGGAATACCAGCAAGCTCAGCAGTATTGGGATACTAACGTTGTCCCTGCTGCTAATGAGATCGCGGCTAAGTACAACGCAAACCCAGCCGAAGTTGTCGAGGCAGTAAAGTGGTTCCTAAGACGAGAACCTGCTGAATTCATTACAGACGCTAAGGTACAGGAAGTATTGAAATACGACATACCAGCAGCGCTTGAGGATAAAGGCTATAACGCTAACGGTACCCAGACACAAAAGACATCTGAACTAGACGAACTAAAGAATACTGTAACAGCACTACAGAAGCAAATTGCAGAAGGACGTAATGCAAGAACTCAAAACGTGAGGGAACGTTCTAAGAAAGCACCCCCGGCGGGCGGCGGTGCAGTCCCAAGCGCTGGCGATTCGATGCCGTCGTTCAAGTCGAGAAGCCAGATGCAGGCATGGTTAAGAGGCGACCAGGATTGGTCGAAGGCGTAAGAGATGCATTTATATAACACATTAAACCAGACCGACAAAGGTCGGCGTTGGGTAGCGATTAATACAACAATCGGTACGCCAATAACGATTCAGAATACGAACGCTTTCTCCGACACGGCTGCTACGGTAGCGCTGTATAATAACAGCGGCGTAGGTCTCGCTACTGGTGTAGTACCGCCAGGTAGAAACGTTGTACCTGATTACATAAAGCTACTTGTAGCAACAGGCGGTACTGGTGGCGCTAAGCTGGCGATAACGCTGGATAACGTACAGCGGGGTGTTACAGCTAACTCTGGCGTTAGCGTTGGCAACGCGGATTCGGATAGCCTAGGCTCTAGCTCAATTGCTAAAGTTCAATTTGGTGCTTTAGCTCCAAGTGCTGCTGGTGCAAATCGAATCTTTGTAGCTAACGACTATTTGAAAAATGCCGTACTAGCTGCAGGTGACGAAATTCTCGTTACCTTCGCTGAACCAACAACTGGTCTTGGCGCGCAGACTACGAAGCTGCATGTTCCTGTCGGATTAACGACAATAGGCCCTGGTGGCTTGATGCTGCTGCATATCTATGGCGCTACGTCAGCGGGTACAATGGAACTCGAAATGGGTTGGTGGGAATTGAGCTAATGCATTTACTCAATACGCTAATTCAGGCGGATAAAGCTCGACGCTGGACTGGTAGGAATACAACTATCGGTACTGGTATAGCTGTGCAGAATACGAACACGTTTGACGAAACCAAGTTTTCGTTGGCTATATTCAATCAACCACTTGGCTCGAATACGCAGCATCAACCGCCTGCTAGATTAGTCGTGCCGGATTATATAAAGCTGATAACGACGGCTATTGGTATTGGTAATCCGAAGCTGGCTATTACGCTAGACTACGTTGACGAAGCTAATGGCTTCCCTACGCCTCGGGGATTGTCTGGTAATGTTGGTGTTGTTCTAGCTAATGCTGATAGTGATTCATTAGGAACAACTGGTATAGCGAATGTACAGTTTAAATCTGGAACTACAGGCGCTGCTGGTAGTGCTGTTAGGGCGTTTATTGCTAATGATTACCTGAAGAACGGCGCATTAGTTGCAGGCGATGAGATTTGTATTACATTTAACGAGCCTGCTATTGGCTTGACTGGGCAGGCATCAAGAATTCTAGTTCCAGTGGGCTTGACAACAATCGGTCAAGGTGGTATTATGCTAGTGCATATTTACAACATGACAGGTGCTCCAAGCTTCGAGCTTGAAATGGGCTGGTGGGAATTGTCATAATGGCTCTTTTATTTGTACGTCATGGCTCTACAGGAGCTAATGCTGGTGATAGCGATGCTAGATATGGCTTTACGGATAAAGATTACTTTCGCGGCTGGACACAATTACCGTTAAGTCCTGATGGCGTGAAAGCGCTTCAGCAAACTGCTGATTGGCTTAAGCAGGTGCCGTTGCAGGCAATTATCAGCAGCGATCTACCACGAGCAGCGCAATCGGCTCAGTTGATATCTAAAGCAACCGGGGCACCCGTGAAGTTAGACCCTAGGTTGCGTTCGATGGATATTGGACAGTTTACGGAGCAAGAGATTACGCCGGAGAGGAAGAAGCTATTCGAATACGCGCAAGATAAACGTAACGTAACGCTACCTGGTGGTACTGAGACGTATAACGACTTCATGGAACGCTATAAGTCAGTGTTGCCTGAATTGCTACAGATGGGACAGAATGCTAATGTAGCTGTAGTAACGCATCATAGGAATATCTTAGCGCTACCTGAGATATTTCATAATCAACGAGCTAAGGTAACGGATGATACATTACCTGGTTCCGTAAGCGTACTAACACCTAAAGCAATGAAAGTGCTATATCAACCAACAGACCTAAAGCGCGGTTATGCTGAAAAAGCTAGGTCTTAAAGGAAATTCAAATGGCTACACCTGTTATTGATTCTATTACTGCCAATCCCGCAACTGTCGTCCCTGGTGGGGCTGTTGTAATCACGATGGTCGGGCATGATGCTGATTCTGCACCGCAGACCTTTGTTGGTACGCTTACAGATGCCGCAGGGCATCAAGCTACGGCAAGTGTTGTTATTCCCGTGAATGATCCGCTGACCTTTGGCCTGACTGGTCCAGTTGGAGCGGTAATTGTACCTCGTGCTGGATCGCCAGGCGTGTTTGACTGCCGCGTAGCGTAGCGTGACGATTCAGATATTCACTGGTACGTTGACTGATGCTGCAGGGCATCAGGCTAGCCAAGATGTAGCAGTCAACGTGGATTCTTTGGCCCCGCCGAGTTGGGGACCGAAGATACTGGAATGGATACAGCCGCTGCCGGATTCGACGGGAGCGATTATCATGGCTAATCCGGGTGATTGGCAAGCGAAGGCTAATGCGTTATTGCCTGGTCAGAGCTTGTATCTCACTGCAGGAGAGTATGGAGCGCGGGGCTCGACGTTTAGTTGGACTCGTGCTGGAATAGCTACGGCTCCAATTACGATTTCAGGAATTCCCGGCGATCCGAAGCCAATTATTCGTGGCAAGATCAATCTCAACGGGCCGTATCAGCGGTGGTCGCATTCTATTTTCGACGGTCCTACTGGACCAACTGGCGGACCTGGGCCGAATGGTGAATCAATCCTTGTTAATCTTCAAGGGAATGAGCTAGAGTTGTCGGATTGCGAGATGCGCTATGACTACTGGCATGCGGGGATTGGAGCGAATGCCGCTATCTCGAAGTATCGGATTTTGAATTGCTATATTCATGATAATGGTGGTTATCTCGGGGACTATACCGACGCTCAAAGCAACACGTCGCATGGCCTGTATCTCAGCCCTAGCTACTATGGGCTGATCGCAAATTGCGTGATTGAGCACAACGACGCCAAGGGCTTAATGGGACGACATGATTCCCATAACCTTATGATCGTGCATAATACAATTGTAGCGAATGGCCGTAAAGGCTCGGAAGCCTATGAACAAACGCATGATTGGACGTGGGCGAATAATATTTTCCTAAACAACGGAAACGTGAAAGGCGGGGAAGGGCTGTCGATGGCCGGGATTGGACCTGGCTTCTTGAACCGCCGTAACGTGTTCTGGCATAATAACGGACCAAGTCTGACGGATGAGTGGGCTGGTGTAGGTACAACGAGCGAGCCATTAGTAGCTGATCCAAAATGCGTTAGACCTGCTGTCTATACACCACATCAAGACCCTGCGCCGGATTGGGATCATCACTTGATGTCAACAAGTCCAGCGATTGGCTATGGCGATCCTGATTATGCAATGCCGTTTGATTTTGACGGTAAACCACGCGGTACATCACCTGATTGCGGAGCGTTTCAACATTGATTACTCATGATTTGAGGTATTTTAAGCTTAGTGAGTTCAAGCATCCTGAGCTAGTTGATCCGGTAGCTGCATCAATGCTGGATGAGATTAGACATCAGTATGGTAAGGAATTAACGTTAACTGATGACGCTAGATTGCCTGGTGATAGGCCTGTCGGTTCCGTAGCTGATTCGTTACATTACAAAGGTCAAGCGTTTGATATTAGAACTAAGGACAAGAACGCGGTTGATTTGTTTAGCTTGCTTGATGCAGTATACAACGTATCCAAGTGGATAGCTAGAGGAACGAAATCAGGCGTCGAAGTTGAGCTAGTAAGTAGTACAACTGACCATCATTTACATGTAGGATTCTGGCTAGGCGAGCGTTCGTATAACACGCTAACTGTGAGAGCGGAATGAGTATATTTGATGTCTTAAATCCTATTAAGGCTATAGCTGATGTGGCGAATAGTATAATTAGCAAGTTCGTAGCTGACCCTAGCGAAAAGCTGAAGCTACAGCAAGAGATTCAGGAGCAAGCGACAGCGCTGACATCTAAGGCTATGGATTTACAGGCATCGTTGACGGATGCGCAGGCTAAGATCATTACAGCAGAAATTCAGAGTCAGTCATGGCTAGCTCGTAATTGGCGTCCTATCCTGATGTTGACTTTTACATTCATAGTAGCATGGAACTACATTATCGTTCCTATCTTCGGCATGACTGCAGCTATCATACCTCCTGATATGTGGACTTTGATGAAGATTGGTGTTGGTGGTTATATCGTTGGCAGATCAGTAGAAAAAGGTATCGACAGCTGGAAAAACGGGAATGGAGTTGACTCATGATAATGCTCTTATTTGCGCTAATGCAAGCTAACGTAGTCATGCATGAAAATGCACATGTTCAGGTAGATTCGACTGTAGCGAAGCAGACTGTTGCGTGGTATAACAGTGCAGCGCCTAATCCAATGTGCGTATGGACGCATCATGAATTTAGCACGTTGACTAATGACTCGGTATGGGTACAGGATTCGATAGAACGCGAATTGCGTAATGAAAACGACATGTGCGCACCGCATCAAGGTGTTGTTGTTAAACTGACACCTGAGCAAGTTGCTAGTGGACCTAGCCAAATTGGACCTATGCTAGCCCAAATAGGCTCAAGTCTAGGTCTCCCTTGGCTTTGTGGTATCGTTGAAATCAAGCCTCTGGAATGGCCAGATAAGTCCATGAGACCTAGTCCGTTAGAGTTTTGTGCCTATTCAGCACCTTGACTTTTATTTAGCTATTAGTTATATTCCCCCAACGCTCTTCGGGCGTACTAGGCGGCCATAACGCACCCTCCCCACGCTGGACTCCTCCTCCCCAGCGTATCCCACCCGCGTTTTCATGGTCGCTTAGTTTTTATATACCTTTTTCGATGGAACAATGAACGTAATTCAAACTTGGCTGTATCTAATCGGCACTAAAGAACGCGCTGTTAAATTGCGCGATAGAGTCGATGATTTGACAGCGTCTAGAGAGAACGAGGCTAGACAGTGTCCGACGACTGTACTATTTGGATTAGCTATCAGCAGAAAGCTCTATACTGATCCTAAGATAAGACCAGCACTAGACGCCTGGGATACGGAAGAAGTTAGTGCGCAGAATATAAAACGATGGTGCACGGAAGTGGAACGTGGTTTGTACCGTGGACCTATTTACGACCCTGTCTTCTCTTCGCGATCTTCGACATTTTCTCGGGTAGTTTAGATACACTATCCTTACCGTGTTGGCTGTCACTGACGAATTTCTCTGCCCATGATTCGCCTTTATTAGCTTTCATGTGTATATAGCGTGATTGTGCCTGGGATTTAAATGGCATTAGGCGTTTGGTCCTTTGTTCGATTCTGGAAATGCGCTGAAGTTAATCACATCAATAACGTGCGTGATGAAAATCTTAGACGGAGCGCTTAGTGTAAGCGTTACGGGTAGCGTGAATAGCGTGCCTAGTTCGTTGATAACGCGCAGGGTAACTTGAGCAGTCGAGCCAGTTCCGGTATCGGTTACTGAGATAACACCACCCATGCCCATGAGACGAACGCCGTTATGCGCTAGTGGGCCTTGTGTATACGAGCCTGTATAGACCTGAGTTGTCTGATTTTCAGGAAACGGTAGTAGTATCGGTATGCCCGAGTTATGAGTACCGTCGTCGATAGCTGCAGAATGCATGTCGCCATTGCACATTATCATTTGCTTCTGTAAGTTATGAGCTTGGATAAAAGCTAGAAGCTCAGCCTTTTCCGTCTGATAACCCTTCCAATCATCATTTTGATCTGTAGGCGGTGCGTTCCAAGGTACAGTGCCGAACCAGAGAATGAACTGATTTAGACTTGCTGCTGTTAGCAATTCGTTCTTAAACCAGGCTTTCTGCGTAGCGCCCATCATTGTCTTCGTTGCGTTGTCAACGTTGCCTGATGGCGTCTTTTCGCTTCTTAGATCGGTTAGAATGCATCTAAAGCGTCCGATGACAAAGGATTGATAGATAGGACCTACGTCGAGTTGGGTAGCTGTGCCTGGATTAGAGTCACTCTGTATATCAGTAGAGCCTAGACCGCTTGTAGACTTCCAATTAGCGTATGTTGTACCATCCCAACCGCTAGCTGCTGGATGATGCCATTCGTTATTAGTCCAGATGTAGCCTAATGTACCTGCGTCGGTAACGACTGCTAGGATATCGCTACCTGTGGTTTGAAATAGATTGTCGTGAATGTACATCGAATTCTGCGGGCTCGAAGGGGCTCTGATGGCAAAGGTCGAGAATTGGCCGCTAGAAGCACCACCTCCGACACCATAGTTAGAACCGATTTCGATATTGCTCTGGTTATCGGTTGTATTACCGCCAAGTACAATCAAGGCTCTACCGGATGGGTCGTTATATATCATATTATTAGTTATAATAATATTATGACTAGACAACGACGTGCCGCCGATTGAAAAGTTTGGAAACTGATACTGTCCTGTACCAGGTGCGCCGTCAAGACCGCCTGCGTTGAATGCAATGTTGTTCGTTATCGTTAGATAATCGCTATGTAAGCTATTCGAGAAGTTCTGTACATTCATGCCAAATGCGTTAAAGATAACGTTAGTGTCAATGCTAATAACGCCAGCAACGGAACCAGTATGTCTGACGAAGAAATTATGTCCTGCCGCACCGCGATTTACGCCGCCATTGTAAACAACGCTACCGTAGACTTCGAACTTGTCAGTTGGTACTGATGTACCATCTGCTGTCTGGATATTCTGCTCAAAATCATGTACGGTACAATGAATTAGCTTTACACCGTTACCTTTGTTTGCAGGTATAGTTAAACCACCACTACCGCTAGGAGAGACATCTCGACTAGCCCAGCCGTCGTCGTAGAATTCGAGTCCTATAAACCAGTTATAGTCGCAATTGAACGTAATCGCATCCCCAGCAGCAGAGCTAGAAGAGCGGTTTTTGATAATTGGCTTTTCTGACTGATATGCTTGCCAGATAATCTTACCATCAGGCGCGTCTGTAGCGCTGCCAATAACGCCATTCTTAGTAAATGTAATCGGACTAGCTCCGGTATCGTAGCTGCCGTCGCGTAGCGCAATACGCTTGCCAGCGACAACCTTGCCACCAGCGCCGGACATGGCATAGCTAAGAGACCAAGGATCGCCAATGGTACCTGCACCGTTACCGCCTGCTGGGGATACGTAGTAGTCGAATGTAGGCGTTGGGTTAGGACCTACGATTAGAAATGCGTTAAAGAACGGCGCTGTATCTGTAGGATTGCTGACAAAGCCGCCTATTGGCGTTGGGTCTGGTTTCTGTGTCGTTGGAAAGCCTAGCGTGCCACCTGCGTAGGTTCCAGATAGCACTGGCGTAGCTAAGTCGCGGACATCGTAGATACTATACGCATCTCCATTAGCTAATACCGTTGACACATCGACGTTAACTGTAGCCGCGCTGGCCCAGTTGTAGAATGTAACTAGACCACGCTTATAGCCGTAGCGATTAGCGTTTTTAACAAAGATAATCGTCTGTGCTTGAATCAGCGGTAGCTGGCTTGTACCTGGCAAAGTGTAATGCGGTATACCACGTCTGTATTCGGTTTGACTAGCAAGCTTGGCTAGACTGGTAGAGTCTGAATTATCACCGCCGAAATCGTGATCGTCCCATACATAAGCTAAAGGAACATTACGCATTAGATTACTACGCTTAGGCATCATCCAGGCGTGGTCTTGGGCTCTGCGGTATAGTCCTTGATCGTAGCTAGTGATGTTCCAGTAGTGTAGATCGCCGTATTGAACGTACATTAGCGGTTGTTCGGCTAGATATGCATTATACAGATTCGTATTCGTTCCTGACGCTGAGCAGCCGCCGCAGACGATTTTAAAGCTCGTAGCGCCTAGAGTTGTGAATTTGTATACTGGACTAAATACCGTAGGAGCGCTAGCAGCGCTGGTGCGGTAGTAGTAGACGGTAGTCTTTGTCAAGCTGGCAAGAGAGAACTTTGCATAGCCGAACGCGTCAGCAGCGACAGTGCTTGATGAGAACGCAGCGAAGGTAGGATCAGTACCGTATTGTATCGTTATGTTTTCGGACTTGTTATATTTACAAATCACATCTGTGGAACTAGTTGTAAGCTGACCTGTTAGTGACCATAGCCAAAGTTGCTGAGTCGCGCCAGTAGCGACGTGGAATGGTCCACGGGTCCAGACGCCGGATCGTGTGTTGTTGGCAATGTCGAAGTTGAATGGATAAGTTGCATCTGCTGACAGATCAACGCCAGTGCCGATTAGCTGGACATCTACACCAGCTACAGGTCTGAAGTCGTTATTCAACGCGTCGGTTAGGACAATGATCTGACCATTTGTTGCGTTAGTTCCCTTAGCGTCAAGAGTACCTGTTGTGGCGATTCCAGGTAGAAACGTACCACCTGCTCCTGTTGGACCGTTTGTCGATATGTTATTCGTAGACGCTGCATTAGGCCCGTCAGATGTGTTCCAACCGTTATCATTGCCGTAAGCGACGTTGTTTTTGTCTATTACATAGTTTTGGTCATGGAAGCCGAAAGCGCAATTTACGGCTAGGCAGTTGTAACGAACAACAGTCGGCGTAGTCACGCCTGTTGGCGCGCCAAAGCCGAACATTGTCTGATCCTGACAAAGTCCGTCCATAGCGATGCAATTGATGTAGTATGACTTAACGCCAGCGACTGCAAATGATGTCGATGGTGTATTGAATAATTCACACGTCGAGCCGTTTGTTAATACAGCTTTGCTGATGCAATTGATATACTCCCAACGCGTAGGCGCAAGCATGCCGATTGGTTGTGGTTTAAAGCCATCTGCGCCACTACCGTCGCTGACTGTTGTGCGTAGCTGTAGCTGACGACAACGGACATTCTCGCATTTGATCGAAAACGCTGTCTTGCCTCCGTTGGCGTTTATATCTAATAGATATTTAGTACCATCAGTAATTAGCTTACCTGCATGGCCGTCTATAGCTTTAACGAATATATAGTTAGCAGGCCCTGTTATATATCCTTGATTACCACTATTATTAAATCCAGGCACAACGACAGCAGTAGTGTCGATACCAGCATAGCAGTCAAATTCTAGTATGATATTCTGCGTCACCATGTTCTTATGCGCTGCAAGCTCGCCAATTAGGCCAGAGTTTAATGACGTATAATCACCACCGCCATTAGGCTTTACGGTCTTGACTACAGTAGTCAATGCACCAGCAGGCGCTTGTGTCGCGTAGGCAATAAAGCCAACAAAGTTATTCGCTACATCAGCAGTACCATGAGTCCAAGTGAACTTACTTGCACCCATGCTTGCGCTGGCTGTAGAAATTCGCGCTGGTGTATTATCATCGTTAAGATAACATAACGAAGCACTGCCGTCTTGGATAACGACTGTAGATGGAGACCAGACTATGCCTTTCTGGCCCCAGTAGCCGACAACGTTTGTCGCATAGCCTAGCGAGAGTCGTTCTGCGACATCTAATGTAGGTGATACAGAAGCTACTTTATTCGCACTAGCGAACATTACTTGTTCAGGTGAGAATGACGTAGCTATGTCGTGTGGATTGGTATCTGTAAATGTGTTAAAATTACCAACCTGAAACTGAGCGCCTTGGATCATTAGGGCATAGAAACGTCTACCAGTAGTCTGACCGCTAGACAGGTTCATTACGTCGTAATTCAACGTAAAGCCTGTGTTATCCATGCTGACTAGGCTAGCTTGGCAGTTCAACTGCGATGCATCTGTCTGTATATTAGCTAGACAATGGCCAGATAGCATATAGCTAACACAGCGACCACCGCCGCCAGAAGCGCCACCACCTGCATCATTGATACCACCTGCCCAGGTCCATTGGTTGCCGTTCTTATCAGCCGCGCCGATGAACGTAGTCGAATCCGCACCGAGAAATGGAGCAGATTGGCTAAGGTGGTGGCCAAAGAAGAGTATAAAGTCTGGTTTGAATGCGTTGACATTGGTAAATGAAATGTTTCCAGTAGCTACAGCACCTGAGTATTCAGCTAATTCAACCCACGTCAGATCGTCGCCAGCAATAATCATTAGCTGAACAGTCATATCGAACGTGAATTGCTCAGTGACTGTAAAGATTACATTTGTACCATCTATCGACGTTACTTGTAACTTACCTGCAGTTCCACTAGGCGCAGCGCCTGTAGGTATTTCGCATACTATACAATCATTCCGCGCTACGACATCGCTTTGTGACGTGCTTACGTTATCGTCACTATGCGTTCCAGTAGAGTATTGGGTAATAACAGAATCCCCAGGTGCCTTAACAGCAGCACCAAAGGTCTTTTCGTATGATTCTCGCGTAGCTGCACTGGCAACTCTAAAACCATAGGCAATAACAACTTGTGGCACGCGACTGAGACCGTGTGCCACTGTTTTAGTCGTGCTTACCGCATCCGACGCATTTACCGTTACTCTAGTCGTTAATTGAGACAAGATTTAGCCTTTTATCCAAACACGGGTGTCGATGAAATGTGCGAAAGCGCCATTGCTATTATGCCAGACTTTCATTATACCTATTTCTTTGCCAAAAGCCATTACACGGAAAGACCATACTTGAAACGTCTCGCCATTAGGTAGCTGCTTTACGATAGTTGGCTGTACTAGGTATTTGAATTCTGCCGCATCAGCCGCGACTACGCGTCGTGCCTTTGAGGACAGCAACAGTCGTAACGCCTGCACCGAACGACGGTATATTGAGATCAATATCTCCATTATCACTGCTTTCGAAAGGGTGGCTTAGGTAGTTTATAACGATAGGAGCGATTTTAGCTACTGGTATTTGCCAACCGTCTAATATAGTCGCGCCTGCATCTTTACGTAGCTGGACTTCGACACTCGCTGCTGGCTGGTCGGATGAACTAAAGCTCAGGCCGAATACGTAGTGTCTGAAACCTACGCCACTAGCAGCTTTAGACGCGGTTACGGTAGTATTCGTACCAGTAGTACGAACTGACCATTCTATAGGACTTGCTAGTAAAACTTCAGCGCCTGCCATTGGATATCCTTATGGCCAATAGAAAAATTGCAAAGCTAAACCTGATGTTGCAGGGATTTTTGTGCCAGTTAGGCTAAAAACACCCTTGCCTATAAACGTTCCAGATGCGGTACGAATAGCGGTTGTTGCTAGCGAGAATAGTCCGGCACCTATGAATATAACGCTAATACTTATACCACTAGGCGGTTCAATAAGCTGTGATGCGCTTATAACAGTTGTATCAATTACGCCTAGACTAGAGAATCGCTGACCGTTAACGATTTCTCCTGCTTGCGTAATACGCTTGTTAAAGCTAGAACGCTGGCTGGTAGTAGTTATCAGCGTTCCATTCGTTATATACGCAAAGCTCATTCATCCCCCGCAGCGTAGAGATCGACTGTTGTCGTGGTACCAAGCGTGATAGTCCAGACAACTACGCTTGACGAGACATTAACCGCTAGGCCACGAGGAAAGGCGAATTGGACAATCATTGTGCCGAATACGCGGATACGACGGAAGAAATTTGCAGGCACAGTAGGCCCTGTTGCCCATGCTAAAGCGCCTTGTACAGTGCCTACAGACGCGCCTGAATCCTCCGCTAGCCACGTTACAGGCGTCGTAGGCGTTATCCCTATAGCCGCTGGCCTGCCGATGCCGAATACATCAGACGTTGTAGGAAAGCTGCCGGATAAGCCTAGTTCGTAAATCGCAGCGCGATCTGTCGAAGCTGTACGGAGTTCCCATAGTGCAGTACCGCTAGCGCCGATGGCCGCCGCTTGTTGGCTGAGGCTGTAGACGGCCACACTTACTCGTCTCCGACGAAGTGACAGTTTAGAGCGCTGTTCAATTGCAGATTCCAAAGCACTATAGAACTGGATACTGCAATAACCAAGCCACGAGGAAATGTTAATACAAAACCTGCGCCAATAGTAGCAGGTACGTTGACACGGCGGAAGAAGTTAGTAGGCGCAGTTGGCCCTGTACCCCAGGCTAGAGCAGTCTGCGCTGTACCTGCAGGATTAGCAGGGTCTTCAGCAAGCCATGTAATCGGTGTCGTCGGCGTAATACCAATTGCCGCAGGGCGACCGATGCCGATAAGCGAGGCTGTTGCTGCGTTTAGAAAAGCGCCAATTTCCGTTACGCTAACACGGTCTGTAGCAGCAGTACGAAGCTCAATTGCCGCTGTTGCGTTTGCTGTGCCTGTGGTCAGATTCGCTAAGCTATAAACTGCCATTAAACGTTTCCTTTTATCAGTGGTTTGAGACCTGGGACTAGAATTGACTTGCCTGGCATAATTCGCTGTTCGTACATTACGAATGTACCTGTACCATTGCAATCAGGGCATTCTAGGTAATCACTGCCAGAAAGCCAAAGCATTCCAGTACGAGCGCTGTCTCGACAAGTAGGACATTGCGTTTCGATCTTCATTAATCCTCAGTCACCGTAGCATTGCCGCTAGCTACTTTTAGCTGATCGCCTGCGTTGATAGTAACGTTTGTAATCGTGGCCCAGTAAATCATATTCCCTGCAGTTACGGCATCGAATAAACCAGCAGCGACAATTGTCCCCCAGCCGCTCGGTGTTGCTATTGGAAATAGAACATCTGCATTCGACGACATTGTATCAGGACCGTTAGCGACGTTTGTAATAGCGCCAAAGGTAATTGACTGTCTTGCATAAGCATTACCGCTGACTTCGACACCGCCACCAGTATCATCCGGGGCTGTCGTATACAAGCCTACGAATAACGTACCTGGCGCTGCTGGAAACGCGGTACCTTTAAGCCAATTCAGGACTCTATCTTCCTGAACGTTAGACTTGCCTTGGGCCATTGTTAGTAGCTATTACCGTCGAAACCGTCTTTTTGCGCTTTCTTGTCAGTAGCGCCTTTTTGTTTCGGATTCAGCGCTGTCTGACCTTCGCTAGCCTGAGCAGTCAAGCCCTTGCCGGGAGGAACGATACGTGAATTACCTACAGAACCATTCGTACCCATAGGTGCGTGTTTCGGAACGCCGTGCTGCAGAGCGCCTACGCGTTTCTTAGCAATACGTTGAGCAGCAGCGGCAAAGTGACCTTTTCCGCTAAGCATCGCAGAGTTACTACCAGCATTTTTACTCATACGTTCCGAAACACCACTAGCGGCTTTGACAGCGCTGGATGGAGACGACTTTTTCTTCAAAAAGAACTTTGCCATTTACTTTCCTTTATGGTCTGAATAACGACTTATAACGAACCTGGACTTGACATGGAGTTGATGTCATAAGTGCTGTTGCCGCTGGGGCTACGACAGGCAATGCAGCGTAGGTAAAGCTGGTTCTTTGTAGTCCAAAGATAGAGTTGCTGGTTGTACCACTTCTGCCAAGTGGATGCCAACCACTGCCGTATGTAGCTACTGATGGCGATGCTGTACCGCAGACGAAAGCGGTGTAATAAAGCGTGTTTGGTAGTAGCGTAATAAGCGGATTGAGCGTTGTAGTCTTTAGCACGTTAGGACCACCTGCGTCAGTAGCTTGCTGACCGCCATCGACGACGAGCGTTGTTGGTAGTAATGTTTTTTGATCTGCATTATACAAACCACAACGCGCAACGCTACCTGCTGTTCCGTTTGCTACTAGAAAGAAGGCAATTTCGCTGAGTATACCACCACAACGGGACCAGAAAGGTACGTATTGTAGTCTATCTGTAGCAGGCGAGCCTGAAGATTGTGTGATATCAGCACCAGCCGCACCGTAGTAGAAAGGGCCGCCTAGAGCAGTTATCGCGGTATCGTCGTCGCAGATAGCTAGAAATGGTGGTACAGCGCCGTCTTGTTGCTGAATGTACTGATACGCGTTAAAGCCTACTAAAGGGGCGGTGTCTAGTGGATTTAGCATTAGTTCTGTCCTGATGTAGTGCCTGGGCTGGTTGTAGTGTTAATACCATCACCCTCAGCATCCGTCGTAGTCGGCGGAAATGAATCACCCTTGGCCGGGCTCGGCTTTTTGCGTGCTATTTGCATTAGCAATGCTTTGAACCGCTCTTGCGGACTCGGCATTGTCTGGTGAAAGTCGTATAAGCTAGCGGTCATTTAAAGATTTGTATAGATTACAACAACCTGCTGGATCAACGGGAGCGCTGACTTCTGGATGCTCACAGTCATTTTCATGACTGTCGAAGAAGAAGCAATGGTCGCATCTAAAAGGACCTTTGTCGGGCGGCATGTATCTGACTTCATCGCTGTCGAGACGGGCTTGCTCATCTGCCGTCGGAACTGCTCTGTCAGATCGTAGCGTATGTTCTTTGATTCTATCCGCATCGCTTTGGCCTTTTGGCATTTTAGTTTCCAACTTCAGCTTGCTCAGCTTCGTCTATCTTAGACCTAGCTATCGCTAGCTTTTGCATTGCTGACGGTAGTGAATTTGCTTTTACCTTGACCTTCACGCCGTCTGCTGGTTTCATCTTGATCTTGACTTTGTCCATTGAATGTCTTGTCCCAATTTATAGCAAACTGTTTTTGACTGATCTGCATTGGTCTTCTATTGTCACCTTTACCGTTCATAGCGACGGTTCTCGTAGCGGTGAACGTTCGCCTTCTTTGAACGCAGCTTGTACGTCACTAGTCGGTGTCTGATCTGCGTTACGTAGCTTGGCCAATCTAAGCATGGTTCTAGCCAATGTCGATCTAGGATCGTGACTAACTGCAGGTCGTCTCGTATCGCGTCTACTGCCATCGGGGACTCCTATTTGATTAGAAGTTGTAGATTCATACATAATATAATATATCCGATAGCTTAATACAAGGCCTGCTTGTCCTGAATAGCTTTAGCAATCTCTCCTAAGACCTGTAGTACGTTGGACTTAAACTCAGGCCTAGTACCTTTAGCAAAGGTAGCTGATTTGCTACTTCTAGGAGCCCTAGTAGTCTTACCTGCAGGTTTTGCTACTGATTCTGCAGCAGCAGGCTTTATAGGCGCTTGCTCAGCTTCGCCTAGTATCGAAGTCTTGGCTAGATCAGCAGGTGTTATGCTTTCTGGACCTGTGCCAATCCACTGCGTCGGATTTGCTCGCTGTAATTCGCGTGCTATGATATCCGTAGGCAATGGCTCTGGCGGTTTTGGTTGAGCTAACGCTGATTGTTCAACTGGCGGCGTCTGGCCCATTGGTTGCTTAGCCAAGTCTTCGTCGCTTAGTTGACGTAATGCGTCAGTTAACGGCGTAGAAGGTGGCTGTGCAGGCGTAGCACTTGCTGGTGTAGGTGCTATTTGGGCTGTATTAGACCGATCAAAAAATCCCGTTGATCTAGCCCTGATACTTTCAAGAGGATCGACATTAGACATCAAGCCTTGTACCGGACTACCGCGTGCCATTTGACCAAGCTGAGCTTCCATTGACATTCCAGGTGGCTCTGGCGTTGGCGCTGTATTAGGCATGTAGCCTGGAACAGATGGACCACCACGGGGTAGATTTACGTCCTGTACCGGAGTAGGTGCAGGTGTTCTTTCTGCTCCTCTGGTCAGATCAACAACGTTAGGATCAATTACTGGACTTGGACTTGTTGGATTTCCTGATGGCGCTGCGCCGCCAGATTCCTCGCCGCCAGCTTCGCCTAGACCGCGAAGGCCACGGAGAACACGGCCTAGTGTACCGCCAATCAAGCCAGTAGCTCCACCTGCAACGGTCTTAGCCGCGCCTTTAAGCGTAGGCCCTGCTAGGCGGCCAGCTACATCTGCGGCACCTAATGCAGGTAGTGTTGATGCAGCGCCTTCTATACGTTGTCTTGTTATAGATTCAGGCGTATACTCAGCATTAGGATCAAAATCAGTACGGTCTTGTATTGCTACAGCCAGGTTATGCATAGCAGGTTCTAGGACACCAGCAACATTTTCGGCTGTGCCTACGATACCTTTACCAACATCTCCTGCGGCACGGCCAAAGTGCCCGCCTGCTAAATCACCAGCGATTTGCGCTAGACCTTCAGGTACACCAACTAGGCCTTTCTTTAAACCAGAGCCGATAGCGCTTAGTTCGCCTGGTATAGAACTTAGCTTTGTAGCATCTACGCTTTCTTGGCTGTATTGATTTAGCGCAGAAACAGCGTCAGATACCTGCTGCTGATCGTGTCTGCCGAGGCCGTCTTGTAGGATTAACTGCCATTCTTCAGGTGTATGTTTATTATACGGCACTAGAGGTGGCATTATTGTTTACCTTGCATTCGCTTTACGGCATCGCTATAGTCTAATCTAGGTCCTGTTGGCTGTTGTGGTCCACCAGGTAGCGGTGTAGCTACAACGCCTTGTAGCTCAGGCGCAATATCACCAAACGGATCAGAGCCAATGGCGTCATCAGGCATTTCTCTGTTTAGAATAGAACGTGTCTGATTCTTCAAGTCTTGACGTAGTTGATGATATCTGTCCATTCTGAACTTAGCAACGCCTCTAAAGATTTCAGGAATCGCTTTTAGCGTTTCCGGGTCCATCGTGAACTGATCGCCTTCAGTAGTTAGCTTGTTGATGAAGTATTGTAATCTTTGCGTGTAGGCAAGACCACCGCCTTTTAGCAGGTTAGTCAATTCAGTACCAACCGCTCTAGCATTAGGCGTTGTAGACAGCATTTGACCTAGGTTAAGCAGAATAGAAGGCTGGGTCATTGCTGTTGGATTGTTGAATAGTACACGTATGTTCTTATACGCCGTGGCAGCATTGCCTGATTGCTGTACTTCTGGTTGCACACGCCATTTATTCA
>Ga0075425_100002680_pt1 | contig 17864 bp, 18 predicted proteins | sample SoiMethybrSBSTD4_FD_75300 | JGI IMG/M metagenome (GOLD analysis project Ga0075425, IMG submission 75300) | Bulk soil microbial communities from a Populus tree surrounding site in Tennessee, USA - Soil MetaG P. TD hybrid SBSTD4 | ecosystem: Environmental > Terrestrial > Soil > Tree plantation... | reverse complement strand
TGGATCTGCCGCCCAACACGCTGACCTTTCACTTCGACCGCCTGCGCGTCGCCGGCCTCGTGACCGTGCGCCGCGAGAGCCGCTCGATGATCTATGCCGCGCGCTACGACAGCATGAACGCGCTCATCGCCTATCTCACCAAGAATTGCTGCGGCGGCGCGGCGAAGAAATGCGCCCCGCGAGCCTGCAGGCCGGCGCGAAAATCCGCGCTACGCAAGAAGGAGGCCGTCGCATGAAACGTCTGCATGTCCACGTCGCCGTCGAAAATCTGGCCGAGGCGATCGGTTTCTATTCGGCGCTGTTCGCGGCGACGCCTTCGGTGAGTAACCCCGATTACGCCAAATGGATGCTCGACGACCCAAACGTCAACTTCGCCATCTCCGCCCGCGGCCGCGCGCCCGGCCTCGATCATCTTGGCATCCAGGTCGAAAACGAAGGCGAATTGCACGAGGTCTACGGTCGCCTGAAAGCCGCCAACCGCCCCGTCATCGAGCAGGGAAAGACCGCGTGCTGTTACGCGCAATCCGAAAAAGCCTGGATCGACGATCCGGCCGGCATTGCGTGGGAAACTTTCCTCACCACCGGCGAAAGCACGGTTTATGGCGCCGGCAGCGGCGAGAAGGCCGCAGATGCGCGGATTGCTTTGCAGCCGCGCGCCGGCGCCGGCGAAAAAAATCCAAAAAGCGTTTCGGCCTGCTGCGGAGCGTGAAAGCCGGACGGGCGAGGCTTAGCCATGAAGCTTTATATGTTCGAGCACTGCTCGCTGTGTTTTCGCGTGCGCATGATGGCGGCGCTCAAACGGCTGCACTTGCAGGAAACCGTGATCCTCGACGACGATACCGACGCCATGGTTGCGCTGGTCGGCAAACGGGTCATCCCCATTCTGGTGAAGGATGACGGCCGGCCCATGCTCGAGAGCATGGACATGGTCAAATATATTGAGAGCCACGGCGAGCCGGTTCTTGTCGGCCCCGAACGTTCGGAGATCGCCGCCTGGGCGGAGGACACCGCGTCCAAGACCGCGCCGCTCACCTGGCCGCGCTATCCCCTTCTCGGCCTCCCCGAATTCGCAACCGTCGCTGCGCTCGACCACTATACGATGCGCAAGCGCAAGACTTTAGGCGACCTCGTCGAGTTGCGGGCAAACACGCAACGCTACCTCGGCGAACTGACGCCGAAGCTTGAAGAACTCGAGCGCCTGATCGAACAGCCGCTGGCCGTCAACGGCGCGTTATCATTTGATGATATTCGCGTGCTCCCCTTGCTGCGGTCCGTTGCCGTCGTCAAAGGGCTCCGGTTTACCGGCAAGGTCCGGGATTATTTTGAGGCGATGATGGGCCGCATCGGATTTCAGCCCTTGCCTGTGGCCTGACGGCCAAAGGTCGCGAGATGGCGAGAACATCATGACCGACCGCATCTACAACGCCCTCTTTCTTTGCACCGGCAATTCGGCGCGCTCGATCATGGCGGAAGCCATCCTCAACGAGAAGGGAAAAGGAAAATTCCGCGCCTACAGCGCCGGCAGTCAGCCCAAGGGCGCCGTCAACCCGAACACGATCAAGCTCCTGCAGGGGCTGGGCTACGATGTTTCGAGCTTTCGCTCGAAGTCATGGGACGAGTTCGCCAAGCCCGGCGCCCCGTCATTCGATTTCATCATTACCGTTTGCGATGATGCCGCCAATGAGCCCTGCCCGGTCTGGCCGGGCAAGCCGATGACGGCGCATTGGGGCGTCGCCGATCCCGCGGCCATCAAAGTCACGGCAAGCGAAATCGCCCGCGCCTTCCGGGAAGCCTATACCCTGCTCGTGCGGCGTATCGAATTGCTGGCGGCGCTGAAGATTTCCTCGCTCGACCAGCGCTCCCTGCAAGCCAAGCTCTCCGAGATCGGCCGCATCGAGGGCGCCACCGCCAAGGCGCGGGCGGAGAGTTGATGGCGACGCTTGCCCGCCGCGCCTTCGCCGAGCTGCTGGGCACCGCTTTCCTGCTCGCCGCCGTGATCGGCTCCGGCATCATGGCCGAGCGCCTCGCGGGCGGCAACGCCGCGCTTTCCCTCCTCGGCAACACGCTGCCGACCGGCGCGATACTCGTGGTGCTGATCCTGATTTTCGCGCCGGTGTCCGGCGCCCATTTCAATCCGGCGATCAGCATCGCCTTCGCGCTGCGCGGAGAAATGCCGTGGCGGTTCGTGCCGCCCTATGTCGCGAGCCAAATGATCGGGGCGGTCCTCGGCGTGTTCGCGGCACACCTGATGTTCGAGTTGCCGCTCGCGCAGATCGCGACGACGGTGCGAACGGGCCACGGCCAGTGGCTGGCCGAGGGTATCGCCGCCTTCGGCCTCGCGTTGACGATTTTCGGCTGCCTCGCCGCCGCGCCCGCGGCGTTGGCCTATGCCGTGGGGCTTTATATTGTCGCGGCGTACTGGTTCACCGCCTCGACCTCCTTCGCCAATCCGGCGGTCACGGTCGCGCGCGCCTTGTCGAACACCTTCGCCGGCATCGCGCCATCGGGCGTGATCGCCTTCGTCGTCGCGCAGTTGGCGGGGATGCTCGTAGCGGTCGCGGTCGCAAGCTGGCTGTGGCCATCCGAACGCGCGCGATCGTTCGATCACCGCGATGCCTAGAGTTACTCAGCGATCAGCTTGTCAATGTAGTCGCTAAATTCGGGATTAAATCTAGTCTTTACCTCGCCCCAGCAAATCCGCGTGCCAGGCGGCGTCAAAACCGCCTTGATGCTGTTCCGAATCCCTGACCAATGCTCGCTCTCAAGCATATGAATCTCGGTTTGGAAAAATACGCTCTCAGCCCGGCGCAGGTAACTCAGGATCATGTAGGTATATTGCGTGCGCTCGATCTCGCTGAGCGACGCATAATCTTTCGCGGCACGAACGAACAGCTCAACCAGGCTCTTGTCCTGTGCAAGCGCGAGGGAGACGTCGGCGAATGAATTGACCACTTGCTGGAATGCCGCGGCGCGCACGGCGCGGGTGTTGTGGCGGAGTTCGATGGAAAAATAGACAAAGCCAAGCATGACGCCGACGCCGCTCATCGCAGCGCCCAGCCACGCGAATTGCTCAAGCGACATGCAAGCCCTCTTTCATGGCAGACTTCGCCCGGCTGTTCCGCAATTATACGCCAGGCGCTGTGGCGGGAATATCCCAGCTATGGCCGCGCCGCAAAATGGCTGTGGCGATCGCAACCGGCGTAAAGATTTGACGGGCGAAACGCGGAGATCAGGCCCGCTCGTCGCGGTGGACCTTTTCCTTCCGCTCGTGCCGCTCCTGCGCGTCGATCGACAACGTCGCGATCGGGCGCGCTTCCAGGCGCCTGATCGAGATCGGCTCGCCGGTCTCCTCGCAATAGCCGTAGGTTCCGTCCTCGATGCGGGCGAGTGCCGCGTCGATCTTGGCGATCAGCTTGCGCTGGCGGTCGCGCGCGCGCAATTCGATCGAGCGGTCGGTTTCCGAAGAGGCGCGGTCGGCGAGATCGGGATGGTTCTCGTTCTCGTTTTGCAGGTGCAGAAGCGTCTCGCGCGCCTCGCGCAGGATCTCGTCCTTCCAGCGTAAAAGCTTCTGGCGGAAATATTCCCGCTGCCGCTCGTTCATGAAAGGCTCGTCCTCGCAAGGACGATACTCTCGCTCCTGTACTTGACCCCACAGCATCGAACGCCCTTCCTCTGCCCGGCTTTTGCTCTCCGGCCGTTGCCCGACCGTTATGGGGCGCGCTTATAGCGCGCCGCGCCGCCGGGTCAACGGCTTCGAGCGCCATAATTGCAAGGGCGGAAAAGCAAGACGGGAGTGTGACTCAACCGACACACCGTTTGGCCCGGGATCGGAGAGGCCGCGCCAGCCGGCAAGCCGGTTTGCGATCTCGGCTTCATCCGAGAACGCCGATTTGAGGGCGCAAGCCGGTTTGCCGGCTTGCCTATCCCGCGCCGGACGGCCCCCGCGAAATTCTATTGCGCGCTTGCGATCTCGGGTCTACCCGAGATCGCCGGTTTCAGTCCGCAAGCCGGCAAGCCGGGCTTGCAGTGAGCCGCGGCCGGCGCTTGGCGATTTCGACGGCGACGCGCAAGCCGATCGCGTCGAGCACGCCGTCGAGGCGGGCTTCCCCGCTCCGCTCGGAGAGCTCGTTGAGCATCGTCTCGAGCCGGGTCAAGGTCGCCAGGTCGATTCGCCCCTCGATGATCTGGACCTTGAGGGCATCCAGCATATCGAGCGCCCTGGTGCCGCGCTTGGCGAAACGGCGGCGGCGCTCGGCCGCGTCCTCCACCCCTTGCAGCGCCAACAGCGCGTCGATGCCGTTGATGCCGCCCGCCGCCTGGGCGGCGGCGGTCTTCCCCGCCGTATTGTCGTTGGAAACCGAAAACCCGCTGCCGGCGGTCCGCCGTGCGGGTGCAGTATTGGATACGCTGGCTTGAACTGCCGCGTTAACGCGCATGTTTGCTCCCCCGAGCCAGCGGAATCGCCCCGCTATGCGTAAAACCCTTGGGTCATCGTGGTTAACCGCGCGTAAATGCTTCCGGCAGAAACTGCCTACTCGGCACGGATGGCCCGGCGGCGCATCCCCGTGCCCCAAAAAAAGATAAGCAAAATCAAATAGTTGAGTTTAGCCGCCATTGGCACGCCGTTCGCAATGACTTGCCTGCAAGCCGTTTCACCATCGACCAAGCTGGGGAGCCTGTCGATGAACAAACCGATCCAGCGTTATCTCGCCGTGGCGCTCGCCGCGCTCGCCCTCACTTTATATGCGGCGGCGGCCGGCGCTACGTCGCGCATCAAGGACCTCGCCGACGTCGAGGGCGTGCGCGAAAACCAGTTGATCGGCTACGGCCTCGTCGTCGGCCTCAACGGCACCGGCGACACCCTCAACAACATTCCCTTCACCAAGCAGAGCCTCACCGCAATGCTCGAGCGCCTCGGCGTCAACATCCGCGGCGCCCAGCTTCGCACCGGCAACGTCGCCGCCGTGATGGTGACCGGCAACCTGCCCGCCTTCGCGACGCAAGGCACGCGCGTCGATGTCTCGGTCTCGGCGCTCGGCGACGCCAAGAGCCTGCAGGGCGGCATGCTTCTGGTGACGCCGCTTCTCGGCGCCGACGGCAATGTCTACGCGGTGGCGCAAGGCACGGTCGCGGTCGCGGGATTTTCCGCCGAGGGCGAGGCCGCCAAGATCGTCCGCGGCGTGCCGACGGTCGGCCGCATCTCGAACGGCGCGTTGGTCGAGCGCGAGATCGATTTCGCCATCAACCGCATGAGCAATTTGCGTCTGGCGCTGCGTAACCCCGACCTCACCACCGCCAAGCGCATCGCCGGCGCCATCAACGATTTCCTCGGCGCGGCCGCCGCCGAGCCGATCGACCGCGCCACCATCATGCTCGCCGTGCCGCCGAAATATCACGGCAATCTGGTGGCGCTCCTCACCGAGATCGAACCCTTGCAGATCGAGCCGGACCTGCCGGCCAAGGTCGTGATCGACGACCGCTCAGGCGTCATCGTCATGGGCCGCGACGTGCGCGTCGCGACCGTCGCGGTGGCGCAAGGCAATCTCACCGTCACCATCACCGAGACGCCGCAGGTGAGCCAGCCCTCGCCCTTCTCGCGCGGCGGCCGCACGCGCGTCGTGCCGCGCACGCGCATCGGCGTGCAGGAAGAAGGCGTCAAGCTCGGCGTGGTGGACGAAGGCGTCTCGCTGCGCGAGCTCGTCGACGGTCTCAACGCGCTCGGCGTGGGGCCGCGCGACCTGATTTCGATTCTGCAGGCGATCAAGGCCTCGGGCGCGATCCAGGCCGAGATCGAGGTGATGTGATGGCGGGCGCGACCGGCTTTTCGCCCGTCTCGCTGGGCCGCACCCCCTATCCCACCGCGGCGCCCGCCGCCGCCGGCACCGACAGGACCAAGAAGGTCTCGCAGGACTTCGAGGGCGTCTTTTTAACCAATATGTTCGAGAACATGTTCGAGGGCCTCGACGACGACGGTCCCTTCGGCGCCGGCGCCGGCAACGGCGTGTGGCGCTCGTTGCTCACGGAGGAATACGCCAAGTCGATCGCGGCCTCGGGCGGCATCGGCGTCGCCGACCAGATCCAGCATCAACTGATCAGCTTGCAGGAGAAGAGCCAATGACCGCGGCACCCGCACAGAGACCAAGACCGCTCTCCACGCGCGACGAAGCGGAGATGCTTCTTTCGCGCATCGGCGAGACCATGGTCGCCCTCGTCCAGGTATTCGAGGACGAAACGCGGCTCGTGCGCGCGGGCAAGTTTTCCGCCGCCGCCGGCCTCGTCTCCGAGAAGACCAACCTCGCCGCGCGCTATCTGCGCGAGTTCGAATCCGTCAAGGCAAACGCGAAGTTCATTCGCCACCAGGTACCCGAGCTGGTGGAAGAAATGCGCCGCGCGCACGCCTCCTTCCGCGACATTTTGAGCCGCAATTTGCGCACGGTGGCGACCGCTCAATCGGTCGCCGAGGGAATCGTGCGGGGCGCCGCCGAAGAGGCAAGCCGCCGCGCGAGCCCGCACGGCTACCGCGCCGACGGCCGCTCCCAGCCCGCCAAGACCGCGAGCCGTCCGGTGATGATCAGCCGCTCGAGCTGATCGATCGCGAAATAGGCTTTCTGCAGCGGCCCCGTTCGGTCACGCGTCGGGGCCGCTTTTTCGTTTAAGATTTGGGAAGGATGCCGTTAAGGTTCGGGTAACATTTCGCGCCGCCGGCGCGCGTCCGCCCGCCCATGCGGCAAGAAATCGCAGGAGGCGCGGACGAAGGCGCCTGCAGCGGACGTAGGACCGGGCGAATGGATTTGAACCTCGGCACTGCCTCTTTCTCCCGCCTCGACTTGTTACCGCATCCTTAACTGCAAGAACGCAGGCGGAGTAACCCGCCATTAGCGTTTCGAGCGTCAAATCCCCTAAGGCCTCCAGTATGGGGGTCGCTCGAGTAACTCCATCTCCTAGGAAGGGAGTAAGTACCCATGTCTGACATCACTCTCTCTGCTGGCGTACGGCAGAACCTGCTGTCGCTCCAGAGCACTGCCGCCCTTTTCGCCCAGACCAGCAATCGTCTGTCGACGGGCAAGAAGGTCAATTCGGCCCTCGACAATCCGAACAGCTTCTTCACGGCCCAGGGCCTCGAAGGACGCGCTTCGGATCTGAGCGCGCTCCTCGACTCCATGTCGAACGCCGTCCAGACCGTCGAGGCCGCCAACCAAGGCATTACCTCGATCCAGAAGCTCGTCGATTCCGCCAAGGCGCTTGCGAACCAGGCGTTGCAATCGTCCGACGCGACGACGCGTTCGGACCTCGCCACGCAGTTCGGCACCCTCCTCACGCAGATCGACCAGCTGGCCGGCGACTCCGGCTTCAACGGCACTAACCTCTTGAACGGCGATAGCCTGACCGTCACCTTCAACGAATCAGGTTCCGCTACGTTGGCGATCACCGGCGTCACCGATACGGCGGCCGGCGATCTTGGCATCGGCGCAGCCACCAACGCTTGGGTGGCGAATTCCGACGTCAATGCCGCGCTCACCGATCTGAACACGGCAACCTCGACGCTGCGTTCGCAGGCCAAGAGCTTCGGCTCGAACCTGTCGGTCGTGGAGACCCGTCAGGACTTCACCAAGAACATCATCAATACCCTGCAGGTCGGTGCGGACAATTTGACCTTGGCCGATACCAACTTGGAAGGCGCAAACCTGACGGCGTTGCAGACCCGTCAGCAGATTTCCACGATTGCGCTGTCTCTCTCCAACCAGGCGAACCAGCAGGTCCTGCGCCTGTTCCAGTAACTGGCTCTACGCGTATGGGAAAGGCGGGGCCTCAAAACCCCGCCTTTTTCTTTTCCGGTCGGCATTGGCGAAACGCGCATTTTCGCGCCACGATCCGGTCGCACGATGCGAAGCGATTCGCTGGAGGACAAAATGGGTCTCAAGGTCGAACTGAAGCCCGGCGAGCGCATCATCATCGGCGACAGCGTGATTACCAACGACGACCAGCGCACGCGACTGGTGATCGAGGGCGACGCCCCGATCCTGCGCGAGAAGGACATTCTCACGCCGCAAACCGCCGACACGCCCTGCAAGAAGATCTATCTCGCGATCCAGCTGATGTATCTCGACCACGACCCCAAACAGCACCATGAGGTCTATTTTGGGTTGGTGAAGGACGTGCTCAAAGCCGCGCCCAGCACGCGCCCTTACCTCGACCGCATCAATAATCACATATTAACCAGTTCCTTTTACAAAGCGCTGAAGGAAGCCCATCTCTTGATTCATTACGAAGAGCAACTCCTGTCCCATGGCAAAACCAGCTGATACTTACGCCCATAACGCCCAAACGACCGGCAACCCGCGCGAGCTCGAAGCCCAGCTGTTGATGCGGGCCGCGGCCAAGCTGCAGGCGATCAAGAACGGGACCGCGACCGACCTCATCGAGAGGCTCAACGCGCTCCGCTACAATCGCCGCCTCTGGCTCGTCTTCGCCGACTCGGTGACGAGGCCGGACAACCCGCTGCCGCGCGAAATCAAGCAAAACGTCGCCAATCTCGCGATCTTCGTCGCCAAGCACACCATGAGCATCGAAACCGCGCGTGAGCCCGAGCTCGAGCGCCTCGGTGTGCTCATCAATATCAATTGCGAGATCGCGGCGGGCCTGCGCGCCAAAACCGCCTGAGTTTCGATCCTCGAATGACGAAATTGCCGCGCGCCTCCGGGCGCGCGTTTCGTTTAGAGCATGATCCCGAAAAGTGGGAACCGGTTTTCGGAAAAGATCATGCTCCAACCAAAGGCATGATCCCGAAAAGCGAGAACCGGTTTTCGGAAAAGATCATGCTCCAGGCAAAGGCATGATCCCGAAAAGTGGAAACCGGTTTTCGGAAAAGATCATGCTCCCGCAAAATATTAGCGACGCGGGCTGATTCAACCAAGCGATCGTGTGCTACATGAAATTGACGAGCGAGAGCTTGGAAAGCATCGCCGTCGTCTGCAGGCTTGCCTGCATCTGCGTACTCAGCGCGAGCAGCCGCGCGCCCACTTCGTTCGGGTCGGCGTTTTCGATGTTGTCGAGCACGCCCTGCAAGATCGGCTTCTTGTCCTCGATCCGGGTCTTCGCCGCGTTCGCCGCGAGATTGGCGCCGGCGACTTCGGTCTGAATCGATGAGATCTGCTGCACGCTTGAACTCGGCGCCAGATTCGCTCCGATCCTTTGCGTGAGCGCATTGTAGCGATCGCGCGCCGATGCATCGCCTGCCGAGAAGCTCATGGCCGCGAAGGTGGCGAAATTCTGCACGCTCGTGCGCAAAGCCTCTTCATTGCCACGAATGCCATAGTTGACCGTGATCGCGTCGTCGACGCGCGCGCTCATGGTCGCGCGCGGATCGTCAGTGGCGTCGTCGCCGGTGTACCAGCGCACGGTGTCGGTTGCGGTCGCGCCGCGCATCGCCGTCGCCGTATCGAAGGGCGGACCGTCGACCCGCTGCGGCGGATGGGCGGCGTCGATGTTGAAGAACCCGTTCGAGGCCGCGACCGCCGAGGCGGCGGCAAGGTCGGTCTTGGCGAGAGCCTGAATCTTGGTGTCGAGAACGCCCGCCAGGTTCGCGGCGGTGTCGGCCGCGGTCGCGCCGATGGCAAAGCTGCCGGCGGGCGTCGGCACGGCGCTCGAAGCCGTCAGCGTAATCGAGGTCGAAGTTCCGTCGGGAAGCGTGAACTGGACCTGCACGGTGGCGCCATCGGGCGGATTGGTGCCGCCGAAATCAATCGACAGCGAAGGCGGCGCGCCGGAAGGCCCGCTCACGCTCGCGCCGGCGATATCGGTGGTCGCGCCCGCGAGCTTGAAGCCGAACGGATGCGTGCCATCCTCGGCGAGCGTGACGACGTCGCCCGAGGCCGTGGGCGCGTCGAGACGGCCGCGTCCGTCGAACCCCTGGTCGGCCTGCAGCCGCTCGGAGATGACCTGCTTCAGCCCCGCCGCCTGGCCGTTGCCGTTCAGGATGTGATCGGCCGTGTCGGTCGCGGCCGTGTCGGTGGCGCGGCCCGAGAACAGGTAGGTATTTCCGGCCCTCTGGTTCAACAGGCTCAGCGCCTCGTCGAGATTGTTCTTCGCCTGGATTTGCGTGTTGGTCTGCCCGTTGGCGACGAGGGTGAAATCGAGCGGCTGCAGCGTCCCGGTTCGCATATCCTGGCTGATCGTGTTGAGCCGCTCGAGCGCGGTATTCTGCAACTGCACGCGCGTGCTTATCGTCGTGATCACGTCCTCGTAGGACGAAAGCCGCGCGAGGGTGCCGCGAACATCGACGTCGAGCCCGCGGTCGATGCCGAGGCCGCCATAGGTCTGCGCCTGCTTGCCGGTCGAAAGCTGCGACGAAAGCTCGTTCAATTGCTGCTGCATCCGCGCAAGCATCTGCGCGTTGATCGCCGCATTCGAAACGAGGCCTGAAATCGTGCTCATGCCTAGGCTCCGATGTTGAGGAGCTGGTCGAACATCTGCTTGACCGCCGTCATCACCCGCGCGTTGGCGGAATAGGCCGTCTGCAGCGTCAACAAGGTCGACATTTCGGTGTCGATGTTGACGCCGGAGGCATCGTTGAAGCGCGTCTGCAGGGCGTTGACGACGACCTGCTGGCCTTCGTTCAGCTTCTTGGCATTGTCAGCCGCCGCCCCCTGCTGGCTGATCGTCTGCTGGACGTAATCGGCGAGCGTGCCTGAGAACGGGCCGCTGGCGGTGCCGATGCCGCTCGTCGGGTTGAACAGCTGGGCCGCGGCCGTGAGCTGCTCGTAGATGAAATCGGGCCGCGTCGAGTCGCCGGTGTTCGTGGTGTTCGAATAGCGGACGAGTGCGGAAGGACTGGCCAACAGCGCCGGATTGACCGCGATGCGCCCGGAAAAGCCCGTCTTCTGCGCGCCGCCGGCGGTGATCGCGCCGGTGTAGAGGCTGTTGTTGCTGCCGTCGACGAAGAAGGGCAGCGTCGGGTCGCCCGAATTGAACGTGCCCGTCGTCACCGACGCGTTGAAGCCGTTCACGTCGACGAGATTCGGCGCGCCGTCGTCGAGCACGCGCAAGGTCGAGCCGGAAGCCGAAAAGCCGAGATTGGCGGCGCCGAGCGCGGCGTTGAGCTGGGTCGCGACCGACGCCAGCCCGCCCGAGAAATCGATCCCGATCACCTGGTCGTTCGGATCGGCGGTGAACGAATTGTCGAGCGGAAGCGTCGAGGCGTCGTCGACGCGGACGATCGTCACCTTGTGCTGGGTGCCGGTCGTATTGTCGGTGTAGACGAGCGAGATCGAATTGCCCGTCTTCAGGCCCGAAAGATCGAGGTCGAAGCCCGATTGCAGGCCGGAGACCGCGGTCATGCCTGGCTGGGTGCGGTTCGAGAGCGAAAGCGCGAGCGCGTTGGCGATCTCGTCGAGCTGGCGCTGCGCCTGCGGCAGAATATCGTCGCGCATCTCGATCTCGGCCGCGATGGTGCCCGAGCGGATCGCCTTCGTGCCGATCAGATCGATCTTGTCGCCGTTGGGCGTGACCAGCGAAATCGTTCCGACCGTGCGCTGGTTGGGGTCGGTGTCGTAGACCGATCCCGGATTGAGCGCGGGCCGCGCGTCGAACGAGAGCTGGGCGGGCTCGCCGTCGTAGAGCGACACGCCCGAGGTGGTGAAGATCGAGATGCCGTTGTTGCCGGTGGAAATCACGCGGACGTCCATCAGTCCCGATAGTTCCGTGATGTCCTTGTCGCGCTGATCGAGAAGCGCCGCCGAGGCCGCGTCCGCATCGCCCGCGGCGGTGATCCGGGTCGAGACCTGGGCGATATCCTGCAACAGCTGGTTGACGCGGTTCACCCCGTCGGCGATGCCGCTTTCCGCTTGCGAGCGCAGCTGCTGCACGTCGCCCGACATCGCGTTCAGGTGCTGGGCGAGCACCTGCGCCTGATTGAGCACGTCGCCCTGCGCGGCGATCGAATCCGGGCTCGCGGTGAGTGCGTTGAGCGAGGCGGTGAAGTTATTGAACAGCGTGTCGAGCGCGTCGTTGCCGCCCGGCGTGCCGAAGGTCTGGTCGAGCCGCGCATAAAAGTCATTGATCGTGCTGGCGTAATTGCCGCCGGCGAGCTCCGCCCGCAGCTGCCGCTGCACCAGCTGGTCGAGCTCGCGGGAAATGCCGACGACCTGAACGCCGGTGCCGCCGGCGGAGCTGTTTATGAGCTGCAGCGTCTTGCGGATATAGCCCGGCGTATTGGCGTTGGCGACGTTGTCGGCGACGAGGCTCAAGCCCTTTTGCGTCGCCTGCAAGCCGGTGAGCGCCGCCGAAATCGCCGTCGATAGGCCCATGTCCCGCGTCCTCGAACTCGTAGCGGTTAGCGTTCCACGCTCCTCAGCGCAGCATGCTCAGCGTGTCCTGCAGCATCTGATTCGCCGTCGTCACGATGCGCGTGTTGGCGGCGTAGGCCTGCTGGGTCGTGATCAGCTTGGTGAACTCGTCGGAAATATCGGTGTTCGATCCCTCGAGCGACTTGCCGACGATCGAGCCCGAGGCGCCGAAGATCGCCGGTCCCGACTCGTCGGTGGCGGCGAAAGCGCCGCCGTCGAGGTTCTTCAAGCCGTCATTGCCGTTGAAGCTGACCAGCGGAACCTCGGCGATGTCGAGCGTACGGCCGTTCGAATAGCTCGCGACGATGCGGCCCTTGTCGTTGACCGAGATCGAATTGAGCTGGCCCGCCGCGAAGCCGTTTTGCGAGAGCGTGTTGACCTGCGCGACGCCGTTCGAATCGGCGAATTGCGTAATGCCGTTCGCGCCGTGGTTGATCACGACGTCGCCGACGATGTGGCCGTCGACCGTGAGATTCGTCAGCGTGACGGAGGGTATCGGCGGGTTCATCTGGCCGTTGGCATCGAACTTGTAATCGACGCCTGCATTGAGCCAGGCTGTTGTGGTGGCGGTCGCCGGATTGGAGTCGGTCTGATAGAAGAGATTCCAGGTATCGGTTCCGCCGCTCTGCTGTGAATCGATCTTCGCCCAGCGCAATTGCACGTTCACCGGATTGCCTTGCGGGTCGAACACCGTCACCGCGCCGCCCGAGATCGATTCGCTCAAGAAGGTGGAGACATCGTCGCCCTCGACCGCCCCGGCGCCCGCCACCGTCGGATCCTGGTTGAAGTCGGCCGGAACCAGAAGCTCGCTGCCGCCGGCGGCGGAAGCGGCGGTGATCGGCGTTGCCGCGATATTGGCGCGGTATTGGATCGTCGTCGTCACCTGCGCGGGCAGGAAGTCGTTCGAGACCTTGAGCACGCTCGGCACCGAGCCCGTCACGTTGCCGGTCGAGGGATCAATCGGAAGCCCCTCGAGATAGTAGCCGGCGCCGTTGACGAGGAACCCATCCTTGTCGAGCTGGAAATCGCCGCGGCGGGTGTAAAGATCATTGCCGGCGAACACCGGCGAGCCGTCGGGGAAACCCGACGGCTTCTGCACGACGAAATAGCCTTGGCCGTTGATCGCCATGAAGGTGTCGACGGAGGCCGACTGGATGTCGCCCTGCACCGTGTTGGTGGAGCGCGACATGGCGAGCACGCCGCCTGCCTTTTGCTGGCCGACGGTCGAGTCCGAGACGAGGTCGGAAAAGCTCGTGTCGACCCGCTTGAACGCCGTGGTTTGCGAATTGGCAATGTTGCCCGAGATGTTCTCGAGGGCAAAGGATTGCGCCCGCAGGCCGCCCACCGCCGTGGTCATTGCGCCGAAAATACCCATGCTGCGTCTCCATCGTGCTCGCGCGCGCGGACATCGGGCGCACGCCGTCAGAACTTCGATCGCAAGCGGCATGCCAGTCGCGCGCCCCGGCTAACTGGTTGGAGAATCACGCATTTTGCAAATTGCGAAAGGACCGCGCCCGGCAGGAAAGGAGCGCTGCCGGCAAGTTCTGCCGGGCGAAACGCGCTCCGTTCTTCGCCTTGCCGCCACCCGGCGCACCCCATAGGGTGCGCGCCGCGACAGGGAACCAGCATGCGTTTCGAAGGAACCAAGGACTACATCGCCGACACCGATCTCAAGGTCGCGGTCAATGCCGCGATCGCGCTCGAGCGGCCGCTCCTGATCAAGGGCGAGCCCGGCACCGGCAAGACCGTGCTCGCCGCCGAGATCGCCAAGGCGATCAAGGCGCCGCTGATCGAGTGGCACATCAAGTCGACGACCAAGGCGCTGCAGGGGCTCTACGAATACGACGCGGTGTCGCGGCTGCGCGACAGCCAGCTCGGGGATCCGCGCGTCTCCGACATCAAGAACTACATCCGCCGCGGCAAGCTGTGGGACGCCTTCGTCGCCGGCGAGCGCCCGGTCCTGCTGATCGACGAGATCGACAAGGCCGACATCGAGTTTCCCAACGATCTCTTGCAGGAACTCGACCGCATGGAGTTCTTCGTCTACGAGACCGCCGAGACAATCATCGCGAAGCAGCGCCCGGTCGTGGTGATCACCTCGAACAACGAGAAGGAATTGCCCGACGCGTTCCTGCGCCGCTGCTTCTTCCACTACATCCGCTTTCCCGACACCGAGACGATGAAGGCGATCGTCGAGGTGCATTTCCCCGGCATCAAGCAGCGCCTCGTCTCTGAAGCGCTGAAGATCTTCTACGAGATCCGCGAGGTGCCGGGTCTGAAGAAGAAGCCCTCGACCTCGGAACTGCTCGACTGGCTGAAGCTCCTGTTGGTCGAGGAGATGACCCCGGAGATACTGCGCGAACGCGATCCGAAGAAACTCATCCCGCCGCTGCACGGCGCGCTGCTGAAAAACGAGCAGGACGTGCACCTGTTCGAGCGGCTCGCCTTTCTCACCCGCCGCGAGAGCGGGCACTAGCTCGCGCTGCGCGGATCGATCGGGGTGCGGGTTTTCAGGCCGAGAATGTCCTCGAGCGCTTTGGCGCCGGCGAGCACGCGGCCTTCCGCCCGCGGCGGCCCGACGATCTGCAAGCCCACCGGCAGGTTTTCGCGCGTGAAGCCGCAGGGCAGCGACAGCGCCGGGCAGCAAACGAGCGTGATCGCATAGGCGATCGCCAGCCACTCGACGTAATTGTCGAATTTCTTGCCGGCGCATTCGGCGACGTATCGCTCCTCGACCGGAAACGGCGCCACGATGGTGGCGGGGGTGAGCAGCAGGTCGTAGGTCTCGAAGAACTTCAGCGTCCGCCGCGTCATCGCCACGCGCTCGGCCTCGGCGCGCTCCAGCTCCTCGACTGAGAGCTTCAGCCCCTTCTCGATGTTCCAGATCACTTCGGGCTTCAGCATGGCGCGCTTCTCGTCCAACAGCTTCGCCTTGCTCACCGCGAAGTCGAACGCGCGCAGCACCTGGAAGCACGCATGCGCCTCGCGAAGGTCGGGATGCGCCTCCTCGATCTCGGCACCGGCTTCGGCGAAGCGCGCGGCCGCTTGCTTGGTGATTTCGGCCACCTCCGCGTCGACCGGGGTGATGCCGAGCGTTGCCGAATAGGCGACGCGCTTCGGCCGCCAGCCGGAGCGCGCCGCCGCCAGAAACGAGGTCTGCAACCGCGGCAGCGAGGCGGGATCGGCCGGATGCTCGCCGCTCATCGCGTCGAGGAAAAGCGCCAAGTCCTCGACGTTGCGCGCCATCGGCCCCTGCTGGCTGAGATTGCGGTCGATTTTGTAATTCGGCGTGTGGGCGACGCGGCCGATGCTCGGGCGCATGCCGACGATGCCGCAGAAGCTCGCCGGATTGCGCAGCGAGCCGCCCATGTCGGAGCCGTGCGCGAGCCAGGCCATGCCGGTCGCGAGCGCCACCGCGGAACCGCCGGAAGAGCCGGCGGCCGAGCGGCGCGTGTTCCACGGATTGAGGGTGGCGCCGAACACTTCGTTGAAGGTATTGGCGCCGGCGCCGAATTCCGGCGTATTCGATTTCGCGTAAACGATGCCGCCCTCGCCTTCCAGCATCTCGACCAGAATGTCGGATTTCGCCGGCACGTGATCGGCGAAGATCGGCGAGCCCTGCGTCGAGCGCACGCCCGCGACATCGGTGAGGTCCTTGATCGCGACCGGCATGCCCGCGAGCAGGCCGCGCTCGGCGGCGGGCTTCTTCATCAAACGGTCGGCATGCGCCCGCGCCCGCTCGAAGCAGAGCGTCGGCAGCGCGTTGACCTTGCCGTCGACCTCGCCGATGCGCCCTTGCAGCGCCGCCAAAAGATCGTGCGGCGCGATCTCGCCCCGCTTCAGCCGGCCGACGATCTCGCACGCGCTCGCGCGGATCAGATCCGAATGCTCCGCCATGTTCCTCCCTGGCCGGCCGCCGCGCCGCTCACACCTCGACCGAATCCTGTTTTGCCTTGGTCTTCTTTTTTTTCTTCCGCTTGGCCGGCGGTTCCGCCTCCCCGACGGCGGCGGGTTCTGCGCCGCGTTCTTTTTCCGCCGCCGCGCTCGTTTGGCGTTCGGTCGTTGCCCGATTCAACGCCTCTTGATCGGCCTCTTTGCGCGCGGCGTGAGCGGCGGCGCTCGCTTGCGCGTGGCGCTTGCGCGCGTCGGTCACGGCATTCTTCGCGGCTTTGGCCCGGTCGAGCGCGTATCTCCCCGCCGGGACCAGCAACGTCGTCCAGGCCACGCCCGGCAGTTTCGCGCTCCACGCAGCGAAGGCAATTGCGTCTTCGCGCGCGCCCGCCGCGAGCTTGACACCGCCAGACTTGATCCGCGCGCGCGCTCGCCCGGCGCCGCTCGCGGCTTTCTTCACGCCGGGCAGAACGGCGCGGTCCCGCATGAAGCGGCCCGCATCGGCGATCTTTTGCCCGCTCCAGGCGGCGCCGTCCTTCGTGCGCGCCGCCGTCCACCGCGCGCCTTCGCGGCTGCGCGCGCCCGACAACAGGGCGGCTTGCCTTCCGCGCTCGGCGGCCCAGCTCGCGCCCGCTTTGGCCCCCGCCGCCGCCGATCGCGCGCCCTCGCCGATGCGCGCGCGGCACCAGATCAATCCTTCGCGTCCGCGTGCTGTACTCCAGATCGCGCCTTGGCGAATCTTGCTGCCGGCCGCTAGTGCGCCCGCTTTGACGCGCGCCGAGGCCCAGCTCGCGCCCGCTTGCACCGCGCGCGCGAGCCGCGTCGAGCCCAAACGGCTGCGCTGCCAAGCCCATTTCGCCGCGGCGGCGGCCAGCAGCGATGCCGGCAGCATGACGTTTCGCCACAACAGCGCGGCGATCCTGACCGTTACCCGCCCGCAGGCCGCGATGGCGGCTGCGATCATCTCCATGCCCCAGCCGACCCAGCCGGCGACAAATCCGATCACGGTGGCGACCGCCATGATGACGACATAGAGCAGGCGGCCGACGGCGGCGGAGATGGCGTAAATGATGGCGCCGGCCCAGCGCAGGCCGACGAGCAGGCGGTTGAGGAAAAAGTAGATGACCGCGGCAAAGCGCGCGCTTAGCCGCCCGGCGCTGCTTTCCGCGAATTTCCGCTTGGCGCGCCGCGCGGCGAAGGCAGCCAGGCCCGGCGCCAGACCGGCGGCGATATCGGCCTGCACCTGCTCGACGCGCTTGGTCTGCGTCTCGTCCATCCAGTCCTTGAATTGCATCGACCAATAGGCCGCCTGCGTCGCCGCGCGGCCGGCCGCGCCGCCGGCCCACACCAGGCCGAACGGAATAAAGAGCCGCCAGCGGTCGTCCTGCTCAACCATGGCCGAGGCGACGAGCTCGCCCGCCATCGCCGTGGTGTTGAGTCCATGCCCGCCGAAGGCGCTGGCGATCCACACGCCCGGCTGCACCATGCCGATCTGCGGCATCTTGTGAATGGCGTAGCCCATCGTGCCCGACCAAGCGTAGTCGATCGGCACTTCCGCGAGCTGCGGATAGACCTTGCCGATGTCGTGCGCCATCAGGCGTGCGAGCTGCTTCGGCGGCCGCGGATTGG
>Ga0075425_100002679_pt1 | contig 17865 bp, 17 predicted proteins | sample SoiMethybrSBSTD4_FD_75300 | JGI IMG/M metagenome (GOLD analysis project Ga0075425, IMG submission 75300) | Bulk soil microbial communities from a Populus tree surrounding site in Tennessee, USA - Soil MetaG P. TD hybrid SBSTD4 | ecosystem: Environmental > Terrestrial > Soil > Tree plantation... | reverse complement strand
CGAATAAGAAAATTCTGCAGTGTGGAATGCAACAACGCAGCTGGACACACTTTCGCGATGCGGTGGACCTGATTGAAGGCGGCAGCCTTGGGCGAATTCCGCAGGTGCGAACCTACTGGTGGCAGAACTACGCGGCGTGGAAGGGCCGCAAACCGATTGACGCGAAACTTCTGGACTGGAAGCAGTGGCTCGGCGCCGCGCCGGAACAGCCGTTCAGCGAAGACAAATTCTATCTTTGGCGGTGGTATTGGAATTTTGGCGGCGGCGCGATGACGGATTTGTTTACCCACTGGATTGACGTGGTGCACTGGGCGATGAAAGCGGATCAGCCGCGCGACGTGCACATGCTGGGCGACAAATATATTTTTGAGCAGTGGGAGTGTCCGGACACGGTGCAGGCGCTGCTTCGTTATCCCGGCTTCGACGTGGTCTACGAAGGAATGATGTCGTCCTCGATTGACGACGGAGGGCTGGAATTTCGCGGAACGGAGGGAACATTGAAAATCAACCGAAGCGGATTTACCCTGCACCGCGAAGGTGCACCGGCCAGGGCCAATCCGGTGGTAAAGGCGGACAGCTTTCAGGACGGAACCATTGATCATATGCAGAACTTCTTCGATTGCGTGAGAAGCCGCAAGGAGCCGAATGCGCCGGTAGAGGCGGGAGTCGCCGCGGCGCGCGCCGGGCAGATTGCCAATCTGGCGTACAGCCGGAACGGCCAAACGAGCTGGCCTCCGAAGGGCAAGTAGCCAAGCCGCCGGCAGTGCAGGAAGGGCGGCGCCGGAGGAAACATAAAGCGCGGTAGTACGTGTGGTATCCAGTGTCACCAGCAAAAATGAGGCTCGGAGCCTGGAGCGCATTTCCATTTGGGAGCGGGAGCCGGCTGCTCTTCGTTTTCCTCAGTGGCAGGATATTCAAGCCGACCCGGCTGAGTCTCCCAGCGGAAAGGGTCCCTCGAGTGAAACATCCGAATTTCTTACAGGAATCGAGGTAGTGAAAAGGAAGAACTGGGCGGGTAAGGTGGCGCAAATCGCTGTCGCCCGCGGCGGCCGCCTTGGCCGGCTCGCGTGTGGTTGCGATTCCTCGAGAGTGGACGACGGGCCGGGCGTGGCATGGACTGCTGCGGGAAGCGATTCCAGCAAACCGATTCCGGGCGCGGCGGAGCTCAAGATTCGGCGGGCGGAGTTTGTGATTTTCCAGCGAACCCAGGATTTTTCCCTGGGCTCGAGCTGCTTCGAAGAACTAGCACTGTTTGAAGCCCTTGGCACGATCCGCGTTTGGTGGAGTGAACGCCGGTCTCGGCAAAGAAGTGGAGAAACATCTGGGCCTTGCGGCGGTCATCCATGACAACATCCTTAACCTGAACCTCATCGTCGCCATCATCGGCCGTGGCCATTCCATTCGGGAATTGCCGACGCCCACTGACAGCAGGCTCGTTGAGAGGGAGGCCGCCGTCCGCATCCTCCTCTGCCGACCCCGAGAAGACCATCATCTCATCAGCCAATAAGAGCAGCAGATGGGCGCGGCGAAGCCAGCTTCGCCTAGATTTGCCGCGCGCCCTTTCCAATTCCGCGAAGGTGTGTCCGAGTTCGCGGCTAATCTCGTTGAACTGGCCCATGTTCCGGTATTTCCGCTCCCTAGGTCGGACAACGGCGGGTGGGGGGCCATCAGACGAAGTTCGATCTTCACAGGCGAATGAGCGCTGAATCAATCAGGCATTTACCTGAAATTATTGGCGGGCGTTGAATTTCCGAGGGACGGACGAAACAAGAGCCGTGTACGCGGTGGGGGCAGTGTCGTCGGGATGTAGGGGCGTGACGGTTGGATGCATGAGCGGGTATTTGGCGTAGTGTAACCACAGAAATGACAGTAAAGGTTACAATCGGCGGACCATGAATGACCAAGAAACAAAGCCCACACCACCGGGGCGCCTGAAGGTTTTTCTCGGATATGCATCCGGCGTGGGCAAGTCTTTTCGCATGTTCGATGAAGGCCGGCGTAGAAGAGAACGCGGACAAGACGTGGTGGTCGGCGCGCTACAGAGCAAGGTTCCGGCGGACATCGAGCCGCTGCTTAGCACGCTGGAGGTTGTCCCAACACTGACAAGCAAAGGGGCCGCAGTGATGGACGTCGAGGCGATTCTGCGGCGGCGACCGGACATCTGTCTGGTGGATGGACTGGCATATGACAATCCGCTGGGTAGCCGGAACGCGCATCGCTGGCAAGACGTGGAAGAGGTGCTGCGCGCGGGCATCACGGTGGTGGGCTCGGTCAATCTGCAATACATCGAAGATCAGCGGGACGCGGTAGAGAAGCTGACGGGCAAGCGAGTGACGCAGACGATTCCGCGGGAATTTCTGAACACTGCGGACGAAATCGTGATCGTGGATGCGCCGACGGAGAGAGGCACCGAGCGGCGAACGGCGTTGCGAGAAATGGCACTGGTGCTTTCGGCCGACGTAATCGAAGCGGGATTACAGCGTTATCTGCGTTCGCATGGAATCGAGCAAGCCTGGGGCATGCATGAACGGTTCCTGATTTGTCTGACGCCACGCGCAAACTTCGACCGAATGATCGCGAGCGCCCGACGAAGCGCCGCGCGGTTCCACTGCGATGTGCTGGCGGTCTACGTGCAGCGGAGGAACCTTTCAAACACTGACCAGAAGTCTCTGGAAGAGGGCCTGGAAAAGGCCCGCGCGGAGGGTTTGCAGGTAGAAGTGGTGGAAGGCGAAGATCCGGTAACGACGATCGTGCAATACGCGCGCGCGCACGGGATCAGCCAGATTTTTGTAGGACACAGCGCGAACAAGGATTTGGGCACGCGGATGTTTGGCAGTCCGGTGAGCCGGCTGGTGCGCGCGGCGCGCGGCATCGACGTGCGAGTTTTTCCACATTAGTTCTGCCTTCGAGTTCGGCCAAGAGAGAGACCACGATGAGCCACAAAACGCGACGCGGCCGTTTGAAAATCTACCTGGGATACGCTGCGGGCGTTGGAAAAACGTACCGCATGCTAGAAGACGCGGGCGAACTGCAGGGGCGCGGAACGGACGTGGTGCTAGGGTTTCTCGAAGGGCAGGGGCGGAGCGACGTAAACGAGCGAGCCAAGCAGTTTGAGACGATTCCATTGCTGCGAGTGGCCTGCCGGGGAAGTTACACAGAGGAGATAGACGTTGTAGGGATATTGCGGCGGGCGCCGAAGGTTTGCGTCATTGACGATCTAGCGCATACCAATGCGCCCGGCTCGGAGCGGCAGCGGCGCTGGCAGGACGTTCAGGTTTTGCTGGACGGCGGAATCGACGTGCTCACGACGATGAACGTGCAGGACCTGGCCAGTCTGAGCGACCAAATCCTGCAGATCACGGGCTTGAGAGTGCGCGAGACCGTTCCGGACTGGATTTTCCAGGAAGCGGACGAGGTGGTGATGGTGGACGTTACACCGCGGGCGCTGCTGCACCGGTTGGAGCGGGGAGTAATTTACGCGCCGGAACGGGCCAAAGCCGAAAGCGAAAGATTATTTCAGGAACAGACGCTGGTAGCACTGCGAGAGCTGGCGATCCGGCAGACAGCACAAGTGCTGGAAGCGCGAGCGGGGGCGAAAAAGGAGAAGGCGGAAGCCCGCGAGGAACGAATCCTGGTACACGTAACGGCCGATCCCTCAACGGCGATGTTGCTGCGCCGCGCGCGGCGCGTTGCGGACTACCTGCACGCAAGTTGCCTGGCAGTGTTCCTGTGCAAAGTAAAGGATTTTGCCAGCTTGCCTGCGGCGGAGCGGCAAGCAGTTGAACGCCACTTCCGGTTCGCCGAGGATTTGCGCGTGGAAACGGCGGTGATCACCGCGAACAACGCTGCTAGGGGGCTGGTGGACTACGCACACGAAAAGGGAGTGACACAAGTGTTTATCGGTCCCGCGATGGAGCAGCCAAAGCGCTGGTTCCGCGGACTGGACTTCACGGACCAGGTGCTTTATCAGGCGCGCGACCTGGAAGTGACCGTGGTGGCCGAACGAAGCCGCGAGGGCGGGCGGCCTGCGCTGTATCCGGAAGATGAAGCGGCAGGGCTGATGCATTCCGGTTTCGTGCGTATTTCGGAAGACATGACAGTGGAGGAGGCGATTGGAGCGATCCGGCGGCAGGCAGAACACGTGGAGATGATTTATTACGCGTACGCGCTTGATGATGAGCAGCATTTGGCGGGTGTGGTGTCGTTTCGCGAGTTAGTATCCGCAGAGCGATCGAAGAAGGTGCGTGACACGATGAGGAAGGACTACGTTTTTGTCCCCGAGGATGAGGACAAAGAAGTAGTGGCGCAGGTACTGGCGAGGCACCGGTTGCTGGCGGTACCGGTGCTGGATGCACACCGCCACATGCTGGGCATTGTGAGCAGTGCGGATCTGGCGGGAGTGGTGCAGCAAGCGGCCAGCGAAGACATCCTGAAAATCGGCGGTATGGAGGCGCTGGAAGGGCCGTACATGGATGTTACCTTCGCGCAGATGATCAAGAAACGCGCCGGCTGGCTGGCGATTTTATTTCTGGGAGAAATGCTTACGGCTACGGCGATGGGATATTTTTCCGATGAGATTTCTCGAGCGGTAGTGCTGGCGTTATTCATTCCGTTGATTATCAGCAGCGGGGGAAACTCGGGGTCGCAGGCCACGACGCTGGTGATTCGGGCGATGGCGCTGGGCGAAATACGGCTGCGGGACTGGTACCGAGTCATCCGGCGAGAGCTGCTGGCCGGGCTGACGCTTGGCGCGATTCTCGGATTAATCGGCATTACGCGAATCTTTCTTTGGCACGTTCTGAGGGGAACTTACGGTGAGCATTATGGAGTCATTGCCTTAACGATCGGATGCAGCCTGATCGGAGTAGTGATGTTTGGAACGCTGGCGGGCTCAATGTTGCCGTTCATCTTGCGCGGCTGCGGGCTGGATCCGGCTAGCGCTTCAGCACCTTTTGTGGCGACGCTGGTGGACGTGACGGGACTGATCATTTATTTCAGCGTGGCCAGCGTGATCTTGCGCGGAGTACTTCTGTAAATCCGATTCGCTGCGGCGGGCGATGTTGCCCAAGAAGTTGCCCCTAGGTTTGATGGTGCGCTTTTGTGTGGCACGGTCGACAGCAAGGATGCCGGAATGGGGCTTGCAGCCGGACTGCACTAAAAATTGTCGAGCAAACTCTAAGGGCGGCCGAGGAGCAGGCGATCGATACGCCGGCTAACGTCACGGAGGTATGGTTCGTCGCCAGGCTGGAGTTCGGCGATGGCGCTGCCATGGTAGCCGACGTCGGCGAAGGCCTGGCGGACGGCGGGCCAGTCAATATCTCCGTCCCCGAGATTCACCCAGGCGAAGCCATTTTCGTTGCGCTTGAAATCCTTGAGGTGGACTTTGGCGATGGTGGGGCCGAGCGTGTGAATCCAATCCTGCGGATAGCCGTAGAGAACGACGTTGCCCACGTCAAACCATGCACGGACGAGCGGATGCTTGAGCTCATTGATATAGGTAAGCATTTCGAGCGGGCTAAGAAGGAATTTGTTCCAGACTTCTTCGATGGCAATGACGATCTTGAGCTCTTCGGCGAGAGGAAGAAGCGCGCGGATTTGTTTTTGCGAACGGGTCCAGGCGTCCTTGTAGGAAGTTTGTGGATTGACGACTGCGGGCACCAGGAGGACAGCGTCGCAGTCCCAGAGTCTGGCGTTGTGCAGGGAAGTGCGCATGCCTTGCATGCTGGTTTCAACGGCGGCGGGATCGGCGGACGATAGAGGGTATTTCCAGTGGGCCATGTTCATGACCGAGTCCACGCGGACTCCGGAAGCATCGGCAGCGGCCTTGATTTCGTCGGCCTGGCGGACGTCAGGGGTCGTAGGCGCCTGAATGACTTCGAAGCCAGTGTCACGCGCGAGCTTGAAGCGATCGGCGACCGGAAGCTTTTCAGGGAGCATGCTGAGGACCAAGCCCTTCTTGATGCTCGGCGCGTCGGGTCTGGCGGCGAGGGCAATGCTGTCCGTTGCCGTGGCGGCCTCCGTGAAGGCTGCGCCGGAGAATCCGGCGGCGAACATGGTGACCGTTGAGGTCTTGAGAAATTCACGGCGAGTTCTCTCTGGCATGGCGTCCGCTCCAGTCCCAGGTTACTTGGGTTGATTCTTCAGAATTTTTTCAAAATCGAGTTTGGGATCCCAGACTTCGGTGGACTTGAGAGTGTCTTCCCACGAGACTTCGCGGCCGGTATAGGCAGCTGTACGAGCCATCATACAGGAGAGCGCGGATTCGGCGCCGACGGCGGCTTGGTTGTGAAACTTGCCGCTGGCGATGCTGGCGATAAAGGCTTTCTTCTTCTCGGGATCGGCTTGCTCGAGATTGGAACGGAAATTTCCCGTTACGGAGAAAGCCTGCGGCTGAGTAGAATCTTTTGGCGTGATGGAATTTTGATCCTGCCATGCTTCATCGCCCCAGATGCCGAGCGGGCCGATATATGGCGACTGGGAAGTGCCCCTGGTGCCGAAAAAGCGTTCGGTGACGTCCCACCAGCCTTTTGCGAACTGTGTGGAGCTGAAGGTGACATCGACGCCGTCGGGATAACGGAAGACCACATTGTAATTACCCCAGGCGTCCCCATCCGTGGCAGGGCGTCCCGCACGGCCACCTGCCGCGGAGGCTTTGAGCGGATGCGATTGCAAGATCCAGTTGCAGATATCAATGACGTGAATGTTTTGCTCAACGATAATGTCGCCCGAGAGAACTTTGTCGTGGACCCAATTGCGCAGGCGCACTTCTTCGGGCGAGGCCTTGGGCCACTGAGGTCGATCAATGTAGCTTGTGAGATAGTGGGCTTCGCCGCAAACGATTTTGCCGATGGCGCCGGCATGGATGCGATTCACCATCTCCACGAAAGGCGGGCAATCACGGATTTGGAAGCCGACGTCGAGGCTGAGTTTTCCATCGGCGCGCTTACCGAGGTCGATCACTTTCAAGGCGCCTGGGACGTCGACAGCGACGGGTTTTTCTAAGTAGACATGTTTCCCGGCAGCGACAACGGCTTCGAGATGTTGCGGATGGAAGTACGGCGGCGTGGCGACGATGATGGCGTCGACTTCCTTCGAAGCGACGATCTTCTGGAAGGCGTCGGGGCCGACGAAGAGCTGCGCTGTGTCCAGGATCGGAAAGCCCTTGGCTTGCAGCAGTTGGTTGAAGTGAATGCGAGCGGCGTCTAGCTGATCCTGAAAGAGATCCCCGAGAGCGACGATACGGGCGCCGCCGGTGTCGAGCATGTTGGCAGCGTCTTCGGTGCCGCGGCCGCCGCAGCCGAGGAGTCCCACGCGAACCGCGGAGTTAGCTTGGGTGCCGCGGACGAGCGACGGATTGATGATCATGAATCCCGCCGCGGCCGTGGCGGAGCCGATGAAGCTACGGCGGTCAATTTGCGCCGAGGTTTGGCTGGCGGAAGGCTGCTGTTTGTTGGCGTCGTTGGACATGTTTCTCTCCTAGGGAATCTTCAATTAGCCGATGAGCTGCTGGAGATAATTCGTGGCCCCGCGAACGTCTTCGAGTTGCTGTGCGCCGGAAATCTCCCGTTCGATAGTGATCGCGCCCGAATAGCGAATTGCTTTCAGGCGTTGAATGATGCGCGGGAAATCCACGGAGCCTTTGCCGATGGGAACTTCGGTTCCGAGGTCTTTGGGATTGGTCGGCCAGAGGCCATCCTTGGCGTGAATGCCTTGAATGTAGGGCGCGAGGATTTCAATGGCGTCTACAGGGTTGGCTTTGCCGTAGAGAATCAGATTAGCGAGATCGAAGTTGACGCCTTGATTGTTGAGGCCGACGTCCTGAATGGCGCGGACGAGTGTAATGGGTGTTTCCTGCCCGGTTTCGTAGCGGAAATTCTGCCGGTAGCGGCCGCAGTATTCCACCACTTCCCGCAACGCGGAGATCGTTTCCTTGTACAGAGTATCATTGGGGTTTTCTGGCACGAAGCCCGCGTGGGTTTGTACGGCCGGAATGTCGCAGCGCACGGCGAACTCTGAACCTGCTTTAATGTGAGCGATGCGCGCGGCGCGTGTTTCGCGCGGCACCAAGCCGATAGTGAGCGGGCCGTTGTAGAAATCCCACGATTCTTTGCCGGGGCCGCCGACGACGAGCGAAGTGGCTTCGATATTTGCGCGATCGAGCGACTTGCGCAGTTTTGCCGCGAATGCGGAATCGAAATGGTTCAGATAAACCTGACAGCTTGGCAGGCCGAGATTATTCAGTGTGGCCATAGCCGCGTCGGGGTCGGGTTCGACGCCGAGAATCAAGCCGAGTCGGAGTGGTTTCTTGCCTTGATTGGACGGGATCGCCGGAGCCGACTGCTCTGCCTGAGCGGGTTTGCCCGAAACGGGAGTTGCGAAATTCAAGGAAAACAAGCCTGTGGTTATAGTGGCCCCGGAAGTTTGCAAAAAGTCGCGGCGATTGCGTTTGGTTGTGGTCATCGGTGAAAGGCGCATTCCGGATTCTTGCCGTCGCTATTGCTCACGAATATAAATTTCCTTCCAGCGCATTTTTGACTCCGCCACCTGTGTGGATTTGCAGGCCGATAACACCTTCGCTGTACTTTTGCCCGGAGTCGGTGAAGTCGACGATCTTGACGCCGTTGATCTGAGTAACGACATGATTGGAGTGCGCCGAGGCTTCCAGATCATTCCATTCGCCGGGGTTGAGCGCCTTTTCTCCCGCTTCCGTCGGCATGGCGACCCAGCCGCGACCACCGCTTTCGTAAAGTCCGCCAGTGTGCTTGCCGACGCTCGGATCAACTTCGACCTGCAGGCCCTCGATGTCAGGGCCGTGTTCGGGGTCAACGCCGATAATTTTGGAACGAAGAAAAACGCCGCTGTTGCCCGCTGCTCCGGGCTTGAATTTCAGACGCAGATCGAAATTGCGATACGTTTTTTCGGTAGTGAGATAGCCGTACTTGTTAGCGGTGCTTTCGCAAACGATGGTTCCGTTTTCGACCCCCCACTTTTCTTGACCGTTTTGTTTCCAACCGGCGAGATCTTTACCGTCGAAAAGAGAAGTCCACGCGGAGGAGGAAATTCGCGCTGGGAAGCCGACCATGCAAACGAGCAGGGCGGCAACGACAAAGGCAGTTCGGTTCATGATGGTCCTCGACGAATGCAACGTACGTTCGTCCGGCGCCGGGCACGAGCGAGCACACCTTATCACAGCGGGGAAAGCCTGAAAAACGGATTTCCACGCGGCACGTCGAGGATCAGGGTTAGTTGTCGCGTAGCGGCGTCGATTGCCGCGTTAGAGGCTCAAAACGAGCCGCGCGAAGGGAGCGCCGATGCCGGCCGACGAGTAGTACTCCGCGGTTCGGAGGTAGCAGGAAAGTTTGTCGATTTTCTGAGAATGAGCCGAGTCCGGAGCACATATTCCGTTCCTTCCGGCGAAGGACTGCTTTTCGTCTCCTTGAGCAGTGCAGTAAATGCCAGCGAGGCGAGCTCCGTTTGCGACATCTGAATCGTGGTAAGCGGTGGAATCATGAACCCGGCCATGCGGATGTCATCAAATCCGATCACCGACAAATCCTGAGGGACGCGAATGCCCAGCTCAAAGGCTTCACTCATCACGCCGATGGCGGTCATGTCGTTGGAGCAGATGATCGCCGTCGGGCGATCTTTAAGCCTGGAAAGCTTTCGCAGCGCCAATTTGCCGCCTTCCAGTTTGTGATCGCCTGCCACCATATACTCTGGCTGCGCCGGCAGGCCGATTTCGGCCATGGACGCTTCAAAGGCGGATTTACGAGCGAGGGCTGATCTCAGGCCTGGTGGCCCGGTGACGAAACCGATTTTTTCGTGGCGAAGAGCGGCCAGGTGTTGCACCGCCTGACGAATACCTTCGCCGTAATCCACGCGGATGTTACTTACGCGCGGTGAACGTGGGCCAACGTCAACAAAAACCAGCGGCACGTTGCGATAGCGAAGATGCTCGAGCAGTTCGTCTTCCATACCAAACGTCAGAATTGCCACGCCATCCACACGAGCTTCGATCATGCGGCGCACAGCTAACTCCATGCGCTTGGGGTCGTGGACAGTCGAGGTAAGAAGAATTTCGTAGTGCTGCTCGACAGCCAAGGTTTCGAAAGTGTGTACAATCTCCGGGAAAAACGGGTTGGTAATTTCGGAGACGATCAAACCAAAGACCCGGCTTCTGCCGGATACAAGAGCCCGCGCCTGGCGGTTAGGGTAATACCCAAGTTCTTCGATGGCCTTCCAGACGCGCCTCGCCAGATGCGCGTCGACCGATGGTACCTGATTGACCGTGCGCGATACGGTTGCGGTCGATACCTTCGCCCTTCTTGCCACATCACGGATGTCCACGGGCCTTCCAAAAAGCAGGTGTTTTTCGTCAAGTATACGCTATCTCGGACTTTAGGCGCCGCAGCTCCTCGCGAAAGCTCCTCCGCCCGCCAGAGTTCCTCCAAGATACGCGTGGCGAAGGAACATTCTGGAAAGCGTCTTGCACGATAATCCTGAGAGTGGTAAACGTTTTCTTAAACACACCGGAAGGGTAGCGGAGGTTCCATGCCAGAGGGTGAGATTTCTAGACGAAAATTTGTGGGCACGACGCTTTCCGCTGTTGCCGCCAGTTCCTTTGCGCTTCCGGGAGCCATCGCGGGGAGCCGGAGAAATTTTCCCGAGGGTACGGCGGACTGGCGAAAGGAAGGCGTCCTTTTCCTCGACGGGTCACCGCACGCAAAGTTGCGTAACATTCCGGTGCACGCGGTCGCGATCATGAAAGGCTTCTGGGAAGCGCGGCGAACAATCAATGTGAACAGCAGTATCCCTTCCATGGAGAAATTGCTGGAAGCCAATGGGCGGATGACGAATTTTCTCCGTCTGGCGAAGCAAAGCGATGCGCCGCAGCAAGGACCCGTTTATTCAGATTCGGACATCTACAAATGGCTCGAGGCCGTGGGCTTCGCTTTACAGTCCGGCGATATTCCACAACTTCATGCGCGGGCCGACAAGATCATCAAGGACGTCGTCGCGGTACAAGAGTCGAACGGTTATCTGAACACGTATTACGTCGGCGAAAAAGCCAAGGACCGGATGCAGCCGGAAACCCAACGCTGGGGCCACGAGCTCTACAACATCGGCCATATGATTCAGGGCGCCATAGCCTACTACCGGGGCACGGGTGACACCAAGATGCTCGATTCGAGTCGGCGTTTTGTGGACGACTATTTGCTTCCCGGCTTCGGACCGGCCCCGGACAAGAAGGCAATCTTCTCGGGACATCCGGAAATTGAATTGGCGCTCATCGAAATGTACCGTACGACCGGTAAAAAGGCCTATCTGCAGCTGGCCGGCTATATTTTGCAGGGAGACGATCGGATCAAGGAACCCAAGCACGCTTACGTATATCACTTCTGTGGCATTCCCTTTGCGTCCCGGACCCACTTGGAAGGCCATGCAGTTCGTGCGATGTACGCTTGCTGCGGAGCGACCGACTACTACTTGGAAACCGGCGACCAGTCCTATTGGAAGACGTTGAACATCCTGTGGGAAGATCTGGTGAATAAGCAAATGTACGTAACCGGCGGAGTCGGCGCGCGAAGCGACGGCGAAGCGTTTGGTGACTCCTACGAACTGCCCAACTTCACCGCATACGGTGAAAGCTGCGCCGCGATCGGAAACATGATGTGGAATTGGCGCATGCTGATGGCTACGGGCGAGGCCAAATACGCGGATGTTATCGAGCGCGCTTTGTACAATGGCATTAACTCTGGGATGTCTCTTGACGGTACTCTTTACTGCTACCGAAATCCGTTGGGTTTCGATCCATCGGGCGGCGACAAAATTCGCAATTCCTGGTACGACACGACCTGCTGCCCGCCGAATTTGGAACGGACCTTCGCTTCACTTCCTGGATATTTGTACAGTACCGGCAGAGATGGTCTATATGTACATCTTTATGAAAACTCGCAGCTCGAGTGGGAACTGCAGGACGGGACTTCGCTCGGCGTAGCGCAAAAAACAAATTATCCCTGGGACGGCGCGGTGGAGATCACGGTGAAGCCTGCCAAATCCGCCGACTTTGCCCTATACCTTCGAATTCCAGGATGGTCTAACGAGACGCAGGTTATGGTGAACGGAAAGCCCGTTTCGGGAGCGACGCCCGGCCAATACCTTCCGGTGAAGCGTGTCTGGAAGGCAGGCGACATGGTCAGTTTAAAGTTCGACATGAGCCCGCAAGTTCTTCAGGCCGACCGTCGAGTGGTGGAGGATTTCGGGCGTGTCGCCGTTCAGCGTGGCCCGCTCGTCTATTGCCTCGAGCAAATGGATCAGCCGCAGGGTGTTGCACTGCACGAAGTTTCCCTCGATTTGCGGCAGAACAAGGCCGCGCAGTTCCGCGAGGAATTTGAGAAAGGCACCCTCGGCGGGATTGTCGTGCTCAAGCACACGGGCGCGGTGAGCAGCAGTGCCGCTGCCACTAAGCAGCTTTATCAGCCGTATTCAGCCGAGCCTGCGAACATCCAACAAGTGGAACTGAAATTTATTCCTTACTATGCATGGGCGAATCGCAGCGCGACGCCAATGCAGGTATGGACGCCGGTTCTAAGAGCCTGACTTTCCGGCGTCCCGCAGGGCGGGGGGGCTGGCGGTCATGGGGCGGGCCAGCGAAAGAATGACTCCGCCAAACAGAAGCGTGTCGGCGAAGTAGTTGAGCCCCTCGACTTTCACCCCAGTGCTCGGGTCCGCCAGCGCCGCGATCAGCACGGGCCCGTAGATGACCACGACCAGGAGCACAATCCAGGCGCCGAGATAGGTGGCTGCCATGCGCGTCTTCCGCGCGAGCAGAAAGCAGAAGCCAGCGACGATGAGGAATCCGCCCGTTAAATAGTCGATGAAGGGGCGAGCGGGAATCCACGCTGGCATCTGCTTCTCGAGCGGAACTCCGGGAAGTCCCAGCGGATGTAGAAAATGCTGAACCCCGAAAAAGATGGCAGCGATCGCGATCAGCACGCGGCCCACGGCGATGAGATTCTTGCCCGGCGCACGCGATCCGCCTATCGCAATCCCCGCTAAAACCCAGCTGCCACCGCCGAACGACATTTCCCGGATAACAATCGTCCATAAGATACGCCCTCCGGTCGTGACCGCTCCCGGAAAATGAATCATCGCCACAAAGAGGAACATCATGATCCCGAACAGCAGCCCCGACCAGCGCACCTGAGTCTTGGTCCCGATGCTCAACGATGCGGCGATCAGCGCGAAGCCGACGAAATAAGCCCAAAACAAACGCCACGGCATGTACGACGGCACCAGATTCACCAGGAATTTTGCACCGGAAAGATGTTCTGCGCCGAATGCAGCCAACGGGATGGCGAAGCACAAGTTGGTCAGGGCTACGATCTTGTCGAAGCCACGAGCTTGGGCCATATCGCTTTTCGCGGCCAACAGGGAAATCACGAGCAGCGCCAGGACGGCGGCGGACATCGAGAAGGCGGTGCGAGAGAACTCAAAGAATGCGGCGAGAAGAGTTGCTTGCATGCATGTCCAGTCTGGTAAAGCCTCAAATTCTACGACAGAGTAGTCAAAGCCGCACTTTTCGCGTCAGCCGAGAGCCAGTCCGTCGGGAGCAAAACACATTGCAGGCTACGATTCTGGCGGTATTGTTGGCAAATTCCGAAGTCAACCTCAGGATGCCTGGCAGCAACGAGCACGCTCAGCAAAGAGTATTCGACATATCGTAACTTCTCTGGCGATATACCTCCGCGTCGAGCACCCAAGGCGGTTATGCGAGCTAGCCGTTTTCGACGCGCACTTTTATATCCGAGTAAGCCATATCGATGAGCCTGCTTAGCGCTGCGGCGTTTGTGGGCGTTCCCGGCCTGAGCTTCACATGGCGCATGAACTTGCCGGTGCCTTGCAGCAAGCGGTCCGGATCCCGAAGCGCAGCGCCGTGAAAGAACCCCACGTTTACATGCCTAGTAAATACATTGACGTAACCAAAGGGCGCATCTCCCAAACATGCAACCGGACAGCCGTCGTGCAAAAGCTCCCGGACTTCGTCCCCGCATTTTCGCATCACCTCAAACCACTGACGTGCCATCGCTCCCGATTCACCTGCATGCTGTTTCATCCATGCATCGATGGCGGGATCTCGCTCGACGGCGCCGTTGAATCGCAGCAATTCAGTTCTCATCGTCGCTCCCTTCGAGATCTGTCGGTACATCGCGTCCTCACCCTCCCTTCGGCAAAATCCCTCTCTGGCACAGTCGTTCTTGTCGAAGAGGAATCATTACCGGCTAACGCCGCAGTCTTTTATAACCCGGATCGTGCGTGACCGGCTTGTCGGCGACTCTTCCCTGACCTGAATGCGTAGGAGTCTGCACCGCTGTAGTCCTTCCCATTCTCGGCGGAGAACTCCCGGAACGCAGACAGCTTCCGGAATAAGAGCCAGAGACTTCGCTGCCGGGAAGGGTTTAGGCACTGGATTGAGCGATCGGGGACGACGAGACTTGAACTCGCGACCTCTGCCATGACCGGGTAACCTGATGCGGAAATTCAAGCACAGGCGGGGAACTCAGAGGAAGACAAAGCACTGAAAACACAGGGAAGGGAAGTCTTATTGTTCCCGGATTGTTTCCGCTTTCGAAGCGTCGGAATTCCCAACCCAAAATCTGCGGACGGATTGGCGCCGACGGGAATGACTTCAACGCTTTGCAAGATTGCTGATACAGGCCGGATCCCTGTTGGGTCGATCAAAGTTTACAGGGAGTGACAGCACGCTTCGCCGTGTTGGCAACTCTGCTCACGTGCTAAGATGCGACCTGCATCATCTGAACTTATCGATTCGGCTAGGGCATGTCGGTCGGAAGAATCTATCTCAGACATGAAGCAGGTCCGCTTTCCGCGCCATCCGAGGTCGATGCTCGAGCGTTTCGTTCATAGCGAGACCTCGGGTTCGATCGTTCTATTCGGGGCTACAGTAGCCGCCATCGTTTGGGCGAATTCGCCTTGGAGTTCGTCCTACTTCGCGTTATGGAAGTTTCCCTTGAAGTTGGGCGGATATCCACTCTTCTCAATGGACCTACATCATTGGATCGATAACGGATTGATGGTGTTGTTCTTCTTGGTTGTCGGACTGGAGATCAAGCGTGAAATAGTGAAAGGCGAATTATCTTCCATTCGCCAGGCGGCCCTTCCCATCTTGGCAGCTCTCGGTGGCATGATTTTCCCAGCGCTAATTTATTTCGCATTGAATCACTCAGGCCCAGGAGCGCGCGGGTGGGGTATCCCTATGGCGACGGATATCGGTTTCGCATTGGGCGTCCTCGCGCTTTTGGGCGAACGGATCCCCTCGAGTCTGCGGCTGTTCATGCTTGCGGTGGCCATCGTCGACGACGTAGGGGCCATCCTCGTGATTGCGTTTTTCTATACCCCTCAAATTTCCCTCTTCCCCTTGGTGTTGGCGGGTGCTTTGCTGGCGCTGCTTATCGTTGTCGCAATGAGTAAGGGACCTATCTCCGTTTATGTGGTCGTCGGCTTCTTATTTTGGGCGGCGGTATTGAGCTCTGGAGTGCACGCAACAATTGCGGGAGTGATTCTTGGACTAGTGGCGCCCATTGACCCAAAATGCCGTCCTGAGGAATTGGCTGATGAGGCCGAGCCTCTCCTTAGCAACTTCCGTGGTCAGATCTTGAGAAATGACAAATTGTCGGCGGAGGCCACGCTGGCAGAGTTAGATCTGCTACTGCGCGGTGTGGATTCCATTGCAGAGCGATTAGAGAGGAGCATCCATCCCTGGGTGTGTTTCTTGGTTCTTCCCTTGTTTGCCTTAGCGAGCGCAGGAGTGCCCCTGTCTACAGGGCAAATGAGGCTGGCAATTTCGAGTCCGATTGCGCTTGGTGTATTTCTGGGTCTGATATTGGGAAAAGTGATAGGAATCGCCTTGTTCTCTTTTCTAGCTGTGCGCTCGAAAATTGGCGCTATGACTGACGGCTTGACGTGGTCAGGGATAACGGGTGTAGGTATTCTGTCAGGCATCGGATTTACAGTCGCGCTGTTTATTAGTGGCCTTTCATTTGAAGACGAGGTGTTTATCGCGGCGTCGAAGGTCGCAGCCATCATGGCCTCCCTTGCGGCAGGGTCTATTGGATATGTATATCTGCGGCTCACGATGAAAAACAAAGCAGCAGCAACCGCAGGGTGAATCACCTAGTCAGTTCCAATCTAGTTCCCGTTGTCATGCGCGAGCAAACTGACCGCGAAACAAGGAACACGAAAATGGCGAATGTTCCCACGCTGCTCTTCATCATCTTTAATCCTCCTCAATAGGGAATGATTCGTGACGGATTCGACGACCTCGTCGATCGCGCGCGACAAATCTAGGATTTATTTTTCCAAGTAGTCAGTTTGAAATTTTCCGGTGCCGCTTAGCTGAACGACGACGGTGCCTTCCTTCGTTGCCACAAAATGAGGGACGCCGGCCGGAATGACGATGAAACTACGCGCCGGGTAGCCTTTTAGCTTCGCTGAATCGAATCTCCCTCCCTCTCCCAGATACCAAGTGCCTTCGATCACCGTAACCAGTTCGTCCTGAGGGTGCGTATGCGCAAGGACGCGCGCACCGCCAGGTATTTTCACTCGATCGATCCAGGTACCGCCCTGGGTGGAGTCCCCGAACAGGTGCGCTCGCTGTCTGCCGTCGTTGTAGTAAGGCGGCGTAAACCACCGCACTTGGTCGGCAGTGAACCCGACAATCTCCTTCTTGTTCCGTTCAGCCAGACTTGTTGCACATGCAACCGCCGCAACGATTATGACTACAGTAGCGACTGCAGAAAGGACTCTCTTCATCTCTTTCCCCTCTCTCAAAACTCTCGACTGATCTGATTGCGAAGAGTAGCATTACTCAGCCTTGCTCTAGCATGCCGCGATGAGGCGAACCGGTGACAGGAACGTGCTCGCTCGCAACCGTTCGACCACGGTTTGCAACGCAACGCGTCCGTGGGCTGCAGCAACGTCCAACGCTGCGAGTGTGCCGACCACTTTCAATCCACGATGCCGAGCTATAGTCACACCGTCTCCTTCGTCCAATCAAAAGAAGCGTGGCTTTCAACCGCCGCAACGCTTTCCGAACTCCCAGCCCGCCACCGAAAAAACCGAAGTCCGCATCCTTTACGAACGGCTCGCGCTGGCGGAAATCGGAGATGAGCGGCGCACTGGCCCACAGGGGTCGTCAAGAGTGCCGTCGAGGCGAGGGGGCTGTCGAGGCCGAGCGGCAGACGCCTTTCGTGGGCCCGATTTGGGGAAGTTTAGGGGATTTAGAATCGTAATCATGCGGCGAGGCGACAAGCGAGCGATCTAAGTTTGTAGCCAATTTTCAGCGGGAGCTGAAAAAAGCTGCGCTGGCCTGGGCCTCGAAAACGCGATGGAAGGACTCTTCGATCTTTCCGGAGCAGGAACGCTCTGCTTCCGTAGTGAGTGTCCGGGTCTCAGTCTTCGAGGCTATTGACCCAGTCGGCTCGGAAAGTGACCGATGAGACGTGAAATGCTACGCCGAGTACGGCCTAAACTGCATTCACTTCAAACTTTTAAAGACCCATTTTTGCCACGCTCGTTCCGCAACAAGCAATGCGACTTGGATTCGGCTCATGGGCGTTCGCCAGTTAAGCCAGCGATTAACGGGTGGTTTAACTTCGTCCGTTGAAGTTGGTTTTGCCAAGTCCGGCCGGCCCAACCGCTCAATTTTCAACTGACGCAATCGTTCAGCTGCTCGGGTTATCGCCTGAAACTCATCGGACACATTGGGTTCCGTGGCAAGGTCGTGGTAACGGAGAATAATGGCATCTTCGAGTTTGACGACTAATTTTTCAACTTTGTCGGGAT
>Ga0075425_100002678_pt1 | contig 17867 bp, 17 predicted proteins | sample SoiMethybrSBSTD4_FD_75300 | JGI IMG/M metagenome (GOLD analysis project Ga0075425, IMG submission 75300) | Bulk soil microbial communities from a Populus tree surrounding site in Tennessee, USA - Soil MetaG P. TD hybrid SBSTD4 | ecosystem: Environmental > Terrestrial > Soil > Tree plantation... | reverse complement strand
CCCTCGGCTCCAGACATGGGGCTCACGCACAAGGTCCGCGACCGAGTTGACCACGCTTGAGGCGAGCCCCGCGCCGCGCAAGAGGCGCACCGCCTCGTCGGCGGCGCACGCCCCGACGAGCTTGGCGACCTCCTCGCGCGCGCCCACAGGATCGTCGACGCGCCGGCGCCCCAGCCGCGCGAGCGCGTCGGCGAGCTCGGTCCACTCCGCGGCCGAAGCGGCGACGAAGCGCCCGTCGACGGCCTCGGCGGTCACGTTGCTCGGATAGAGCGGCGACGCGCCGGCGGCCCGCTCGCGGCGGATGCCGAGGGCGCTGCGCACCGCCAGCGCATCGCCGGTGAGGCGCAACGCGCACTCGAACATGGCCGTGTCCACGACCTGGCCCGCGCCGTCGAGGTCGCGGCGGAGGAGCGCCGCGACGATGCCCAGCGCGTTGAACAGCGCGGTCGAGTAATCGCCGGCCGTCACCCCGTCGCGGCAGGGGGGCCGGTCCGGAAAGCCGTTGAGGTAGGTCATGCCGCCGAAGGCGAGCCCGACCGGGTTGAATGCCGCGCGCGCCGCATACGGACCGGTCTGGCCGAATCCCGACGAGCGCAGGATGACCAGGCGCGGGTTGACGGCGTGGAGCTCCGCTGGTGCGAGGTTCCAGCGCTCGAGCGTCCCGGGCCGAAAGTTCTCGACGATCACGTCGCTCGAGCGCACCAGCTCCAGGAACACCTCCCGGCCGCGCGGGGCGCGGACGTCGAGCGTGATGCTGCGCTTGTTGCGGTTTGTTACCGGGAAGCCCATCCCGCGACTCCCCGGTCCGTCGATCGCTGCGGCGCCGCCAGCTGCGGGCAGCTCGACCATGATGACCTCGGCGCCGAAGTCGCCGAGCAGCGCGGCCGCCGCGGGTCCCGCGAGCCATTGCGAGAGGTCGAGCACCCGCACGCCGGCCAGCGCGCCGCCGGCGGCCTCACGCGTTTTCATCTCGAGGCGCGGCCGGGCCGCGAGGCGCTCGACGCTCGCACGCACGGCGTCGGTGTGCTCGCCCAGTCGCGGGGCGCCGGTCGCATCGCGCGCGCTCGTCCGTGTGAACCGCGGCGTCGGCGCCGGAGCGAGGAATTCGCGGCCGCTCTGCGAGGTCAGACTGAGGAGCGATCGACGCGCGGTCACGTGAGCATCGCCGATGATCTCGTCGACCGAGCGGACGGCGGTGCCCGCCACGCCGGCCTTGGTGAAGCGCGCTTCGACGTCGGCCAGGTCGTGCTTGCCGACCCACGCGCGCACCAGCTCGTCGGCCGCGGCGCGATTGACCAGGCGCGCCGCGCTCGTCACGAACCGCGGATCCTTCACGGCCTCCGGCGCCCCAATGGCCTCGCAGAGCCTGGCGAACGGCTGGTCGCCCGCGCCGGACAGCGCGATGAAGCCGCCGTCGCGTGTGGGATAGACGTTGGCCGGCACGACCGTCGCCGACTCGGTGCCCATGCGCGAGGCCACCGCGCCGGTCTTGTGATAGCGGATGACGACGTCTTCCTGCATGCGGAGCGCGGTCTGGTAGAGGCCGATGTCGACGACCTGACCGTGGCCGCTGCGCCGGGCGTGAAAGACGGCCATCAAGAGCGCGCTCGACCCGAGGATGGCCGACCAGGCTTCGGCCAGCGGCACCGTCACCGGAATCGGCGCGCGATCCGGGAATCCAGTCGCGAACTGCATGCCCGAGAACGCCTGGGCAATCCGGTCGTCGCCGCGCTCGCCGGCCAGTGGCCCGCTTTGACCGAACGGTGAGATGCGCAGGACGGCCAGGCGCGCATTGTTCGCGATGAGCGACTCGGGTGACAGACCGGCGGCTTCGAGCCGGCCGGTGCCGAGATCCTCGATGACGGCATCAGCCGAGGCGAGCAAGCTTGCCAGCCAGGGCTCGCGCGTCAGCTCGTCGAGCTCGGCGACGACCGAGTACTTGCCGCGGTTCTCCGACTGGAAGTGGAGCGAATCTTCGCCGGTGACGGCCGGGCCGCGGCGGCGGAGCGGTGAGCCGTCGCGTGGCTCGATCTTGATGACGCAGGCACCCATGTCGGCGAGCAGGCCGCCGGCGAGCTCACCGGCCAGGCTGCGGGCCAGCTCGACGACCACGAGGCCCTCGAGGGCGCCGCCGCGGTCGGAGCCCGGCAGCACGGACCGGTCGGGTGTCATGCGCGGCTCGTCAATCCAGCCCGAACACCCGCGCGGCGTTCTTGTAGAGCCACTTCTCCTTCACGGTGTCCTTGAGGGGCAAGTGCATGTACTCGTCGATCAAGGTCTCGTACGGCTGCCCGACCAGTCCGGCCGAGAGGCCGACGAGCACCTTGTCCTGGATCAGCGTGTTGCCGAGCTGCATCAGCATCTCCCAGCCCGAGCCGGGCTGGCCGAGGTACTTCGCGCGGTGCGCCGAGGTGTCCATGTGCAAGTTCGGATGGCGCCGCACCAGCGCGACCATCTCGTTCACCCACGGCCAGCCGCCGAGCCCGCCGATGATGCGAAGCTCCGGGAAATCCATCGCGACCTGGTCGAGGTGACGCGGATGACCGAGGTCGTACGGCCGGTCGTTCGCGTAGTTCATCGACGAGTAGATGCGTACCGGGATCTTGAGCTCCGCGGCCTTCGTGTAGAGCGGGTAGTAGCGGCGGTCGCTCGCCGGGATCATGTCGACCAGCGCGGAGACGCCGAGCGCCTTGAACCCTTCCTCGCGCACGAGCCGCTCGAGCTCGCGCACGCCCGTCATGCCCTTGAAGGCGTTGATGCTGATGCGCGCCAGCCCGATGAAGCGATCGGGATAGCGGCGCAGGAGCGCCGTCTCCTCGTCGTTGGTGATCCCGAAAGGCACCGAGCGCACGATGCCGAGCTTGCCGAGCTTGTCGACGTAGGCGTCGAGCCCGATGTCCGGGCGGTGGTCGCTGCCCTCGCGGCGCGACTTGAAGATACGGCTGTAGTTCGCCATGCCGTAGCCGGCGGGCTGCGCGGCGGTCGGTTCCTGATCGTGCCCCGGCTCGGGCTGGCTCGCCTCGGTCTTCGGGATGCTGCACTCCATGTCGATGATTCGCACCATCACGGTCTCCCTCGCTGGTTCAGCTGGTACATCAGCGATGCTTCGGATCGAGGACGTCACGCAGCCCGTCCCCGAGCACGTTGAGGGCCAGCACGATCGCGAAGATCGCGAGGCCGGGGTAGAGCGCCATCCAGGGCGACTGCGACAGATAGCGCTGCGCGGCGTTCAGCATGCTGCCCCACGACGGCGCGGGCGGCTGCTGGCCGAGCCCCAGAAACGACAGGCTCGACTCGGCGATGATCGCGGCGGCCACCGTCAGGCTCGACTGGATCAGGAGCGGCGGCAGCATGTTCGGCAGGATCGCGCGCACGCCGATGCGGAGCGGCGAGCCGCCGAGCGCCCGCGCGGCCTCGACGTAGTCCTCCGCTTTGACGGCCAGCACGGTGTTGCGCGCCAGGCGCAGGAACACCGGAAGCGCCGCGATGCCGATCGCGATCATCGCGTTGGTCAGGCTCGGACCGAGGAACGCCGCGAGCGCGATCGCGACGATCAGGAACGGCACGGCGAGCATGGCGTCGGTCAGTCGCATGATGAGGTCGTCGGTCCAGCCGCCAACATACCCCGAGACGAGCCCGAGGGGAATGCTGAGGCCGACGGCGATCGTGACGGGGATGAGCCCGGCCAGGAGGGAGGCGCGCGCGCCCCAGATCAGGCGCGCCAACAGGTCGCGGCCGACCTCGTCCGTGCCCAGGCGATGCAGCGCCGAGGGCGCCTTGCGGACCGCGCCGAAGTCGGTGGCGATCGGATCGAATGGCGCCAGCCATGGCGCGCCGAGTGCGATCAGGACGAACGCGAGCACCACGCCGAGCGCGAGCGCCGCGGCCGGGCGGCGCAGGAGACGGCGCACGGTCGAGGGCCGTCGCGCCGGCGCGGCCGCGATGGTCGCCGCGATCGTGCTCACGCCGGGCCTCGCAGGCGCGGGTTGACGAGGAAGCAGAGTACGTCGCCCGCCAGGTTCAGCAGCACGTAGAGCGCGGCCGAGACGAGGACGACGCCCTGCACGACCGCGTAGTCGCGGTTGAAGACGCCGTCCACCAGCATCTTGCCGAAGCCGGGAATCGCGAAGATCTGCTCGGTCAGCACGGCACCGGAGAGCAGGCGGCCGAACTCGATCGCCCCGAGCGTGACGACCGGGATCAGCGCGTTGCGCAACGCGTGCTTGAGCACGACCATCCGCTCCGCGACGCTCTTGGCGCGCGCGGTGCGCACGTAGTCGGCGCCGAGCGTCTCGACCATCGCGCCGCGCGTGTGGCGCATCATGATCCCGCCCACGCCGGTGCCGAGCACGAACGACGGCAGGACGATCGTGGCCAGGTTGCGCCGCCAGTCCTCCCACGGCGCGACGTAGCCCGAGGCGGGCAGCCAGCCCAGGTGCACCGCGAACAGCAAGATGAGCATGATGCCCAGCCAGAAGTGCGGCACCGACAATCCCGAGAGCGCCAGGACGTTGGCGGCCACGGCGACGGGTTTGCCCTGGCGGACGGCGGCGACGATGCCCGCGGGGATGCCGATCAGCAGCGCGATCGCCATCGAGCAGAGCGCGAGCTCGACCGTGACCGGCAGCTTGGCGGCGATGAGCTGCGAGACGGGGATCTTGTTGCGCATCGACTCGCCGAAGTCGCCGCGCAGGGCGCGTCCGATCCAGATGCCGTACTGGACCGGGAGCGCGCGGTCCAGGTGATACTTCTGACGGATCGCGGCCACGGCGACGGGATCGTGCTCCTCGCCGGCGAGCGCGACGGCCGGGTCGCCCGGCAGGAGCTGCTGGAGCGAGAAGATGAGGACCGAGACGAAGAACAAGGTCGGCACCAGCACGATCAGCCGGCGAGCGATGTAGCGCGGCAGGCTCATCGCACGCTCGCGGCGCCGTGGTCGACCAATACGTTCAGGAGAGCTTGAGCCCCTTGAGCCGGATGATGCCGTCCGGATGGGGCGTGAAGCCCTGGAGCCTGACGGTGTGGCCGGTGAAGATCCGCCGGTGCCAGAGGATCAGGCGCGGCAGGTCGCGCAGCATCGTCTCGGTCGTCTGATCGTAGAGCTTCTTGCGCTCGGCCGGGTCGGCCTCGTGGCGCGCCTTCGTCACGATCGCGTCGTGGTCGGGGTTGCAGTACTTGCTGTCGTTCTGACCGCCGTTGCAGGTCGTGAATGTGAAGATGTTGCCGTCCGGATCGGGCCGCCCGCTCCAGAACGTGAAGTAGGCCTCGAAGTCGCCCTTGCGGCCGGCCGTGAGCATCGTGACGTTCTCCTGCGTCTGGATCGTCATGGTGATACCGGCTTCGGCCAGCATGGCCTGGATGATCAGCGCCGCTTCCTGCCGGTCGCGCTCGGGCGGCACGATCAACGTGAACGCGAGATTCGGGTGTCCGGCCTCGCGCAGGAGCTGGCGCGCCCGCGCGACGTCGCGGCGCTTCACCGGGAACTTCGCGTTGTAATACGGGCTCACCGGGCTCACGAACTGGTTGCCGGGGATGTACTCGTTGTTGAAGACGGTCTTGATGATCGTGTCGCGGTCGATGGCCAGGTCGATCGCCTGGCGGATGCGCGGGTCGGCGCCCAGCACCTTGCCGCGCGGGCCGTTGTTGAGGTTGAGCGGAAGCATTTGATAGCCGAGCTCGGCGACACTGACGACCTTGAGCTTGGCATCGGCGCGCACCTGCGCGAGATCGGTCGGCGAAACGCGCTCGATCATCTGCAAATCGCCCGACCGCAGATTCGCCAGCCGCGCGGTCGAGTCGATGATCGGCACGAACTCGACGCGGTCGACGTGGACGTTGGCCTTGTCCCAGTAGTCGGCGAATTTCTCGCCGACGATCTTGCCCTGCGCGACGCGCTCGACGAACTTGAAGGGCCCGGCGCACACCGGGCGCGTGCCGAACTTGTCCCCCAGCTCGCGCGCCGCCTTGGGCGAGATCATCATGCCCGCGCGGTCGGTGAGCGCGGCGATCAGCGGTACCAGCGGCTCGGCGAGGTTGAACCGGACGGTCAGGTCGTTGACCACGTCGACGCTCTTGATCTCGCCGATCTCGCTCTTGCGGAACGAGCCGGAAGTCGAGAGATGGCGCTCGATATTAAACTTCACGGCGTCGGCGTTGAACGGCTCGCCGTCGTGGAACTTCACGTTCGGGCGCAGCTTGAGCGTGACCGAGCGGCCGCCGGCGCCCCACTCGTAGGAGGTCGCGAGCTGCGGCACGATCTTGAGATCGGGCGTGACGTCGAAGAGCTTGTCGCAGAACGCGGCGAAGACCAGGCGGCCGACGTAGGCGCGGCTGATCGTCGGATCGAGCGCGTCGGGGTCGTCGTTGAGGCCGATCCGCAGCACGGTCTGGCCCGAGGCCACGCTGCTCTCGAGCAGCGCGAGCATCACGAGAGCCGTCAGTATCCGCATCCAGCGCATGTCGAAACGCTCCTCAGTCTCGTTCCTGGGCGGGCTCGATTTGGTCGTCTTGCGCGACGGCGCTCCGCCGGAGCGCGCATCATAACAAGCGCCGCGCGGCCTTGTCATCCGGGCGGTGCACCTTGACTCGGCGTGCGCGACGGCGCAGCATCGCCAGGCGAGACGGTCGGCCTTCGACGTGGGCCTTCGAGACGAGGAGAAGCGGAACGTGGGCGATTTCGACGCGGCATTGGCTCGATGCGGAGCGCTGGACGAGGACGTGCTGGCGGGCCCATGGCAGTTCAGCGGCCGTACGATGGACGTCCGCTACGCGCTCTACCGGACGCTCGAGGAGGCGCAGGACATCTTCGTGCGCGTCTCGGCCGGCGAGCATGCTGAGTCGCGCCGGATCCTCGCGTTGGCGCAGCGCGCGTTCGGCGACCTGCGCGGCCTCTTGGCCGGGCTTCCCGACGCGCTGCTCGACAAGGCGCCGCGCGAGGGTGAGTGGCCGATTCGCGAGGTGCTGGGACACATGTTTTCCGTCGAGCGGCGCTACGCGCTGCAGACCCGCTATGCCGTCGACCGCGCCGATACCGACCCGATGCGACTGGCCGACAATCAGATGCCGCCGACGGCTCCGGCCAGCATGCCCGGTGACATCTCGAGTGTTCTCGCGCGGCTCGGCGAGGCCCGCGCGGAAACACACCGGTTGCTGGCCGACCTGCCGCCCGCGGCGATGACACGCCCGACGGTGTGGGTGGGGCTCGACGTCGACGTGCGGTACCGGTTGCACCGCTTCGCCGCCCACGTGATCGAGCACACGATCCAGTGCGAGAAGGCCTTGCTCGCGTTCGGATGGCGACCGACGGAGGGGCGCTCGATCGCGCGGCGCCTGGCCGCGGTCATCGGCGAGATCGACGGCCTGGGCGCGGCCAAAGCGGGCGCCGAGATCGAGGCGCGCCTGACCGAGCGCCTGGCGACGGTGCGCTCGTGAGTGCCGGCCGCGGGATGGTGCCGGAGGACCTGACACGGATCCAGTTCGTCACCGACCCGCAGCTCTCGCCCGACGGGCGCCGCGTGGCCTTCGTCGTCACGACCTTGTCCGAGGAGCGCGACGAGTACCTCTCCAATATCTGGATCGTCGACGTCGGCGGCGGTGCGCCGCGCCGGTTCACGGCGGGGCCCCGGCGGGACGTCGAGCCGCGCTGGTCACCCGACGGCTCGCGGCTGGCGTTCCTGTCCGAGCGCGCCGCCAAGGACAAGCTGCAGCTCTACGTGATGCCCGCGGACGGCGGTGAGCCGACCAAGCTGACCGCGCTGGACCACGGCGTTTCGGCCATCGCGTGGGCGCCCGACGGCTCACGGCTCGCGTTCGTCTCGCCCGTCGGCGGCCAGAAAGAGCCGGAGAGCGAAGAGGAGAAGCGGAAGTCACGCCCGGCGCGGGTGATCACCTCGGTGAAGTACCGATTCAACGGCGAGGGATTCGTCTACGATCGGCGCCCCCACGTCTTCGTCGTCTCCCTCGACGGCGCAAGCGCCGTGCAGATCACGGACGGTGACTTCATCGACGCGGATCCGACCTGGTCACCCGACGGCGAGTCGATCGTGTTCGCCTCGGCCCGACACGTCTCACGCGACGACGACGACGCGAGCGATCTCTGGCGGGTGCCGGCCAAGGGCGGGACCCCGCAGCGCCTGACGGCGACGACGGGGCCGGTCATGCTCCCGGCGTTCTCGCCGGACGGCCGAACGATCGCGTTCCTCGCGCGCGCTGGGCTCAACGCTTACGGACGCAACGTCCAGCTCTTCACGGTGCCGTCGGAAGGCGGCCAGGCCGTCTGCCTGACCGCGACGCTCGACCGCTCGTGCGGGGCGTTGCACGTACGACCGTTGTGGTCGCCCGATGGTCGATCGATCACGGTGGCGGCCGAGGACCGCGGCGACGTCGGCCTCTGGCGTACTGCAACGGCGGGCGGTGGGGCGCCCGAGCGGATCGTCGGGGGCGAGCGCGCGCTGAACGGCTACTCTGCGTCCGCGGACGGTCGGATGCTGGCGTTCGCGGCGAGCCGGGCGGTGGCGCCCGCCGAGGTCTTCGTGTGCGGTGCCGATGGCGGCGACGAGCGCCGGCTGACCGAATTGAATCGCGCCTGGATGGACTCGTTGGCGCTGTCGGCACCCGAGCGGTTCCGTTTCACGCGCGCGGGCTTCGAGCTCGACGTGTGGGTGATGCGGCCGGCGGGCTTCGTCGCCGGGCAGCGCTATCCGACGCTCCTCAGCATCCACGGCGGCCCGCACGCCCAATACGGACACAACTTCTTCGACGAGTTCCAGGTGTACGCGGGCGGCGGCTACGCGGTCGTCTACACGAACCCGCGCGGCGGCCAGGGCTACGGCGAGGCGTTCGCCCAGGCGGTTGTCGGCGACTGGGGTGGGGGCGACTACGCGGACGTGATGGCCGCGCTCGACGAGGCGGTCGCGCGCTGCCCGTTCATCGACTCCGAGCGGCTCGGCGTGCTCGGCGGCAGCTACGGCGGCTTCCTCACGAGCTGGATGGTCGGTCACACAAACCGCTTCAAAGCCGCCTGCTCGGAGCGCGCGGTGAACTGCCAGTACACGATGTTCGGCACCAGCGACATCGGCTCGAGCTTCAATGTGGTCGAGCTCGGCGGCGCGCTCCCGTGGGAGGACATGGCGCGCTACATCGAGCGCTCGCCGCTGACCTACGCGAAGGACATCCGGACCCCGCTGCTGATCCTGCACTCCGAGGACGATCTGCGCTGTCCGATCGAACAGGCCGAGCAGCTCTTCGTCGCGTTGAAGAAGCTCAAGCGCGAAGTCCGCTTCGTGCGCTTCCCCGGCGAGAACCACGAGATGTCACGCTCCGGCAAGCCGCGGCATCGGCTCGAGCGGTTCCGGCACATCCTCGAGTGGTTCGCGAAGTATCTCCAGAAGACCGCGTAGCACGCTACGTTAGCTCGATCTCGATCCACGCCCGCTTCTGGAGCCGCCCGGTGAGCCGCGAGAAGAAGTCGGCCATCACCATTTGCCAGCCGTACTTGGCGCGCATGGCCGCATGCGCGTGCTCGATGGCCGCGCGGTCGGCGAGCAGGCGGGCGCTTCCGGCTTGCGAGGGACCGCGCACGTAGCCGCGCGCGTCCGACGGCGCCACACGCACGCGTGGAGAGCTCCGCAGGCGCTTGACCTTGCCCGAATCGCCGGCGGTGAACACGTATAGCTTGCCGTCGGCCGCGGCGAACCACACGGGCGTGGCCACCTCCGCGCCGCTCTTCCGGTACGTCGAGAGGCTCATGTACCGCTGGCCTGCGAGCTGACCGACCGCGCTCACGAGCCCGATTCTACGCCCGGCGTGAGGTGATACCATCCCCTCCTCGGTGACTCTGACGTCCTTCAGGAGGTGAGCGTATGGGCAAGCTCGAAGGCAAGGTCGCGCTGGTGACCGGCTCGGGGCGCAACATCGGACGAGCGACGGTGCTGAAGCTGGCCGAGGAAGGCGCGCACGTCGTCGTCAACTCGCGGACGAACCAGGCCGAAGCCGAAGCGGTGGCGCGCGAGGCGCAGGCCCGCGGCGTCAAGGCCATCGCGATCGTCGCCGACGTCGCGCGGAAGGACCAGGTCGACGCGATGGTCGCGCGGGCGATGTCGGAGTTCGGCCGCGTCGACATCCTCATCAACAACGCGGCGATCCGGCCCCACAAGGCCTTCACCGAGGTGAGCGTGCAGGACTGGGAGGCGGTGCGCGGCGTCGTGCTGGACGGCGCGATCTACTCCACACGCGCGGTCATCGAGTCGATGGTGCGGAACAAGTACGGACGCATCGTGTTCTTCACCGGCGAAGGCGCGTTCATGGGCGGCTCGGGCCGCGCCGTCGTCTCGGCCGCGAAGATGGGCCTGGTGGGGTTGGCGCGTGGGCTGGCCTCCGAGTTCGCCGCGCAGAACATTCGCGTCAACGTCGTCTCGCCCGGCAGCATCGATACCTCGCGCGCCAATCCCGAGTGGTATCAGGGACGCACGCCGAACGCCGGCGGCATTCCGCTCGGCCGGCAGGGCACGGTCGATGAGATCGCGGCGACCTGTTTGTTCCTGGTCACCGAGGACGGCGGGTTCATCACCGGGCAGACGATTCACGCCAACGGAGGGGTCGCGTTCTACTGATCGCAGGGCTCTTCAAGCACCGCGGCCGCATCGTGTTTTAGACGCCGCGCTCCCGCTCGGCGCCGTTAGTAGAGCCAGACCCGGCTGCCCGACGCGAGTGCCTTGCCTGACTGCTGGCTGAAGCGCTCGCGGCCGAGTACCCATTGGCGCTCGGGAGGCATGAGCAGGAGCCTCAAGGCCTCGATTCTTGAGCCGCGATAGCCATCGAGCGTAGTCCGGCTGCCGAGGATCTCTTGCCAGGCAGGTCGCCACGCGGCGGCACGGATGTGGATGGCATCGAACCCGTACCAGTCGGGACTCACGGGGACGAACCGGATGCCGCGGGCCACGGCGAGCTCCGCCAGGCCGGCGTTGACGCGTTCGGCCCTGTCGACGACCTGATCGAGGGACAGTCGGCACGCCGGCGCCAGGATCGAGCGAAGCGCCAGGAACTTCGCGCGTGACAATCGGCGGATGGTCGTCAGTGGAAGATCGGTGAGCACGATGTCTCGCGTGATCGACTGCAGTCGATTCAGTGCCTCCTCCACCCAGGCCAGGGTCTGCTCGGCGGAAAACCCATAGATGATGTCGTTGCCGATGTCGGTGACGACACCACGAGTGGGCACGGCCGGCAGCGACTCCAGCTTCCGCCACAACCCCGATTGCAGGATACCCGGAAGGGTTCGAATCACGACCGTGCTGTGCGCGCCATATGATCGGCCGTGGCCGAGCGCCGCGACCATCTCGACATCCGGTCCCCATGCGGCCCTGGCCGTCGCGATGACGGTCTGAAACCCGCGCGTCAGGTTGCTGGCCCCGAGCGCGACGACCCGCGCGACGTCGGCCGGCGTTCGAATATCCGGGCGGAGTGTCATTCACTCTTCTGCAGCTTGTCCAGCTGCAGCTCGGGCGCATACTCGACCGACCAGGTGCCGTTGCTCGATAGCGCAAAGAAGAGCTCTCCATCCCTCGCATCCTTGGGCACGCGATTCAAGGAGACGGTCGCCGTCCTGTCTGCTGTATCGTCAACGAAACGCCACGCGATCTGAACATCGGCGGGGATATTCTGGCGCCCCAGGTAGTTGAACGAATGCTCGCCCCGCGCCAGCGTGAGGCACTCGACGGGATGGAGAAAACCCGGTGAGTCGAATCGTGGCGATCTCGGAGCTGTGGCGGTTCTTGAAACCAAGTGCCCCGCGATAGCCTGCTCTGCGAAGAAATACGAGCGCGACGACAGCGAGCACTACGAGGATGCCGAGGACGATCGCGATCGTCATGGGGTGGTGTTGGGAGATCGCATGCTCAGCCAGACGGAACCAGCACGAACTTGATCTTTCTCTCCTCGAGGAACTTCCGGAACGCCTGCATGTCCCGTTCCGACGAGAGCAACGGCTCCTTGCCAAAGCGTAGGCATCCTGGAGCCCATCTGAGCTCTGAGCCGGGCGCCCACGACCTGAGATGCTCCTTCAGCGCGGCGACCGTTTTGAAACCGGACTGTCCGATGGCAAGTAGGAACTCGGGTTCCTGGCCTTCGAACACGTGGATCAGCTGCAGCTCCCGCTTGACCGGCTGCTGGTCGGGGACTTCGGCCAGAGCGGGTCCTGCCGCGACGAGGAAGAACCATGGAATCAGAAGGCTCAGCTTCTTCATTGATTCTCCTGGATATCTCCCAGCATAGCGCGGTCGAGGCTTGCGCCCAGAGCATCAATCCCGTCTGACTGATGGGGACGTCGACTGACTACGGCGTCTCCTCAGAAAATCCGGAGGACTGGGTCAGCAGCGAAGGGGTCACGCTGGCCCCTACCGGATTGCTACCCGCGCACCGCCTGCGCGGCGAAGCTCGACAGCGCCTTGGCCAGCCCGCTCGGGTTCTCCATCTGCAGCGCGTAGTCGCCCTCGATGTCGATGACGACCGCGTTCTTCCAGCATCCGGCGAGGTCCTTCGCTTGCGCGGCGGTCAATTCCGAGCTGTGCGTGCCGCGCAGGAGCGCGACTGGGCACGCCGCGCGGGCGGCGTACTTGCGGAGATCGTCGGCCATGTGGGCCAGGCCCAGCGCAACGCGGACCTTGTCGTACTTGGCGACCACGCCCGAGCCGGACGCGACGAAGTTGTGCTCGAGACGATGGAGCAGGGCGGACTCCTGATCGCGAGGGCGAGCGGTTCGCAGATAGGCGAGCGCCGCCTCGCGCGAGGGGAACTCGGTTTTCGATTCGAGCATGCGATGCGCCGAGCCGAGCACCTTGATCACTTCGTCGCGCGTCGGGAAGAAGTTGCTCACGTGCGGCCCACCGACCAGGCCGAGCGCCTGGATCTCCCCGGGATAGACCGCCGCGAACACCTGCCCAACCCGGCCGCCGAGCGATTGGCCGGCCACGACCGCCTTGTCGATGCCGACCTGACGGAAGAACAGGTGCAGATCGTCGGCGTACTCTTCGGCCGAATAGTCGCCGTCCGGCCGGGCGCTGTCGCCGTGACCGCGCTGATCGAGCGCGTAGACATGAAACTCGGAGCCGAGCGCATCGGCCGTCGCCTGCCACATGCGCCCGTAGCCAGAGGACGGATGCAGCAGCACCAGATTGGGCCTCGGCCCGGGCCACTCGTAGTAGTGGAGCGTGAGGCCGTTCGACAGGGTGACAGTCTTTTCCTGGAACGCGCGCGCCGCTGAGCTCATCGCGTGGTCCTCCCGAACCGGATTCTACGCTCAGACCGCTTCGCCCAGCACCCAGACGGCCAGCCCGAGCGGCACGAGCAACACGGGTGTTGCTGCGCCGAGCGCTGCCACGACGAAGATGATCCCGGCGGCAATCTTGGTCGCGCGTCCGATGCCCATGGAGAGCCTCCTGATCGGCGAAATTGGATACGCATTATACTGAGCAATCTCGATGGTCCCTTTACTCAAGCGAATTGCGCGGTGGGCCGCGGCGCTGGCGCTGATCGCGATCGGGCTGGTGCTCTCGATCCCGGGCGTCCCAGGCCCAGGCATTCTGGTCATCCTGATCGGCATCTTCGTCCTGCTGCCGGAGAGCCGATGGCTGCGAAAGAAGTACACCGCGCTCAAGCAGCGCTACCCGCGCGTGTTCCACCCGATCGAATCGCGTCGCGCCCGAGCCCGGCACGAGCGTCACGCGCAGCGCCGCGCTCGACGCGATCACTGACGCGCGCGCCGGCGCCATCGCCGGCGCTATCATCCGCGGCGCGGGCCGGCGCGCCGCGCGCCAGCCGCTCGACACCAGGAGGCAAGAGATGGCACTACAGGTACGGCGAGTCATCACGGGCCACGACGCCAACGGCCGCGCGGTCGTGAAGATCGACGAGGTCTGCAAGCACCTCGCGTCGGGCCGGCCCGGCGCGACGGCGTGTAACATCTGGACGACCGAAGGCTTTCCAGCCAACAACGACGGCGCCATGGACGAAGGGCTGCGCAAGGTCGGCACCACCCTCGCGAACGGCACGATCTTCCGCGTGATCGAGTTCGCGCCCGGGCTCGCGGCGCGCAACCATCGCACCGACTCGATCGACTACATCGTGATCATCTCGGGCGAGATCGACATGGAGCTCGACGACTCGGTCGTGCATCTGAAGGCGGGTGACGTGATGGTCCAGCGCGGCACGATCCACAATTGGGTGAACAACGGCACCGCGCCCTGCGTGCTCGCCGTGATCCTCATCGACGCCAAGTCGGTCGAGGCCGGCGCAAAGACGCTGCAAGCGATCGGCTAGCGGCCGCGCGCGTCAGAGCGATTCGTTGCCCGCGTCTGCGGACGTCCGCTTCCCCTGCACCAGCTCGACGAGGCGGTGCCGGTGGTAGTACAGAGGAAGCGCAACCGCCAGGACGATGGCCGTGAGCAGGATCAGCTGGAGATAGTCACCCGACGCGGTACGCGCGCCCTGCGCCGAGAGCACCCACGTGCTTGGTAATCGACCGAGCGTCGACACCACCGCGAAGACCCAGAGCGGCATCGGGCTCAGACCGAACAAATAGCACGTCACGTCCTTCGGTAGGCCGGGCACCAGGAAAATAACGAAGCAGAGGATCGTTCCCTCCGCCTCGACGATGAACCCGAGCTTGCGCCAGGTGTCCGGGCTCACCAGCTTCTTGACGTAGTGGGTGCCGAGCCACCGGCCGACCGCGAAGGCTGCCACCGAGCCGACCGTCAATCCGATCGTCGAGTAGAGCAGACCGGCCCACACGCCGAAGAGGTATCCACCGAGGAGCCCTGTGACGTCGCCCGGGATCGGGGACACGATCACTTGCAAGGCCTGCAGACCGATGAAGATCACGGGTGCCAGGGCGCCGAGCTCGCGCAGCGTGTGCTTGAGGAAGCGCTTGTCGACGTAGAGACGAACGAGGAACTGGTATGCGGGAGCATCGGTGAGCACGAGCCAGGCGCACACGCTGACCAGGGTTGCGGTGACGGCGCCGCCGAGGATCCAGCCTGTCTTCCTGTTCATCTCCTACCACTCTACTTTGTCGCGAGCACTTCGTAGAACGACCGAGATTGACCAGGCCGGGAGTATACGGCCTGGCGCCGAAATGGCCACCGCCCGTTTCAATCGGCCGCGTCGAGCCGATAAATGCCCGATTTGATGCGGTCTCCGAAAACTCGCCCCTCTGGTACGACTCGTGCTCTGGTGGTTGTCGGGAGAGCACGTGCCATCGGCGTGCTGGTGCCAAGAGGGGGCGAACATGAAGAAACGTTTCATCGCGGGGCTGGCGATCGCGCTCATGCTGACGGCGGCGGGCCACGCCGCCGATCTCGACAGCGATTCGCTGGGCGCAACCGGCGTCACGCTTTACGAGATCAGCGAGCGCGTGACGTTCGATCCCGATCCCAGCGTTCCGGGCGTCATCCTGCGCAATGCGACCTCGCCGCTGCAGGGATTCGCGGAGCTCGGGACGCCGCTCTGCCCATCGGCGCTCTTGATTTCGGTCCCGCGCATCCAGAGCTGCACCGTCATCGCGAACGGCACCGACAGCGTGTCGACCGTGACCGGCCTCGGGCCGGTCAGCGGCACCTTCGACGTCGTCATCAACGCGCCCGGAAACAGTGGCGTGCACGTGCCCGACCTGCCGGTCATCAGCGGTACGTTCAAGGGCGACGTCGATCTGTCGCCGGCGGTGCTGCACCGCGTGCCGCTCGGCGCGATCACGGGGAGCTTCACGATCGCGCGGACGGCCGACCCCGCGAGCGGAGCTCTCATCGTGCTGCCTCAGCCCGTCGTGCTGCGGTTCAGAGGCACGTTCCGGATGCCGTTCGCGCTCGACACGCAGGCCAAGCATATGCGGAGCGACCGCCGGCGCGCGGCCTTCTATCTGGCCGACGATCTGAAGACGCTGATCCCGGTGCGGGCGATCGAGCGCTCTGTCGGCTTTCCCACCGTTCGTCTCGAGGTGACCTTCGGAACGTGAACCTGGGCCACGCCCGGCGCGGCGCCGGCGAAACAAAAAAGGACCCTGGGCGTCCCCAGGGTCCTTACTTCGTGAGGCAGGTCTAGACGATCACATCAGTCCGTAGAATTTGCCCGCGTTCTCGCACGTCATCTTCCGCGTGACGTCGTCGGGCAGATGCTTGAACTGCTCGGAGATGTACTTCGCCGACTCCGGCCACACGCCGTCCGGATGCGGGTAGTCGCTGCCCCACATCAACGTCTCGACGCCCATCTCATCGATCAGCTTGGTGCCGACGCGGTCGTACTGGAAGGTCGCCTTGCACTGGCGGCGCCAGTACTCGCTCGGCTTCAGCTTGAGCGGGAGATCGTGATACTGGTCCTCGAACTCGAAATCCATGCGGTCGAGCACGTAGGGGATCCAGCCGATTCCGCTCTCGCCGAACGCGATCTTCAGATTCGGGTAGCGCTCGAAGACCGCGCGGCCCATCAGCGCGGTGAGGATGTTCGCAAGCGTCATTTGGAACAGGCAGAGCCCGCTGTACATCAGCGCGCGCTGGGTGAGGCCCGTGTACTTCTCGCGCAGCGCCGGCGACACCGACGGGAACGTGTGGAAGTGGAGCGGGATCCCGACCTCGTTGATGGCCGCCCACAGCGGCTCCCACTGGTGATGCCACATCGGCTCCATGTCCCACGAACACGAGAGCTCGAGGCCCTTGAAGCCGAGCTTAGCCGCGCGATGCACCTCGGCGACGGCGGCATCGATGTCGCCGTAGGGGAGGTTCGCGAGCCCGATGTGGCGGTCGGGATACTGGCGGCAGAAGTCGGCCATCCAGGTGTTGTAGATGCGCAGCATCTCGTTGGACGCTTCGATGTCTTTCAGCTTCGCCGCCGCGGCCAAGATGCCGTAGATCACCTCGGCGTCGACGCCGTCGCGATCCATCTCCTTGACACGCAGGTGCGGATCGCCCGGGCGGCGGATACCCTTCTTGCCGTCTTCGTAGAGGCCCGTGGAGGCCATCACGTCGACCCGCAGCTGCTTGCCCGGCTGGTACTTGGTGCCCGAGGCGCCGACGCCGCCGGCGATGCCGAAGACGGCGCCGTTGTTGGCGACCCACCGCGGGCCATCCGGCCCGTCGGCGACGTAAGGCATGCGCTCCTTGAGCTGCTGCGGGGCCTCGGACTTGAACAGGTCCGGCGGCAGCCAGATCAGGTCGAGATGACAGTCCGCCGAGATCCGGTTATAGGTGCGCATGACTCGCCTCCCGTTAGACTTGCACTGCCTCGTATCGCCGTCGTTGGGCGAAACGGTATCGCTCTTCGCCGCCGAAGGTCAAGGTATCGCGCTAGCCGACCAGCGGCAGACCCTCCTGCTGCCGGACCTCGTTGATGACCTCGAGCACCCGCGTGTGCAGGCCGGGATACTCGATCCCAAACTCCTTGGCCAGGCGGCTCCAGTCAACCAGGTAGTTGCCTGATTCCTCGCGGCCGCCTTCCTTGGCGAACGCGATCTTCGCGTCCGGCAGGAACCCGCGCACGATGTCGGCCAGCTCGCCGAGGCTCACGGCGATGCCGCCCGAGTTGTAGAGCGAATGGCGCGGCGCCTCGGCTAGCAGCACGCGGGTGAAGACCTCCGCGATGTCCTCGACGTGGATGAGGACGCGCATGATTCCCTTGGCCGGCAGCTGCACCGGCCGCCCGCGCGCGGCGTCGACCATGATCTGCACGTGATCGACCGAGCCGCGTACCTTGTCGGGCCCGGTGACGTTGGCCGGGCGCACACCGACGATCGACATGCCGTAGTTCTTGATGTACTTCTTCGCCTGGAACTCGTTGAACATCTTGTGCATCGCGTACTGGCTGGTGCCGTACGTCGGATCGTCCTCGGT
>Ga0075425_100002677_pt1 | contig 17870 bp, 15 predicted proteins | sample SoiMethybrSBSTD4_FD_75300 | JGI IMG/M metagenome (GOLD analysis project Ga0075425, IMG submission 75300) | Bulk soil microbial communities from a Populus tree surrounding site in Tennessee, USA - Soil MetaG P. TD hybrid SBSTD4 | ecosystem: Environmental > Terrestrial > Soil > Tree plantation... | reverse complement strand
CAAACCCGCCCAGCAGATGGTCAAGCTGATGGACGCGCTCGACGACCACGACGACGTGCAGAACGTCTCGGGCAACTTCGACATCTCGGAAAAGGAGATCGAGGCCTCGCTCGCGTGAGGATCTTCGGGATCGATCCCGGCTCCGAACGAACCGGATACGGCTGCGTCGAGACCGACGGTTCGCGTCATTCGATGATCGTGTGCGGCGCGATCGCGACGGCCGCCGCCGCCCCTCTCGCGAGCAAACTGTTCGATATCCACACCCGCCTCGCGCAGCTGCTGCAGGACTGCCGTCCGGATGCGGTCGCGATCGAGAGCCTGTTCTACGCCGTCAACGCGCGCAGCGCCCTGAAACTCGGACACGCGCGCGGCGTGGCGATGCTCGCCGCCGTCGAAGCCGGCGTGCCGGTGTTCGAGTACACGCCGGCCGAGATCAAGCGCGCCGTCGTCGGCTACGGCCGCGCCGAAAAGCCGCAGGTGCAGCAGATGGTGAAGCTCCTGCTCGGGCTCGCGGCGGCGCCGGCCCCGCACGACGCTGCCGACGCGCTCGCGGTGGCGATCTGCCACGTGCACGCCACCCCCGTGTCTGCGGCTTCGCCCCTGCGCCGCGGCGCACGCGCGGTCGTCGCGGAGCAGCCGGCGCGCAACCGCGGCACCAGCTGGCGCAAGTTCAAGCTCGCCCTGTGATCGCGCACTTGCGCGGAACGATTCACGAAAAATACCCGAACCGGATTGTCATCGACGTAAGCGGCGTCGGGTACGACGTGTTCGTGCCGCTGTCGACGTTCTACGGCCTCGGCGACACCGGCGCCGGCGTCGCGCTGCGTGTGCACACGCACGTGCGCGACGACGCGATCGTCCTTTACGGGTTTGCGACGCTGGTCGAACAGGAGCTGTTCGAGCGGTTGATCTCGGTGAGCGGGATCGGTCCGAAGGTTGCGCTGGCCGTCCTCTCGGGCATCGAACCGCAGGATCTCATCCGCGCGATTGAGCGTGGCGACGTCAGCCGGCTCACCGCGATCCCAGGCGTCGGCAAGAAAACATCGGAGCGGATCGTGCTCGAGCTGAAGGATCGACTGCCGCGCGCGGCAACGCACGCGCCGGCGGCCGCCGGCGTGCCGCCGCCGCCGTCAGCGCTGCGCGACGATGTGGTCTCGGCGCTCGTGAACCTGGGGTATCATCGACCGCTCGCCGAAAAAGCCGCCGACGCCTCCGTCAAAACGCTCGGGTCGTCGCCCGATGCCGGCTTCGAGCGCGCGCTGAGGCAGGCGTTGAGAGAGCTCGCGAAATAAATGGACGATCGGCTCGTCACCGCGGCGCGCGTCGACGAGGACGCGCAGTACGAAGCCGGGCTGCGTCCGCGCCTGCTCGACGAATACATCGGCCAGGACCGCATTCGCGAGAACCTGCACGTGGCGATCGCCGCCGCCAAGCAACGGCGCGAGCCGCTCGATCACGTGCTGCTGCACGGTCCGCCCGGCCTCGGCAAAACGACGCTCGCCTACGTGATTGCCAACGAGATGGGCGTCGCCATCCGCGCGACGTCGGGTCCGGCGATCGAGAAGCCGGGCGACCTCGTCGGCATCGTCACCAACCTCGGCGCCGGCGAAGTGCTCTTCATCGACGAGATCCACCGGATGGCGCCGGCGGTCGAGGAGATGCTCTACCCGGCGCTCGAAGACTACGAGGTCGACATCGTGATCGGCCAGGGTCCGAGCGCGCGGACGGTGAAGATGCGCCTCGAACCGTTCACGCTGATCGGCGCGACGACGCGAACCGGCCTGCTGACGTCGCCGCTGCGATCGCGGTTCGGGATCACGCATCGGCTCGAGTTCTACACCCCGGCCGATCTCGAGGAGATCGTCCGCCGTTCGGCGAAAATCATCGACGTGCCGATCGATGCCGCGGCGGCCGCGGAAATCTCCAAGCGGTCGCGCGGCACGCCGCGCATCGCCAACCGGCTGCTGCGCCGCGTCCGCGATTACGCGCAGGTCCGCGCCGGCGGCACGATCACGCTCGACGTCGCCCACGCCGGGCTGAAGCTGCTCGAGGTGGACGAGCATGGATTCGACGAAGTCGATCGCAAGCTGCTGCGGACGATCATCGACAAGTTCGGCGGCGGCCCGGTCGGTTTGAATACGATTGCGGCGGCGATCAGCGAGGAGAAGGATGCCATCGAGGACATCTACGAGCCGTTCCTGATTCAGATCGGCTTCCTCGATCGCACGCCGCGCGGCCGGGTCGCGACGGCGGCGGCCTACGGCTACTTCGGACTGCTGGCGCCGGCCGAACAACGAAGGGACTCACGACTGTGGTAACGACCGACCACGTGCGCAAGACGCCGCGGATGGGCGGCCGCGCGACCGGCATTCGATCGCTGGCCACCTACGTGCCGCCGCGGCTGCTGACCAACGCCGACCTCGAGTTGATGGTCGAGACGACCGACGAGTGGATTCTGCAGCGCACCGGCATCCGCGAACGGCACATTGTCGATCCGGGCGTCGCGACGTCGGACCTCGGCACCGAGGCGGCGAAGAAGGCGATCGCCAACGCCGGGCTGACGCCCGACGACATCGGCGTCATCATCGTCGGCACGGTGACGCCGGACATGTTCTTCCCGAGCACGGCGTGCCTGATCCAGCACAAGATCGGCGCGCGCAACGCATGGGGCTTCGATCTGAGCGCCGCCTGCTCGGCGTTTACCTACGCGCTCACCACCGCAAGCCAGCTGGTCGCCAGCGGCGCCCACGATCACGCGCTGGTCGTCGGCGCCGACGTGATGTCGAGCATCATCGACTACAAAGATCGCGCGACCTGCGTGCTGTTCGGCGACGGCGCCGGCGCGGTCGTCGTGTCGGCGGCGGCGGCGGGCGCGCCGTCGATCCTCGACTTCGAGCACGAGATCGACGGCGGCGGCGGCGGGGCGTTGTGCATGCCGGCTGGCGGCAGCGCGAAGCCCTCGTCGCACGAAACCGTGGACCAGCGGCTGCACTATGTGAAGCAGGACGGGCAGACGGTGTTCAAGTTCGCGGTGCGGAAGACCGAGGAAGTCGCCCGGCGTCTGCTCGAGCGCAATGGGCTCACGCCGGCGGACATCGACCTGTTCGTGTCCCACCAGGCAAACCGGCGGATCATCCACTCGGCGACCGAAAAGCTCGGGATGCCAGCCGAGAAGGTGATCATCAACATCGAGCGGTTCGGCAACACCACGGCGGCGACGATTCCGCTCGCGCTCAACGACGCGGTGTGCGCCGGCAAATTGAAGAAGGGCCAGCTGGTGCTGCTCGCCTCGGTCGGCGCCGGATTCACGGTCGGCGCGGTGCTGCTGAGATGGGGTTTCTGAATTAGGAATTGAGAATTTGGAATTTGGAATTCGTCCCCAGTTCGCAATGGGCGACACGTATCGACCCGCCGTACGAATTCCAAATTCCAAATTCCCTCATTCCTAATTGCTTTTGCTCGGGCTGGCAATAATGCATCGAGTCTTTTTGTTGAGTCCGGCGAACTGTAACGGCCGCCGCGCGCAGCAGGCGATGTCGCCGAAGGCGACCTTTGCGCTGGCCGAAGCGTTGCGGTCGCCGGACGGCGCGCCGCTCGGCGAGTTTTTCACCTTTATCAGCGGACTGTATTTCCGCGGCAAGCTGACCTATGCGCGGCGCTTCGCGCGACCGCCCGATCCGTCGAACGCGCTGGTCGGCGGCGGCGTGCAGGTGATTACGCCGAACGCCGGGCTGCGCAGCCCCGATACGCTGGTCACGCATGCCGCGGTGCGCGCCTTCGCGCGCGGCGACATCGATATCGACAACCGCGAGTACCGCCGTCCGCTCGAGGCGAGCGCCCGTACGCTCGTCGCCGAGGTCGGTCCCGACTGCGACGTGGTTCTGCTCGGCAGCGTCGCCTCGCCGAAGTACGTGGAGATTTTGACGGCCATCTTCGGTGATCGCCTGCTATTCCCGATCGCCTTCGTCGGCCGCGGTGACATGAGCCGCGGCGGTCTCCTGCTGCGCCACGCGCGCGCCGGCGAAGAACTCGTCTACGTGCCGGTCGCCGGCGCGACTTTGCACGGCGTCCGCCCGCCAAAGCTGCCCCCGCTGCGATCAGGCAAGGCAGAACGGCGGGACGGCTGGAAGGCAGAAATCCAAGGCCGAAGCGCCGGACGGCCGTAGGAATTCCTGTCCGTCTGCTCTTCTGCCTTCCTGCCATGCCACGATCGGTGATCATCCCCCGCGATCAGGACAACGTGCACCTGATTGTCGACGACAAGGAAGTCCGCCTCACCAACCTCCGAAAGATTTTCTGGCCCGAGCTCCGGCTGACAAAGGGCGATCTGCTTCAGTACTACGCGGACGTCGCCGGCGTGCTGCTGCCGCACATCACCAACCGCGCCATGGTGATGAAACGCTACCCGCACGGCGCGGCCGGCGACTTCTTCTTCATGAAGCGCGCGCCGACACCGCGTCCGGACTGGATCGAGATCTGCCAGATCGATCACGGATCGAAGGGCATCATCGATTTTCCGATGATCCAGGATCGGGCAGCGCTGATGTGGGTGATCAATCTCGGGTGCATCGACCTCAACCAGTGGTACGCCACCTGCGACGACGTCGACCGGCCCGACTACCTGCATTTCGATCTCGATCCGGGCGTCGGCGCCACGTTCGAGCGCGTTGTCGAAACCGCGCATGTCGTTCACGAGGCGCTCGAAACGCTGAAGATGCCGTCGCTCGTGAAAACCACTGGCTCGAAAGGGCTGCACGTCTACGTGCCGATCGTCCGCGGCCCGCATCAGAAGCAGGTGTGGACCTTCGCGAAGGCGCTTGCGCACGAGCTCGCGGTGCGCAACCCGCAGCTGATTACAGCGGAGTACCGGCGCGAGAAGCGTCCCCGCGGGCGCGTGCTCGTCGATTACAACCAGAACCGATGGGGCAGCACGCTCGCGTCGATCTACTCGCCGCGGCCGCGGCCGGAGGCGACGGTCTCGACACCGGTGACCTGGAAGGAAGTCGACAGGATCCACATCGAGGACTTCACGATCCGTAACGTGCCGGCGCGGGTCGCCAAGCTCGGCGATCTGTGGAAGCCGCTGCTGCAGGCGCGCGGCCGCTACGACCTGTCACAATACGTGTAATGCGCGGTGCCCATCTCCTGCTCCTTGCGACCGGCGCTCTCGTCGGCCAGACCTCGCGGCCTGCCATTCCGATGAACACCATTGCCGAACAATATGTGAAGCTCGTGCTCGCCGTCGGCCAGCACGACGCCGACTACGTCGACGCCTTCTACGGGCCCGCCGAGTGGAAGACGGAGGCGGCCCGACAGAAGATCGCGCTCGCCGAGATCGATGCCACGGCGGCGCGGCTCGGCAACGACATCGCCGCGGTTCGCGAAGACGGTGACGAGCTCGCGCGGCTGCGGCGCGAGTACCTGCGGCGACAGCTCGAGGCGCTGCGGGCACGCGTCCGGATGCTCCAGGGGACGAAGCTGACCTTCGACGAAGAATCCCAGGCGCTCTACGACGCAGTGGCGCCGCGGCATCCCGACTCGTATTTCGCGGACATCCTCAAAGAGATCGATCGCGCGCTGCCCGGCGCCGGCCCGCTGATCGATCGCTACGACGCGTTCCGGCAGCGGTTCATCGTGCCGGCCGAGCGGCTGTCGCGCGTTTTCGATCGCGCGATCGCCGAATGCCGCGGCCGGACGCTGGCGCACGTCACGCTGCCGGCCGACGAGCATTTCACCGTCGAGTACGTGAAGAACAAGCCGTGGAGCGGGTACAACTGGTACCAGGGGAATTTCCGCAGCCTGATTCAAGTGAACACCGATCTGCCGATCTACATCGACCGCGCCGTCGACCTGGCGTGTCACGAGGGGTATCCCGGCCATCACGTGTACAACGCGCTGCTCGAACAGCACCTGGTGCGGGAGCGCGGGTGGGTCGAGTTCACGATTTACCCGCTCTTTTCCCCGCAGTCGCTGATCGCCGAGGGCACGGCGAACTACGGCATCGAGGTGGCGTTTCCCGGCGCCGAGCGGCTGGTCTTCGAGCGCGATGTGCTGTTCCCGCTCGCCGGTCTCGATTCGTCGCAAGCCGACGCCTACGTGCGGGTGCGGACGCTCACCGATCGTCTGGCCTACGCCGGCAACGAAGCGGCGCGCCGCTACGTCAACGGCGAGATCGACCGCGCCGCCGCGGCCGCCTGGCTGTCGCAGTACGCCATGTCGTCGCCGAAGGCGGCCGAGCAACGGACGCATTTCTTCGACACCTACCGCAGCTACGTGATCAACTACAACCTCGGGAAGGATCTCGTGAAGCAGTTCGTCGAGTCGCGCCGCGGCAACCGGTGGGAGGAGTTTGCGAAGCTCCTCGCCTCGCCGCGATTGCCGTCGGGAATTAGGAATTAGGAATTTGGAATTTGGAATTCGTACGACGTTCGGCAGTTCGGGAACCAGGAACGCATGCCAAATTCCGAATTCTTAATTGCTCTACTCGCCCAGTAACTCGCCGACCGATTTGAAATCCTCGACGTGATCGCAGACCGTCTTGATGACCACCAGCATCGGGACGGCGAGCAGCATGCCCCACACGTTCCAGACCCAGCCCCAGAACAGCAAGCCGACGAAGATCGCCACCGCATTCATGCTGGCCGCGCGGCTGGTCAGCCACGGCGTCAGCAGGAACCCTTCGAGGCTGGTGATCACGAGCGAGATGCCTGAGATGAGCACCGCCATGTTGACGCTGCCAAACTGCAGGAACGCGACGACGGCGGTGCCGCCGGTGACCAGCACCGGGCCGAAATAGGGAATCGAGTTGAAGACGCCGGCGAGAATGCCCCACACCGCCGCCTGGTTGACGCCGAGCGCGCGGAAGGCGAGCCACGTCGCGACTGCGACGACTGTGCTCGTGAACACCTGCACCAGCAGGAACATTTCGATCTGCCGGTCGATCTCGCTGAGGATCTGCACGGTCACTCTCTTCTTGCTCAACGACGGCCCGACGATCTTGACCAGCTTGCGGCGATAGAGATCGCCCGACGCGAGCAGGAAGTAGGCAAGGAACAGAATCAGCACCAGCTGTCCGGCGGCGGCAGCAACGCCGATCGATCCCCACATCAGATAATCGGTGACGTTGAACGGAGCTGCCTCGACCTGGACCCGCGGCACGCCGCTCGACGGCGGCGGCGCTGCCGCCGACGCGGCCTTTTCGAGCTCGGTCGCCGCCTTCTGCACCTGCTGGATCGCGACCGCGGTCGTCGGCTTGTCGTTCTCGACCATCTCGCGCAGTCGCCGTGCCGCCGCCGGGAGTTGTTCGACGATGGCGCTCGCCTCTGAGCGGAGGCTGTAGAGCAGATATCCAGTCGCCGCGGTGACGGCGACGAGGACGACGGCCGCCGCGATCGGGCGCGGCACGCGCCAATTCGTCAGGCGCGCGACGATCGGCTCGAGCGCGTAACTGATCAAGATGCCGAGGACGATCGGGATGATCATCGCCTGCGCATATTGCAGGACGAGAATCGTCGCCAGCACCGCGAGCACGGTGAGCGCCGCGCTGCGCACGTCGATTGGCCCCGCCATCGTCACCGGCTCGGGCTCGGCCTCGCTTGCTGTTCGCGGCTCCGGTTTCTCCGGCTCTTCGGCCGCCGCACGTCCAACCGCCTTCAACGTCATCGCACGATATCCTCAGCCTGCAACGCCCTGTTGATCGCGACGGCGGCGCGCACCCCTTCGGCCGCGGCGACGACGACGAATTGCGCGTCGCGCGAGGCGTCGCCCGCGACGAACACCCGATCGACATTGGTGTCGCACTTGTTGCCGGTCTTCACGACGCCGGCGGTCGTCAACGTGCAGCCAAGCGAGATCGCCAGCGGCGATTGCGGATGCTGCCCGGTCGAGAAGAACAGCGCGTCGCGATCGATCGGCTCGCCGCTCTTGAACACAATCCGCGACAGCTGACCCTCGTCGTGCACGAGCTCCGCAATGGGTTCGGTGCGGACCTTGATACCGTTGCGCGCCAGCCGGTCGCGATGGGGCGAGTCGAGGCGCGCGCCGTGGGTGCAGACCATCACGTTCGCGCTCCACGTGCGGAGCCCCAGCGCGAGGCCGGTCACGGCCTTGCCGCGGCCGAACGCGGCCAGCGCCTGGTCACGGCATTCCCAGCCGTCGCAGTACGGGCAGTGAAACACCGAGCGTCCGTAGCAGTCCGCGAAGCCGTTGATTGCCGGCAGGTCGTCGACGACGCCGGTCGCGATCAGCAGGTAGCGCGCCCTCTCCTCGCCGCCGGTCCCCAGCGCGACGCGGAAGTGGTCGGCCTCGCGGCAGGCCCCCGTCACGCCAATGCAGCGGAAGTCCACGTCGTAGTTCGCCAGCTCGCGGCGCCCCAGTTCGTTCAGCTCGGGCGGCGCGATCCCGTCGCGGGTCAGGTAGCCATGGAGCGCGTGCGAGCGGCGGTTGCGGGGCTCACCCAGGTCGCAGAGAAGGACTCGGCGGCGGCAACGGCCGAGCATGAGTGCCGCACTCAGGCCCGCCGGTCCGCCACCCACGACGATCACATCGAACATCAACCCCGCTGAAGTGCAAGACCATCACCAGACGGGCCGGATCACGGTCCTAGTACTTTATGTTCGATAGAAGGACATATGTTTAATGGTGGAACATTAGATACAAAAATCGTGATTTTGTTCGATAATTCATCTAGATCTGCCGTGCTGCGATGTGCACTGTGTGCCGTTTGTAGGCAGACGCGTGTGTCATATGTTGACCTATCGCCGTGTCCGATCTGCGCGATAACTATATGTAATTAAATAGGTTATTAGAAACATCTCGCTACGGTAGAGGTATGGCCGGAAGCTTGCTCTACAGGGAGCCGTGAACGTCATCCGCCGTCTGCCCACTGCCCTTTTGCTGAGCCTCGGGTTCATCGGCTCCCCGGTTTTTGCCGCTCCCCCCGCCACGCATGCGAATGTCGATCGCGGCGTGCGGGATTCGCTGCGCTCCGGCGCTCCGACCCAGCCGGTCATCATCACCGTCGCTCCCGGCCATCGGGCCGAGATGCGCGCCGCGCTCGAGAAGCACGGAGATCGCATCAAGGCCGATCACCCGCTGCTCGACGCTCTCTCCGTTGAGCTCCACAGCAGTGACGTCGCCGAACTCGCGAATCACCCCTGGGTGAGCGCGGTCTCGCTCGACGCGACCGTGTCGGCCGGCGCCGTGATGTCGAAAGCGGCGCTGTCGACGACGTCGAGCTCGACGCTGCGCGAGACGCTCGGCCTGCCGCGGATCGCGACGTCGGCGACGCTGACCGGTTCCTCGGGAATCGGCGTCGCGGTCATCGATTCGGGCATCGCGCCGAGCTCCGATTTCAACGGACGGATCACCGGCTTCTGGGACTTCACGCGCGGCGGCGTCCCGGTGGAACCGTTCGACGACTACGGCCACGGCACGCACGTCGCCGGCCTGATTGGCAGCAGCGGCGCCGCGTCGAACTACGAGTTCCAGGGGATTGCCCCTGACGTGCACCTGATCGGATTCAAGGTCCTCGACGCGACCGGCCAGGGCAAGACGAGCGACGTGATCAAGGCGATCGAGTTCGTGGTCGCGAACAAATCCAAGCTGAATGTCCAGATCATCAACCTGTCGCTCGGCCACGAGATCCTCGCGCCGGCGAAAGACGATCCGCTGGTGCAGGCGGTGGAGCGCGCGACGCAGGCCGGCCTGATCGTCGTGACCGCGGCCGGCAATCACGGTCAGCAGAAGAAGAACGGCGACGTCGGTTACACCGGCATCACGTCGCCTGGCAACGCGCCGTCGGCGATCACGGTTGGCGCCGCGGTGACCAACAACACCATCGTGCGCGGCGACGACACGATCGCCGACTTCAGCTCGCGCGGACCGACCTGGTTCGACGCCTACGCGAAGCCGAACGTCGTTGCTCCGGGTTACCAGCTTGCGGCGGACACGTCGCTGAACTCGTATCTCTACAAGCTGCTGCCGTCGGGCCGCATCAAGACGAAGAACGGCGCCGAGTTCCTGTCGCTGAGCGGGACCAGCATGGCGACGGCGGTGACGAGCGGCGTCGTCGCGCTGATCGTCGACGCGCACAACAAATCCGGGTTCCACAAGCAGAAGGCGCTGACGGCGAATCTCGTCAAGGGAATCCTCGAGTTCTCGGCGATCCCGGTGGCCGGCGTCGATTATCTGAGCCAGGGCACCGGCGAGATCAACGCCGGCGGCGCGATTGCCCTGGCGAGCGGAATCGACACCGCCGACCCGGCCGGCAGCTACTGGGTGAAGTCGAGCCTTCCGGGCTTCACCGTCATCGGCGGCCAGACCGCGGCGTGGAGCCAGAACATCGTCTGGAGCGACACGGTCTACACCGGCAACCTGCTTTACGTGAGCAACATCGTCTGGACCAGCAACATCGTCTGGGACGCGAACATCGTGTGGGATTCGAGCGTCGCCTACGTGCGCGCCTCGAACATCGTCTGGGGCAGCGACGCAGTGTGGGGCGCCAACATCGTCTGGAGCGATCGCGTCATCGGCCAGATGATCGGCGACAACATCGTCTGGGGTTCGAGGACCGGCGACAACATCGTCTGGGGCTCGATGAACGGCGACAACATCGTGTGGGGCACCTTCGTCGGCGACAACATCGTCTGGGGCACCTGGGACGGCGACAACATCGTCTGGGGCTCGTCGGACGGGGACAACATCGTCTGGGGCAGCACGGTCGTCTGGGGCTCTTCGACCGGCGACAACATCGTGTGGGGCAATTCCACCGTGACGGGGAAGCCCTAATGGAGAAGATGCCCTACCAGGACGTGACCGCCGCCGAAACGGTCGTCTCGACGGTTCCGCTGCCGAGTGCGATTCCCTCGGCGACCGACTGGCGGACGGGACTGCCGACGCTAACTGGATCGATGGTGACGTTGCGCGAGTTGCGGCTGACCGACGCACCGTCGCTGTTCGTGTCGCTGACCACCGACGAAGTCGCGCGCTTCATCTCGCCGCCGCCGACCACGCTCGACGGGTTCGAACGGTTCATCGGCTGGGCGCATCGCCAGCGCGCCGGCGGCCAGTACATCTGCTTCGCGGTCGTGGCGCGAACCTCGGACATCGCGATCGGCCTGTTCCAGATTCGCTCGCTCGAGCCGGATTTCGGGAACGCGGAATGGGGATTTGCGATCGCCTGCGAATTCTGGGGGACCGGCGCCTTCGTGGAGGGTGCAGCGCTGGTGCTCGATTTCGCGTTCACGATCCTTGGCAGCCATCGACTGGAGGCGCGCGCCGCGACGGTGAACGGCCGCGGCAACGCCGCGCTCCGGAAGATCGGCGCGAGGCGCGAAGGGGTGCTGCGCAAGTCGTTCCTTCGGCGCGGCGAGTACCTGGATCAAGCGCTGTGGACGATTCTCGGCGAGGACTGGGTCGAAGCCAAAGCGACGTGGGGATCGCCGATCATCCATTAACATCGCTCGCGGATGGATGTCCGCGCGTTCGACTTCGACCTGCCGCCTGAATTGATCGCCCAGGAGCCGCCGCGCGAACGCGGCGGCTCGCGTCTCCTGCACCTCGATCGCGCCACCGGCGCGATCCAGCACACCTCGATCACCGCGTTCCCGGATTTGCTGCGCGCCGGCGATCTCGTCGTCGTCAACGACACACGCGTGTTCCCGGCGCGCCTGCTCGGCCGTCGCATCCCCAGCGGCGGCGCCGTCGAGTGCCTGCTGGTCGCCAGGCTGGCCGTCGAACTCCCGCCCTACGGCGAGGCGTGGGAGGCGTTGATGCACCCGGGACAGAAACTGAAACCGGGGGCGCGGGTGGTGTTTGAAGGCGTTCACACCGTCCACGGAGAGGTTCTCGAGCAGCGGTTTTTCGGACGCCGCGTCGTGCGCCTCTGGACCGACGACGGTTCGACGATCGACGAAGCGGTCGACGCGATCGGCCACATTCCGCTGCCGCCGTACATCAAGCGCGACGATGTGCCGTCCGACCGCGATCGATACCAGACGGTGTTCGCGCAGGCACGCGGGTCGATCGCCGCGCCGACCGCTGGTCTCCACTTCACGCCGGCCATCCTCGACGCGCTGGGAGCGCGCGGGGTCGGCATGACGACGATTACGCTGCACGTCGGCTACGGCACGTTCCAACCGGTCCGCGTCGAACGCGTCGAGGATCATCACGTCGAAGGCGAACACTACGAGATCAGCGCCGCGGCTGCCGACGCGATCTCGCGCGCGCGTGCGGACGGCCGCCGCATCATCGCCGTCGGTACGACGACGACGCGGACGCTCGAGCACATCGCGCGAACGGGCGACGGCACGATTGCGCCCGGCGGCGGCGTGACTGATCTGTTCATCTACCCAGGTTTCGAATTCCAGATCGTCAACGCGCTGCTGACGAATTTCCATCTGCCGAAATCGTCGCTGCTGATGCTGGTTGCCGCCTTTGCCGGCCTCGACCTGGTGCGGAGCGCGTATGATGCCGCAGTCACCGGAGGCTACCGGTTCTACAGCTACGGCGACGCGATGTTCATCACCTGAGCTCGCTCGTTGTGTCCGGCGCTAGCCGGCGCCGTTGGTTACGATTTTCGGGGAAGCGCCATACGACGATGCCGTTCACCTACGACGATTTCGATCTCCGCGACGTCAAGACCTACCCGCTGAAATCCAGGAAGAGCAAGGCGCACGTCGAGGACTTCGCGCGTCCCGCCGGCGGCGCGCCGACAGTCGCCGGGTTCGTCGACGCCTTGCCGAACATGCTGGCGGCTGCCGATTTCAAGGCGGTCGTCGCGGCGATTCGCATGGCAGCGCGCGCGGACGCGGGCGTTGTGTGGGGGCTCGGCGCCCACGTCATCAAGACCGGACTCGGCCCGGTGCTCATCGATCTGATGGAGCGCGGGTTCGTCTCGGCGATTGCCACCAACGGCGCCGCGATCATTCACGACTTCGAGATCGCCCTGGTCGGCGCCACGTCTGAAGACGTCGACGAGGCGCTCGGGCCGGGACGGTTCGGCATGGCCGAGGAAACCGGACGCCTGCTGAACGCCGCGATCAGCGACGGCGTCGCCGCCGGCCTCGGCATCGGCCAGGCCGTGACGGGATTTTTCGCTGCCAAGGAACCGCAGTTCGCGCGGCAAAGCGTGCTCGCGGCGGCGGCGCGGCTGAGAATTCCGGTGACGGTGCACGTCGCCATCGGCACCGACATCATCCACATGCATCCCGCCGCATCGGGCGCGGCGCTCGGCGACGGCAGCCTGCGCGACTTCCGCTATTTCGTCTCCAACGTCGCGCGCCTCGAACACGGCGTGTTTCTCAACTGCGGGTCGGCGGTCGTTCTCCCGGAAGTGTTTCTCAAAGCGGTTGCGCTGGCGCGCAACAAAGGCATCGCGCTCGCCGGCCTGACGACGGTCAACCTGGATTTCATCCGCTCGTACCGGCCGCAGGCCAACGTCGTGTCACGACCGACGGCCGGCGGCGGCCGCGGCTACTCGATCGTCGGCCACCACGAAATCATGATCCCTTTGCTGGCCGCGGCGCTGGCCTAGCGCCCGACTCAGTCCTTGTACGGGTCAAACTCGCTGGCTCCAGCCATGACGACGACCCTCGGGCGCAAGGTGTGCTCGATCGCGATCGTGCCGGCATGCAGCGCGAGCACGTCTTCGAGCTTTCGGTACACCTCCGGCGCTTCGTCGGCGCCGGCGCCGCGCAGCACCGTACCGCCGGCTCGCACCCGATCCTGCACGGCGCGAAAATCGACCGCCTTCTTCGCGGCGCGACGGCTCATCACGCGGCCGGCGCCGTGCACCGTCGAATAGAGCGACTCGGTGGCCTGCGGCGAATCGACGCCGCGCACGATCACCGAAATGTCGTCCATGCTGCCGCCGATGAACCCGCGCTGTCCCGGAAACGCCGGCGTCGCGCCTTTGCGAATCACCCAGAGCGTGTCGCCGTCGTGCTTCTCCTCCCACGCGTAGTTGTGATGGTTGTGAACCCGGTCGGTCGTGTCGGCGCCGATGATGTCGAGAACCGTCGCGACGACGGCTTCGCGGCCGGCGTAGGCGAACTCGCCGGCGATCGTCATCGCGGCAATGTAGTCCTGGCCGGACGGCGCGTGCAGCGGCAGCAGCGAAGGCGGCGCCGACATGTCGCCGCCGGCGCGCGACCGACTGTCGAACGGGCGACCCGCGGCGATGTTCAGAAAGCCGGTCGCGGTCCTATGTCCGAAGCCGCGCGATCCAAAGTGGACACCGACCCAGAGCCGTCCGGCCTCGTCCTCGAGGATGTCGACGTAATGGTTGCCGCCGCCGACCGTCCCGAGTTGCTGTCGCGCCAGGCCAAGCATCTTCCGTTGCTCGCCGACCGGCGAGTGCGCGATCGCGTCGAAGACGTCGTGGTCGCGGATCGGCTCGAGGTTGTTCCGTCCCATCCCGAACGAGACGCGGCGCTTGATCTGATCGGCGATCCGCTCGTACTCCTTCGCCGTCAGATCTGCTGCGCGCAGTGTCGTCCGAACGGCGAGGTTGCCGCAGGCGATGTCGTAGCCGACGCCCGACGGCGAGATGTGGTCGCGATAGCCGACCACGCCACCGATCGGCATCGAGTAGCCGAGGTGTCCGTCGGCGCAGAGGACCGCGGGCGCGCCCTCTTCCGCGGCCGCGCAGCGTTCCAGTTGCTCGACCGTCGCCGCGTCATGCTGGCCGAAAATCTTCACCATCGTGTAACATCAACTGTTCCTGAGGTTCCCGCCGGAGTAGCTCAGATGGTGAGAGCACGCGTCTCATAAGCGCGGGGTCGACGGTTCGAGTCCGTCCTCCGGCACCAGCCTTCGCTCACGCTTGCCACAGGCGTGAGCTTCGGCTCGGCAAGCCCAGCGAAGGTCGCGCCGTAGCTTTAGCGAAGGCGGACTTCATCGAATGGATCTGCTCCATCGGGTCCGGCGTTTCATCGCAGAGCACAATCTGATCCCGCGTGGTGCGCGCGTGTTGGCCGCCGTGTCGGGCGGATCCGACTCGGTTGCACTGGCGCACATTCTGCGCGAGCTCGACGGGAGCGGCGACCTTGCGCTCGCCGGACTTGTCCACTTCAACCATCAGCTCCGGGCCGCCGCGAACAGCGACGAGGACTTCGTTCGCAGCATCGCCGACCGCCTCGCCGTACCTTTGTTCGCAGACCGCGGAGATGTCGGCGCGCGATCCCGGCAGGAGCACCGTTCGCTCGAGGACGCCGCTCGCGCCGCACGTTACGAATGGTTCGAGCGAGCACGGGTGACGGCCGCCGCTGATTTTGTCGCGCTCGGCCATACCCGCGACGATCAGGCCGAAACGGTGCTGTTGCGGCTGGCGCGCGGCGCCGGCCCTCGCGGCCTCTCGGGGATGTACCCCCGCAACGGTGCCATTGTCCGGCCGTTGCTCGCCGCCCGTCGGGATGAGCTGCGCTCGTGGCTGGCCGCCCGCGGTCTTTCGTTCGTCGAGGACGAGACGAACGTTGATGTAACTATCCCGCGCAATCGTGTTCGGGTCGAGCTGCTGCCGTTGCTCGCCGAACGGTTCAACCCCGGAATCGTCGACGTCCTCGCCGACCAGGCGGACCTGGCGCGCGACGGGTGGACGTGGATGGGTGGGGAGGCCGCCTCGCTCGCCCGACACGCGGTTCGCGTGCGGGACGACGGGCCCATCGTCGTGCGCGAACTCGACGTGGCGCGGCTTGCGGCAGCGCCGATCGCGCTGCAGCGGCTGGTCATCTGGAACGCACTGCGCGAGGTTGGTGGTGGCCGCTCGATGACGTTCGAGCACGTCGATGCCGTGCGCCGCATGCTCGGCGACACACCGCCGGCCAACGCCGATTTTCCCGGACAGCGTGTGGAACGCATCGGCGGTGCGCTCGTCTTAACTGGTAGACCGGCCGGAACTGCCGGTCGCCGCATTGCGGCCGCCGCGAACCTTTTCCACTATTCGTTGTCTATCCCTGGAGAGGTGGTTGTGCCCGATGCGGGGATCGTGTCGGTCGAGCCGCTCGCGGGTGCAACCGTGCGCAGTGCCGCCGATGGATCGGCGGCACTGGTGCGCGCAGATTTGTGCGGCGGAAGTTTGGTCGTACGAAATCGTCGGCCTGGCGATCGATTCCGGCCTGTAGGTGTGGGCGGACGCAAGAAGCTCCAGGACTTCTTCGTCGACCGGAAAATCGCACGCGACCGGCGCGATGCAGTGCCGATTGTCGCCGACGAAAATGACCAAATTGTGTGGGTCGCGGGCTACGAAATCGACGAGGCTTTTCGGGTAACCGACCGCTCGCAACCCGTGCTACTCTTGAAATTTAAGGCTTTGGGAGGCTCTGCTTGAACTCGACCTTGAAGAGTCTGTTGTTCTGGATGGCGCTGGTCGTTCTCGGCGTCCTCATCTGGAACTTCTCCACGCACTTCCAGCAGCATGAGCGTCAGGCGACGTTCACCGAGTTCATGCAGTGGGTGGACCAGGGCAGCGTGGCCCGCGTCACGATCACCGGACAGGACATCAGCGGCTTCACCAAGGTCAACGAACACTTCCAGACCTACGCGCCGGCGCAGTACGACGGCCTCGTCAACAAACTGATCGAGCGCGGCGTCGTCGTCACCGCGAAAGAACCGACCGTGAGCCCGTGGGCGACGATCCTCTACTCGTGGGGACCGTTCCTGCTGATCATCGGCTTCTGGGTGTTCTTCATGCGCCAGATGCAGAGCGGCGGCAACAAGGCGCTGTCGTTCGGCAAGAGCAAGGCGAAGCTGTCGTCGAGTGCCCAGAAGAAAGTGACGTTCAAGGACGTCGCCGGCGTCGACGAAGCGAAGGAAGAACTGCAGGAGATCATCGAGTTCCTGAAGGAGCCGCAGAAATTCCAGAAGCTCGGTGGGCGCATTCCGAAGGGCGTGCTGTTGATGGGCCCTCCGGGAACCGGCAAGACCCTGCTGGCGCGCGCGGTCGCGGGTGAAGCCAACGTGCCGTTCTTCTCGATCAGCGGCTCGGACTTCGTCGAGATGTTCGTCGGCGTCGGCGCCTCCCGCGTGCGCGATCTGTTCGAGCAGGGCAAGAAGAACGCGCCGTGCATCGTTTTCATCGACGAGATCGACGCGGTCGGCCGTCATCGCGGCGCCGGCCTCGGCGGCGGCCACGACGAACGCGAGCAGACGCTGAACCAGCTGCTCGTCGAGATGGACGGCTTCGAGTCGAACGAGGGCGTCATCCTCGTCGCCGCGACGAATCGTCCCGACGTGCTCGACCCGGCGTTGCTTCGTCCCGGCCGCTTCGATCGCCGCATCGTCGTCAATCGCCCGGACGTCAAGGGCCGTGAAGGCATCCTGTCGGTGCATACGCGCAAGATTCCGATGGCCGACGACGTCGAGATCGCCGTGCTGGCGCGCGGCTCGGCCGGCTTCTCCGGCGCCGATCTCGCGAACCTGGTCAACGAGGCCGCGCTGAACGCGGCGCGCTACAACCAGAAAGTCGTGAAGATGCACGACTTCGAGTTCGCCAAGGACAAGGTGCTGATGGGATCCGAGCGCCGCTCGATGATCATCAGCGACGCCGAGAAGCGGGTCACGGCGATCCACGAAGCCGGGCACGCGCTGCTGACGGTGCTCTTGCCTCACGCCGATCCGATTCACAAGGTGACGATCATCCCGCGCGGCATGGCGCTCGGCCTCACGCAGCAGCTGCCGGCCGACGAGAAGCACAACTACTCGCGCGACTACCTCAACGATCAGATCGCGATTCTCCTCGGCGGCCGCATCGCCGAAGAGATCACGATGAACAGCCTTACGACCGGCGCCGGCAACGACCTCGAGCGCGCCACCGAGCTCTCGCGCAAGATGGTCTGCGAGTGGGGCATGAGCGACGCGATGGGGCCGCTCAC
>Ga0075425_100002676_pt1 | contig 17871 bp, 14 predicted proteins | sample SoiMethybrSBSTD4_FD_75300 | JGI IMG/M metagenome (GOLD analysis project Ga0075425, IMG submission 75300) | Bulk soil microbial communities from a Populus tree surrounding site in Tennessee, USA - Soil MetaG P. TD hybrid SBSTD4 | ecosystem: Environmental > Terrestrial > Soil > Tree plantation... | reverse complement strand
CCGTACGTTTACCTGACGCAGGAACGCTTTGCTCTATGCCCTTCCTGCAACCGTGTGTTCTGGCACGGCACGCATGCCGATCAGATGCTCAAGCGCATCAGGAGCTGAACTATGGCAATCCCCGACTTCCTCATCAACCTTCGAAAGAAAATCGGCAATGACTTGCTCGTGTTGCCCTCTGCGGGTGTCACGCTATTCAACGAGACGGGCCGTATTTTGCTGGTGCAACACACCGACAGGGACATCTGGACGCTGCCGGGAGGAATTATCGAACCCGGCGAATCGCCTGCGGATGCGGCTTTGCGTGAAGTGTGGGAAGAGACGGGACTCCTCGTGGAATTGACGTCGGTGTTCGGCGTGTTCGGTGGGATGGACCTTGTAGTGACGTATTCCAACGGTGACCGCGTGGCGTACGTTGTCACGGTCTTTCGAGGAAACATCGCGGGGGGCAAAATGCGATCTGACGACGATGAAGTGGGGGAAATACGGTTCTTTTCTCCCGACGAACTCATCGCGGTTCCTCATTCGACATGGATGGATCGCACTCTGGGCCCCCTCTTCGATCGTGCCATCCAAGCCCAATTCCAGCGGCCGTCCTGGCGTCCGGACCGCCTGCCATCGTAAGAAATTTGCTAAACTAATAAACTCTCGCCATGAACTTTCACCCACTAGTCCAGGAATGGTTTCAGCGTTCGTTTGCTTCTGCCACGAAGCCGCAGGAAGAGGCCTGGAACGAGATCTCCGCCGGACGCGACGTCTTGATCTCGGCGCCCACGGGTTCCGGTAAGACGCTCGCCGCGTTCCTCCTGTGTCTGGACCGCCTGGTTCGAAAGGCGATCGACGGCAAGCTGCAGGACGAAACCGAAGTTGTGTACGTGTCACCACTCAAAGCCTTGAGCAATGACATCCATAAGAATCTCCAGCGGCCGCTCGGCGAAATCGCGCAACTTGCGGGAGAGAAGGGTTTGCTCATGGCGCCCATTCGTGTGGCAGTGAGGACGGGCGACACGCCAATGTACGAACGGCAGCAGATGGTGAAAACGCCGCCGCACATCCTGGTCACGACGCCCGAATCGCTGTTCATCCTTCTCACTGCGGGCAAGAGCAGGGAGCTACTCAAGACCACCCAGACTCTGATTCTGGACGAAATCCACGCGGTGGTAGACGACAAGCGCGGAGCGCACCTCGCTCTCTCGGTGGCGCGGCTCGACGATCTCGTGACTAAGGCCGGCGGACGAATCCCGCAACGAATCGGACTATCGGCCACGGTCAAGCCGATCGAAGAAGTGGCGGCGTTTTTGTCGTCCGATCCCCGCATCGTGGACAGCGGTCATCAGCGCAACCTCGATATTTCTGTCGAGGTCCCGAAGGACGAACTTGGACCGGTAGCGAGCAATGAAATGTGGGGGGAAATCTACGACCGCATTACGGAACTCATACTCGCTCACCGAACGACGCTCGTGTTCGTGAACACCAGGCGTCTAGCGGAACGCGTCGCGCATCATCTTGGCGAACGTCTCGGCGAGAATGCCGTGCTCGCGCACCACGGAAGTCTTTCGCGCCGCCTGCGTCTCGAAGCTGAAGAAAAGCTCAAGAATGGCGATCTGCGCGCCGTTGTGGCTACAGCCTCGCTGGAGCTTGGCATCGACATCGGCACAGTGGATCTTGTCTGCCAGATTGGCTCACCACGATCCATTGCCGTAGCCCTACAGCGGATCGGACGGTCCGGGCACCGTGTGGATCCGGCCAGTATTCCCAAAGGGCGTCTGTTCGCGACGACGCGCGACGAGCTCATTGAGTGCGCCGCGCTTGTACATTCGGTCTGTTCGGGTGTGCTCGACGCTCTGACGATTCCACCCTGGCCGCTCGACGTACTGGCGCAGCAGATCGTCGCGATGGCTGCATGTGAACCGTGGGTCGAAAACGAGCTGTATAGCGCCGTGCGCCGCGCCTATCCGTACCGCGACCTGCCCAGGCGTGACTTCGATGCCGTGGTAGCCATGCTCTCGGAAGGCATCGCTACAAACAGAGGACGAAGTGGCGCATTCCTCCACCGTGACCAGATCAACGGAATCGTGCGCGGCCGCCGCGGGGCACGGCTCGCCGCGATTACATCGGGTGGCGCCATCCCCGAAAGTGCGAACTATTTTGTTATTGCCGAGCCGGAAGAAACTGTCGTTGGAACGCTCGACGAGGATTTCGCGGTTGAAAGCCTCGCCGGCGATGTCTTTCTGTTGGGCACAACATCCTGGCGTATCCGGCGAGTTGAAGCCGGGCGTGTGCGCGTAGAAGATGCTCATGGTGCAGCCCCATCGATTCCCTTCTGGAGGGGCGAGGCTCCCGGCAGGACGTTCGAACTGTCCCAAGAAGTTGCAAATATTCGGAACGCGATCAAAAACGAAAACGAGCCAGTGGAATGGCTGATGCGCGAATGCCAGCTCAATCGCCTTGGTGCCGAGCAGGCTGTTCTGTACGTTCGCGCAGGCGCTGCCTCGTTGGGAGCTCTGCCCGATCAGAACACGGTTATTGCCGAGAGGTTTTTCGATGAGGGCGGCGGTATGCAGCTGGTCATCCATGCCCCCTTTGGAGCGAGGATCAATCGGGCATGGGGCCTTTCGCTTCGAAAGCGGTTCTGCCGGACGTTTAACTTCGAACTGCAGGCTGCCGCGACCGACAATGGCATTGTCATTTCTCTTGGCGAGCAGCACAGCTTTCCCCTCGAGGCGGTCTTCGAGTTTCTCGACGACCAAACTGTCGAAGACGTTTTGATCCAGGCCATGCTCGATTCGCCAATGTTTACCGCTCGATGGCGCTGGAACGCATCGCGCGCGCTCGCGGTGCTGCGATTCTCACGAGGCCGCAAAGTGCCGCCGCAGATTCAGCGCATGCGGTCGGATGACCTTTTGGCGGCTGTGTTTCCAGATCAGGCAGCGTGTGGCGACAATCTGGTCGGTGAAATTCAGATTCCCGACCATCCACTGGTTAACGAAACGATTCGCGACAGTCTGCACGAAGCGATGGATTTGGAGGGACTCAAAACGCTGTTGCGGAAAATCGACTCCGGTGAAATGCGTACCGTCGCAGTTGACACGGCCGAGCCTTCGCCCTTCTCACACGAAATCCTGAATGCAAATCCGTATGCCTACCTCGACGATGCGCCTCTTGAAGAACGACGCGCACGGGCAGTACAGATGCGGCGCACGCTTGGTATCGATGCCGGAGAGATCGGTGCCCTCGATTCGGCTGCTATCGAGGAGGTTTTCAGTGAATCCTGGCCGGTCGTGCGGGATGCTGACGAGCTGCATGATGCGCTTCTGACACTGATTCTTCTGCCGGCGGTGCCCGAATGGCAGGGCCTTTTTGAGCAACTGAAAAGCGCGAGACGAGCCGTGGCCCAGCCCGCGCCCGAAGGGAAAAGTTTTTGGGTCGCCGCGGAACGGGTTCAGATGACTTCGGACATTCACGCGATCGTTCGCGGATGGATGGAGTCAACGGGACCGATGACTGTCAGTGCACTTGCAGCCAGACTGGCGTTGCCGAAAACAGACGTTGAGGCTGCAATGGCCAGAATGGAGTCTGAAGGCCAGGTTTTGCGCGGCCGTTTTACTCCGGCGGCGAGAAACCCGGAGACAGAAATCGAGTGGTGCAACCGCCGTCTGCTGGCGCGTATCCATCGCATGACGCTCGGCAGGCTGCGAAAAGAGATCGAACCGGTCAGCAGCGCTGATTTTATGCGCTTCTTGTTTTCGTGGCAGCATGTCACGCGCGGAACACAGCTCCACGGAGCGGACGGGACGCTTCACATTCTGAAGCAGCTGCAGGGGTACGAGATCTCCGCGTCCGCGTGGGAACAGGACATCCTGCCGAAACGCGTAGCGCGCTACACCCCGGAATTGCTGGATCAGCTCTGCCTGTCGGGTGAGATCATGTGGGGCCGCCTCTCTCCGCATCCTTCGTTCACTCTGCCGGTGGAATCCGAGTCTCGCGGCCGGCGCGTGCGGCCGACACGCGTTGCTCCGATCACGTTCTTTCTCCGTGAAGACACGCCATGGTTGCTGCCGCCTGAATTTCAGCGAAACGGCCTTTCGCATTCGGCGCAGGCTGTCGCTGATGCCCTCGAGCGTCGCGGTGCATCATTCCTGTCGGACCTCGCTAAGGCGACAGCGCAACTGACGAGCCAGACGGAAGATGCTTTGTGGGAGCTTGCTGCGGCCGGCCTCGTAACCGCGGACGGTTTCGACAATCTTCGTGCTCTATTGGATCCGAAGCGGCGGCGTGGCGAAGGAAGCGCTCGATTCAAACGTCCACGTCACGCAGCGGGGCGGTGGGCGCTCATGCCGAGAGCGGACACGGCCGGCTCCGGGGACGAACGCAATGAGGCTTTCGCGCGGCAGCTGCTGAGCCGATGGGGCGTGGTGTTCCGTGATCTTCTCGCACGCGAGGTTCTGGCGCCGGCGTGGCGCGACCTGCTGGTCGTCCTTCGGCGAATGGAAGCGCGAGGGGAAATCCGCGGCGGCCGGTTTGTGTCGGGTTTCCTGGGCGAACAGTTCGCAAGGCCCGAAGCAATCGACCTGTTGCGGGCAGTGAGGAGGAATCCAGAGGAGACGCCACTCCGCATTGCCGCTTCCGACCCACTGAATCTTGCAGGCATCATCATGCCTGGAACGCGGGTGAGTCCTTTGGCCGGACAAGCGGTGGAACTGCTGGTGACGGCGTAGTGGTGGATCAGCGAACCAATCTTTCCAATTCCGAAAATCGATCGATCAAAAAATCCGGCTGCGCGTCCTTGAACGTCTCGGTTGCATAGCCGTACGTCACGCCGCAGGTCATTACTCCCGCATTGCGACCGGTAAGAACGTCAACCGCCGAATCGCCTATCATCCATGTCTTCTCTCTCTGACCTTTGGTGTCAGACAGGATCTGATAAATCCCTACAGGATCCGGTTTCTTGTGATCGAAGCTGTTGCCTCCGTAAACCGCCGCAAAATGCCTGTAGATGCCAAGGCCATCAAGCATGGCACAGCTGAAATGCACGGGTTTGTTGGTCAAAACAGCGAGCTTGCAGTCGCTGAGCCCGTCGAGCGTTTCACGAACCCCGGGATAAAGCGCCGTGCTATCGAGCATGTGAGCACGATAGTACGATAGAAACATCTGCAAACCTGTTTGAACATTGTCTTCCGTAGCTTTGGTATCCAACGCGCGACGAATGAGCATGAGCGCTCCGTTCCCGATGAAACGAGCGATCTCTTGCTCCGTCAAAACAGGCAGGTCGAATCGAGTGCGAATGTAGTTGACGGACGCAGTGAGGTCTTTTTTAGAATCGACCAGCGTGCCGTCGAGGTCGAAGATCAGAACAGGACGCACTCGGTCATAATATAGGAACTATGCTCGAAGATGTAATTCGGCGCGAATTCAACCGGTGGGCGGAACAGGGCCGCGGGCGCGGCATGGAAAAGAATCACTGGGACATCACGCGTCAGATGATTGATCTTATGAAGGTCGACCAGCACGACAATGTTGCCGATCTCGGCTGCGGCATTGGCTGGGCCACGCGCGTCCTGGCGCAACAGGCGTCGCGCGGACTCGTCCTGGGCATTGATCTTTCCGATCGTATGATCGAGCAGGCGCGCACGGGTTATCGAAATCCGCCGAACGCGTTATTTCTTGTGGCGGACGCTGCGCACATCCCTTGTGCAGACAGCTTCTTCAATTCCCTGTTGAGTGTCGAATCGATCTACTATTATCCGGACCTGCAGGGGACTTTCTCAGAAGTTCATCGCATTCTCAGGGAAAGTGGCCGGGCATTCTTCCTGATCAATTATTATGAGGAGAATATTTATTCCCACGCGTGGGCCAAGTACATCGATATTCCGATTCATCTCCTCGGTGCAGATAACTACGTCACCCTCCTTTCCAAAGCCGGATTCAAGAGAGTCAGCCACCGGCGCATCATGGACACTACGCCGATTCCTGAAGATTGGCAGCCGTCGAAATGGTTCCCAACACAGCAGGACCAGGAAAAGTTCCAGGCAGAGGGCGCTCTGCTCTTGGAAGCGCAGAAGTAATTCGTGAGTTCCGGTATTCTTCTCATCGATTGCCCGGACCGGCGCGGTATCGTCGCGTCTATCGCTCAATTCCTGTACGAGCACGGCGCCAACATTCTGCATGCGGATCAGCACCAGGACAACGAAGCCGGACGGTTTTTCATGCGGATTGAATGGGCGCTGGAGGGCTTTGACCTCGGAGAAAAGAGCTTCGTTGAACAGTTCGAGCCCATCGCCAAATCATTCCAGATGGAATGGCGCCTGGAACTGTCAGCAACACGCCCGAAAATCGCGATCTTCGTCTCGCGCGATCAGCATTGTCTGGTTGATCTTTTGTATCGAACGCAGATTGACGAATTAAAAGGCGACGTCGCGCTCATCATCAGCAACCACGCAAATGCAAAAGCTGTGGCGGCGTTTCACGGCATTCCGTTCCACGAGATTCCGATAACCAGCGCGACTAAGCTCGAGGCGGAAAAGCGCGAGATCGAACTGCTCGAGGCAGCAGGCGTGGACCTGATTATCCTTGCTCGCTATATGCAGATCTTGTCGCCCCAGATCGTCGAACGTTATCCGCGACGAATCATCAACGTTCATCATTCGTTTCTGCCGGCTTTTACGGGAGCCAGGCCATACCATGCCGCCTTCGCACGCGGCGTAAAGCTTATCGGAGCGACGAGTCATTACGTCACGAATGATCTGGATGAGGGGCCGATCATCGAACAGGATGTCACTCGGATATCCCACCGCGATCAATTGCAGGACTTGATACAGAAAGGGCGCGATCTCGAGCGCGTCGTGCTCTCGCGCGCTGTGCGGTGGCACCTGACGCACCGTATTCTCTTCTACGGAAACAAGACGGTCATCTTCGATTGACGGAATTGAGGTACGTCGATTCTATGCGAACTCTTTTTCCTTCTCGAATCGGATACGGTCTTCCTCGACGAACTCTTTCACGACGGGATCATCACTCGCGTAAAGTTCCTGGATCGTTCCCTGAAAGACGAATTTACCTTTATTGAGGAGAGCAACACGGTCGGCGACTTTCTCGGCACAGTTGGCAATATCGTGCGTGACGACCATCTGGGTGAGTCCAAGCTGGTTCTGCATTTTCCGGACGAGGTTGTTGATGGTCTGTGACATCAAAGGATCGACCATGGTCGTGGGCTCATCGTATAGGATGGCTTGCGGCTCCGCAGCAACAGCGCGCGCAATCGCGACAGCGCGTTTCATTCCTGTGCTGAGTTCAGAAGGCATGAGGTCGGCCAGTTCCTCGATCTCCACCAGTTTGAGGATGTCGGTGACCTTGCGATCGATTTCTTCGTCGGAAACGCCGACGTCTGTGAGGGGGAACGCGACGTTTTCCCAGACCGATATCGAATCGAAGAGCGCACCCGATTGAAAAACGAGTTGAACCTTCTTGCGGACTGCCGCCAGCTGGTTCTCCCGCATATCGGTGATGTCTTGCCCATCGACGAAAATCCTGCCGGAGTCGGGTTTGAGTAGGCCCACAATGTGGGTCAGCATTACGGTTTTTCCGACCCCGCTCGGTCCGAGAATGGCAAAGGTCTCTCCCTTCTCGACCCCGAACGAAACGCCGTCGAGCACTTTTCTATCGTCAAAAGATTTATGCACGTCGACGAATTCGATGAAATACGCCATGGGCCTATTGTAGATTCTGAGAATTATGAAAGCCATTCCTTACCTGCTAGTCCTTCTAATAGCCGCTACAGCATTGAATGCTTCGGCCCAGGAACTGAAGTGGGCTGCTGACGCTGAAGGCGGCGCTCCGTACGTCTTTCCTGATCCTCGCAATCCCGCAAACATCGTCGGGTTCGAGGTCGATCTCGCCGAGGCGCTTGCCCGCCGCATGGGCCGTACAGCCAGGTTCGTGCAAAACCAGTGGGATGGACTGGTTCCCGGACTGGAACGAAATGAATACGATGTGGTCATCAACGGTCTCGAAATAACCCCCGAGCGCGCGGAAAAAATTAATTTCTCGAACCCCTATTTTTACTCGACGCTCACGATGACAACCCGGGGGGATGACACGCGAATTCGCGCGCCGCAGGATCTCCGGGGACTGACCGCAGGAACGCTTAAGGTTACTTTCGCCGAGCGATACCTCCAGGGTCTCGGCGTCGCGGTTCGCAGCTACGACGGCCAGGTAAATCCGTATATCGACCTCGGTCTCGGCCGGATTGACGCTGTTGTGATGGACACGCCAATCGCGCTCTATTATGCGAACTCTCCGGCAGTGAAAAATGTTGAGTTGCCTGCGGCTCGGATGTCATTCGGCATAGGCATCAGCAAAGCTCATGGACAACTGCTCGAAGAAATAAACGCCGCGCTCGATTCACTCAAAAAGGACGGAACGCTCAGGAAGATCTACAGCGACTGGGGAATCTACAACGCAGCGACAGCGGCAGCATTCGGGGATCAGGCGCCGATTAGCGGTGACGCGCCACGCTATCGTGAATTTCTGGAAGCAAATCGGACTCACCGAAATCTCGGCGAACGGCTGGGCCAGTATTTGAAATACATGCCGCTGCTACTTCGAGCCGCTCTGGTCACAATAGAGATTTCTGCCGCCGCCATGTCGATCGCGATTGCTCTGGGTTTGCTGATGGCCATCTTGAGAGTTTTTGGACCACGGCTTGTCGCGTGGCTCGTTCTTGCCTTTATTGAGGTCATCCGCGGAACGCCATTGCTGATCCAGCTTTTCATTATTTTTTATGGTTTGCCGGCAATCGGCATTCGTTTTTCACCGCTCTGGGCGGCAGTCATAGGACTTGGCATTAACTACGCCGCATACGAAGCAGAGAATTACCGTGCCGGCATCCAATCGATACCGCAAGGACAGATGGACGCTGCTCTCGCGCTTGGCTTGAGCCGCACGCAAACCATCCGGAAGATTGTTCTACCTCAGGCCGTTCGACTGGTTATTCCGCCGGTCACGAACGACTTCATTGCTCTGCTGAAGGATTCCTCGCTCGTTTCGGTGATAACAATGGTGGAGCTCACGAAGATGTACGGTCAACTCGCGGCGACGAACTACGACTACATCGGTATCGGCCTTCTTACGGCAGCGATTTACTTTGTTCTGGGCTTGCCGATTGCACGGCTGTCGCGAACGCTGGAAGGACGTCTCGCATATATGAAGGTGTAGAAAGCTTCGTCCAATCTCGAATCTCGAATTTCGAATGTCGAATCGGTTCCTGATGTGGATTCGTCCAATTGTCCAATGGACGAGTGGACAAATCCGCATCAGGGGAACCGATTCGAGATTCGAAATTCGAGATTGGACGAAGCCCTGTGTCGCTTCACCTTGTTATCATCTGGTAATTGAAATACGCAACCCGGTCCCGACCGCCGTGCTTCGCGACGTATAGGGCCTGGTCCGCTACGCGGATAAGGTCCTCCGTTCCGAGCGCATTCACGGGATAGTTCGAAACTCCGATCGACGCCGTGATATTTCCTATTCCAAGGAAATGGTGCGCCTTGATGCGCTCACGAATACGGTCGGCTGCCTGGATGGCGCCGTTCAATGGTGCCTCGGGAAGGATTACAGTGAATTCCTCGCCACCATATCGCGCAGCGAAATCAATGTCCCGGCACGAGCCACGAATCGTCTCGGCAATCGTCCGGATCACCATATCCCCAGTGGGGTGGCCGAACCTGTCGTTCACTTCTTTCAAGAAATCCAGATCGACGATCAGCAGCGACAGCGGGTGGTTGTGACGCTGGGCTCGCCCAAACTCGACCGACAGAGTAGTTTGAAAAAACCTGTGGTTGGGGAGACCGGTGAGAGAATCCGTTTGAGCGCGATGTTCAACTTCCTCGAACAACTCCGCGTTACGCAGAGCGTTTGCTGCAGTACTGGCCACCACTTCGAAGAAACGCACGGCCGTCTCCGACAACGCCGAGCCAAGCTTCCTTGAACGGATGTAAATGAACCCCAGAACCACATCCTGCGCCACCATCGGCACGGCGATGAGCTTGGCATCCGGAATGAACAGCAATTGGCGCAATTCGTACACCTGCTTCAACTCGGGATACTTCTCGAGATCGATGTCGATGTTGCCGCGGTCGGGGTCGGACGACCGAGCCATGATCTGCGTCGCATTCGTCTTCGAATCCACACGCACAATCGAGCATTCCTCCGCCTGAAGCACCTCGCGCAGCCTGTGCGCAATCGCGAATAGAACATCGCCGCTCTTCAAAGAAGAAGAGAGCGCCCTCGTAATGTCGACCATGACCCCGGCAAGGCGGTTCTCTTGCAGCATTGCACTTGAGAGACGCGCATCCTCCGTCAGTAGCTTTGAAAGGAAAACGTAGAAAATTGCCACGACGAAGAACAGCGCCAGCGCGAGGAATTGCTGGATATTGATGTCGAGCTGAGAACCGAATAACCGAAAATAATTGAATACGCCGAAAAGTACGCTGACGGCGAAGACCGAGAAGAGTACGAGTCTCAGATCGCGCCACAGGATCGCGAGAAGGAACACTGCCACGAATGCGATATACAGATACGTTCCCGAAACGCGGAGCAAATACAAAGTGGTCGTAACGAAGAACAGATCCATCCATACGACGCCGCGCTGAATGTTGCTTTCCGTGAAGCTGTAACTGGGGACCAGCATTAGTGCCACATTGCTGGCGGAAAATGCGACCGCAACGATGAAGGCAAGAGGAAAACTGTCGGTTCCGAGATAACTAAACAGAGTAAGATACGAAGCTAGGATAATCACGATCCACCGCAGAGACAGGACAGCTTTGCGGTGATCTGTGTCTGGAAGTTGTGGGTTCAGCTGCAAAGGCATCTGCGCCTAAATTGGACTTCCGTGTCAGCCTTTCTCTTACATATTTGAGGTACAATTCGGGCGATTCTACCGGAGGTAAACGTGAAATTCATGAATTTTTCGCGGAAGACGGCTCCCAATGTCATCCGGCTGGGCGCAGTCTTCGGCGACGGATGTTTTGATATTACGAAAGCCATTGGCGATGACCTTCTGGAATTTCCGCGAGTCGTGTTCACAATCGAAGAAGTTCTTCAGGTAAAGGACGGGCTGCAGCTTCTTGAAGAGCAGTTGCGTGGTTTACAGCGCGCCTCCAGCGGTATTCAGAGCTATCTATTCAATATATCCGACGTTTCTCTCCATGCTCCGATCATGCGTCCTGCGAAACTGATCGGGATCGGCCTCAACTACAAAGACCATATCGAGGAGACCCAGGCGAAGACTCCGACCGAGCCCCTGCTTTTCGCAATGTACGCTAATGCCATCATTGGTCCAGAAGATTCGATCGTCATTCCGCAGATCAGCCAGAAAATCGATTACGAAGCGGAGCTCGCCGTGGTCATGGGCCGGCGGGCGCGTCATGTCTCGGTTGAAAATGCCATCGATTACGTCGCGGGTTACACCATCGTGAATGACGTTTCCGCACGCGACCTGCAGCGCAACGATGGCCAATGGCTTCGCGCAAAGTCCACCGAAACCTTTGCTCCGATGGGGCCATTCCTGGTGACGAAAGAAGAGTTGGGTACTGGAGACGGCCTGTCCATTCAGCTGCGGTTGAATGGACAGACGATGCAAAATTCAAACACGCGGAACCTGCTCTTCAAGGTTCCGGATCTGATTTCGCACATTTCAAAGTCGCTGACACTCGAAGTGGGTGACGTTATCTCGACCGGAACCCCGGGCGGGGTGGGCCACGCGAGGAACCCTCAGGTCTTCATGCGGCCCGGCGATGTTGTCGAAGTCGAGATTGAACGAATCGGAGTGCTCAGGAATTCTGTAGTTGATTACGACTGAGAATCCCTTCGATCGCTTCCACCAGTTCCTGAATCTTGAAAGGCTTCCGAAGAGGCTGAATACCTGCCTGTTCGAGGAACCGTTTCGTCTGTGCATTGACGACGTCACCCGTAACAAACAGGAACTTGTTACGCAGATTCGAATTCAAAGATTCGACCAGTCGATATAACCGCTGGCCGCTGATGCCCGGCATCCGCTGATCGCAGATAATCACGTCGTATTCCCGGTTCTTGATGTGATTCAAGGCGTCTGCGCCGGAATTCGCTAGATCTATCCGTGCACCCTCGCGTACCAGGACGTCGAAGATCAATTCGGTGATATGCACTTCGTCATCGATGACCAAAATGCTCTTGCCGTGCAAGGACTGCCCGTGCGACGTAACCACCGGAAGGACTTCGTCTTCCTGAACCTGGGTCTTCACGGGTAGTTCGAGCGTGAACGTGGAACCCCGGCCGTACGTGCTCCAGGCGTAGAGTTCACCGCCGTGATCCTTGACGATCTCAGCGCAGATGGTCAAACCCAGGCCAGTGCCGCGCTGCTTGTCCTTCGTCGTGAAGAATGCGTCGAACATATGGCCCATATCGCGGGTATGAATTCCACTTCCGTTGTCGGTGATGCTTGTGAGAATTCGTCCGCCCTCGACGGATGTCTTGATGTGAATCGATCCGGGACGGCGCTGTGCATCGCTGATGGCGTCTTCCGCGTTAATGATGAGGTTCAGAAGTACCTGCTCAACCTGATGAGGATCTCCCCACGCGCGAGGCAGATCTTCCGAAAGTTCGGACGTGATGAGAATGTTCTCAACGTTCTCCTGGTATTCGCGGAGTTGGATCACATTTCGGATGACTTCGTTCAGATTGAACAGAATCTTTGTCGGTTCGGTCTTGGCAGCAAGGCTCAGAAAATTTTGAACGATTTTTCCCGCACGTTCGGCTTGCATAAAGATCACATCAACCATTCGCCGCGTGGCGGGATCCAGGTCAGAACGGTTCACCAGCTGCGCATATCCCAGAATCCCGGCCAATGGGTTGTTCAGTTCGTGCGCAACGCCGGAAACCAGCCGGCCGATTGCGGCCATCTTTTCAAGGTGAATCACCTGGCGGCGGAGCTGGACTTCATTTGTGATTTCCGTCGCATATGCGATTTTCAGGCCGTCTTCATTCAGAGGGACGGTCTGCAGTTCGTAAATTTCCCCTGTTGAGGCTTGGAGTTCGTGCTGAGGCAGCCCCTTGATGCTCTGGGTATTTGGGAAAAGATCGTTGAACGCTGAATTCGAAAGAACAATCCGACCGTCGGAATCAACAATCGAAACGGGAACGGGGATTAATGCGAACAGCGAGGTGACTAAGTGAAATGTATCTTTAGCGAGCGACGTACCATCCTTGGTCATCGTAAGCTCCCTTCATGGGATTCAAGTTGACGGGGAGCATTGTTGTCGGAGGCCAACTTGGATGCAACAAAAAATTCGGTATTTTTTTGAAACGACCGTCCTCCAGGCGTAAGGCCCTATAGCCGGCAGATGGCCACGATCGGACAACGTGCGCATTTCAACAAGTTACGCTTTCGTGGGCAGTCACCGGCTATACCCAGGTGACATAACGCAAAGTCGTACCGCAGGGGATCATCGCTGTGGAGCTTGCGGAGGCTCCGGGTGATATCGACGGCCATCCGCCAACCGGGCGTTTGCATGTCTGTCAGGCCGATGTATCCCGATATGCGCGCGATGTGCGTATCCAGCGGAATCACCAGCTGGCGAGGAACGACCTTGGTCCAGACACCACAGTCGATGCCGTCCTCGGGCCGCACCATCCATCTCAAATACAGATTCATCCGCTTACAGGCGCTTCCCTGCGCGGGACTGGGGAAAAAGAATCGAACGCCGACGCGACGCTTGAGTTCTCCGCGCGGATAAAACTGTTCATGGCCAAAGCCAAGAAGAATCTGAGAGAAGCGATTGATCGCCTGCTCAGTGTCGGTTGAATTCTCGTGAAGCCCTGATGAAAATGCCGCTTCGAGCGAGCCGTACTCTTCGAGGGTCCGCCTGATGATCCAGAAGAATACCGCCAGATCGCGGCTGGTATTGAACCGATGGTAAAACCCGCGTAGCCGCCGAGAATCCGCCCGAGGATCGAACGACGAGAGGGTCCGGGAGGGATGTGGCCCGAGGTAGCTTAAAGCGTTTTTTACGGTTCTCAGGACGATCTTCACATTGCCGTAGGCGAGCGCTGACGCGATCAGGCCAACGACCTCACGGTCGGCCGGATCTTCATAAAGATGGACAAACTGGACGGGATCGTTTGCAAGATGGCGTTCCCTGGGGAAATTTTCGAGGAATGTGTCGAGGTGGTGCTTGAGGGACATAGCTTGTAGTCGCGGGCTTTGGCCCGCGTTTAAATTTTAACGCGGTCCAAAGCCCGCGACTACGAGCTAATACCTTAGACTTGGCTTCGCGCGATCGGTCTGGTCGCTGGTTCGGGAAGCGGGGCCGCGCAACGGGTCTGCAGCTCGATTATTTCGGTCGCTGTCGCGAACCAGGATGTCCACGGAGGGTGCGTCTTTCGAATTGCCCACCGGAGCGCTCTTCTTCACCATGCGAATCACACGATTCGTTTCCAGAGCCTGGTCGTTTGCAACGGGCGTCAGCGGATACTCACCCGGCCGTACAAGCGTCTTTCGACCGGCCTCAAGAATTACTTCTCGATCGGACAGCCCGACAGTTTCGACCGTCACGGAGCCTTCGAGGCACCGGACTTCAACCACCTGCGATTCATCCATCGAAACGTCGAACGTCGTACCGCGCACCGCAATCAATGCAGTAGGAGTCGTCACTCGGTAGGGATTCGGCCGTCCGCCCAGCCGCTGAATGTAGAAACGGACCTTGCCGACCATGACGTTCACGAGGCTCTTCAGGCTTCCGCTCCAGTAATCCTGTATCGCGAGCGTGGTATTTTCGGAAACCACCATGTAGGAGCCATCGGGTAGTTCCAGCATCACTGTCCCACCAGGTCCCGTCCGGATCTCATCGCCGATACGAACGGTCTGAGTCGAAGCCGCGAGTGGTGAAAATGACGCGCTCGATACCGCTTTCCACTCAACAGGACCGTACAGCGAGGAGACTCGAAGCGTTCCCTGTGCCGATAGGGCTGCCGGCACCAGGAGCATTAATACGACTAGGCCGGGTAGTACTTTCCTCATTTCTCTCCTTTAGCAAGAAGGCCGGTACCTGAGTGTTCCTTGGTCGGCTGTGGCAGTTCGATGTGCCGGAAATCCAAAGCCTCCTGAAACAGCCCAAAACCACTGCCCAGATCAGGCAATGCGTTTACGCGCCGCGAAACGCGCAGTGCATCGAACATGCGAGAGTTTCTTTCTCGTTCAGCCCGCTTGAGAAAACTTTCAAGAGAACGAGTCATCTTTTCGCAGTTCACTCCGGCATTCTCGGCATAAGTCCAAAAGTCCCGCCGGGCATTGTGTCCGATCATTTCCGCGAAAGTTCTGCCGGTCGTTGCCTGGATATATGCCAGGGCTGTGATCTCGCCCCAGCTCAAGGACCGTTCGGCAGCCCATCGGAGTTCCTCGTCGCGCGTGCCGTATTCTTTCTGGATCAAAACTGCCAGTTGCGGTTCGTGGTCAAGTTTGGCGATGGCGGTCGTTAACGACACGTTCAGCGGCGCTGGCCGGCTATTGCCCGCAAAAACCGGAGCACCTAGCGCCAGGGTCACGAAGAAAAGACCGAGAAACGTTCCTTTCTTGCTCATAAGATGCGCCTTAAAGCGCGGCAATCTTACCGTTAGAGCGACCCGAAATCAATTCCTAAACGTTTCGCCTTGTTGTAGAGGGTACGTCTTTCAATCCCCAGGATTTCGGCTGCTTTCTTCTTGTTGCCCTTTGTTTCCCTGAGTATCCGGATGATGTGCTCTTTTTCCATCTCCTCCAGCGCCCGCGCCTCGCCGCCGCGGACCGGCCGTTCCGCCGCAGACGCAGCAGTCGATGGTCTAATCTCCGGATCATCCTCCCCAAACTCCAGCTCATCGGCGCGGATCACACCGGTGTCGTTGAACGTGACCGCCCGTTCGAGCACATTCTTCAATTCCCTGACATTGCCCGGCCATGCGTAGCGCTTCATCGCCTCGACAGCGTCGGATGCAAGACGCACGGATTTGCCGTTCTTTCCCGTAAACACTTTGAGGAAATAGCTAGCCAGAAGCGGAATGTCCTCGACGCGGTCGCGCAACGGTGGCACCGCGATCGTGAACACATTCAATCGATGGAAAAGGTCTTCTCGGAACCGACTGTTGCGGACCATTTCGCGCAGATCACGGTTCGTTGCCGCAACCAACCGAATGTTGACCTCAAAGATTTCGTTAGATCCAACTCGCCGGATTTCTCTTTCCTGGATGACGCGCAGCAGCTTTACCTGAAAGCTGAGCGATGTTTCGGAGATCTCATCGAGGAACACCGTTCCACCGGCCGCGCTTTCCAGCAATCCCTTTCGAGATCCCGTCGCTCCCGTAAACGAGCCTTTTTCGTGACCGAACAGCTCGCTCTCGAGCAAGGTTTCCGTCAATGCGCCGCAATTGATGACAACAAATGGCGCAGTTGCCCGCGGGCTGTTCGCCTGAAGGGCGCGTGCGACCAGCTCCTTGCCAGAACCACTTTCGCCTACGATCAGAACGGGCGCTTCGATGCGAGCAATGCGGGCAACTTTCTTGTAGACCTCGACCATCTTCGGGCTGGTGCCAATGATCTCCGTGTTCGGCAGCGTGTCGGCAAGTTCCGATCCGATCGAGGTCCCCTGAACAAGACGGAACTTCTCTTCAATGCGATGGAGAATGCCCAGCATTTCATCGACGACAAACGGTTTACTGATGTAATCAAACGCACCGTTGTGGACCGCATTCACCGCCGTTTCCATTGAGCCATGCGCGGTCATGATGACAACCTCGGCTTCTGAATTGGCCGCCTTCATGCGTTCGAGCAGATGCAGTCCGGACTCATCGCCAAGGTAGATGTCGCTGACAAGGATGTCGAAATGTTCCTGGTCCATCGCCTGCCGCGCCTGTTCGCCGCTCGTGACGACACGGAACGGATACGACTCCATTTGAAGGATCGATCCCATCAATTTGCAGATCGATCGATCATCGTCCACTACTAAGATCTTTGGTTTGGTGCCGCTCATTTCAGTTCGGGATGCACAACGTAAACGTCGAACCCTTTCCTACCTCACTCTTTACTATCACCTCGCCACCATGCCTGGTAGCGACTTCCTTAACAAACGATAAACCCAGACCGAATCCGCTCTGGTCTCGCGTCTCCTTGTTTCCACGTCGATAAAATTTTTCGAAAATTTTCGACTGCTCCTCCGCAGGTATCCCATATCCCTGGTCGATCACGTGAAAGCGAATCTTGCCGGCACCGTTTGCAACACTGATTCGGATTGTCGTGCCGGGAGCGCTGTATTTAATCGCGTTCGTCACGAGGTTCGTCAACGCCTGGTACATGAGCAACCGGTCCGCGCGTATCTGTTTGACGCCATCTGCGCTTGTCGTTTCCAGCTTGATGTCTTTTTCAGATGCGACAGGACCGACAACACTCAACATGTCTTTCAGCACCGGCGCGATCTCAAATTCACTCTTCGAAATCTTCTGGCGGCCCGACTCGATGTAAGCAATATCCAGGAACGACTGGATCAACTGGTTCAGGCGGCCGGTTTCTTCAACAATCGTCTCCAGAGCTTCTTTGCCGTTCTCCTTGACCAGGCCGTATTTCTGCAGCATGTCACTGTAACCGCGGATGGCGGTCAGAGGAGTCCGCAATTCGTGTGAAACAAGAGAGACCATATCGCTCTTCGCCTGGTTTAATTCAAATTGAGCCGTTGCATCGTGCATACTCAAAACGACACCGGAAGTTGAAATTGGAGTAATGATCAAGTTGTAGAAATTACGGCCGGTGTGGTCGGGCACAAACTCCAGGCCGAAAGGATTGCCTGTTGCGATTACAGCCGCGAATTCGGCTGC
>Ga0075425_100002675_pt1 | contig 17874 bp, 12 predicted proteins | sample SoiMethybrSBSTD4_FD_75300 | JGI IMG/M metagenome (GOLD analysis project Ga0075425, IMG submission 75300) | Bulk soil microbial communities from a Populus tree surrounding site in Tennessee, USA - Soil MetaG P. TD hybrid SBSTD4 | ecosystem: Environmental > Terrestrial > Soil > Tree plantation... | reverse complement strand
GCCGAGTCACTGACGCGCATGCTAACGCCCCCCCTCTCCCGCCCCACCGCGAACCGCAGGCGAGAGCGTGGTCTCACGCTCATCGAGCTCTTGGTGACGATCGCCCTCATCGGGATCGTCACCACCGGCGTCGTCTTCGGATCGGGCGCGCTCGTCAACTCGAGGCTGCGCGGGGCAGCCAGCATGATCTCGGGGGCCATTCGCATCGCGTACACTCGGGCGAGCGCGACGTCGCGCACGAATCGTCTGGCTTTCGATCTCGACGGGTCGACCGTTGCCCTCGAGGAGACGAATGACATGATGCTCGTCAAGAAGGACGACGCGACCGGCGGCAGCGAGGCTTCGACGCCCGAAGAGCGGGCGGCCATCGAGCTTGCGGCCCGCATCATCAAAGGTCCACAGGCGCCGCGCGCTCGTTTCAGCGCGATCAAGGCGTTCGGATTCGATCCCGACACGAGCGGCGGTCGATCGCTCGGCAAGGGGGTCAAGTTTCGCAAGGTCGAAACGGAACATTCCCCCGACGGTCAGAGCTCCGGCAAGGCGTACCTCTACTTCTGGCCAGGCGGGCAGACCGAGCGCGCGTCGATCCAGCTCATGCCTGCGAGCGCGCAAGCGCTCGACGAGGGGATGTCGATTCTGGTTTCGCCGCTGACGGGACGCGTGCGAACGGCACCCGGCTCGAAGTCGATGGAGCCGCTGCGCGACGACGGAACGTCGTCCGAAAGGGAGGACCGAGGATTTTGAGCGCGCGAGGTTTCACTCTGCTCGAGGTCATGGTGGCCGTGGCGATTCTCGGCCTGTCGTTGACCGTGATCCTCTCGGCGCAGGCCGGCCTCTACTCGGGCAGCGGCTACGGGCAGCACACCAGCGTGGCAATCGGCCTCGCGCGATGTCGAATGACCGAGCTCGAGGAGCGCCTCATCAAGCTCGGTTACCCTGAAGTGGACGAAAAGGACGACGGCTCCTGCTGCGAAGACGACAGCCGCCAGGACATGCGCTGCACGTGGAAGGTGGAAACGGTCGAGCTGCCGCAGGCCAAGCCCCCGGACCTCGCGCCGGCGGGGTCCGCGGGTCCGCTCGGCTTGGGGTCCTCGGGTTTCGGCTCGACGGGATCGGGTCCGGGTTCGCCTGCCGGCGGCGGGCCTCTTGGAGCCATCAGTCAGATCGCTACGAACCCTGGTGCCTTCGCGGGCGACGCCGGCGTCTCGAGCCTCGCTTCGGCGCTGAAAGAAGGTACGGGGGGCATGGGTGGAATCGAAGCGCTCGCCATGTCGATCGTCTACCCCCAGCTCAAGCCGATGCTCGAAGCGAGCATTCGGAAAGTAACGGTCACCGTCAACTGGCACGAAGGGGTCCAGGAGCGCGACATCACGATCGTCCAGTACGTCACCCGCCCGATGCGCGCGCCCGTGCTGCCCGCCGGAGCCGCGTCGGGAGCACCGTCGTTGTTCGGGACGCCGCCCGGGGCGACCCCAGCGTTCGGAGGAAGCCAGATGAAGGGGGTCCCGTGAAGCGTATCGGACGGATGCGCCGGGCTCGCGGCCTCACGCTGCTCGAGGTGATGGTCGCCGTCGCCATCCTCGCGATGCTCGCCGTTCTCACCTACGGCGCGTTCGACGGCCTGAGTCGGGGGAAGAAGAGCCTGGGTCGCATCAACGACCGTTACCACCAGGGTCGCGCGGCGATGTCGCGCATCACGATGGAACTATCGAGCGCGTTCTTGTCGATGCACCAGCCTCCGACCGAGCAGCAAATCCGAAGGCTCACGATCTTCGCCGGGTCGAACGGTTCGCCGGCCGACCGGCTCGACTTCACGTCGTTCTCCCACCGCCGCCTGACGAAAGACTCGCACGAGAGCGACCAAAACGAGATCTCCTACTTCGGCTCGCCCGATCCGAACGTGTCGGGCAAGACCGATCTGGCTCGGCGCGAGTCGGCGATGATCGACCTCGAGCCGAAGCGGGGCGGCGAGGTGAACGTGCTGGTCGAAGACATCGATCTCTTCGACCTGAGGTACCTCGATGCCACGACGGGCATGTGGGGCGAAACGTGGGACTCGTCGCAGGCGACGGGGCAACCGGCCCGGCTTCCGTTCGAGATCAAGATCACGCTCGCGCTCAAGGGAGGACCCGAGGGCAAGCCCCTGACGTTCACCACCAAAATGACTTTGCCCATGCAGGCGCCGCTCAGCTTCGCGTTGGTCAAATGAAAAGCAAAAGACACAAAAAGCGCGGCGTCGCCCTGGTCCTGGTCCTCGGATCCATCGCCATCATGACGGTGATGCTGACCGAGTTTCAGGACGAGGCGACCGGCGAGCTCTCCGCCGCTCTCGCCGATCGCGATGCGCTCAAGGCCGAGTACTTGGCGAAGAGCGGCATCAACCTGGCGCGCCTGCTCATCGCGTCCGAGCCCATCATGCGACAGGGTCTGTCGCTCCTGTTCCTCGGGCGGACGCCACCCCAGATCCCGGTGTGGGAGTTTTCTGATCGCATCCTCGGCGCGTTCAACGACAAGGATGGGACGGCCGACTTCGCGGCGCTGACGAACACCGATCTCTCGCAGGGCAAGAACCTCGGCATCGAAGGAGGGCGCTTCGATGTCGACATCGTCGACGAGGACTCGAAGGTCAACGTCAACCTCGCCGCCCGCGGCGATCCGTTCACTCAGAACCGCCTCGCCACCCAGCTTCTCGGGATGATGGCGGGCGATCAGTTCACTCCAATGTTCGAGCAGCGCGATCGCGATGACAACTTCACGAACCGCGCGATCGTTTGCGGATCGTTGATCGACTGGGCGGACGCCGACGAGGATCTCAATGCTTGCGATCCCTACAGCGCCTCGCCGTCCTCGAAGGCGACCGAGGACATTTCTTACCAGCTTCTGAAAAAACCCTACTTTCGCAAGAACGCCCCCTACGACAGCCTCGAGGAACTGCACCTCGTGCGCGGCGTCAGCGACGACTTCTGGGCCACGTTCGTCGACCCCGAGCCGGACAAGCCCAAAAAACGCGTCATCACGGTATGGGGGCAGGGGGCCGTCAACGTGAACACCGCCAATGCTCAGACCCTCCTCGCTCTCGTGCTCGCGGGGGCAAAGAGCGCGAAGATGTGGACGGACCCGGCCGAGATGCAGAAGTTCTTGCTCGGCGTGACGCTCGTTCGGAGCTTCACGGCCGGCATTCCTCTTTTCGCGTCGGGTCAGGAATTCGTGAAGGCCATGCAGGGTCAGGGCATGGTGGGCGGCTTGCTCAAGACGCTCGGGATCGAGCCGGTCGTGTTCGACGCGCAAGACCAGATGAACAAGGCGGTCACCGCCGAGAGCAAGGTCTTCAGCATCTACGCCGATGGCGTCGTGCCCGGCTACCAGCGCAAGACGCGCGTTCGCATCCACGCGGTGGTCGATTTTCGTTCGGCGCCCGCGCCCACTGCGGCGCCGCTGCCGGGTGCGCCGAGCCCAGCCGGTTCGGCCGGCGCGGCGCCCGCTGGGCCACCGCCGGGTCAGTTCGGCGCGGGCACCGCGAGCGACCCAATCCAGGCGGTGACCCAACCGAATCCGGCCGGTACGGTCATCTATTACAGAATGGAGTAAGAAAGATCCTCCATGGGGAAATACCTGGGCCTCGATGTCGGACAGAGCTACGTGCGAGCGGTCCTCGTTCGCACGGGTTACCGGCGCATCTCCATCGAGGCCATGACCGAGATCGATCTGGCTCTGGCGCCGACCCTCGGCGACGCGATCGAAATGGCGGCAAGACCCCTCGTTTCGCCCGGTGAATCCGTGGCCGTGAACCTCGAGGGAGAACGAACGTTCATCCGGCGCATCGACATCCCGGCCGCCGCGCACAAGCAGCTCACCGAAGTGCTGCCGTACGAGCTCGAGTCGGAACTTCCCTTCGAGCTTTCGGAGGCCGTCTACGATCACGCGGTGTTGCGGAGGGAGTCCGACGAAGACGCGTTGCCGGTGTTCGCGGTGGTCGCGCGAACCGACGACGTCATCGCGAGAATCGAGCTCGTGAAGAACGCCATCGGCGAGGAACCGGAGCGTATCGCGCCCGGAGGGCTCGCGCTCTCGAGCCTCGCGGCGATCGTTCCGGAAATCGGCGCGGCGGGGCCGGTCGCGGTGTTCGATCTCGAAGAAGCGCGAAGCGAGATCGTGATCCTCGATCGCGGGGAGGCCGTCTTCGCTCGAACCCTGTCGCGGGGGACGGCCGGGCTTCCGGCGTCGGCGCCGGTTCTCGCGCGAGAGTTTCGACAGTCGCTCGCTGCATGGCGCGTGAGCGACGGAGCGCGTCCCGAGATCGTCTACCTGGTGGGGTCGGGGGCCGACGCGCCCGGCGCGGCTGAATTTTTCCAGGGAGAGATCGGTATCGAAGTGGCTCCGCTGCCTCAGGCGCGGCTCGATGGCGCTGCCCTCGACAAGCTCGCGTCCGTCCCGCGGTTCGCCAAGGCGTTGAGCCTCGCGCTCTCGCTCGCCTCGCGGAGCAAGGGATACAACCTGAGGCGCGGTTCGCTCGCCTACGAGCGGGGCTACGGTTTCTTGCGCGAGAAGGTGCCCCTCCTCAGCGGACTTTTCGCGGTCGTCTTGTTCAGTTTCTTCTTCGCGACGTGGGCCGAGTTTCGTGCGCTAGGGCGAGAGCGAGAGACGCTGGAGGCGGCACTTTCGTCGGTGACCAAGGACATTTTCGGGGAGAGTACGTCCGATCCTCAGCGCGCGACCGAGCTGATCGACAAGAGCGTGCTCGGCGCCGACGACGATCCGCTTCCGCACGTCGACGCGTTCGACGTGCTGGTGCAGCTCGCGCAAGCAGTACCCGACTCGATCACCCACGACGTCGAGGAGCTCGACGTCCAGCGCGGGCACGTGACCGTCCACGGAATCGTCCCAACCATTCCCGACGCGCAGCAGATCGCCACCTCGCTGAAGGCGGTGCGATGCTTCCAGGATGTGAAGGTCGTGCGAACGAACCAGGAGCTCGGAGGGGATCGTCAGAAATACGCGATGGAATTCGACCTGAAATGTCCGAGCGAGGGCAAGGACAAGGACAAGGGGGGTGCGGCGGGCAGCGGCTCCGCGCCCGCGGGTTCGAGCACGGGAGCGAAACCATGAACGAGCTTTTCACCCGTCTTCGCGAATGGTCCGAAAAGCTCGCTCCGCGCGAGCGGCGCCTCATGGGTGCGCTCGGGGTGGCATTCGCGGTTTTTCTGTTGTTTCTGGTGCCGCTCGTCATGTCCGTCGCGCTCGGCTCGCGCCGCACGAACAACAAAGCACTGCGCGACGCGATCTTCACCATCAAGAGCTCGCGCGACGAGATTCAAAGGCGGCAGGAGCGGCGCGACGCCATCCTGGCGCGCTACGCGAACCGCGCGCCTCCCCTCGCAGGTCTGCTCGAAAAGGCGGCCACGCGCGACAACCATCTCGAAATCCAAGAATCGAGGGACCTGCCCGAAGTCCCGCACGGAAAAAAATACACCGAAAGGGTCACGGTCGTACGGCTGCGAAAGAGCGGCATGCTGCAGCTCGCGAAGACGTTCGAGCAGATCGAGCAGCAGCACCTACCGGTGTCGATCTCGCGTCTTAACATTCGGCGACGTGGTGGAGAGCGTGATTCGTACGACGTCGAGCTGGGAGTTTCGGCCTACGACCGGAACGAAACCGCCAAAGAGGCGCCGGCAGGGGGGACGAAGTGAAGATCCTCGGGTTCGAGCTCTCGACGCTGAGGCGGCGCGTGGGCGATGCCGTTGCCCTGTCGCCCGGCCTGCGCAAAGTCGTGGCGCTGTCGGGGTATCCACTTTTTTACCTGTTCTGTCTTTTCATGTTCGCGTACTTCACCTTCCCCTACGAGCGCTTGAGAGAGCGCTTGCTCGTCGAGCTCGAGGCCCAGCGGCAAAACAGCCCGAGCGCCCAGCGTGTCGAGATTCAGTCGCTCGGCCCCTACTGGTTCTCCGGTGTCTCGCTGAAGGGTCTGAGTCTCATCACGCCGCGGCCGGGATCCACCGATCCCGGCGCCACGGTGAGCAAGCTCACGTTCGATCAGGCGCACTTTCGCGTATCGCTTCTACCCTTGCTCATAGGTCGGGTGACAGTGACGTTCGGGGCGAAAGCGTTCGACGGTTCGATCGACGGCTGGACGAGGGCGAATTCCGAGGGACGACTCGTCGAAGCTTCGCTCGACGACATCAACGTCGGCAAGATGTCGATGCTCGGCGACATGGTCGGCGGCTTGCCGATGTCCGGAACGTTGAACGGCAAGTTGGAATGGTCGCTTCCCGATCAGAGGCTCGCCAAGGCGAACGGCACGCTGTCGCTCTCGATCTCCGATCTCACCGCCGGAGACGGCACGACGAAAATCGCGGGCAAGCTGGCGCTGCCGCAGCTCAAAGTGGGCTCTCTCGACCTCGCGGCAGAGGCGAAAGACGGCATTCTCAAGATCACGAAGCTCGGTGCGCAAGGCAAGGATCTCGATTTCGCGGGCGAGGGCAAAATCTCGCTTCGCGATCCGTTTCCCGACAGCCTCGCCGATCTCAACTTGAGGTTCCGTTTTTCCGACAGCTACAAAACGAAGAACGAGATGACGAAATCTCTCTTCGGGGCGCCCGGCTCGAGCATGCCCGCCCTCTTCGAGCTCGCCGATCCGCGGATCAAGAGCTCCAAGCGCTCCGACGGCTTCTATGGCTGGCACATGGTCGGCCAGCTCAAAGATGCACGCTTCGAGCCCGCGTCTGGGAGCGGCTCGTCGTCCGGCCCAGCGCCGGCGATGCACCGTCAGCCCCCCTCCGTGCCGGCGGGGAACTAGGAATCAGCGAGGCTTGGGGGGCGACTAGGAGTCGATTGCGAGCCCGAGCTTGGCGCGCAAGGTGAAGTAGCGCTCGCTGGTCGCGAAGAGGATGAGCTCGCGCAGGCGCTCCTTGACGGGCACGGCGCTCGAGTCGTCGCTCGAGGCCTTGATGAGCTCTCCCGCGATTTGGAGGTCGTGCGCCATCAAGAAGCCGATGCGGTCGGCCGTGAGGTCGACCGCGGCGACCCACTTCTTGAGATCGAGCGAACCCCCGCCCGAAAGAAGCTTGGCAACGAGACTCGCCAGACGCTCGCGCGTCGGGCCGACGATTCCTCGCTGCAGCGCCGCGAGGCTTTCGCGCATCGGGTTCTCGAGCTCGGGTTGGATTGGGAACTGCGGCGCAATCATCTTCACCGCCGCGAACAGCCACGCCTTGAGACCGGTCCCGGTCGGCACGAGGTGCCGCACGTAGAGGCCCTGACGGTAGTAAGCAATGTGGCGAGCCACGATGAAAGCCGCCGCCTGTGGTGCGAGCTGTGCCTCGAGCGCCGAGCGCCCCAACACGATGGCCGGTTGTGGCGCGTGCAAGAACGACAGACCTCCCGGATCGTTCACGTTCTCGAACGTCGGAGGCGGATCTACGCCGAGCACGCTTGCAGCCCAGAAGATCGTCTGCGCTATCGGGTGCGGACTCTGCGGCAGATCGATGGCGTAGCGCGGGTCGTAGCCCATCTGCTCGAGCGGCAGCGCGCGCGCCTCGACGATGGCCGGCTCGATGAGCATGAGCATCGCCGAGAGCGTTGCGTCGGTGTCCTCGTGCAAAAGAAGCTGCACGAAATCGTCGTGACCGAGCTGAGCGCGGGCAGCGGCCGGCGAGTCGGACCGCATGCGCCGGAAGAAGCGTTCCTCGTCGGGCTCCGCCAGGTTCATCAGGTAAAGCGCCTGACACATGCACCAGGCGGCGTCTGCACGTTTGGTTTCCGTGTAGAGACGCCGTAAGAGCTTGTACGACTCGGCGCGTTCCGGGTTGCGCTTCAAGATCGCGCGGTGAGCGTTGACCGCCTTGTCGAGGTACTGCACCGGGTCGGAGGCATAGAGACTCGCCAGCACGTCGTTGCGCTGTTTGTTCTCCGGGTCGAGAGTTGCCGCGGCCTCGTAGGCGTCGATGGCCGAGCTGATCCAGCCGAGGTTCTTCTGGTAGAGCACGGCGAGCTCCTCGAACGCCTCGAGCATCTTGGCCTGGTCGTTCGCGTCGTTCGCGTGCTCGAGCTTCAACTTGAGCAGCGTCTCGACGCCGCGGTAATCGCCCTTCTGCTTTCGAAGCTCGACTGCCTCCTCGAGAGCTCGGTCGAGCGTCGGGTCGAGCTCGAGCGCGCGCTCGTAGTAATCGAGGGCGGTGTCGACCTCGCCGAGCTGCCGAGCGCTCACCATGGCCGCCGTATGCAGGTATTTGGCCTTTTGCTTCTTGTCGTCGACGAAGTCGGAGAGCTTGAGCACGACCTCGACGAGCTTGCCCCAGTCCTTTTCTTCGCTGTAGAGCTGCATCAGCTTGGTGAGGATGTTTCGGTCCTCGGGGCGATCCTCGAGCGCGGCGATGTACGTCTTGGCGGCGCGGGTCCGGTCCTGAAGCTTGCCCGTGTAGATCTCGCCGATCTCGAGAAGCAACGCATACCTTTCGTCGCCGTCGGCGACATCGAGCCTGCGGCTTTTCATCTTGACGACGTTTTCCCAGTCGCCGGCCGCCTGGTAGAGCTTGGCCAGCGCCGCCAGCGGCTCGGGCGAGGTCGGATCGAGATCGGCTGCCTCGGCTAGAGGGGGGAAAGCGAACTCGAGGAAACCCGCGCGCCGCGCCGACTCCCCCAGGCGATAGAGCGAATCGGCTTCCTGGCTCTGAGTGAGCCGTTCGCGAAAACGACCGAGCAGCTCGCGGTAGAGCTCGTAAGCGCGCTTCGGGTCGCCGTGGTCGAACGACACGCGCGAGACTCGCGCGAGCGCCTCGGCGTCGTTCGGCGCGATCTTGAGCAGCTCGTCCATTGGAGCGAGCGCCTTTTCCGTTGAGCCAGTCTTGTAGAGCGCATCGACGTAGCGCACGAGCACGCGCGTCGCATCGGCGCGATCGAGCTTGTCGGCGCGGTTGGCGGGCAGCTCGTAGTGGGCCGCGGCTTCGAGAAAGCGCTCTTCCTCGAACGCGAGGTCGCCGAGGATGACGAGCGCGTCGACGTTCGTCGGGTCGAGCCGATTGGCCTGCGTCGCCGCCGCCGCCGCCCGGGAGTCGTCCTTGAGCTTTTGTTTGGTGAGCCGCGCCGCTTCCGCGAGAAGCCGCGCTTTCTGTAGCTGCCCGTCCGCCATGTCGATCTGGCGCCCGATGAGCTCGACCGCGGCGGCCGCGTCGCCGCGCGCGGTATACGCGCTGCGGAGCGCGTCGATCGCTCCGGCGTGCCTCGGAACCGCGTTGAGAGCCGCCTTGAAACGCTCGATGGCGCCGTCGAGATCGCCGCCCGATTCCAGCAGCTTGCCCGCGCGCATCCACTGCTCGGCTTTTGCATCCGGGGTGGCGGCCTGCTGGGCCAATGTTTCGATGGCCTGGACCGCCATGGTTGCATCGCCGGACCCGGCGCGCAGCTTGGCAAGAGCGTCGAGAGCAGTCGGTTGGTTGGGATCGAACGCCAGCACACGCTCGTAAGCTTCGAGCGCGCGGGAGGGGGAACCGATCTGCTCGAGCAACACCTTGCCGAGAGCGAGCGCGAGCTCTATTTTGCGCTTGTCGTCGGTCGACGCGCGCAAGTGCCGGTCGTAAGTCGATGCAACGTCTTCCCAGCGATCGAGGGCGCGGTAGTGCCGCTCGAGCGCGGTCAGCGGTTCCTCCATGTTGGGATCGATCGCCAGGATCGCCTCGCAAGCTTCGGCGGCCTTCTCGTGATCGATGAACTCTTCCTCGTAGATGGCGGCGAGGCGTTCGTAGAGCGTGATGCGCTGGCGCGGCGTGACGGCCGCTCGGATTTGCCGCTCGAGAACTTCCAAGAGGTCGCGGTAGCGTCCGGTCCGGTTGTAGACGCGGTCGAGCCCCTTCAACGCCGATGCGTTCTGATCGTCTGCCTCGAGGATCGCTTCGTAACGGCGCGTTGCCTCCGGAAGATCGTCGAGCTGCTCCTCGAAGACCTGGGCGATGCGGGCCTGCGTCGACCAGCGCTTGTCGCCGCGAAGAATCTCCGCGCGACCCTCGAGCATCTTCACGAGCGCGCCGAAATCACGCAGCTCCTCGAGGATGCGCTGGAGCCCCTCGCCGGCGGTGGGATGGGTCGGGTCGTCGGCGAGAATCTTCTCGTAGAGCTCGCGGGCGCGGGCGGTATCGTTCAGCTTGTTTTCGACGATGTCCGCCGCCTCGGCGAGCAAATTGCGCGCGACGGCTGGGCTCGGCGCGACGTTCGCGCGCCCTTGAAGCGCTTCGGAGAGATCGGCCCACTGCTGGGCTTTCTGGTACACCGAGCAAAGCCCCGCCAGCGCGCCGTCGTGGTTGGGATTCATCCTCAGGATGTGTTGAAAGCACCCGGCGGCAAGGTCGGCCCGCCCCGAGTGATCCGAGTACCAGCGCCCGAGCCGCGCAAGAAGCGGGACCGTCTGCTCGGGCGCCATCTGCCCCCGACTCGCGTCGGCGCAGAGCGATGTGGCTTCGTTCCATGCCGCGAGATTGCTGCCGGCGAGGCGCTCGACCTCGTCGGCGTAGGCGTCGGTTTCCGGGTCTTCGCAGAATGCTTGTGCGTAGGCGACCAGCGCCTGGGATTTGTCCTCCAGTTCGAACGCATAGATGCGTCCGATCTCCGCCATGAGCCGCGCCTTTTCGACCTGGCTGCCCGCGCTCTCGGTGCGGGCGAGCAGCATCTCGACCACCTCATCGAACTTTCCGAGAAAGCGGCGCACTTGTATGAGCGCGTTCTGGGCGATGTCGTCGTTGGGATCGAGCTCGACGATGCGCTTATAAGTGTCTTCGGCGCGCTGCTTCTCGTTCGCGCTCTCGTACGTACGCGCGGCCCGAAAGAGGAGAGTTTTGCGATTCTCTTGCGCGAACGCATCCATTCCCCAAGCCGGCGCATTGTCGGCTGCCGCGGCGAAGGTCTCGGCGATGCGAAGCAGATCGCCCCCTTCCTGCGCCGCGCTCTCGAGACGGAGCGCCGCCGCCTCGTCCTCCGGCTGCTCCAAGAGCGCGTCGATGCGCGATTCGAAGTCTTCATCGGTGATGGTCGCCAGCGTCGCCGCCATCGGACCGCGGTCGAGGGTCTCGAACTGTTCGAGCGCGGCGCGCGCGTCGCGAGGGCGACCGGTGGGCTCCTTATTCAGCAGCGAGAGCACGAAGCGATCCAGATCCTTTGCAATCCAACCACGTGGCGCCGCGTCGCTCGGAGGCTTTGGGTCCTGGATGAGGTGGGCCACCGCGGCGTCGACGGGCGTCGCCGCATTGAAAACCGGTTGACCAGTCAACACTTCGAAGAGGACTGCGCCGAAGGCGTAAACGTCGGCGCGTGGCTGAGCGACGCTGCCCCGGATTTGCTCGGGTGCCGTCGTCTTCGGCGACCCGAGGGCGTGCAGGTACTGCGAGTGCCCATTGAGAGTACGTGCGCGGAGCCTCAACCTGTCGAAGCCCCCGTCGACCAATAGAATGCGTTGCCCCTGCGAAGCGCGCGGCACGATGATGTTCTCGAGCTTCACGTTGCCGTGAGCGATGCCCCTTTCGTGCAACGCGGCGAGCGCCTCGAGGACGTTGCGCAAAATGGCGCGCGCCTCCTGGATGTGCATGGGACCGTCGCGCTTGATGCGCGCCGCGAGCGGCTCTCCGTCGATGTCTTCGTAGGCGATGTAATACGCTCCGACCTCGCTCAGGTGACCCACCGTGAGCCAACGAGGCAGCGACGCGTTGTTGATCCGGCTGATGAGCCTGGTCACCGTGAGGAATCTGTTCAGCGCGCGGCCGTCGCGGGAGGCTTCGCGCCGCAAGACCTTGAGGATGACGGCTTGTCCTTCGTGGTCGGCGCTGTAGACGATGCCCGAGCCCCCCTCGCCGATGCGGCGGTTGACGAGGAAGGGGCCGATGAGGGACCCGGCGGCGAGCGTTTCGTCGACCGTGAAACCGCGCTGGCTGAGATCCCGAAGCCGAGGGTCGGCATCCGTTCGCGAACCGATGACCGCCTCGACGAGGGCATCGAGGGCGTCGAGCTGTGAGCAGCGATCGGTGAGCGCGCGAGCGAAGGAGGCTTTGGCGTTGGTACCTCCAATCTCTTCTGGATCGAGCCCAAGGAGCTCTCGGCTCAAGGTGGTCAGCTCGTCCAGGCTGAACAGGCGTTCGATTTCGCCCCGAAGAATCTCGATATCCATGCTGACTCCCTTTGACGGCCTGGCGATAACTAGTAGTCCATGAGTGGCCACAACGGCTCAACAACGTTCGCGAAACCTCGGTCGAACGAGACCTGGGGACGAGTCCGTTCGGTCGATTGAACGATCAGTAGATAAATCCAAAACCACTGCAATTTTGCCTAGATGGCAGGTCCTATGAGAAAGGTCCCGAGGTGCAACGGCTAGGTCCCGACGTAGAGCGGCTGGTTCACCTCGTCGAGCGAATCCTGCCCATTGGCATCCTCGCGATGGCCATCATCGGGGTACCGCTGATGATGCTCGCCCCGGAGGGGCTACCCCGCTTGCGATCGCTTTCCAAAGAACTCGCCCAGGTCGAGTCGGAGAACGCGGAACTGCGGCAACAGATCCAGCACCTACGAGGCAAAGTGCGTCATCTCCGCGAGGACCCGGTTGCCGTCGAGCGCATCGCGCGCGACGAGCTCGGCCTCGTGCGCACATCCGAAGTCATCTTCCAGTTCCCGCGCCGCTGAGCAGGCGTTGGGGGGCGGAGCTTGAAGCGAAACCCCCCGATGCAAAAAGGAGTGATACGGTAACGCCGTGTCGGTCGAATTCGGGCGTCGCCTTCTCTTGACGGGCGCCGTTGGACCATCGGAAATCCAGGCGGCGCTCTTCCAGCATCTCAGCACGCGCAAACCGTTCATCCGTGCGCTTCTCGAGATCGGCGGCGTTTCCAAACGGGTTCTCGAAGAGGAGCTGGCGGGTTCGGCGGTCCCTGCGTTGGACAACGTCGTCCCGCTTGCGGCGCTCGTCGACGAATTGCCGTCCGAGCTTTGTCGGAGGCTCCTCGCGGTGCCCGTGCGTCGCGATCCACGGACTCGGACGGTCGACGTGGCGGCAGCCGACCCTTACGACTCGCACATCGCGCACGAATTCGCATTCCATCTGAAGAGCGACGTGAGGCTCCTCCGGGGGACGATTTCTTCCGTCGAACAAGCGCTCCAGCGGATCGACCAGGGCGAGTATTCCGAAAAGGTGATTGTGCGTGAGTCGGAACCTCTTAGCGGCGGCAGGGTGAGCGATCGGCCGCCGAGCGGGCCGCCGATTCCTCTGGTCCGAAGAACCTCTCGGGACACGGGCGGCACCGTGAGCGCTCGGAGAAGTCCCGCGACCGACCCTGTGCCCGAAGCCGACGGCGAGGCCATCGAGGTGATCGGCGTGCGTGACATCGTCGGGCAAACGGCAGAGGACAGCGGTATCACCGACGAGCTCGGTCAACCGATCCTGCCGCTCAGGCATTCGAAGATGCCGCGTCCCCCCGCCGTGCCGAGCGTCGGGACCCCCGAACGGAAGCAAGACGCGACCGTCGACGCCAGCCCACCCGATACGTCCCGCGGTCCCTTTTCTCCCAAAGCGCCGGTTGCGCCGTTCGCGGACATCGACGCCGTCATCGAGGCGATCGACAAGGCGAAGACGCGAGACGAAGTGATCGACAACCTCATCGCAGGCCTCAGCACGGTCGCGACACGCGTCGGGGCTTTTGCCGTCAAAAAGAAGGGGTTCCGCGGCATCGCCTGCAACGCCCCCCTGGGCGAATCGAAGATGTTTCGCGAGCTCGAGCTGCCGACCGACGCTCCCACCGTGCTCGGCATCGCCGCGTCCGAGGGGTTCTACCTGGGACCGCTGCCGGAGACGCCGCCGCACGAAGCACTCTTGCGCTTCATGAAGGGAACGTCGGGCGAGGTCGCAGCGGTTCTGGTGAGCATTGCCGGGCGACCCGCGGTGGTTCTCTTTGCCGACGCCCTCGGTGACACGATGATCGCCACCCGCCGGGCGGAGGAGCTCGGACGCGAGGCGAGCCGCGCGTTTTCACGAATCCTCACCGAAGCCAAGGGTGATCGGAGAGGTGCCCTTTGAGCGAGGGCGATCGGCGCGCGGCGGCCTACCGAGCGGCCCGCGACCGGTGGCGCCGCTCCCTCCCCCCGTCCGAGCCCTCGAGGCGACCGGACCCAGGCCTTTACTCAGGCGGGTACGATCCGCCCGATCTCTTCGGGCCGGATGATCTCGACGACGTCGACTTCGACCCCACACGTGACCTCGGTTTTCCCGGCGAGCCCCCGTACACGCGCGGCCCGCAGCCGCAGATGTACCGAGCGAGGCCGTGGACGATGCGCCAGTACGCCGGTTTCGGGACCCCCGACGAATCGAACGAGCGTTTCCACTACCTGCTCGCGCACGGTCAAACCGGGCTGTCGGTGGCGTTCGATCTGCCGACCCAGATGGGGCGTGACTCGGACGACGCGCGCGCCCGCGGCGAAGTTGGGCGAGTCGGAGTCGCGATCGATTCCATCGACGACATGCGCCGGCTGCTGCGCGGGCTGCCCCTCGAGGCGATTTCGACGTCCATGACCATCAACGCCACCGCGGCGACGTTGCTCTGCCTCTACGTCGCCGTCGCCGAAGAGTCCGGTATCTCGCGCGCCGAGCTGCGCGGCACGATCCAGAACGACATCCTGAAGGAATACATCGCGCGAGGGACGTACATCTATCCGCCGGAACCGTCGCTCCGCCTCATCAGCGACGTGTTTGCTTTCGCGCGGGTGGAGGTGCCGAAGTGGAACACCATTTCGGTGAGCGGCTACCACATGCGGGAAGCGGGTTGTGACGCCATCCAAGAGGTCGCCTTCACGCTTGCCAACGGCATCGAGTACGTGACCGCCGCGATCGCCAAGGGTCTCGACGTCGACGATTTCGCCGGTCAGATCAGCTTCTTCTTCAACGGACACAACAACTTTCTCGAGGAGGTCGCAAAGTTCCGCGCCGCGCGAAAGCTGTGGTCGGAGATCATGGCCGAGCGCTTTTCGGCCAAGACGGCCAGGGCGCGGGCGCTCCGCTTTCATTGTCAAACTGCCGGGATGACGCTGACGGCGCAACAGCCCATGAACAACGTCGTGAGAGTCGCGCTGCAGGCGCTCGCCGCCGTCCTCGGGGGAGCACAATCGCTCCATACCAATTCGTTCGACGAAGCGCTCGGCTTGCCGACCCAGGAGGCCGTCACGATTGCCCTACGCACCCAGCAGATCATCGCGAACGAAAGCGGGGTGCGCGACGTCGTCGACCCGCTGGGCGGCAGCTATGCCGTCGAATCGTTGACCCGCCACATCGAGAACGGCGCGCGGTCGTACATCGCGCGCATCGACGAGCAGGGGGGGATGGTGCGGGCGATCGAGCAAGGGTTCGTGCAGCGGGAGATCCAGGCGACGGCCTACGCCTATCAGCTCGACATTGAGAAAAAGCGGCGCATCGTGGTCGGCGTCAACGAGTTCGTGAGCGACAGCCCCAAGGTGCCCGTGCTCAAGATCGACGCCCGCGTCGAAACCGAGCAGATCGAACGCCTTCGCGCCTTTCGTGCCTCCCGCGACGCCGCGCCTTGGGCGCGGTCGCTCGAGCGACTCGAACGAGCGGCCCAGGCAACCGATAACCTCCTCCCTCTCATTCTCGAAGCGGTTCGCGCCAACGCCACGGTGGGCGAAATCAGCGACACGCTGCGACGCGTATTCGGCGAGTACGCCCCGCCCCGCGCCATTTGAATCGGGTCGGGCCCCATCCGGCTGTACACGGTCTCTACGCCGGTTCCTCGTGGCTCATGCAGTGCAGCGTGCCGAGCCCCCAGACCAGATCGACTGCATGGATGCCGACGACCTCGCGATCCGTGAACAGCTCGGACAAGATTCCGAGTGCGGCGCGATCGTTCGGATCGTTGAAAGTCGGCACGAGCACGAGTCCGTTGGCGATGTAGAAGTTGGCGTAGCTCGCCGGGAGCCTCACGCCGTCGAAGACGAGCGGCGCGGGCATCGGCAACGTCACGACCTCGAGCTTGCGGCCTCGGGCGTCGGTCATCGAGCGAAGGCGCTCTTGGTTGTCGCGAAGTGGGACGTAGTTGGCATCCTCGGAACGCGTTTCGTTCGCGACGACGACGACCCCCGGACGAACGAAGCGCGCGAGATCGTCGACGTGTCCGTGGGTGTCGTCGCCGGCGATGCCGCGCCCGAGCCAGAGCACTTTGCGCACGCCGAGGTAGTCGGCGAAGATCGCTTCGAGATCGCCGCGGGAAAGGCCCGGGTTACGTTGCTGCACGTCGCCGAGCAAGCATTCCTCGGTCGTGAGCATCGTCCCTTCGCCGTCGAGGTCGATGCTGCCCCCTTCGAGCACGACCCCCTTTGTCCTCGCCCTCGGAACGAAGCGCCGCATCGCGCGATGTCGTGCGACACCGAGCGGAACGCGGTTGTCCCGGTGGAAGTTCGGATACTTCGCCCAACCGTTGAACTCCCAGTCCACGACCGCCACCTCGTCTTTCGACTTGATGAAGCTCGGGGCAGTGTCGCGCATCCATGCTCGATCGGTCGGCACGCGCAAAAGCTCGACGTTCGCGAGATCCGCGCCCGCCTTGGACAGCGCCCTCCGAGCGGACACCTCGGTGCGCTCGTTCGGCAAAAGAAGGCACACCTCTTCGCGTCGAGCTAGCCTCCGGACGATCTCCGTGTACACCCAGCCGATGGCTGCGAGCTTGCCCGGCCAGTCGTCGGCATGGTGGGGCCACGCGAGCCACGTCGCACGGTGAGGTTCCCACTCTGCCGGCTGACGAAAACCGAGCTCGGCCGGCGTGCGCGCCGCTACTCGAGCCACCGTTTCGTCAACCCGTCGTAAGCATCGATCCGGCGGTCGCGCAAGAACGGCCAGTTTCGTCGAGTCGATTCGGATTTCCTCGGATCGCACTCTACGACCAGGATCTCTTCTCGATCGTGCGATGCCTTGGCGAGAAGCGCGCCCGAGGGGTCGGCGACGAACGAGCCCCCCCAGAACTCGAGACCGCCGCCCGGCGCCCCCTCGTGTCCGACGCGGTTGACCGCCGCCACGAAGATGCCGTTGGCAATGGCGTGCGATCGCTGGACCGTTTCCCAGGCGGCGTGCTGGGAGGCGCCGAACTCGGCTTTCTCGGAGGGGTGCCAGCCAATCGCGGTCGGGTACACGAGGACGTCGGCTCCCTGAAGGGCCGTGAGGCGCGCGGCCTCGGGGTACCATTGGTCCCAACAAACGAGCGTCCCCACCTTTCCGAAGCGAGTTGGGAACGCGCGAAAGCCGAGGTCGCCGGGCGTGAAGTAATACTTCTCGTGGTAGAGCGGATCGTCCGGAATGTGCATCTTCCGGTAGACGCCAACGAGACTTCCGTCGGCGTCGAGGACGACGGCGGTGTTGTGGTAGATGCCGGCCGAGCGTCGCTCGAAGACCGAGGCGATGATGGCCACTTCTGCCTCCTTGGCCACGCGACCGAGCAGCGTGGTGGTGGGTCCTGGAACCGGTTCCGCGAGATCGAAAAGCGACGTGTCCTCGCGCTGGCAGAAGTACTCGGTTCGAAACAGCTCCTGGAGACAGATGATTTGCGCCCCCTGCTTCGCCGCATCCCTCGTGCGGGCGACGGCCTTCTCGAGGTTCTCGGACGCGCTCGCCATCGAGGACATCTGCACGAGACCGAGCCGAAACGGATTCATGCCAACGATATAATCAGTTTATTTCTTGTCGGCCAGCAGCGCCGTAGCGCGGTCGCTGCAGGCGCGGTCACCCATGTGGCGGCAGATCGCGCGCAGCAGTTTGATGTCGTCGACCGACGCTCGCCCGCTCGCGACTTTGGCCTCGAGCTGCGCCCGGGCTTTGGCCTCGCCGTCAGGTCCCTGGAGCGCAAGCTCGTTGGCCTTGCC
>Ga0075425_100002673_pt1 | contig 17877 bp, 17 predicted proteins | sample SoiMethybrSBSTD4_FD_75300 | JGI IMG/M metagenome (GOLD analysis project Ga0075425, IMG submission 75300) | Bulk soil microbial communities from a Populus tree surrounding site in Tennessee, USA - Soil MetaG P. TD hybrid SBSTD4 | ecosystem: Environmental > Terrestrial > Soil > Tree plantation... | reverse complement strand
GAGCGTGCGCACGCCCGCCTCGCGCGTATAGCCGGCGATGACCGCTTTTATCGCTTCATCGGAGATGGACATTTGTGCGGATGAAAGGCCGTTAGCCTCCAACTGCCGCTTCACCAGGTACCGCTTGGCGATCTCGAGCTTTTCTTCCTCGGTGTAGCCGGGCAGCTGGATGATCTCCATGCGGTCGCGCAGCGGCCCCGGGATGGTGTCGAGCATGTTGGCGGTGGTGATGAACATCACCTTCGACAGGTCGAAGTCCACCCCCAGGTAGTTGTCGCGGAACCTGGAGTTCTGCTCCGGGTCGAGCACCTCGAGCAGCGCGCTCGACGGGTCGCCGTGAAAGCCGCCGGCGCCCACCTTGTCGATCTCGTCGAACATCAGCACCGGCGTGCGCGACTCGGCGCGCTTCAGCGCCTGGATGATGGCGCCCGGCAGGGCGCCGATGTAAGTGCGCCGGTGGCCGCGGATCTCCGCTTCGTCGTGCACCCCGCCGAGCGCCACGCGCTGGAACTTGCGCCCGGTGGCGCGCGCGATCGACTGGCCGAGCGAGGTCTTGCCCACGCCGGGAGGCCCGACGAAGCACAGGATCGGGCTCTTGCCGTTGGGGTTCAGCTTCCTCACCGCCAGGTGCTCGAGAATGCGGCGCTTGATCTTGGCGAGGCCGAAGTGGTCCTCGTCGAGGACTTTTCTGGCTTCAACAATATCAATCGCCCTTGCGTCTTCGTTCTTCCAGGGCAACTCCGAAAGCCATTCCAGGTAAGTCCGAAGCATCGAACCTTCGGCGCTGCCCTCGCCCATGCGCTGCAGGCGCTTGAACTCCTTGTGCGCCTGCTTTGCCACGGCCTCGGGCATGCCGGCGTCGTCGATCGCCTTTTTCAGCTCCTCGAGCTCGCCCGCGCTTTCCCCGCCCTCGCCGAGCTCCTTCTGGATCTGGCGCATCTGCTCGCGCAGCACGTGCTCGCGCTGGCGCTCGTCGAACTCCTTGCGCGTCTTCTCGCCGATTTCCTTCGAGATGCGCAGCACGCCCACCCGCTCGCCGAGCAGCTTGAGCACCTTGTCGAGGCGCCGGCCGAGGTCGAAGGTCTCGAGCAGCTCCTGCTTCTCCTCGAGCTTGACGTCGAGCAGGCTCGCCACCATGTCGGCGAGCGCGCCGGGCGAGACCACGCCCTGCACCACGCCCGCGAGCTCCTCGGGCGCGTTGGGCAGCAGGCCGACGGCCTCGGCCGCCTGGGTCTTGAGCTGCAGGAATTGCGCTTCGATCTGCGGCGTCATCTGCTCCGCCGCCTCGACGAAAGCCACGCGCGCGACCAGGAACGGCCAGCCCTCGAGGAACTCGAGCACGCGAAAGCGCCCCTGGCCCTGCACCACCAGGTGGTGCGCGCCACCGGCCGCGCTGATGTAGCGCACCACCGGGCCGGCGGTGCCGACCCAGTAGAGGTCGCCCGCGCCCACCTCGTTCGCCTTCGGGTCGCGTTGCAGCAGGAAGCCGATCGGGCGCTCGGCGCGCGCCGCTTCCTGCACGGCGGCGATGGAGCGTGCGCGGCCGACGCTCAGGGGAGAAAGCACGCCCGGGAACAGCACCGTGTTGCGCATCGGCACCAGGATCAAGGCGTCCTTGGGAATAGGCTTGACGGCGGGAAGGGTTTCCATGGGGGCTAGATGGCGGCCCCCGCCGCCGACTTCAAGGGCCGCGGATCAGGGGTTTCGCGCCTGCTCCAGCAACCATGTGCGGAACGCGGTTACCGCCGGGCGGTCGGCGATCACTTCGGCACAAACGAGAAAGTAGGCGCCCACCGGCTTCACCTCGATGTCGAAGGGCGCGATCAGGCGCCCGGTGCGGATGTCGGCATCGACCAGCGGACGCAGCGCCAGCGCGACGCCGAGTTTCTGCGAGGCGGCCTCGAGCGACAGGATGTTGGTCGAGAAGCGCGGGCCGCGGCTGCCGTCGACGCGCTCGGCGACGCCCGCCGCGTCCAGCCACTTGCGCCAGGCGTCGCCGCCGGCGACCAGGTCCATCGCGTCATCGTGCAGCAGCAGGTGGGCGGCGAGGTCCGCGGGCTCCTTCAGCGTCTGCGCGATGTCCGGCGCCGCCACCAGCGCCATCGAGGCGCCGAACAGCCGCTCGACGCGGAATCCCGGGTAATCGCCCAGCCCGAGGTGGATTTCGACGCCCGAGCTCGTGTCCCGCAGGTCGAGGTTGTTCATCAGCGCGGGCGAATCGAGCGCGCCGGCGTCGACCATCCTGCTCGAGCCGACCACGTGCACGTCGACCCGCGGCTCGCGCTTGGCGAAGTCGCCCAGGCGCGGCATCAGCCAGCGCGCCGTGAACACCGGCGGCGCAGTGATCACCAGCTCGGAATCCTGCGCGCGCTTGCGCAGGGTCTCGACCGCGGCGGCGAGCGCGTCGAAGCCCTCGCGCATTTTCGGCAGGCAGGCGCGCGCCGCCTCGGTGAGCTGCACGCCGCGCCCGGAGCGGCGGAACAATTCCACGCCGAGGTATTCCTCGAGGCTCTTGACCTGGTGGCTCACCGCGGCCTGCGTGATCGACAGCTCCACCGCCGCTTCCTTGAACGACAGGTGGCGCGCGGCGGCCTCGAATACCCGCAATGCGTTCAGGGGCGGAAGGCGGTAGATCATGTGACGGCGCGATGAAGCATCAATGAGTTTTTCTTATGGGAGACGTGAAAAAGGATCGTTTGAATGCAGCGCGTCCGGGCCGTAGATTGCATGCATGAAAAACCGCACCTACAACCTGACGCCCGAACTATTGTACGCAATCGAGCGGCGCGCCCGCCTCGCGCGCTCGCGCGAAATGGCGCGCTGGTTCGCGCTCGCCGCGAGCCGCATCGCCGGCCTGTTCCGCGTGTCGCCGCGCGGCCGCGACGGAGCCTGTCATGCTTAAGACCGCGTTCTGGCGCAAGGCCGCCAGCTCCCTGCCCGCGGCGATCCGCGCGCGCCACCTCGGTCATTTCGAGGACGCGGAACGCTTCGAGCTGTTCCTCGACGCCGCCATCGAGCGCTGGAAGCTGCTCGCTCGCCTCTTCCAGGTCCCGCATCCCCGCGCGCGCTAGCGCGCAACGCTTGCCTCGCCGTCCGGGCTTTCCTTCAGCCTCCTCCTCCTCCTTTGGCAAGGGGAGTCCGGACGGTGAGCATTTACCCGCGTAACGCCTGAAGTTTGTCTCCGGCCGGCGACGGCCGCTCCGCGTGGCACGCAACGTGCATGGCAAGGGCGGCTCACTTCGCTCACGCTCACAGGAGAATGACCATGGCTGGAGATATTTTCTTTCGTCGCAATACCGCCCCGCCCCGCCCGCTTCCCGCCGTCGCCCCGGCGCCGGCGCCCGCCGCGCGACCGCCGACGCCGGCGACCGCCGCGCTCGCTCCCGCCCCCGAGGACCGCAAGGAAAGCCGCCTGATCGTCGGGCCGGACATCAAGCTGAAGGGCGTCGAGATCACCGACTGCGACACGCTGGTGGTCGAGGGCCGCGTCGAAGCCTCGCTCGACAGCCGCGTGGTGCAGATCGCCGAGCACGGCATCTTCAGCGGCAAGGTCGAGATCGACGTCGCCGAGATCCATGGCCGCTTCGACGGCGAATTGACGGCGCGCAAGACCCTGATCGTGCATGCCTCGGCCCGGGTGCACGGCAAGATCCGCTACGGCCGCCTCAAGGTCGAGGAAGGTGGCGAGCTGGCCGGCGACATCGCGTCGATCAACGACGCGGGCCGGCAGGCGACGGCACCGGTAGTAGTTCCGCGCACAGCAAGCTGAGGGGTGTGAAAATGGCGCGTTCGACGCCGCATGGAGGTCGAAATGCGCCGTTACCCCCGTTCCTATTTCACCCTGGCGCTCGCCGGCATCGCGCTCGCCGCGCTGCCGCTGGCGGTCGCGCTCGGTAGCGCCGCTTATTCGCTGCAGCGCCTCGCCGGGCAGAGCCGCGATGCCCTGTACCAGACGGCACTGGCGGCGCGCGCCAGCCGCCAGCTCGCCGAGCAGGCGACCGGCATGGAGCGCCTGGCGCGCCAGTACCTGGTGCTGGGCGATGCGGCGCTGCTCGAATCCTATGAGAAGCTGAGGGCCGCGTTTCGCGCCACCACCAGCGAGCTGGCGCTGCTGCCGCTGGACGAGCTGCAGGTGCTGCAGCTCAATCGCGCGGTCGAGCGCGAGCAGGCGCTGTGGGAGCCGCTGCGAAAGACGCCGCATGCGCGGCTCGACGCCGCGCCGGTCATCGACGGCGTGGTGGAGCTCGCCGACCTCGCCAAGATCATCTCCGACCAGTCGGGACTGCTGATCGACCGCGAGGTCGAGAGCCTCAATGCCCGCGCCGGCAGCACGCAACGGCTGATGGGCGGGCTGCTGGCCGCCGCGCTGCCCCTGGCGGTGGTGCTGGCCCTCGCCTTCGCCTGGCTCACCGCGCGGCCGGTGCGCGAGCTGGACGCCGCCATCCACCGCCTCGGCACCCCCGACCTCGGCGCGCCGGTGCGCGTCGAGGGGCCGCGCGACATCGAGGCGCTGGGCGAGCGGCTCGAGTGGCTGCGGCGGCGCCTGGCCGAGCTCGAGGAGCAGAAGGCCAAGTTCCTGGCGCACGTGTCGCACGAACTGAAGACGCCGCTGGCCGCGATGCGCGAGGGCGCGGAGCTGCTCGCCGACGGCAGCTCGGGCAGCCTGAACGACGCGCAGCACGACATCACCGGCATCCTGCGCGCCAACAGCCTGCGCCTGGAGAAGCTGGTCGCCGACCTGCTGAGCTACCACCGCGCCATCGACCCGCGCGCCGAGCTGCGCCTGGAGGCGGTGGACGTGGCCGAGGTGATCCGCGGCGTGCTCGACGCGCACCGCCTGCGCGCCGAGGCGCGGGGCCTGGTGTTCGACGCCCACCTCGCCCCGGTCAGCACCCTGGCTGACGAGGAAAAACTACGCACTGTCGTCGATAATCTAGTCAGCAACGCGGTCAATTTCTCCCCGGATCGCGGCAAAATTTCCTTAACGCTCGCGGCACGGGGGAATAACGTGGCAGTCGATGTCTCCGATAGCGGCAGCGGCGTCGCGCCCGAGGACCGCGAACGCATCTTCGACTGGTTCTTCCAGGGCCGCGCCAATTCCGCAGGCCGCGTGAAAGGCAGCGGCCTGGGCCTCGCCATCGCGCGCGAGTGCTGCCTCGCGCTCGGCGGCGGCATCGAGCTGCTCGACAGCGCCTCGGGCGCGCATTTCCGCGTCCTGCTGCCGTTGCACCCGGTGCGCGGCAGCGCGTGACCGTGCGCCTCGCCGGCCTGCTGCTGGCGGCGCTGCTCGCGGGCTGCGCCGCACTGCCGGAATGGCTGCGCAGCGACGAGCGGCAGGCCGCCGAACTGCTGGACCACGCCAACCGCGTGGCGGCGATGGACCCGCCGGCGCAGCGGCGCGAGCGGGACGCCGCCCAGGCGGCGCAGGCGCGCGACCGGTCGGCGGCGGCGCGCGTGCGGCTCGGCCTGCTCTACGCCCTGCCCGGCGCCGCGATCCAGGACGACGCCCGGGCGCTCGCCCTGCTGGAGGGCGGCGCCGAGCGCCCGGCCAGCGGCGCGATCGGCCAGGTGGCGCGCTTCGTCGCCGCGCAGGTGCGCGAGCGCCAGCGCCAGGTGGGCGATGAACAAAAGAAGACGGAACTGGTCAAACAGCAACTCGAAGCGCTGAAGGCGATCGAGCGCTCGATCCTCGAGCGCTCGGAGCGCCGACGAACGGAGGCCCGATGAGCCGCGCCGACATCCTGCTGGTGGAGGACGACACCGACCTGCTGAAGCTGATCGCCATGCGCCTGCGCTCCGCCGGCTACGGCGTGCGCACCGCGGCCTCGGCCGAGCGCGCGCTGGCCGAGCTGGAGGCGGCGCGGCCCGACGTGCTGGTGACCGACCTGAAGATGGAGGGCATGGACGGCCTGGGGCTGTTCGACGCGGTGCACCGCTCGAGCCCGGTGCTGCCGGTGATCATCCTCACCGCCCACGGCACCATCCCCGACGCGGTGTCGGCGATGAAGCGCGGCGTGTTCGGCTTCCTGCCCAAGCCCTTCGAGCCGCGCACGCTGCTCGCCCAGATCGAGGAAGCCCTGGCGGCGACGCGCGGCGCGCGCGCGGGCGCGCCGGTGGACGGCGACGGCGCCTGGCGCGCCGAGATCGTCACGCTCAACCCGAAGATGGAGGAAATCCTGTCGCAGGCGCGCCTGGTGGCGGCGAGCGACGCCCCGGTGATGATCCGCGGCGCGAGCGGCACCGGCAAGGAGCTGATCGCCCGCGCCATCCACAAGGCGAGCAGCCGGCGCCGCGGCCCCTTCGTGCCGGTGAACTGCGCCGCCATCCCCGAGGCGCTGCTCGAGTCGGAGCTGTTCGGCTACCGCAAGGGCGCCTTTACCGGGGCGCTGCGCGACCAGAGCGGCCTGATGCAGGCCGCCACCGGCGGCACCCTGATGCTCGACGAGATCGGCGACATGCCGGTCGCCGTGCAGGCCAAGCTGCTGCGCGTCCTGGCCGAGGGCGAGGTGCGGCCGGTTGGCGCCACCCAAGCGGTGCCGGTGGACGTGCGCGTCATCTCGGCGACGCACCGCGACCTCGAGCAATGCATCCGCGAGGGCAGCTTCCGCGAGGACCTCTATTACCGCCTGAACGTGGTGTCGCTCGCCCTGCCCTCGCTCGCCGAGCGGCGCGAGGACATTCCGGCGCTCGCCACGCACTGCCTGCAGGAGCTGGCCAAGCGCTACGACAAGCCGGTGCACGCCTTCGCGCCGGAGGCGCTCGAGCTGCTGGTGCAGGCCGCCTGGCCCGGCAACGTGCGCCAGCTCGCCAACGCCGTCGAGCGCGCAGTGGCCCTGGCCACCTCCAACCCGCTGCCGGCGTCGCTGGTGGCGAGCGCGCTGGGCGAGACCGCCAGCGAAATCGCCTCGCTCGAGGACGCGCGGCGCCGCTTCGAGCGCGACTACCTTACCGGCATCCTGCGCCTCACCGAGGGCAGCGTGACGCAGGCCGCGCGCCTAGCGCAGCGCAACCGCACCGATTTCTACAAGCTCCTCGGGCGCCACCACATCGAGCCGGGCGCGTTCAAGCGCGAGCGCCGTCTCGGCTGAATCCGGCACCCGCTGTCGCTGCAGGGCGACGGCGAGTCGCGACGTGCGGGTCGCATCGCATTGAATTTCCGGGGCAATGCCACCTGGCACGGCGGTTGCAGCTTCACTCGCATGGAGGCAACTATGCGAAACGGTTTGTGCATTATTTCCGCGGCGCTGATTCTCGCGCTGGGCACGGCCCGCGCCGAGAACACCGAGACGCCGGCGCCGCCGCATGAGAATCCGCTGTTCAACAAGCTCGACGCCAACCGCGACGGCTTCGTCAGCCGCGCCGAGGCGAAGCACATCAAGGGCTTCGACGCGGCGTTCACCGAGGCCGACGAGAACAAGGACGGCAAGCTCTCCCGCGACGAGTTCGCCAAGGCGGAGTCGATCCACAGCCGCAGCCAGGCCGGCGCATACCTGGAGGACAGCGTGATCACCGCCAAGGTCAAGGCGGCGCTGGTCAAGGACATGCCGGCCACCGCCGGCGCGGTCAGCGTAGAAACCTTTCACGGCCGCGTGCTGCTGTCGGGCTTCGTCGACGACGAGCGCGACCTGAAGCGCGCCCGCGAGGTCGCCGCCTCGGTGCGCGGCGTGTCCAAGGTATCCAACGGGCTGCAGCTCAAGTAGCCATTCGCGCGCCGGCGCGCGCAGGAGGTCGTCATGCAACTGCACCTCGAGAAAACCCATCCGCTGGTGATCGGCGCGGCCGTGTCGGTGATCCTGTGCAGCGCGGTCGCCGCCGCCGCCCTCACTGGCCTGATCCCGAGCGCCGCGTCGCAGAAGAGCGACGCGCTGCCCGCCCGGACCGCCGCGGCGCCCTGCGACAACTGCGGCACGGTGATTTCGGTGCGCGAAGTGCAGGTGACCCCGTCAGGGTCCGGCGTCGGCGCGGTGGCCGGCGGCCTGACCGGCGCGGTGGTCGGCAGCCAGTTCGGGCGCGGCGACGGCCGCACGGCGATGACTATCCTCGGCGCGGCCGGCGGCGCCTATGCCGGCAACTCGATCGAGAAGAACATGCACAAATCGACCGCCTGGCGCGTCACCGTGCGCATGGACGACGAGACCCACCGCACGGTCTCGCAGCCCGAGCCGCCGGCGTTCGCGGTGGGCGACAAGGTCCGCATCGTCGAAGGGCACGCGCAGCCGCTGCCCACCGATGCCAGAAGGTAGGCCGCAATTCCCCTGCAATAAAAACCGGAGGTGCACATGAACCACCAATTGGGTGAATGGTTGGCATGGCTGGTGATTTCCCTGGCGCTGTGCCTGGCGCTTGCCAGCGGCAAGGCGTTCGGCGGCCCGATCGCCACCGAAGAGGCGGCCGCGCCGGCCCAGGCCGCGGCGGCGCGCGAGCGCGTCAAGGCCCTGGTGAGCCGCCCGGAGCTCGCGCGTCAGCTGCAGGTGCTGGGCATTGCCCCCGAGCAGGCGCAGAGCCGCGTCGACGCGATGAGCGACGGCGAGGTGGCGGCCCTGGCCGGCCGGCTCGACAGCCTGCCGGCGGGCGGCGCGCTCTCCAACGAGCAGCTGGTGCTGGTGATCCTGCTGATCGTGCTGATCATCGTCCTGATCTAGCACGGCGAAGAAAAAACCGGACCCGCCGAAAGGGGGAAGAAGGTCGGCGGGCCCGGGGGGAGGAACCTAGAGGCTGCTCTGCAGCAGGAAGCGCACGCAATACAGCGCGCCGGCGGCGGCAAAGGCGAATCCCACGAATTCCGACAGCAGGTGGTCGCGCCGCGCCGTGCCGAGCGTGTACCAGGCGCAGGCGCCCAGCAGCAGCAGCGAGCCGAGCGCCGCGCCGCCGGCAGTCGGGCTGCGCTCAAGCGCCATCGCCACCAGGCCGTCCGGCGCGACCAGCCGGTAGACGGTGCCGAGGATCCCGATGATCACCAGGCAGACCATCGCCAGGCCCGCGACGGCCTGTGCCAGCGACACGATTTCCGGCTTGGTGTAGGTGGGGTGGATGTTCATGTTCTGGTTCTCATGCACGGGCCGTGCCTGCGCGGCAATCCGCAAAACTTACAGGGGCTTGCGCTCGCGCTGTAACGAAGTTCGTGGCGTGCCGCACCGACGCGGTGTCGCGCGCCGGCGACAGCGGCTTTCCACGTCCGGGCTCAGCGCCTTGATCCGCGAAGCTTTTCTACCGTCGCCGAAGCGCGACGCGTGCGTCTACGACCGCAGGCCTTCGGCGAGGAGCTCGGCCAGGTGCAGCGTCGGGCGGTCGCCGAGCGCCTCGATCTGCTCGCGGCACGAAAAGCCGTTCGCCAGCACCGTGCGCTCCGGCGCCGCCTCGAGCGCCGGCAGCACGCCGAGCGCGGCGATCCGGCGCGACGCCTCGTAGAACTCCGCGCGGTAGCCGAACGACCCCGCCATGCCGCAGCAGCCGGTCTCGGGCGCGCTCACCTCGCAGCCGGCGCGCCGCAGCACCTCCAGCTCCGCCTGCATCCCGGACAGCGCCTTCTGGTGGCAATGCCCATGGACCAGCACCTGCTTTTTCACTTCGGGAACCCGCCTGCCTTGCAGGAATTCCGCCAGCGACAGGAAGGGGCGTGAATTTTTTTCGTCCGGAAACCATTGATGCCATTCATCACGAAAGACGGATAGGCATCCCGGTTCCAGCACCACGACCGGCACGCCTTCGGGAAGGATCTCCATGACCTTCCGCAACGCCGCTTTCGCCCGGTCGAGCATGCCGAAGTCGTAGTACGGCCGGCCGCAGCACAGCCGCACGCGCGGCAGCTCCACCGCGCAGCCCGCCGCCTCCAGCACGCGCTGCGCCGCGCGCGCGGTCTGCGGGCGGAAGTGGTTGTTGAAGGTGTCGTCGAACAGGATGACCCGCTCGCCCGTTCCATTGCTCGTGAATTCGCTTCGATAGGTTCTTTTTGAAAATCTGGGCAGTGTCCTTTCGGCGGCAATGCCTGCTAATCCCTTTCCCACGGAAGAAAGGAAATTCGTCATCGTCGAAAACCTGGAAGCCAAAGGCGCCCATTCCCCGATCCGCCCCATCAGTTGCGCATGCAGCGGGCGCGCATGCGCCTCGTAGTAGTGCGACATGAACTCGGCCTTGTAGGCAGCCATGTCGGTATGCGTCGGGCAGTCGCTGCGGCAGCCCTTGCACGCGAGGCACCAGTCGAGCGCCTCCTTGACGTCGTTGCTCGCCCAGCCTTCGGTGACGATCTCGCCGCGCAGCATCTCGGCGAGCAGGCGGGAGCGGCCGCGCGTCGAGTAGCGCTCCTCGCGCGTCGCGCGGTAGCTCGGGCACATGGTGCCGCCCTCCATCGAGCGGCACTTGCCCATGCCGATGCAGTGCTCGGTTGCCCGGGTAAAGCCATTGCCCACTTCGCTGTTGAATTGGAAGTGCGTTTTTACTGTTAAAGGCTGGTATTCGGGCCCCAGCTTGAGATGCTCATCGACCCGGTGCGGGTCGATCATCTTGCCCGGGTTCATGCGGTTGAGCGGATCCCAGATCTGCTTGAATTCGCGGAAGGCCTGCATCAGCTCCGGCCCGTACATGATCGGCAGGAACTCGGCGCGCGCCGGCCCGTCGCCATGCTCGCCGGAGAGCGAGCCGCCGTACTTCACCACCAGGCGCGCCGCGTCCTCGAGGAAGCGGCGCCAGTGGTCGAGCCCGGCGCGCGAGCGCAGCTCGAAGTTGATGCGCGCGTGGATGCAGCCGTCGCCGAAGTGCCCGTAGAGCGAGGTGCGGTAGCCGAAGCGCGCGACCAGCGCCTGGAATTCGCGCAGGTAGTCGCCGAGCTGCAGCGGATCCACCGCGGCGTCCTCCCAGCCCACCACCGGGTCGGGACCCTTGCCGCCGAGGTTGAGCGCCGTCGCGGAGGCGCCGGTTTCACGGATGCTCCATAACCTGGAAATCATGGGTTTGTCAGTGAGGATTTTTCCGCGCAACAGCTTTGCCTTGCTTAACGCCTCCTCCTGGGACGCTCCGCCGAATTCCACCATCAGCCAGGCCTTGCCCGGCGGCAGCAGGGCGATGTCCTCCAGGCGCAGGCGCCGCTCGCGCAGGCCGCCGATGATCGCCTCGTCCAGGCCCTCGCAGGCGATCGGCCCGGCGGCCAGGATCTCGGGCACTGCGTCGCCCGCAGCGGCGATGTCGGGATAGCCCTGTACCAGCAGCACCCGCTCGCGCGGGCTCTCGACCAGGCGCGCCTCGGCCTCGAGCGTCAGCGCGCAGCCGCCTTCGGTGCCGACCAGCGCGCGCGCCACGTGGAAGCCGTTCTCCGGCAGCAGCTGGTCGAGGTTGTAGCCGGAGACGCGGCGCTTGATCTTCGGGAATTTCTGGCGGATCAGGTCACCGTATTGGTCGGCCAGGCGCTTGAGCGCGCGGTAGATGTCCGCCTGCCGATTGCCGGATGAAATGATTTTTTGAAAATCATCTTCATCTGTCTTTCCACACCAGAAGCGCGTCCCATCGTAGGTCAACACCTCCAGGCGCTCGATGTTTTCCACCGTCTTGCCGGCCATCACCGAGTGCGGGCCGCAGGAGTTGTTGCCGATCATGCCGCCGAGGGTGCAGCGCGAATGCGTCGCCGGGTCGGGGGCGAAGGTCAGGCCGTGGCGCTCGGCCGCGTCGCGCAGCGCGTCGCAAACCGCGCCGGGCTCGACGCGCGCCCGGCGCGCCGGCGCATCCACCGCCAGCACGCGGTGCAGGTATTTGGAGCAGTCGATGACCACCGCGGCGTTGACGCTCTGGCCGCCGAGCGCCGTGCCGCAGCCGCGCGGCAGGATCGGCGCGCCGTGCGCGCTGCAGATCGCCACGGTCCGCACGATCTCGTCGACCGAGCGCGGCAGCACCACGCCCGCCGGCGCCTGGCGGTAGTTCGAGGCGTCGGCGGCATAGGCGGCGCGCGCGCCGGCATCGAAGCGCACCTCGCCGGCGATCGCGCCGGAGAGCGCCTGCTCGAGCTGTCGGGCGGGGGACAAGCGCGCCGATTCTGGCATAGCTCGAATTTGACTTCGTGGGGGGCCGCCGCTAGGCTGAATCCGTCAACGCCAACGGGAGCACCGATGAGCGCCGCCAAAACAATACTCTGCCGCTTCCTGGTCGCCCTGATGGCCTGGGCGCCGTTTCAGCTCGCGCATGCCGGCATGATCGGCGCCGGCCAGGCCGCCGCCGACCGCGAGGCCGTGTCCGCGTTCCTCTCGCGCGCCGACGTGGCGCGCGAGCTGCAGGCGATCGGCATCGACCCGGCCGCCGCGCAGGCGCGCGCCGCCGCGCTCTCCGACGAGGAGCTGCGCGCCGTCGCCGGCGACCTGCGCAGCCTGCCCGCCGGCGGCAACGTCGAGGGCGTGGTGCTCTGGCTGATCGTCATCGGCGTCGTCTGGTACATCTTCTGGGGTCAGTACAAGGCCCGCTCCTGATTCGAGCGCTTCGGCTCGAGAGCGCCCGCTTCGCCGCGGGCGTTTTTGTTTGCGCCCTCGTCGCGCTGTCATCGGGCTGCGCCTCGCTCGTGCCGCAGACGCTCGAGCTGCGCGACGGCGGGCTGCCCGCCGGCCTGCCGCCGCGCGTCGAGCTCTCCGCCGTGCCGTTCTTCGCGCAGGACGAATACCAGTGCGGCCCGGCGGCGCTCGCCATGGTCCTGGCGCATGCCGGAAGCAAGGTAACGCCGGCCGAGCTGGTGCCGCAGGTCTACCTGCCCGCGCGCCAGGGCAGCCTGCAGGTGGAAATGCTGGCCGCGGCGCGCCGCAATGGCCTGGTGTCCTACCAGCTCGCGCCGAGCTACCCGGCGCTGCTGCGCGAGCTCGCCGCCGGCACGCCGGTGATCGTGCTGCAGAACCTGGGCCTGTTCAGCGGCTGGCACTACGCGGTGGCGGTCGGCTACGACTACGGGCCGGGCGAGATGTTTCTGCGCTCGGGCGAGACCGAGCGCAAGGTGATGAATTTCGGGGTGCAGGAGTTCTTCTGGCGGCGCGGCGGCTACTGGTCGATGGTGGCGCTGCCTCCCGGCCGGATTCCGGCGACCGCGGAAGAAGAACGCTGGCTGCAGGCCATCATCGCCTTTGAAAAAATCAATCCGCCGGCGCAAAGCAGGACGGCCTTTGCAAGCTTCCTGCAGCGCTGGCCCGCCAACATTACCGCGGCCATCGGCCTCGCCAATGCGCATTATGCGCTGGGCGAGCTCGCCGCCGCGGCGGCGGTGCTGCGCGAGGCGGCGGGCCGCGACCCCGCCTCGGTGCCGGTCCTCAACAACCTCGCGCAGACGCTGTCCGACCTGGGGCGCGACGACGAAGCGCTGGAAATCATCGGGCGCGCCGCGGCGCAGGGCGGGCCGTTCGCGGACGAAGTCGCGAAGACCCGGGAAACGATCCGCGAGCGGCGGGCTAGGAAAAAGAACTAAAGTCGTCGAGCAGCGGCGGCAGCGGGCAGTCGAGCACCGCGCCGACCAGGCGCATCAGCTCGGCCTCCGCCACGCGGATGGTGCCGTCGGCCAGCACCGCCGCGAACAGCCCCTTCACCAGCCGCGCCTTCTGCAGCGGCGCGAGCGAGCGCAGCGCCTCGAGCGAGGCGCGCGCGGCGTCGAGGCTCAGCTGCGTGGCAACGGCGACCGGCGGCAGGTCCATCTCCTTCGCGCCGGCGCGCATCGAAGCGTCCAGCGACTCGGCGCGCGCGCCGGCTGCGTCGGGCCGCGTGCCGGCGTGGGCGATGAGCGACAGCAGGAGCGAGACGTCGTCGCGCATCTCGGCGAGCTTGCGGCCGCCCGCCGGCGGCTTCGGCGCCGGGGCGAGCTGGCTGCGCACCAGCGTCAGCACGACGAATTCGTGCACCGTGATGCGCCGGTCGGCGTAGACCACCGCCTCGAGGGCGGCGAGCAGCTCCTTCCTTGCTGCCTCCGGCGCCGCCTTGGCCGCCGGCAGCGCGAGGTCGACCACGGGCAACCGGTGCGCCGGCCCGAGCCCCCGCGTCATCGCCGCGGCCACCGCGGCGCTGTCGGCGAGCGTGCCGAGGCCGGCCGCCCTGAGCGCCTGCAGCTGCTCGCGCATCACGTCGTCCTTGGGCGCGAGGAGAAGCGCGACCAGCGCGGCGCGTGCGCCCTCCGGCTCGCGCAGGCATTCGCGCAGCCCGGCCGGCAGCGACGCGAGCAACCGCGCCGCATAGTCGACTTTTGCGCCGTCGAGCGAGCCGACGAGCTTCGCGCTGTCGCCCGCCGAGCGTCCCCAGACCGCGCCAACGTCGGCGTTGCGCCGTCCCGCCGGCGGCGCCGCCGTCGTGTCGCCCGAGGCGAAGCCGGAGGCGCCAGCGGCGGCCGCCGACTCGGCGCCCGCGGCCGCGCTGCCGCGCCGGTTGCGGTAGTTCACGCGCTGGAATCCCGGATTGACGCGCCGGATGCGCTCGTCGATCGGCGGATGCGTGTCGAACAGGCCGCCGAGCCAGACCTTGATGCCCTGGCCGAAGAACATGTGCGACAGCTCCTCGGCGTAGCGGCCCGACACCAGCGCGCCGCTTCCCGTGTTGCCGATCTGGTCAAGCGCGCCGGCGATGCCGTCGGGATTGCGGGTGAACTGCACGCTCGAGGCGTCGGCGAGGAATTCGCGCTGGCGCGACACCGCCGCCTTGATCAGGCGCGCGAAGAACAGGCCGATATAGCCCACCAGGAACACCAGCAGGCCGAAGGTGAACAGCGCGACCACGCCGCGGATGTCGTCCGTCTCGGCCGAGCCGCGCATCAGGAACTGGCCGATCGAGCCGATGAACACGATGCCGGCGAGCACGCCGATCATGCGCACGTTGAGCCGCATGTCGCCGTTGACGATGTGGCTGAACTCGTGGCCGATCACGCCCTGCAGCTCGTCGCGGGTCAGCTTCTCCAGCGTGCCGCGCGTCACGGCGACCACGGTGCTCGACACGTCCCAGCCCGCGGCGAAGGCGTTGATGCCGCGCTCCGCGTCCATGACGTAGACCGCCGGCACCCGCACGCCGGCGGCGATCGACATCTCCTCGACGACGTTGAGCAGGCGCCGCTCGAGCGGCTCGGCGGTGTTCGACGCCACGCGCCGCGCGCCGAGCATCTTCGCCACCGCTTCGCCGCCGCCGGCGAGCTTCGCCACGTTGACCGCGCTCACCACCAGGATCACCGCCGCCGTGGCGAGCGCGCCCCACATCAGGCCGTCGCCGGGCGGTTCCTCGAAGGCGATGGCATAGGCCAGGCCGAACACCGCGTCGACCGCCACCACGATCGCCGCCACCGCGAGGAGGAACAGCACCACCATGATGCGCGTGCTGCGCCGCGCGAGCTGCTGGTGCTCGAAGAACGAGGCCGTCGCCGCCACCGCAGCGCTAGAACTTGACTTGCGGAGCCTTGCGCTCCTCGGCCGATTCGGTCGCCTGCAGCAGCTCGGCGGCGCCGAAGCCGAACATGCCGGCGAAGATATTGTCGGGGAAGGATTCGCGCTTGGTGTTGTACTCCATCACCGAGTCGTTGAACGCCTGGCGCGCGAACGCCACCTTGTTCTCGGTGCTGGACAGCTCCTCCTGCAGCGACAGCATGTTCTGGTTGGCCTTGAGGTCCGGGTAGGCCTCGGCGAGCGCGAACATGCGGCCGAGCACCCCGGTGAGCGCGCCCTCGGCCTGGCCCAGGCCCTGCATCGCGGCAGGATTGCCGGGATTGGCGCCGGCCGCGGCCGCCGCGGCCACCGCCTGGTTGCGCGCCTTGATCACGGCCTCGAGCGTCTCGCGCTCGTGCTTGATGTAGCCCTTGGCGGTCTCGACCAGGTTGGGAATCAGGTCGTAGCGCCGCTTGAGCTGCACGTCGATCTGCGCGAAGCCGTTCTTGAAGCGGTTGCGCAGCGCGACCAGCCCGTTGTAGATCGACATCGCCCAGACGACCAGGGCGACCACGATGACCAGAAACACCCAGCTGCCTGTACCCATGGCTTAGCCCCCTTGTCGGCCTACTATAGCCCAGGCCCGGGGTGGCGGGTGGCGGCGCGGCGTTCCTGCGCGCGCCCCAGCGCCACGGCAAGAACCAGGCAGGCGGCCGCGAGCCCGATGGCGACCAGCGGCAGGGAGCGCGCCTCGACGCCGAGGGAGCGCAGCGCCGTGTAGAACCAGCCGCCCGCGGCATCCGCGCCGCGCACCGCGACGATGTCGATCACGTTCTTCGCCTTGTATTTCTCGTCGCGCTCGACGACCGTGAACAGCACCTCGCGCGCCGGATTCGAGATGGCGAAGTTCGCCGTGCGCTGCAGCGCCTGGAAGGCGATCACCACGGCGAGCACCGGCGCCGCGGCGAGCACCGCGAAGCCCACCGCGAACACCAGCGGCAGCAGCGCCATCGCCGGGCCGACGCCGAAGCGCGCGATCAGCTTGCCGGTGGCGACGAACTGCACGGCGAGCGTGAGCAGGCCGACGGCGAGGTCGACGGCGGCAAAGATGCGCGTGCGCACCGCCGGGTCGTCCGAGGCGTCTGCGACGATGCGCGCCTGCTCGAAGTAGAGGAAGGTCGCGGCCACCGACAGCAGCGACACCCACAGCAGGATGCCGGCGATGTAGGGCGAGCGCAGCACCATCAGCAGGCCGTCGAAGGAGCCGCCGCCAATTGGCGCTTCTTCCCTCAAGGCGACTGCGCTTTTTACTTCCAGGCGCAGGGCGCAAAACACCGCGCCCTCGAGCAGCAGCGCCGCGACGATGAGCAGGTGGGTCGTGCCGATCGCCGGCGCAAGGCCGATGGTCAGCGCCGGCCCGGCGAGCGCGCCGGCGCTGCCGCCCGCGGCGATGAAGCCATACAGGCGCTTGCCCTGTTCGGAGGAGAACTGGTCGGCCATGAAGGACCAGAACACCGACACGGCGAACAGCACGAAGACGCTGATCCAGACGAAGAACACGCGCGCCACCGTCTGGCGCTCGACGTCGAGCGCCAGCAGCAGCCAGAAAATCGCCAGGTTGGCGACGAAGAAGTGGTAGACGATGGGGATGAAGCGCCGCCGCGGCAGGCGCGCGACCAGCGCGCCGTAGAGCGGCACGGCGGCAAGCATGGTGACGAAGGTGGCGGTAAACAGCCACTGCAGGTTGCGCACGCCGCCCGCCACGCCCATCTCGTCGCGCAGTGGCCGCAGGATGTAGTAGCCCGCCAGCAGGCAGAAGAAGTACGCGAACGACCAAAGCAGGGCGCGGACTTCCTCCGGCCGCACCGCGACGAGGCGGGCGAGAAAGGTCAGGGCTTCAGCTGCAGCGCCTGGCGCAGCTCGGCTGCCGTCAGCACGCGTCCAGAGACCGATGAACCGAGGTCAAAGGCCTTCGACGCCGCGAGATTGCCGGCCGCGACCGCGTCGAAGCCGGCGTCGTTGACGAGCTGCAGGCCGACCTTCATCGCCACCGGGTCATCTGCTGCCACCGGGATCGCCATGCGCGGCGCCGGGCGGTTCGCCTCGCGCGCCATCACGGCGTAGCCCCAGGAATTGAAGGCGCGCACGGTCTTCGCGCCGGGCAGCAGGGCCGCGGTCGACACGCCGGCGCCTTTCTCCTTCGCCCGGGCGCCCATTTCGCCGTCGCGCGCGGCGACGGGATTGTTGGGATCGATCACCACCTTGCCCTTCAGCAGGTCGCCGACCTGGTCGCGGATCGCCGGCAGCGCCCCGTAGGGCACGGCGATCAGGATCGCGTCGCCGAAGGCCGCCGCCTCCGCCACGCTGCCCGAGCGTGCGCGCATTCCCAGCCCGTCCATCGCGCGCTTCACCGCTTCCGGATCGCGGTCGGAGAACATCACCTCGTGGCCGGCCTTCACCCACAGGCCGCCGAAGGTCGAGCCGATGCGTCCCGAGCCGATGATGCCGATCTTCATCGGCTTCTGCGCGA
>Ga0075425_100002672_pt1 | contig 17879 bp, 17 predicted proteins | sample SoiMethybrSBSTD4_FD_75300 | JGI IMG/M metagenome (GOLD analysis project Ga0075425, IMG submission 75300) | Bulk soil microbial communities from a Populus tree surrounding site in Tennessee, USA - Soil MetaG P. TD hybrid SBSTD4 | ecosystem: Environmental > Terrestrial > Soil > Tree plantation... | reverse complement strand
GGATCCCGGACACCGGATCCCGGACACCGGATCCCGGACACCGGATCCCGGACACCGGATCCCGGACACCGGATCCCGGACACCGATCATGCTTCACTCGATCGCAGTTCTCTTCTCGGCCGGTCTCGACAGCGCGGTGCTGCTTGCCCACGCGGCGCACCAGTCCCGGGACGCAGTCATCTTCCCGATCTACGTGAGCACCGGACTCGCGTGGGAACAGGAAGAGCGTGCGATGGCCGAGCGCTATCTCGCGGCCCTGTCGGCCGTCGTGCCGGTCGAACCGCTCGCCTCGCTGACCTTTGACATGCGCGACGTGTATCCGCCGAGCCACTGGGCAATACGAGGCGAACCGCCCGCCTACGACACCCCGGACGAAGATGTCTATCTCGAGGGGCGCAATGTCGTTCTGCTTTCGAAAGCATCCGTCTTCATGGCGCGGAATCGAATTCCGCGCATCATGATCGGTCCGCTCGCCGGCAATCCGTTCCCCGATGCAACGCCCGTGTTCTTCGACACAATGGCGCGCGCGCTATCTCTCGGGCTGGATGCCGCGATCTCAATCGAAGCGCCATTTGTGTCGATGAGCAAAGCCGATGTCATCCGGCTCGGGCGATCGCTCGGCGTTCCCTTTGAGCTGACATTGTCGTGCATGCAGCCGAAAGGCGGCCGTCACTGCGGCCGGTGCAGCAAGTGCCGGGAGAGGATAGAAGCGTTTAGAGAAGTGGGAGAAACCGATCCGGCCGAGTACGCCGCGGCCTAACCTTGCTGAACCTTTTTGAGTGTGATCGCGCCGTCGCCGGTTCTAATCCGCAACTGGCGGCCACCCTCACCGATACGACCGCGGACGGTACGACGATTGGCTTCTCCGTTTCCGCCGGTGGCGACATTCAGATCGTTGCGAATTCCCCCATCGCCGGTGTGCGCATCGAGCTCAGCGGAAAAATCCGGCGGAAGGTAGAGCAGGATAGCGCCGTCTCCGGTCGTAATGTCCCAATCTTCCATCATCGGTGTGGCACCCTGGGCTCGATAGATGATCGAGCCATCGCCGGTGTGGATGCGAAGACCGGAAACGTCGCCGGAAATAGTGACCGCGCCATCGCCGGTATCAACCGCCAGCCGCCCCTGAACTTCCTCGGCGGTCACTGAGCCGTCGCCGGTATTCAGCGTCAGCTCGCCCGAGACATCGTTGAGCCGAATGCTGCCGTCACCAGTGTGAAGATCGATGGTGCCTTTGACGTGCTCGACAAGAATCGAACCATCGCCGCTGCGCGCCTTCACGTGACTCTCGCGCGGCAGCCAGACGTTGAATCTCGCCGATCCCACGACGCGGACCCCGAAATCAAACGCGCCCCGCGGCTTCACTACCTCGACCTCAATCGTGTCGCCGTGCTGCGACGATTTCACCTCGAGCGCGCTGACCGCTTCGCGCGTCGGGCCGCGTTTTTCGATTTCAACCAGCACATCCGGTTTGTCCCAGGACTGAATCTGAATCGTGCCGTCGAAGGTGGTCAGGCGGACGGTAGGAGGGCCTGTGACCGTAAACCTCTTCTCGTCTTTAACGATCTCGCTTTGCGAGTCAAGGGTGACCGTGCAGCCGGCCACCCAAAAACTTGTGACCAGCATGGCGCCGGCAAGGACAAAAGGCCTCATAGGGGGGTAGACGAGATTCAGTTCTCTTAGGTTCGAGGATTGTGTTAGCGCGCATATATCTGCGTGCCGGGCGATAAATGTCCGCGTCCTAGACGGGTTCGTCGGCCGGCCATTGGACCTTGCGCCCTTCGAGCGGGAGCGGGCCTGCGCCTTCCGCTCGAAAGAGCGTCCGATCCGCTTCCTTGAGCAGCGACCGGAGCCGTTGCTCATCGGGTGCCCACAACACCATCACGCCCGCGCCTTCCTCCGGCGGGAACTGCCGATTGTCGAGGTAATCGCGATCGAGGGTGACGATCGTGCGACCGAGCTGACGCGCCAGCCGATAGTGCTCGATATCGCGCGCGCGCCGGAGCTCGTCGTGTTCGAGCACGAAGAACACGTCCCAGCGGAGCCGGAGGCGCATGAACTCGACGATGCCGTTTGGGATGTTTGCGTCCGCGTAGATTCGCGGCTCGCCGGCCACGCGGCCAAGATGCGGGGTGAGTTCGCCGGATAAAGTCCCCATACGGTCTGCATTTATTACTTTGCGCTGGGGCCCTCCGCCTCCGCGCGATGATAACCCACGCGCTACGGCGAGACCTCGCCGTAGCCTTGGCGAAGGTGGGCACCCCCAGCGCCTGCCAGCGCTCGCCCTCGGCTCGCGCCGCAAAATCCCAACATCTGTCTGCTTTGGCTAGCGGTGTCTATCCAATTCAGCCGGCTCTTCCGCTATGTTCGCGGCGTTCCGCTTCGCCTCACGCGCCTGACGCAAAAGATCTGCAACGAGTGCCTCGCGTTTGCTGATCAGTTCCTTGCGCGTGCGGCGGCCGTTCTTCGATCCGATGGCGTACTCACAAAACAACGGAAAGGCGATCGTCGAATCGCAGTAGGCGACGACGGTGTCGGGCAGCACGCCCGGATTGACCTTGCCCCAGCTCACCGCCTCCGCGGGTGTAGCTCCGGAAAGGCCGCCCCAGACTACCTGGTCGGTCGTAATCTGAATGAAGAAGTCGTTGCCGCCTTTGGGAATCCCGTAGACCTCCCACAGCGTCGGCTGCCCTTGCAGATAAAAGTTCTTCGGCGACCCTCCGCCGAGAATGACGCAGCCGTTCTTCTTCCCTGCAAGAATGATCGCGCAGATCTCGTTCACGTCACGATTGGGATCGATCATCAAGCTCGATCCGTTCATCAGCTCGTGATACGCGATGTTCATCCCGATCGAGCTGTCACCCGGAGACGATGTGTAGATTGGCACGCCGTATTTTGCGGCGCAGGCCACCACTGAGTACTCATGACTGCCGGATTGCCGCTCGAGCAGGTCGAGTCCGAGCCGGTAATGGAGTTCGGATGTCGCGATCGGACCGGACAGGTTCGATCGAACCAGAAAGTCGCGAATGTACGCATCGGTCTCGAGCAGCACTTGCGCGGGAAAAAGGACGTCGTAAATCCGGATGATCCCCTGCTCGTACAGCTCCACGTCGTCGAGAAACGGCGAGCCACGGTGAAGCGTGAAGTTCAGCGCGTAATGCAGATCGTGATAGAGGTTCGCGCCGGTACTGATGATGAAGTCGACGAGGCCTCGCTCGACGAGCTCGATGACGCAGCCACCCAGGCCGGCGGGCGTCAGCGCGCCAGCCACGGTCAAACCGATGGTGGTGTCGTTCTCGGGCGCGAGCATTTTCTCGGCGAAGATCTCGCAGGCCTCGGAGAGCCGTCCGGCATTGAACGCCTGGAAACCGCCCTCGATGAGCCGGCGCACCTCGGCGCTGCCGCGTGGCCGATAATAGGTAATCGCTTTTCCGGTAAGGTAGTGTTCGGGCTTGCGGTGGCCCGGAGAGCCGGGCGCTCGGTGGGGCACTGACGAACCTCCCATGTTGGACCGTGGGCGCGCGGGGACCGGCACGATCCACCCTGACGGTCCGTTCGTCTGCCTAACATAGCATCAGTCGGCAAAGACAAGGGCGAAATCCCTTGACAGCTGACCGGTTCCGAGCGAACGTAATTTGCTCCCCCAAAGCCGAGGCGGCGGTCTCTGATGGAAATTGCGCTGCTGGCGTTCGTCGTCCTGGTGGGGCTGACGCTCGCCTTCCTTTGGTACAAGGGTCGTCCGATCCCTGGCCCTCACGTCTTCCGCGCGAGCCGTTTCAGCCGGGGCAACTTGTGGTTTCCGACCCAGGTCGCGGTCACGCCCGCCAGCATCGTGCACTTCACACCGGAATTTTTTGGCGCCCGTGAGCAGTCCATTCATCTCGCCCATGTCGCGTCGGTCCTGATCGACCGAAACTTATTCTTTGCAGACGTCATGATCGAGAGTTCGGGTGGGGATAGTCCCGTCCGCTGCCATGGGCATCGAAAAGCCGATGCTGTTGAAATGAAGCGGCTGATCGAGGAATTTCAGTCCGACTACTACCGGACCCGCGTCGCGCCACCACCGGCCCCCCGCGGGGACGTTCGGGCATGAGTGCTATGGAGAACGTATCGGTGTCCGGTCGCCGGGTCGATCCCGCGGAACTCGAGTCCCGCTTTCATGCGCTGGTCCAGTCGCCGCTGCGGGCTGGATTGCTGCGATTTCTTTGCGCCCGCCCGGAAGAGTCCTTTGAAGTTGAATCGCTGATGCAGACGTTCGGCCGAATGCGGCTCGACGTCGAAAACTGCATGCGCGAACTGGTCACGTACGGCGTCGCGGGCAAGATTGCCGGCACCGGCACGCCGCGGTATGCGTTCCAGCAGCCGGCGAGCGATGTCGTGCGCGATCTGCTCGACGAATTCCTCGAACGCCGCGCGACCGTCAGCCACGAAGACCGATCGCCCGCGGTTCAGCGGTTCCGCGAAATGATCGGCCGCGACGAGAAGATGCTGGTTGTCTTCGAATGGATTCGGACCGCAGCGAAATCAGACATCTCAGTATTGATTCTCGGGCCAACCGGCTCAGGCAAGGAAGTCGTCGCGCGGATGATTCACGAGCTGAGCCGCCGCGGCACCAATAAGTTCCAGGGAGTGAACTGCGCGGCACTCCCCGATACGCTCTTCGAATCGGAGTTGTTCGGATACGAAAAGGGCGCGTTCACCGGTGCCCACGATCGCAAGCCGGGCCGGTTGGAAATGGCCAACAACGGAACGCTGTTTCTCGACGAGATCGGGGACCTTGCGCTCGTAGGACAGGCGAAACTGCTCCGCGCCCTGGAAGAACGGCGGTTCGAGCGGCTCGGCGGCAACGAGTCGATCGAGGTGAATTTCCGGCTCATCTCGGCCACGAACCGGCCTCTCGATCAGTTCGTGCGCGACTCGCGCTTTCGTGAAGATCTCTACTATCGGGTCAATGCGTTTTCCATTCGCCTGCCATCCTTACGCGAACGCGCGAGCGATATTCCGGTGCTGGCGCAGCGATTTCTGGCGCGCTATTGTGCCGCCAACGGCCTGCCGCTCGACGGCAAAACATTCGCGAAGGAGGCCATGGATCTGCTGATGCAGTATCACTGGCCGGGAAACATCCGCGAGCTGGAAAGCACCGTCGCACGCGCCGCGTTGTCCTCTCCCGGCCGATCGATCCGCGGCAACGATGTCGAATTTCTGCACGCGGTCGAGGCGCCGCCGGACGCATCGCGCCAACGGCTGCCGTCGCTGGCGGATGCCGAGCGGGCGCATATTGTGCGCGTGCTCGAGGCGGTAAACTGGAACAAGAAACAAGCCGCCACGGTGCTGGAAATCAGCCGCGGTACGCTCTATCGAAAGATTGTGGAGTACGGGCTCGAAGGCGACCAGCGGCCGGCGAAAACAGCCACCCGCGGTGGCACAAACTGAAACGGTTCGACGGCGGTCGGCGTTTCAAAGACTTAAGTACCGATCACGGGTTTGTATTCCTCATTACGAAACCGTCCGATCGATCACGGTTCTGGTTGCGCGTACCCTATCAATACGCCTCAATCCACCGTGGTAGCTCCCTGTAAGTCGTTACATTTCGACGCCAAACACCCGGCAAAGCGCGGTAACCTTGTGACGGCAGGCACTTTGCACGCGCGCACGCGATCAGTATTGATCTATCTCCGGCGACCCTTGGACATGCTCAAACGCTCCTTGTTTCTCCTCGCGCTCCTTGCGGGGGTCCTGCCTGCCCACGCCGGTCAAAATCCCGACGCCAAGTTAGACGCTTCTCTTCGCGCCCGTTCACATCACGGCGGGACGTCGCGAGTCATCATCGAGACGGCCGATGTCAACGCCGCCGACCTCTTGATCCGGTCGGTCAAGGGCAAGCCCGGCCGGAGACTGGGGCTGGTTCGAGGTCAGGTCGCCGAAGTTCCCAACGCGGCGCTCGAATCGCTGGCGCGCCACGCGGGAGTGAATGCCATCCGACTCGACCGCCCGGTTCGCGGGACGATGGAGCGAACGTCGGCTGCGGTTGGCGCGAAGTGGGTGCGCGAGAATCTCGATCTCGACGGCACCGGTGTTGGTGTCGCGATTATCGACTCCGGCGTGACCACGTGGCACGACGATCTCGGCACCGACCGCGTCGTGCACTTTGCCGACTTCGTCGATTTCCAGGCGGCGCCGTACGACGATTACGGCCACGGCACTCACGTCGCCGGCATCATCGCCGGAAGCGGCTACGACTCGAACGGCGCGCGCCGTGGAATTGCGCCAGGTGCGAGTCTCGTCGTTCTGAAGGTTCTCGACGGCGAGGGTTTTGGCTACATCAGCAATGTGATCGCCGCGCTCGACTACGCAGTCGAGCATCGGGCGCAGTTCAACATTCGCGTCATCAATCTGTCAGTGGCCGCTGGCGTCTATGAATCGTACACGACCGATCCGTTGACGCTGGCGACGAAACGCGCCGTCGAGGCAGGCGTCGTCGTCGTCACCGCGGCAGGCAACCTCGGACGCAACGCGAAGGGGCAGACTCAATACGGCGGGATCACCGCACCGGGAAACGCGCCGTGGGTACTCACCGTCGGCGCATCGAGCCACAACGGCACGGTCAGCCGCGCGGATGATTCGATGGCGTCGTTCAGCTCCCGCGGTCCGAGCTACATCGACTACACGGCGAAGCCCGATCTTGTCGCACCCGGTGTCGGCATCGAATCGCTCGCAGACCCCTCGAGTCTTCTCTTCGCAACCCATCCCAATGCGCGTTTGTGGGGCACCGTGGACACCGCGATTCAGCCGTATCTGAGTCTTACCGGCACCAGCATGGCGGCCCCGGTGGTCGCCGGCACTGTCGCGCTGATGTTCCAGGCGAACCCATCGCTCACGCCAAATCTCGTCAAGGCGATCCTGCAGTACACGGCGGAACACAAGTCCCGCTACAACGACTTGACTCAAGGTGCGGGATTTCTGAATGCCCGCGGCGCCGTGCAGGTCGCGAAGATGTTTGCCGCCAGCGGAAATTCTGCGGCTCCCGCCAGCGGGAATGACCCGACGCCATGGAACAAGCACATCAACTGGGGCACTCATCGAATCGGCGGCGGCGTGCTTCGGCCTGAGGCGAACGCCTGGCGCCTCGACGTCACGTGGGGCGCCACGGCGACCGGTGAAGGCGACGCGATCGTGTGGGGCACGGTCTGCGCCGAAGCGAACGCGTGCGGGACGATAAAGGGCTCTTTGTCCGATGAGGACAACATCGTCTGGGGCACGAGCAGTGCCGACTCCGAAGACAACATCGTCTGGGGCACGACGTGCGGTGGCCAGGACTGTTCCAACACGATCTGGGGAAGCGGCTGCGACGAGACGCAGACGGTCTGCGCCAACATCGTCTGGGGCACGTCGACCGAGGAAGACAACATCGTCTGGGGCACGAGCAGTGCCGACGAAGACGACATCGTCTGGGAGACCATTCCTCAGGTGGCCGACGCGCATCGTCGCGACATCCTCATCGAGACGCCGGGCGCATTCCATCACCCCTCATCCGGAACCCAAACCCTGATCGTGCGATCGTCACCGTCAACGCCACAGGGATCGTGAGCCGATGAAAACGCTCCCGCTCCCCGCGCGGATTTTCGTCTGCAGCGTCATTGCCGTCGGAGCGGTGCTGCTCGCGTACTTTTTTCCGCTGAACTCGTTTCACTCGCCGAATCTTTTCCTCGTTTTGTTGATGCTCTCGTCGATTACCTCAGTCTTCAAGGTGAACCTGCCGCTCGCGCGCAGCGGCTCGACGATGTCGGTTTCGTACGCCGTCGACTTCGCGTCGCTGCTGCTGCTCGGGGCGAACGAGACGATGATCGTGGCGGCCGCGAGCGCATGGAGTCAGTGCACGTTCCGGATCAAGGAGCGCAATCCCATCTACCGGACGTTCTTCAGCATGGGCTGTCTGGTGATCACGGTACAGGCAGCGGGATTTATCTACGGGTGGGTTCAACCGTATCCTGTCGTCCCCACTGAAAGATTCAGTGATTGGATACAAGCACTGCCAAAGCCGCTCGTCTGGGCGGCGACGACATACTTTCTGATCAACACCGCGATGGTCGCGACGGCGATCGCGTTGTCGACGCGCCAGAGCATCGGCAAGGTCTGGAACGAAAACTTTCTGTGGAGCGCGCCGAGCTATTTCGTCGGCGCCGGCGCGGCCGCGCTCGCCGTCGGCATCTACAACTTCGTTTCGGTGACCTGGCTGCTTCCCCTCGCCGCGGCGCCGTTGTATCTGACCTATAGCGGCTACAAGATGTATCTCGGCCGGATAGAAGACGAGCAGCGCCACGTGCGCGAGATGGCAGATCTTCATCTCGCCACCATCGAGGCGCTGGCGCTCGCGATTGACGCGAAGGATCAGACGTCCCAGTCGCACATCCGACGGGTTCAGCTGTACGCGGCCGCGCTGGCGCGCGCGCTCGGGATGTCGGAGAACGACATTCAGGGAGTGAAGACCGCGGCGCTGCTGCACGACATCGGCAAACTGGCGGTGCCCGAGCACATTCTGTCGAAGCCGGGACCGCTGACGCCGGAGGAATTCCAGAAGATTCGGGCGCATCCGAAGGTGGGGGCAGACATCATCAGCGCGGTGCCGTTCCCATATCCTGTGTCGCCGCTGATCCTGAGCCATCACGAGCGATGGGATGGCAAGGGCTATCCGTCGGGACTCAAGGGAGACGATATTCCGCTTGGCGCGCGGATTCTTTCGGTGGTCGACTATTTCGATGCGTTGATGGCTGAACGTCCGTATCACAAGGCGATGGGGTTTGACGCCGCGGTCGGACTGCTGCAGCAGGAAGCGGGCAAGGGACTCGATCCGAAAGTGGTCGATAAGTTCATCGAGCTGCTCCCGACCCTTCAACGCGAAGCGTCGACGCTGGAGCAGGCCATACGCCGCTCGTCGGCGTCGGAAGAGCAAGCGCACGCGGTCGGCAAACCAGCGACCGGACTCACGCCCGAGCCGGCGAAGAAGAACGTGTTCGACGACATCGCGCTGGCACATCGTGAGATTTACGCGCTGTATGAGATCGCGCAGGCCATGGGCACCAGCCTGGGCGTGGCCGACACCATGGCGCTGATTTCGGCAAAACTCAGCAACCTCGTGCCCTTCTCGTGCGCGGCGCTGTTCCTTTACGACGAAGAAGCGGAAACGTTGCGCTGCCGGTTTGCGACCGGAGTCGACGCCGAAATCATTCAGCAGATTTCGGTGCATACCGGCGAAGGATTGACCGGCTGGGTCGCGCGGAACCGCCGCGCGCTCGTCAACGCCCGGCCGAGTGCCGACCTCGAGGCCGCGGGACGTTCCGATCTCCACACGAACCTGCAGTCGGCGCTCGTTTGCCCGCTGCTGTTCAGCGAGCGTTTCATCGGCACACTTTCGGTGTATCACGTCGATGCCGCCTACTACCGCGACGATCACCGGCGCCTGCTGGATCGCGTGTCGGAGCAGGCAGCAGCGGTCATCAACAACTCGATGCTGTTCGAGCAGACGCAGGAGGACTCGTTGACCGATCCGCTTACGGGACTGCCGAACACGCGATTCCTGTTCATGCACCTGACGCGCGAGCTGGCGCGAGCGGAGCGCTTGAAGCAGGAAGTCGCGCTGCTCGTCATGGATCTCGACAACTTCAAGAGCATCAACGACAGTCACGGGCACCACGTCGGCGACCGCGCCCTCTGTGAGGTTGCGCGCGTTCTCCGCACGGCGATCAGGCCCTACGACATCTGCGTTCGCTACGCCGGCGATGAGTTCATCGTCGTGCTCTCTGGCTGCAACACCGACGAGGCGGAGAGCAAGCGAGCGGAGCTGCAACAGAGCATCGATGAGGTGTACTTCGAAGCCCGCCCCGGCAAGCGTGTGGAACTCGGGATCAGTGTCGGTGCCGCGGTGTTTCCGCAGGATGGCGAATCGTACGAGGCGCTCCTCGCGACCGCCGACAGCCGCATGTATCAGGACAAATCACACCGCAAACGCGCCGGCGGCCGCGAACGGCCGGAGCCGGCCGCACCGCAGTTCCCGGAAGTCACGGAGACGGACATTCAGAAGGCGGCCGCGGGAATTCTATGAATCGCTAATCACTAATCGCGAATCACTAATCCCCGAATTCTCGGATCCCGGATCCCGGATCCCGGCTCCGACAGCCAGCAGCCAACAGCGGGCAGCCAACACCGAGCCGCCAGCCGCCAACAGCGAGCCAGCAGCCGACAGGCAACCGCCAACCGCCAGCAGCCGACAGCCAGCAGCGAGCAGCGGGCGCATCACCAGTCTTCCAACCTGATTCGCTCCCGGTCGATTCCCAGCTCCTGCAGCATCGGCGGAACATCGGACACCATCGATGCGGGTCCGCAAACAAAGCACAGAGTCTCAGGACTCTCGACGAGTGGCGCCAGTTGGGCGGCCGCAATGCGGCCCCTGGCGCCACGCCAGCGCGCGGACAGTTCGCGCGTCGCAGTCATCGTGAGCTGCAACTCGCCACGGCGTACCATGCGCCTCAGTTCGGGAAGGTACGCGAAATCATGTGGAGTCCTTGCGCTGTAAAGGAGCGCGATCTGCCCCGGGCGCTGGGTCAGGACGGCGTGCTTGATCATCGATCGCAGCGGCGCAATGCCGGTGCCTCCGGCGATGAACAGGAATCGTCGCTCGGTCGGCGCCGGCGGGAAGACAAACGAGCCGGAAGGTCCACGCACTGAGACGTGCAGACCGCGGCGCAGGGGCTCGAAGTGATCTCCCCACTTCCCACTGCTATCAAACTTGATCAGGAACTGGAGCGTCGAATCGGTTGCAGTCTCTTCCGGTGCGGAAGCGATGGAATAGGGAACACGATCGCCGTCCCCCTCGGGGCTCAACGATGCGACCTGGCCGGCGCGATACGGGAACGTCGCGCCGTCCAGATCGAGAGTGACTATGCAGGATGAGGGGGTCGCTCTGCGCACGCTGCGGACGCGCAGTACGAGATCACGCACCTGCCGATATTAATCCGGCCGGTTGAAGCCTGTCTCGCCGTAGCGCGTCAGTGCGAAAGCGGCCGCTCGCGAACTCGACTTCCGCCTAAAGGCGGAAGCCACGACGTATCATAGAACTACGGCGTTCAAAGAACGCGAGCAGCGGCGCTTACTGGACCTGCAACGACGACTTGACGTCGGTCACCCCTCGAATCGAACGCGCCAGCGAAACGGCTTTTTGTTCTTCGTCCTTGTTCTTGACCTGTCCCGAGAGAGTCACGACGCCCTTGAACGTATCAACGTCGATTTTCGCCGCACCCACTACCGGATCGTTGATGAACGCCGTCTTCACCCGAGTCGTAATCGTCGCATCGTCTACCGGGGCGCTGACGTTCGCGCGTGTCGCCGCCGCGCCGCACGCCGTCACGAGCGGCGCCGTCAACGCGAGTAGGAGCAGTGCTGAAGCCAGTCTCTTCATTGCTCATGCCCTCCAAAGACCATTATGCCTTCGGCGCCGCTGAAATTGCTGAGTGTGGATTGCTGATTGCTGATTGAAGCGTCGATGATTTCGTCATTCAGCATTCAGAAATCAGCAATCAGAAATTTCAGATTCACCCTACATTCCCATGACGTGAAAGCCAGCATCGACCATCAACACTTCGCCGCTGATAGCGCGTCCTCCGGAACTCAGCAGGAACATAGCTGCGTCGGCAACCTCGGCGGTATCGATGGTACGGCGCAGAGGAGCTCGATCGCGGTAATGCTGCAGGATAGTGCTGAAGCCGGAGATGCCGGCTGCAGCCAGTGTTTTGATCGGGCCGGCGGAGATCGCGTTCACGCGAATCCCTCGCGGACCCAGATCGGCCGCGAGATAGCGAACGCTCGCCTCGAGCGCCGCCTTTGCGACACCCATGACGTTGTAGTTCTGGAACACGCGTTCGCTGCCGAGATACGTCAGCGTGAGGATGCTGCCTCCTCCTCGCCGTTCCATCAACGGCGCGGCGCCGCGCGACAAGGCGATGAGCGAGTAGGCGCTGACATCCATCGACAGCTTGAAGCCGGCTCTCGTCGTATCGACGAAGTGGAAATCCGACGCGAGTTCCTCTCGCGGCGCGTATGCCGCGCCGTGGACGACGAAATCGAGACCACCGAACTCGCGATCGACCGCGGCAAACACGTCCGCGATCTGTCCGTCGTCGGTGACGTCGCACGGCAGGATCAATGGATTGGTGAGCCCCGCGGTAAGTTCGCGAACGTTCTCTTCGAGCCGTTCACCTTGATAGGTGACTGCGAGCCGCGCGCCCGCGGCTGACGCGGCCTGGGCGATTGCCCAGGAGATCGATCGCTTGTTCGCGACTCCGACTATGAGGCCTGTCTTGTTGGAAAGATCTGCCATGGTGAACGGGCGGTTTGATGCGCGGGCCGCGCACGATCGGCGTGATTATCGAGATCGTTTCCTGCCGCCGCCCTGGCGCTGCCCCGACCGGAATCCCGGCTGGCCGCCGCCGCGCCCCTGCTGACCACGGCCGGGGTTTCCAGATGAACGTTGCCCCGCGAAACGCGGCCCGCCCTGGGAACGGTTGCCGTTGTTGCCAGGATGGCCATTGCCGCCGTGGCGATGAGATTTCGGCCGCTGGTCGCCGCGGAAACCACCATTGCGCTGCCGGATCGTAAACTCGGGAGCCCGGCGTTCTTCCTTCTGTCCTTCGATTCGGGGAAGCTGCGCACGGATCAACGGGCGGTGAACCGGACCTTCCTCAATCTCGGCCGGCGCCTCGCCCGGTTGTTCGGGCGCGAGTTGTTCGACCGGCTGTGCCGTGGCTTCCTGCTCCATGACCGGGTCAGAAGTGATGTCATCTGCCGCGACCGACACGATCGTCTCCTGCTCTTCGATGACGGTGACTGTTTCGGTGGCGTCGGGTTCCGGTTCGGGAACGATGTGCGGACCCTCGACGTTCGATTGGCTGGCAAGGACCTCTTTGTAGAGCGTCGCGGTCGTTTCTTTCTTGCGCCGCTTCGGGACCTTGCCCCCTTTGTACGCGTGCTCGGCGTCGCACGTCGTGCATCGAGTCTGTTTGATGTCTTCCTCGATCATCGCGACGACGGCGTGATTCGTGAGCCGTCGCTCGCGCGGACAGTAGTCGTCCAATATGTCACCGAGACGCAGCCGGCGCTGCTCCATTCAGTTCCCCCGAGAATAACCGTGTATGGCTGGAAGAAAGACCCGTTGGCGGTCCTTCCAGTCTAGCAGAGAACGCTTCATCGGCGCAACAATAGCAGCCGCAAACCGCCAAATTCAGGGATGTTGCGGCGTTTTCGCCGACCGCGATTTGTCGATCCAGGCAAGCGCAGCGTCCATCGTTCGATCGCGCCCCGCAGCGAGGTCCGCGCGATCGAGTGGGACCGGTTCGTCCGGGATCACGCCCTTGCCTTCGAGCCGCGTGCCGGTGGCGGTCACAAAATCACCATACGCGTGAATCAGCACGTCGCCGTTCGGAAGCCGATCGAACAGCGCCGGAAGCGCCTGGCCCATCGACGTCTGACCGAAGATTCGCGCCCGGCCGATCGACTGCATCCCTCCGGCGAAGCACTCCGATGCGCTGCCGCTCATCGAGTCCATCAAGATCGCCACCGGACCGCCAAACGGCTGCACCCGCTCGCCGCTCGCGTTCACCGTGCGCGGGTTCGCAACAAAACGCAGTTCGTTCTCGCGCGTCTTCATCACACCGAGCGTCACTCGCTCGGTGACAAAGTGTCCGGAGATGCCCATGAGCATTGCCGCGAGGCCGCCGGGGTTTCCGCGCAGGTCGATGATGATGCCATCAAAGCGGCGGAACTCGTCCATCGCTTTCTGAAACTCCGCATCGACTGCCGTCATCCACACGTTGAACCTGATCACACCTGCGCTCCCGCCGGCAGGTGTCGCTTTCTTCTCATGCTCGACGCGCACATACATCGTCGGCAGACTACCGACCGTGACGGGACTGCCTGACTCGGTGCGTCGCGGTAGCGCGTCCTTGACGGAAGCGCCTTGCGCATCCTCGAACGTGACGTCGACGGTCGAACCTGCCGGCCCTCGCAATCGTGTCTGCGCAATCCGCCAGGCTTCGACTTTCTGCAAGCGCTCGTTGTCCGCCTCGGACACTTTCTGCAACAGATCGGTGACCTTCGCGGCGCCGACGGCGATGACGCGCCAGCCGGGACGGACTCGTGAGGTCACATCCGGATCGACCCGCGTCACGATGAGATCGCGCCCCACCAACCTGACTTCGATGCCAGGATCGCCGCTCGTGTCGCCAGATGCGGTGCTGCCCTCTCCTGTTGTTTCCGGCGCGGAGGGGATCAATGCGAAATGCGACAGACCGAGGCGTCCAAGCATGTCGCGAATGACAGCCCGAAGTTCGGCGGGAGTCCTGGCGGCAGCAGCGCGCGGACGCAGTTCGTCGCGAACGGCATCCCAGTTGAGGCCATTCAACGTCCTGTCAAAGTGCGTGTTCTTGATGATCGTCCAGGCCGCGTCGAACGTCTCGGCAGCCTGAGGCGCCTGTGCTGCAACAACTGCGGACACGCAGGCGACGGCGACCGCCGCGGCGATCGCGCGGGGCCGTGTCACTTGATCAGCGCCTTTATCTGAGCGGGCAGATCGAATGTTGACGGCGGCACGTTGTCGAACTCGACCGATGTGAACTTGATCACTTGCTCCACATTCATTGTGGTCAGCTTCGCGCTGGTGGGCACAAGAGTTCCGCCAAAACTCTTGTACTCCGAAATAACCTGAGTCGCCGTGAAAGACCCCATCGGACTCTCGCGAGTCTGGATCGTTCCCGCACGCAACCCGGTGGCCGCATCGAAGTACTCGATGTCTTCGCCTCCCTCTTTACGGACCAGGCTGACCTTGTAACACGGGCGCCCGTCGAACGTCGTCTTTTCAATCGTCTTCATCGACGCGTACCGCTCTGCCTGGTGAAGATCGCCGTAGAAGTCGGAATCGAATTTCTTTTCCGCGAGTTCCTTGCCCTGCTTCAGCATCGGTCCCATCATGGGCTGCAGCGCCCATCCATAGGTGCCGTCGAAACCTTCGAGGATCTCTCCGAGGCCGCCAAGATTGATCTTCACGAAGGACTTGTCGGGAGCGGCGGTATACACCTCCATAGGCCCGCTGATGCCGGTCGCCGGCATCGAAATGGTTCCCACCACATGCGTTGACTTGTGCGCGAGAATCGCCGCACGACCGCCGCTCGCCTTGATGTGCCGGTCGATGATCGATTGCGCGGACGGGAGGTCTGCCTGTTCAGCCGGTTTCTCGTTCGCCGCCGGAGCTTGTTTAGGGACGGACGGACTCGGCTTCGGAGGCGCAGGAGCCTGCTTCGGTGGCGTCGCCGGCTGCGGCGTCTGCGCTAAGACGGTACTTGCGCAAAACAGCGCAACAATGAGCAATATCAGGCTCTGCCAGGCGGCTCGGCCGCACGGCGCAATCTTGCTGTTCATGAAGAGGACTCCACCGGCAGGGGCACTCTTGATCTTAACAGGTCTCAGGCCTGCTTCTTCGTAATGCTGGTCACGACGCCGACCATGTAGTGCAAGTCGACGATGTCGCCCGCTTCGATGTTCCTGGGGACGGATTCGTTGCCAACTCGTGCGAGACTGACCTGGCTCTGAGGATCGTCCGGATCGATGAAGTACACGTCGAGTGAGATCTGGCCATGGATGCTCACCGGTTGAACCTTCGTCACCTGCACCGTCCGCGTGCCTTTCAACATGGCAATACCCTCGGGACAGCCCATCTTATGCCAGAGCCCGTCCTCGTGTTTCGGGAATCCATTTCCAGGCGAGCGCAGCCATTAAAAATGCGAACGAGGCGATTGACAGCGCCGTGCCGAACCCATGTGTCTGGGCGAGTGTGCCGACAACGAACGGCGCGGCTGCGCTGACGATCCGGCCGATGTTGTAGGTAAATCCCTGGGCGGTGCCGCGAATCGAGGTGGGGAAGATCTCGGCAGTCACGGCACCGAATCCGCTGAAGTATCCAGTGGCAAAGAAGGCAACCGCCGGTCCGAGGGCAAGAAGTACGAGCGGGGCACGAATCGAGACGTAGAGAAACAGCAGCACCGCCGCAAGAAGGAGATAGGCGATGTAGGTCCGCTTTCGTCCGATCCGGTCGCTGACGAAACCGAACGTGATGTAGCCGAACCACATTCCAAGCTGCATCACGAGAATCATGGTCGAGCTCGACAACATCTGGAGGCCGAGTCCGCCGCGCGATAACGGTTCCTGGAGGTAACTTGGCAACCAGAGATTGAAGCTCCACCAGCCAAACAGCGTGCACGCATTCATGAGCGTCAGCGCGATGGTGAGCGGCGCGAGGCCGTTGGAAAAAAGCATCGGCAGCGTCGACCGTGACCCGCGATCCTTTCTCGACTGCTGCCAGATGTCAGGTTCCTTGACCGATCGCCGCACCCAAATCGTCAGGAACGCGGGAAGAATGCCGACAAAGAACACGGCACGCCAGCCGAACGCAGGCTGGACGAGGAAATTGACCGCCGCGGCGAGCGCGTAGCCAATTGCCCACGCGCTCTGCATGAACGCCAGCGCCTTCCCACGGTGCTCCGCCGGCCACGTTTCCGAGACCAGTGTCGCGCCGCTCGCCCATTCGCCTCCCATTCCCAGTCCGAGGCCGATCCGAAACAGCACGAATTGGCCAAAGGTCGTCGCAAACCCGCAAGCCGCGGTAAAGACCGAATACAAGAGAATGCTCGCCATCAGCGCCCGCGTGCGGCCGAATCGATCCGCAACCCAGCCGAACCAGACACCGCCGGCGGCGGCGGCCAGCAACGCGACCGATCCCAACGCGCCGCCTGCAGCAGTCGACAAGCCGAGCTCTTTGCGAAGCGCAGGCAGAACGAGCGCGAACAGCGTCACGTCGAACGCATCGAGCATCCAACCAAGGCCGGCCGCGATCACAGCGCGACGACCTTCTGGCGTTCCTTCGCGCCACCAGCGCATCGCGGTCACCGCCGCTTGCTCGCGACGGCCGCAACCGTCACACCTGCCCGTTCGAGGCTGGTGCGAAGCGCCCGGGTCAACGATTGCGCGCCGGGAGTGTCGCCATGTGTGCACATCGTATCGACCCGCATCTCGAGGGTCGATCCGTCCGATGCGGTGACGACACCGTCCCGGACCATGCGTAACGCGCGGGCAACGACCGCATCGACATCGTGAATGACCGCTCCAGCGCGCGAACGCGGCGTCAACGATCCGTCCGGTTCGTACGATCGATCCGCAAACCCTTCGAGCGCCACCTGCAATCCCAGGCCGTTTGCCGCCCGCGCCAATTCCGATCCAGGCAGCGCGAAAAAGATCAGCGCGGGATCGACCACCATCACGGCCCGCGCGATCGCTTCCGCCAGCCGGTTGTCCGTGACGGCCATGTTGTAGAGCGCGCCATGCGCTTTCACATGCGAGAGCGGCAGGCCTTCACTCCTGGCAATCGCCGCGAGCGCACCGATCTGATAAACGACCATGTCTTCGACATCCTGGGCCGCCATCCGTATTTCGCGGCGCCCAAATCCCACGAGATCGGGAAATCCTGGATGCGCTCCAACCGCGACACCGGCGTCCCGCGCGAGCCGCACCGTGCGCCGCATGACACCCGGATCCCCGCCGTGATATCCGCACGCGACGTTTGCGGACGTGATGCTCGCCATCACCGCTTCATCGGCTCCAATGGTGTACGCGCCGAACGACTCACCCATGTCGCAATTCAGGTCGATAGTCGGCATTGATTACTCCGAGGGGCTTCGCCCCTCGGACTCCCCCACACGCTCTCTCGCGAGCCGCTTCGCCGGCTCGCTTCCGCCTCCGCGCGAAGCGCTACGGCGAGACCTCGCCGAAGCCTTGGCGAAGGCGGG
>Ga0075425_100002671_pt1 | contig 17881 bp, 17 predicted proteins | sample SoiMethybrSBSTD4_FD_75300 | JGI IMG/M metagenome (GOLD analysis project Ga0075425, IMG submission 75300) | Bulk soil microbial communities from a Populus tree surrounding site in Tennessee, USA - Soil MetaG P. TD hybrid SBSTD4 | ecosystem: Environmental > Terrestrial > Soil > Tree plantation... | reverse complement strand
GATCGTCGGATCGCGGTCGTCGATCGATGGATCGACGTCAGGGGCGACCGGCAAACGGTCGCCCATTGCTTCTTCATCGGCACGCGAGTGTCGCTTCGACGGTCACCGGCGGCGGTGGCGTTCCCGCCGAGACCGAACCGGACGTGCATTTCGCCCACGGCCGCCGGCGTCGGGATCAGCCACGACCCGCCGACGTCGATCGGCTCTCGCGTTAGCCGGCGCGATCCGGATAAACCTCCTTCAACTGGGGCGGCATCTTGCCGTCCTGGGCGAGGGATCGACGGATCTCCGCGGCGTTGACGATCGCCTGGCCGCGGAAGTGATTGTTCGTGACGACGAAGACGTCGCGGCTCTTCGCCATTTTCTGAATGCGGCCGATCCACGGCTCGAGCTCGTCCTGCGAATAAAGGTAGTTGTAGCGCTCCCACGATTCCGAGTGCGCGAACCACTTCTCGTAGTTGCGGCCGTGCAGCCTCACGTACGCGACGGGACCCGTCGCGGTGTCCGCGGGCTTCACCGAATCGCTGAAGAGCGGCTGATCGACGTTCACCCACGCGACGCCGTTGTCCTCGAGCATCCGGACGAACTCGTCGTTTTGAAATGACGCGTGCCGCACTTCGAGCGCCTTCGGATAGTCGCGAAAGTGGTCGAACAGCGCGAGGAGCCGGTCGATCGACTCCGGCGTGTTTTTGAAACTCCACGGGAACTGGAGAATGATCGCGCCGAGGCGATTCGCGTCCATCAGGGGATCGAGATAGTTGCGGAAGGCCTTGATGTCCGCCGCCGCAATCTCCGTCTCCTCGTGCGTGAAGCCGCGAAAGATTTTCGTCGTGAACTGGAAGTCGGGATTCGCGCCGACGCGCCGCACCCAGCTCTTTCCGTGCGTCGGCGGAGGGATGCGATAGAACGGCGAGTTGATCTCGATCGTGTCGAAGAACGACGCGAGATACGCGAGCGGATCGAACTTCGAGCCGTGCGGCGGATAGACCGTGCCTTCCCAGTCCTTGTAGCTCCAGCCGGCCGGTCCGACGCGAACGCGAGTCTCCATTTTCAATTGGTCAACACCTTGACATTCTTATTTGCAGCGTTCCGGTTTCATTGCCTTCATTTCGGCAACTATGCTAGAAAGTCAGCCATCGAATCCAATGCGCGACCTCTCATCGAACCGCAACGTTCTTTGGGGCCGTGTTGTATTCGGCGTTCGGAAGGGGGTCGATTCGTAACGAGCTCGTCGTAACAACCACCGCACCACACTCTGATGTGATTCACCCAGCAAAGAACCAACAGGAGATCTGGTTTCATGGACACGTTCAACGACAAGACCCTCGCCTGTGCCGACTGCGGCCAGGACTTCATCTTCAGCAAGAACGAGCAGGCTTTCTACTCCGAGCGCGGTTTCACGAATGAGCCCAAGCGTTGCAAGAACTGCCGCGACAAGCGGAAGTCGGCGCGCGAAGGCAGCGGCGGCGACGGTCGCGGACGTCAGATGGTCAGCGTGACCTGCGACAGCTGCGGCGTGCCGACCGAAGTGCCGTTCACTCCGGTGAGCGGAAAGCCGGTGTACTGCCGCGATTGCTACAACCAGCGCCGTTCCAACAGCCGCCCTTCGAGCTGGGCATAAAACCGAACGCAAAAAACGAATTGATTCCACTCCTCGGCCGGCGCAAAACGCCGGCCGTTGTATTTCTGGATGGTCGTGAACCCTGAGCGAAGCGAAGGGTCTGTGGAGCAACCTCACCACGCGAACCACGGGCAGATCCCCTGGCGAAGCATGGGCGGTTGCTCCATGGACCCTTCGCCATGCTCAGGGTGAATGAACTGAGGTTAGAATCCGCGCCGCTTGAATCGTCCCCTCCTCCCTCCCGCAGAATCGATTCTCGATCTGATCGGCAATACGCCGATGGTCCGCCTCCGCCGCATCCCCGGCGCGAACGCGGCCGACATCTTCGTCAAGCTCGAGTTCCTCAACCCCGGCCTCTCGGTGAAGGACCGCATCGGTATCGGCATGATTCGTCGCGCCGAAGCGAACGGCGAGCTGAAGCCGGGCGGCACGATCATCGAGCCGACAGCGGGCAACACGGGCGTCGGCCTCGCGCTGGCCGGCGTGCAGCTCGGTTATCGCGTGATCCTCTGCGTCCCCGAGAACTTCTCGATCGAGAAGCGCGAAGTGATGAAAGCCCTCGGCGGTGAGGTCGTTCTCACGCCGAAGGACGGCGGGATGAAGGCCGCGATCGCGAAGGCGCAGGAGCTGGCGACGACGATCGAAGGCGCCTACGTGCCGCAGCAGTTCGCGAATCCGTACAACACCGAGGCGCACTACGAGACGACGGGACCCGAGGTGTGGGAGCAGATGGAGGGCCGCATCGATGCGTGGCTCGCCGGCTGCGGCACCGGCGGCACGTTCACCGGAGTCGCGCGGTATCTGCGCGAGCGCGATCCGAACGTCTGGTGCGTGATCGTCGAGCCCCAGGGCTCGATCCTGAAGGGCGGCGAAGCAGGTCCGCATGAAGTCGAAGGCATCGGCGCGTCGTCGTTCATCCCGCCGGTGCTCGACATGTCGCTCGCGAACGAAGTGATCTCCATCGACGACGATCCCGCGTTCGACATGGTCGCGCGCCTCGCGGCCGAGGAGGGGATCCTCGGCGCATCGTCGGCGGGTGCGAACGTCACCGCAGCGTTGCAGGTTGCGCAGCGCCTCGGCCCCGGCAAGCGTGTTGTCACGATCATCCCCGACGCGTCGGAGCGATACATGTCGAAGGGCATCTACTCGCGCTGGCGCAAGGAAGACTGAGGCACGACATGGGTTTTTCCACCGATTGCATCCACGCCGGGCAGGAGCCCGAGCCGACCACCGGCGCCGTCGCGGTGCCGATTTTCCAGACCTCGACCTACGTGCAGCCGGAGCTCGGCCGGCACAAAGGCTACGAGTACGCGCGCACGAAGAATCCGACGCGCTCCGCGCTCGAGGCGCTGCTCGCGTCGCTCGAGCGCGGCAAACATGCGCACTGCTTCGCGTCGGGGATGTCGGCGACGGACACCGTGTTTCGCATGCTCAAATCGGGCGATCACGTCGTCGCCGGCGAGAACATGTACGGCGGCTCGTACCGGCTCTTCAGCCGCGTGCTCGAAAAGTACGGTCTGACGTTCACGTACGTCGACACGTCGGACGTCGTCGCGGTGCGCAAAGCGATGCGTCCCGAAACGAAGATCGTGTTCCTCGAGACGCCGACGAATCCGATGATGACGATCACGGACATCGCCGCGTGCAGCGACGTCGCACACAAGAGCGGCGCGCTCGTCGTCGTCGACAACACTTTCTGCTCGCCATACCTGCAGCGCCCGATCGAGCTCGGTGCTGACATCGTCGTGCACTCGACGACGAAGTTCCTGAACGGACATTCGGATTCGGTCGGCGGCGTCGTGGTGTCGAATTCGGACGCGATCGCGGAGCAGATCGGATTCCTGCAGAACGCGGTCGGGGCGATTCTTTCTCCGATGGACTCGTTCCTCGTCATGCGCGGCATCAAGACCCTCGCGGTGCGCATGAAGCAGCACGAGACGAACGGCGTCGCGATGGCGAACTATCTCGCGAATCACCCGAAAACGAAGAAGGTGAACTACCCCGGCCTGCCCGATCACCCGCAGCACGAGCTTGCGCGCCGGCAGATGAACGGCTTCGGCGCGCTGATCTCGTTCGAGCTCGGGTCGTACGCGAACGCGAAGAAGTTCCTCGACCGCGTCCGGCTCTGTTCGCTCGGCGAAAGCCTCGGCGGCGTCGAGACGCTGATCTCCCATCCCGAGTCGATGACCCACGCGTCGGTCCCGATCGAAACCCGCACCCGCCTCGGCATCACGCCGGGCCTCGTGCGCATCTCGGTCGGCATCGAGGACGTGGAGGACCTGATCGCGGATCTGGAGAACGCGTTCGAAGGCGTGTGATACTCGGCGGGTGATCCCCGAGATTTCCGATGCCCTCCCCGGCGCGGATCTGATTCGCCAGGGCCTGCGCGACCTCGAGAACGGCGTGGAATCGGTGCCGGCGCTGCTCGTGCTGGTGGGGGCGCCGCGGCTGCGCGATCTCGGCATCGAAGTCCGCGATCCGTTCGCATTCGACGACTTTCCGGAACACCGCCTCTACGATCAACTCGCTGAGGAGCATGGCGACGACGCGCATTCAAAGTACAACGCGCTGATTCGAAGGCTCGTCAGTTTCGAGCGCGCCGCGGAATGCGTGAGCGATTAACGGACGAACGCCTCCGCAGGTTCATGCGTGCGCTCGGTCGTGAAGCGGCGATCGAATGCCGGGTTTACGTCACGGGCGGAGCGACTGCGGTGCTTCTCGGGTGGCGCGAAGGCACACTTGATGTCGACATCGCGATCATGCCTGATCACGATTCCGTCCTGCGTGCGATCCCGCGATTGAAGGAGGAGCTGCAGATCAACGTCGAGCTGGCCGCGCCTTCTGACTTCATCCCGAAACTTCCTGAATGGGAAACGAGAAGTCCGTTCATCGTTCGTGAAGGGAAGATCTCGTTCCATCACTACGACTTCTACTCGCAGGCGCTGGCGAAGATCGAACGAGGTCACGACATCGACAGGACGGACGTTCAGCAAATGATTTCTTCGGGTCGCGTCAAACCGGAGAAGCTGCTGCAACTCTTCGAAGCCATCGAGTCGGAGCTCTATCGATATCCGGCGATTCGCCCGCAGTCGTTCCGCCGCGCCGTCCTCGCAACCATCAATTTACAATGACCGCCTCATGGCGCTTCCTCTCGCGCTCGTCGTCGCGGCGTATCTGATCGGCTCGATTCCGTTCAGTTTCCTCGTGGTGAAGCTCGTCGCGGGGAAAGACATTCGCACGCATGGGAGTCACAACGTCGGGGCGACGAATGTCGCGCGGACGGCGGGGCGCGGGGCGGGAGTGATCGCACTGCTGTTCGACATCGCGAAGGGGTATCTCGCGGTCGTCCTTGCGCGGTGGATCGTCGCGCAACCGGCGTGGCCGTTTGCTGTCGGCGCGACGCCGTGGCAGTCGCGCGAATTCTGGATTGCGCTGGCAGGGCTGATCGCGGTGCTCGCGCACATGTTTCCCGTCTGGCTGCGATTCCACGGCGGGAAGGGCGTGGCGACCGCGGCGGGAGTGATGCTCGCGCTGAATCCGATCGTGATTCTCGGCGCGATCATCGTCTTCCTGATCGTCCTCCTCGCGTTCCGGTTCGTGTCGCTCGCGTCGATCGTCAGCGCCGCATCGCTGCCGGTCCTGACGCGATTTCTCGTGCACGACGCGCCCTTCTGGCGCGTGGTGATCAGCATCGCCATCGCGCTGGCGGTGATCATCAAGCACCATTCGAACATCTCGCGCATCGTTGCCGGAACCGAGCGACGGCTGGGCCAGCGGAAGGATCAGGCATGAAGATCTCGATCATCGGCGCCGGCGCGTTCGGGTCGGCGATGGCGCTCGCGGCATCGCGGCGCGGCAACGACGTGATGCTCTGGGCTCACGCGCCCGAGGTCGCGAAAACGATTCGCGACACGCACGCGAATCCGCTTTATCTGCCGAACGTCACGTTCGGCGAAAACGTTCACGCGACGAACGATCTCGCCGAAGCGGCCGCGTTCTCCGACACGATCTTCATGATCACGCCGAGCCATCACTACCGCCGCGTCCTCGGCGAGCTCGCCGCGAGCGTGAGCGGAAAAGTGAGCGTGATCTCGGGAACGAAAGGCATCGAGATCGAGACCCTCCAGCGGATGTCCGAGATCACACATCACGTCCTCGGCGATCGCTGCAGGGCGTTCGCGACGCTTTCCGGCCCGACATTCGCGGCCGAGGTCGCGAAGGGCGATCCAACGGCGGCGGTCATCGCATCGAAGGACATCGACTTCGCGCAGGAAGCGCAGCAATGTCTTTCCGGCCCGACGTTTCGCATCTACTACTCGAATGACGTCGTCGGCGTGGAGCTTTCGGGCTCGCTGAAGAACGTGATCGCCATCGCGTCCGGCGTGCTCGAAGGCCTCGGCCTCGGCTACAACACGACGGCGGCGCTCATCACGCGCGGGTTGCACGAGATGACGAAGCTCGGCATCGCGCTCGGCGGAAAGCTCGAGACGTTTGCGGGACTCGCGGGCATGGGCGATCTCGTGCTGACCTGCACGGGCGCGCTGTCACGCAATCGATCGGTCGGCGTGCAGCTCGGCAAGGGAAAGAAGCTCAGCGAGATTCTCGACGAAGCGCGATTCGTGGCAGAGGGAGTGAAGACGTCGAAGTCGGCGCGACAGCTCGCGGAGAGGCATCAGATCGAGATGCCGATCACGTCGGAGATGTATCGCGTGCTCTACGAAAACGAAGAGCCGCGAAGCGGGATCCAGCGCCTGATGACGCGCGCGTTGAAGGCCGAAGCAGGGTAGCGAGCGGAATCGCGTAGCAGAGCGCGTACACGATGACGCGCGGCACACCGTCGTAGAGCAGATACGAGAACGGCGCGCAGAGCGCGACGTAAAGCCACGCGCTGTTCTCGAGCATCGCCGCCGGCGCGAGCGCGAGCCAGTACCAGGGATGAATCGCGGGCGAGCAGATCAGCAGCGCGCCGATCGCTTTGGAAACAGATCGGCCTGCGGCTGCGATCAGCCCACAGGCGATCACGAGCAGGATCGCGCGCGTGATGAAGTCGGGATAGACATGGCGATAGACGACGTCGGAGATGACGTGAAACCGCAGCGGATGATGCGTCCAGATCTCCTTCGTCGGGATGCGATCGACGATCGCGAAGACGGCGTCATACAGCGGTGAGTTGAAGATCCAGCGCGTCGCGTAGTCCCGGAAGCCCGGCATGAACGGCCGTCCGATGAACGGCAGCGCGGGAATGATGAGCGTCGCGATGAACGCGATCACGAATCGCACGCGATTTCGCGCGCGAAGGAACAGCGCCGGCGCCGCCGCGCCAGGGATGATCTTCAATCCCGTCGCGAATCCGGCGGCGAAGCCGGAGTCGCGAAGCATCGCGAACGCGACGAATGCGCCGGCGATCGCGTCGATGTGACCGCTCCACGCGCCCTCGAACAGCAGCGGAGGAAACGTTGCGTACGCGAACGCGAAACCGTGGCGGCGCAGCGCGAGGATGGCGAGCAGGTCGAAGACGATGACGAGGAGGCGCCAGCTTGTCATCCCGAGCGGAGTCGAGGGATCTGGGTGTGTGGTGAGCGCCGCGCGACCCACCCGCACAGATCCCTCGACTACGCTCGGGATGACAGTCAGCACAAACAGCATCTGCGCGTGCGGCGGATAGATCGACGGGATCTCCGGATGGTTGATGCGCGGATCGTTCGGGGCCTCTGCGTACGGATTGATTCCGCTCGCGGCGACGCGGCCATCGCGGAGATAGCGGTAGACGTCGTTCGAGAGGAGCGGTGTCGGGAAAAGGAGAAGCGCGCGCAGGGCGATCGCGATCGCGAGCACGGCGGAGATGGGAAGCGTGGCGCGGCGCGCGAGAAGCCAGCCCGCGATTGCCAGCGGATACGCGATCGCCGCGAAGCGAAACATGCTCACGCGCGGCGCGATCACGACGGAGACGACGAGTAGAATCACGCCGACCGCATGCACCCCGCCGAAGCTTTTCTGCTCGCGCTGTACTACCTCGTGCTCGGCGTGCTGTCGGTCTACAGCCTCCATCGTTTCTATCTTGTCAGATTGCGACGGCGCACTCCGGAGCCGCAGCGCATCGTCGCCGACGTTTTCCCTCCGATCACGATTCAGCTGCCGCTGTTCAACGAGCCGAACGTCGCCGCGCGGCTCATCGACGCGGTCGCCGCGATCGCGTATCCGGGTGTGCTCGACATCCAGGTGCTCGACGACTCGATCGATGACACGCCGTCGATCGTTGCGAATGTCGTCGCATCGCTGCGCGCGCGCGGCATTCGCATCGCGCACATTCGCCGCAACTCGCGCGACGGCTTCAAGGCGGGAGCGCTCGCGCACGGAATGCGTCTCAGCGACGCGGAGCTCTTCGCGGTGTTCGACGCCGACTTCGTTCCGCCGCGCGACGTGCTTCTGCGCATGGTTCCGCACTTCGCCGACGCGGGCGTCGGGATGGTGCAGGCGCGATGGACGCATCTCAACCGCGATCGATCGCTCCTCACGCGCGTGCAAGCGCTGTTTCTCGACGCCCACTTCGCGGTCGAATCCGCCGCGCGGCATTTCGGCGGGCGCTTCTTCAACTTCAACGGGACGGCCGGTGTTTGGAGAAGGCGAGCGATCGAAGATGCCGGCGGATGGTCATCGTCGACGCTGACCGAGGATCTCGACTTGTCGTATCGCGCGCAGCTGGCGGGATGGAAGTTCGTGTTTCTGACGGACGTCGAAGTACCGGCCGAGCTGCCCGCCGCGCTCTCCGGATTTCAGCAGCAGCAGCATCGATGGGCGAAGGGCTCGATCCAGACGGCGCGGAAGCTCGCACCATCGATCGTCGCCACCAATCTGCGCCGTGCGGTGAAAACGGAGGCGCTGTTTCATCTGACGAACAACACCGCGTATCTGCTGAGCCTCGTGCTCGCGCTGTTGATCGTTCCCGCGATCGTCATTCGTCACGCGCATGGACTGCAGTGGACGTTTGCCATCGATCTGATTCTGTTCGTTGCGTCGAGCGGATCGGTGCTGCTGTTCTACGTCGAAGGGCAGCGCTTCGCGGGACGACCGCATCCGCGATTGCGCGAGCTGCTCGCGGTGCTGCCGGTCGGTGTAGGCATGGCGGTGCGCAACTCCGCGGCGGTGATCGAAGGGCTGTTCGAGCGCGGCGGTCACTTCAAACGGACCCCGAAGTTCGGCGATTCGTTGCGAGTGGTCGGAGAGCCGAAGCCGCGGATGCCGTGGATCGAGCTGACGCTGACGCTGTTCTTCACGGCCGCGTTCGTCTCGTTCGCCGCGGCCGGTCGCTGGGTGTCGCTGCCATTCATGACCCTGTTTCTGACGGGCTACGGCTACGTCGCCTTCTTCGCGCTACACGAGCGCTTAACTTTTGATAGTTCAGCGAGTTAGCGCTGGCTCCCGCCTTGCAATTTTGAAGGGTGGGAGGCTCACACATGTGGAACTTCATCAAGAAACTGATTCGCTTCCGCGTCGGCCAGAAATCGACGAGGGGCGCGGCGAAACTCCTCGGCTTCGGCAGGATCGGCGTGATCTTCGGTTTGATCGGCGGACTGCGCGCGCTGCGGCATCACTGAGGTTAGGATTGCGCCCGCCATGCACCGGCGCAACCTGGGCGACATGCTGCTCGCAGCGAATCTGATCGACGAAGTGCAGATGCAGATTGCGCTTGCCGAGCAGCGTCAGTCCGGGCGCCGCTTCGGCTCGACGCTCGTCGAGCTGAAGTTCATCGACGAGAACGTGCTGGCGGCGTTCCTTTCGAAGCAGATCGATGTCCCCTGCATCAGCCTTCATCACATCGAGGTGCCGCGCAAAGTGCTGCGGCGCATTCCGCGTCCGGTCGCGATCGAGTGCCGCGCCGTTCCGATTCGCATCGACGGCGAGCGCCTCGAGGTCGCGATGGTCGATCCGACGGACATCGAAAACCTCGATCGTCTCGAGAAAGCCGCGGGCATGACCGTGACGCCACTGATCGCGCCGCAAAGCTCGATCGAGACGGTGATCGCGAAGTTCTATCCGGAGGAAGTACCGGACGACGAAACGCTGCGGGCGCTGCCTCCGTCGCCGCGCAACATCCCGAATGATCCCGTGTTCTGGGACCTCGTTCAGGAGCTCGGCTCGGGCGATCTCGACGACCGTCTGACGCGGATCGAGCAGGGCCTCGATCGGGTCTGGGTGCTGCTGGAGAAGGTGCTGCGAACTCTCGAGATCCGGGAAGGAGCACACCGCGAGGAGCGGTGAGGCTAGCGTTGCGGAGGCTTCTTCTCGTCCTTGTTCGCGGCCTTTTCGGCTTCTTTGGCGTTGTACTCCGCCACGGCCGGATCGGTGAGGTAGTCGCCCTCGGCCGCCGCCGCGGCGGCAGCGAGCCTGTGCTCGGCGTCCTCTTTTTCCTTCGCCTTCTTCGCCGCGTCGGCGACGGCCTGCTCTTCGGCGCGCTTTTTCGCCACCTGGTTCGCACGCATCACCTGTTCCGCGGACTCGACGGACGGCGGCGGCAGCGGCGGGGGCTGAATCGAAGTTGTCGTGATGTGAGCGTTCGAAGACTTCTTCAGCGTGTCGTTGGTGATGACGTTCGTCGGCTTCTTGCCTTTGCGTCCCGATTTCTTCGCGGCGGCGACGAGCGGCGAATCGGTGGCGACGGGAGGCGCCGCGTTGAGCACGATGCCGGTCATCGGCGCGGGGGACTGCGTCTTTTTCGCGGGCTCGTCGGCGAGGAGCGGCATCGCCACCAGCAGCGCGGTCGTCAATGTCAGCACCTTGTTCATGAGGATCTCCCTGCGGATGTAATGCGGTCTTCGAGCGCGTCCATTTCATCGGGGTCCCGAATCTTGCAGACGCGGGTGTTCGATGTCGCCTGAGATCCTCCTCGAACGGTTCGGCTACTACGCCGTTTTCCTCGGGACATTTCTCGAGGGCGAGGCGATCCTCGTCATGGCCGGCTTCTTTGCCGAGCGCGGCTATCTCAACGCGATCATCGTCGGCATCGTCGCGTTTTTCGGCGCGTACGCGGGGCACGTCTTCTGGTTCTGGCTCGGACGACGCCACGGCGTGCGGCTGCTCGATCGATCACCGCGCATGAAGGCGCACTTCGGCCGAGGGATTCGATTGTTCGAGCGCTACGGCGCCGCGGCAATCGTGATCACGCAATGGCTCTACGGATTGCGCATCACCTGCGCGGTCGTCGTCGGCATGTCGCGCATCTCGGTCGTGAAGTTTCTGGCCTACCAGGCCGCGAGCTGCGCCGTGTGGGCCGCCGTCATCACGACCCTCGGCTTCTACTTCGGCGCCGCCGTCGAAGCCGTCCTCGGCAAAGCAGCCCATGTCGAGCGCATTGCGCTGATCATCATCATCGGCGGAGCCGGGGGGATGTGGCTGTATCACCGGTGGAAGGAACGAAAAAGTCCTGAGTCCTGATTTGGAGTGCGGCGACCGCAGTCGCCGCTTTGATTTGCGCGAGCCGCAGCTCGCGCTCGCGTCGCATTGAAGTTCGCAGGAGCGCGAGCTGCGGCTCGCGCTTGGAAAGCGGCGACTGCGGTCGCCGCACTCCAATCTACCCCTCGTACTGTTTGTGCTCGAGTTCCGCCTGCGCGGCGGCGAGTCTTGCGACGGGCACGCGATAGGGCGAGCACGACACGTAATTGAGACCGCAGCCGCGGAAGAAGCGGATCGAGTCGGGATCGCCGCCGTGCTCGCCGCAGACGCCGACCTTCAGGTTTGCGTTCACGCCGCGGCCGCGTTCCGTGCCGAGGCGCACGAGCTGTCCGACGCCTTCCTGATCGATCGACTCGAACGGATCCTTCGGAAGGATCTTCTTGTCGACGTATTCGGGAAGGAAAGTTCCGGCGTCGTCGCGCGAGTAGCCGAACGTCATCTGCGTGAGGTCGTTCGTCCCGAACGAGAAGAACTGCGCGGTGGCGGCGAGCTTGTCCGCGATGAGCGCCGCGCGCGGGATCTCGATCATCGTGCCGACGAGATAATCGACATCGATGCCTTTCTCACTCATGACTTCCTTCGCGACGCGATGGGTCATGTCGGTCGTGAGCTGCAGCTCTTTGATCGTGCCGACGAGCGGGATCATGACCTCGGGATGCACGTCGAGGCCTTCCTTCTTCAGGTCGCACGCGGCGCCGAAGATCGCGCGCACCTGCATCTCGTAGATCTCGGGATAGGTGATGCCGAGGCGGCAGCCGCGATGGCCGAGCATCGGATTGACCTCGTGGAGCTGCGCGACCTTGTTGCGCAGTTCGACGAATCCCCAGTTCATCTCGCGCGCGACCGTCGAAATCTGCGCCTCGGTCTGCGGCAGGAACTCGTGCAGCGGCGGATCGAGCAGGCGGATCGTGACCGGCATCCCCGCGAGCTCGCGGAAGATGCCTTCGAAGTCGGACGTCTGAAACGGCAGGAGGCCTTCCAGCGCGGCGCGGCGGCCTTTCTCGTCGCGCGCGAGAATCATCTCGCGCACTTTGAGGATGCGCTCTTCCGCGAAGAACATGTGTTCCGTGCGGCAGAGGCCGATGCCGTGCGCGCCGAACAGCCGCGCCACGCGCGCGTCCTGCGGCGTATCCGCGTTCGTGCGCACGCCGAGCGTGCGGATCTCGTCCGCCCACTGCAGCAGTCGATCGAAATTGCGAAACGTCTCGGAGTCCTCGGGCTTCATCGATTTTTCGAGAAGCACCTGAATCACTTCGGGAGGACGCGTCGCGAGCTTGCCGCCGATGATCTCGCCGGTCGTGCCGTCGATCGACACCCAGTCGCCTTCCTCGAGCGGTTCGTGTCCTTCCGCGCGCAACTCGCCTTTCTGGTAGTCGACGCGCAGCGAGCCGGCGCCGACGATGCATGGACGTCCCATGCCGCGCGCGACGACGGCCGCGTGCGAGGTGAGTCCGCCGCGCGTCGTGAGAATGCCGGCGGCGCTGTGCATGCCTGAGATGTCTTCGGGTGACGTCTCGATGCGCACGAGGATCACCGGATCGTCCTTGGCCATGCGCACCGCGTTCTCCGCGTTGAACGCAATCTTTCCCGTCGCGGCACCGGGTCCCGCGGGCAGGCCGCGGCCGAGCATGCGCCCGCCCTGCAGCACTTTTTCTTTTTCCTTCGCGTCGAACACCGGCGCGAGCAGCTGGATGATCTGATTCGCTTCGACGCGGCTCACGGCGTCGGTGTGATTGATCAGGCCCTCGTCGACCATGTCGCAGGCGATCTTCACCGCCGCGAATCCGGTCCGTTTGCCGGTGCGCGTCTGCAGCAGATAGAGCTTCCGCGACTGGATCGTGAACTCGATGTCCTGCATGTCGCGGTAATGCGCTTCGAGCTTTTTGTAGACGTCGACGAGCTGCGCGTAGACGTCCGGCATCGTCGCCTCGAGCGAGCTCTCGTCGCCGGAGATCGGGAGCGGCGTGCGGATGCCCGCGACGACGTCCTCGCCCTGCGCGTTCGGCAAAAACTCGCCGAAGAACTTCTTCTCGCCGTTCGACGGATTGCGCGTGAATGCGACGCCCGTCGCGCAGTCGTCGCCCATGTTGCCGAACACCATCGACTGCACGTTGACGGCGGTGCCCCAGTCGTCGGGAATCTGATTCAGCTTGCGATACGTGATCGCGCGCTGGTTCTGCCACGAGTTGAACACGGCGCCGATCGCGCCCCAGAGTTGTTCCTGAACGTCCTGCGGGAAATCGCTGCCGCGCTTCTCGCGAACGATTTTCTTGTACGTCGCGACGAGCTCGCGCAACGCATCGGCGGGAATCGCGGCGTCGTTCTGCGCGCCGGCGCGATCGCGCAGCGCGAAGAGCTCGTGCTCGAAGTGCTCGCGATCGATCTCGAGCACGACGTCGGAGTACATCTGGATGAAGCGGCGATACGAATCGAGTGCGAACCGTTCGTCGCCCGACGAATCGGCGAGACCGCGCACGGTCTCGTCGTTGAGGCCGAGGTTGAGGATCGTGTCCATCATGCCCGGCATCGACGCGCGCGCGCCGGAGCGAACGGAGACGAGCAGTGGTTTGGAGCGATCGCCGAATCTGCGGCCGACCGATTTCTCGACGCCGGCGAGGTTCTCTTCGACCTGGCCCTTCAATTCAGGCGGATAGCTCTTCTCGTGCTCGTAAAAGTACGTGCACACCTCGGTCGAGATCGTGAAGCCGGGAGGAACGGGAACGCCGATGTTCGTCATCTCGGCGAGGCCTGCGCCTTTGCCGCCGAGGATGTCTTTCATCTTTGCGTTGCCGTCTGCTTTGCCGTCACCGAAGTAGTAGACGTACCTGCTCGTCGCCATGCGGGGCGGATTATGGCGCTCCGCTACTTCGGCTCCAAATCAATCGGTGAGGCGTACAGCGGCGGCCTGCTCGCCGCTTTGCCGTCGACGAATGCGTATTGCGTCGTGTCGACGCCGCGCGCGTCGAGCGCGTCACGCAGCGATGTGATCCGCGCCGGTGCGTTGCGTGCGACGAGGCGGACGTTCTTCAAACCGGCGATGACATCGAGCGCGGCGGCGCTCTCGTCGACGAGCAAACGATCGCGATCGTCGAAGCGCAGCGCGTACAGCGGATAGCGATGGATGTCGGCGATGACGTACTCGCGAATCGAGCTCGGATCGAATGGCGTCGTTGCGCACGGACCGCGCTCGCCGATGAATCCGTCGGCGAAGCCCTCGTCCGTTCCGCTGCGATGGCGATTCACGCCGCTCATCGCTTTTCCATCCGGAGAGACCGTGAACATCGCGTCGCCCCACTGCGCGCCGGCGCGCCAGATCAGGCGATACGCGCGGCCGTCGAATCCACCGTCGAGCTGCATCGGCTTCTCGTGCTCGCCGGCGTCGAGGACGCCGCGCACCTGGGCACCGTGCTGTTCGAAGCGCGCCGCACGGTTGTTGATCGTCCAGCAGCCGTCGATCGATCCCGGCTTCGCCGCCTCGAGCTCGTCGCCCGCGGCGTAAAGCGTGAAGATCTGCGCGAAGTTCTGATTCTTCGCGGTCATCGTCCGGAAGCGCAGGTAGCGGCTCTCGAACGGCTTCACGGCGCGGAATTCAAAGCTGCCGTTCGATGCGAATGCGAGCGTTCCGACCGGCGTCCACTGCGCTCCGTCGAGTGACGAGTCGACGCCCAGATGCGGAACCGAAAGGCCGCCGGCGGCCGTCATGCCGATCTGCCGGATGCGCGTCCGCGCCGGCAGTGCGATGACGAACGTTTGTTCGGTTCCAAACGGCGGACTGATCCAGCTCGTGAGCTCTTCGGCGTCGAGCGTATGCGCGCCGGCGTTGCCGTACGACTGTTCCGGTACGTAAGCGAACAGTGTCGCGCCGTGACTCAGCTCGAGAACGTTCGCGGCGGCCGCTGCCTGCTGCGGTTTTTGCGGCGACGCACTCTCCGGCGCCCGCGAGCACGCTGCGGCAAGAGCGAGGACGAGCGCGAGTCGAGTCTTCACGCGCGATAGTCGCTGCGGTCGACGACGATCTTCGTGACGTCGGCGATGCGCGTCACCGCGCCGCCGGCTTTGCGCAGCAGCGACATGCGATTGCTGCGCACGGCCTCGTCGTCGACCATGACCATGACGTCCTTGAAAAACGTCTCGAGCTCCGGCGCGAGCGCCGCGAACGATTCGAGCGCGGGGCCGTACCGGCGCTCGGCGATCAGCTCGTCGAGCTGCGAGAGCACGGCGTCCGCGAGCTCGTTCAAACGCTGCTCGGTCGGATGCTCGAGGCGCGACGGATCGACGCGCGTCGCGTCATGACCGGCGGTGATGTTCGCGATGCGCTTCGCCGAGTCGAGCACCGACAGGAAGTTCGGCTCATCGCGCATCGCCTTCAGCGCGGACGTGCGATCGACGAGATCGGTGAGCGACGACGCCCATCCCGCTTCCATCGCCGCGGCGATCTCGTCGTACGCGAAGTTCCACGCCGAGGTCTCGAGAATCGTGCGAACGCGCTCGGCGAAGAAGGCAAGAACGTCGGTTGTCAGTTGTCGGTTGTCAGTTGTCGGTGAGCCGTAAGCCTGAAGAGCGAGCTCGATCAGCTTGTCGATGCCGATTTTGATCTCGCGCTTGTCGCGATTGAGAAGGATCTGGACGATGCCCTGCGCGGCGCGGCGCAGTGCAAACGGATCCTTCGAGCCGGTCGGCCGCGCGCCGATCGAGAAGAAGCCGGCGACGGTGTCGATCTTGTCCGCGAGCGACACGACCGCGCCGGTGATCCCGCGCGGCAGCGCGTCGTCGATGTTGACCGGCAGGTAGTGATCGTAGATCGCCTGCCACACCGCGTCGGGCTGACCTTCCTCACGCGCGTAGATCCCGCCGATCTGTCCCTGCAGGTCGGTGAACTCCTTGACCATTTCCGTGACGAGATCGGTCTTGCAGAGTCGCGCCGCGGCGGCGACGTCGGGCGAGTCGAGAATCGCCGTTGCGATCTTCTCGATGCGTTTCGTTTTCTCGAGATAGTTGCCGAGCTTTTCCTGGAACTGCAGATGCGAGAGCTGATCGAGACGCTCCTCGAGTTTGCGGCGGCGATCGGTCTCGTAGAAAAACTTCGCGTCGGCGAAGCGCGCGTTCGTGACGAACGAATTGCCATACGCGGCGTTGCCGTCGGGATCGCCTTCGTTGTCGAGCACGGCGAGGAAGGAGCTCGTGAGCCCGCCGTTCGCGTCGCGGATCGGAAGCTGTTTCTGATGCACGCGCATCACCGTCACGAGCACTTCCTCGGGCAGCGTGAGGTAATCGCGGCGGAACTCCGCGCGGACGAGGCCCGGGCATTCGGTCAGGTACTGCCACTGCAACCAGATCGAAACGTCTTCCGACGGTTTGCCGCTGACTTCCTTCGCAAGCATCAGCGCAGCCGCGGCCATTTTTTGTTTCCGGCGCTCGGGGTCGACGATGACGCGCGCGTGCTCGAGCTTGTCGACGTATTCGTTGTACGACGCGACGTCGATGCGCTGCGGCGCGAGCGTGCGATGACCGACGGTCGACGTCCCCGACGCGACGCCGAAGATCGAGATCGGGAGCGATGCGCCTTCGAAAACGGAGACGACGGAGTGGATCGGGCGAATGTACGAATGTTCGCCGCGGCCCCAGCGCATCATTTTCGGCCAGCGCAGCGACTCGATGATCTCGGGGACGCGCTCGCGGAGGATGTCGGCCGTGTCGCGACCCGCGATCTTTTTGCGGAGGCGCACGTACTCGTCGCCGGAGTCGATGACGTCGTCGATCGTCGCGTTTTGTTTTTTGAGGAAGCCGAGGAGTGCGGGAGTGGCGACGCGGTTGTCGTCGAACGCGTTTTTCTTCGGAGGACCTTTGACTTCGAGCTCGCGATCGGATTCGCGTGAGGGAAGTTCGTGAATGAAAAACGCGACGCGCCGCGGCGTCGTGATCACGCCGGAATTGCCGCTGCCAAGCTCACTCGTGATTTTCGCGAGCCGCTCCTGAATCGTCGCCGCGGCGCCGTCGTGCATCCACGCCGGAATTTCCTCGAGCAGCAGCTCGAAAAAATACTCAGCCACCGCTGCCCTCCGCCCTCTGCGCTCCGCCCTCTCGCAAGAGCGGGAACCCCAGCTCTTCGCGCCGCGCGAGGTACTGCTCCGCGCAGCGAACGGCGAGATCGCGCACGCGCTTGATCACGCCGACGCGCTCCGTGACCGATACCGCGCCGCGCGCATCGAGCGTGTTGAAGATGTGCGAGCACTTCAGCGTCCAGTCGTATGCCGGCAGCACGAGCTTCGCCTCGAGGCAGCGGTTCGCTTCCTTCGCGTACATGTCGAAGAGCGTCCAGTGATCCTCGATGTTCGCGACTTCGAAGTAGTACTTCGACATCTCGAACTCGTCCTGATGGCGGATCGCGCCGTAGCCGACGCCGTCCGTCCAGTCGATGTCGAACACCGACGCCTCGCGCGCGAGAAACATCGTCAGGCGTTCCAGTCCGTACGTGATCTCCGCGGAGATCGGCGCGAGATCGATGCCGCCCGCCTGCTGGAAATACGTGAACTGCGTGATCTCCATGCCGTCGAGCAGCACCTGCCAGCCGACGCCCCACGCGCCGAGGGTCGGGGACTCCCAGTTGTCTTCCTCGAAGCGGATGTCGTGGCGCGTGAGATCGAGACCGAGCGCGCGCAGCGAGTCGAGATACATCTCCTGCACTTCGAGCGGCGACGGTTTGAGGATCACCTGAAACTGATAGTGCTTGCCGAGCCGGAACGGGTTGTCGCCGTAGCGGCCGTCGGCGGGGCGCCGCGAGGGCTGCACGTACGCGACGTTCCACGGCTC
>Ga0075425_100002669_pt1 | contig 17895 bp, 14 predicted proteins | sample SoiMethybrSBSTD4_FD_75300 | JGI IMG/M metagenome (GOLD analysis project Ga0075425, IMG submission 75300) | Bulk soil microbial communities from a Populus tree surrounding site in Tennessee, USA - Soil MetaG P. TD hybrid SBSTD4 | ecosystem: Environmental > Terrestrial > Soil > Tree plantation... | reverse complement strand
CGAACAGCGCCTCGAACGCTTTGCGCCGGCTCCTGCTCAGACGCAGTCGCGTGCCGTCGGCGAGCACCAGCGCGCAGTCGCCGCGAAAGAGCGGATGCACCTCGCGCACGCGATCGATGTTGACGATCGCCGAGCGATGCACGCGAAAGAATTTCTTCGCGTCGAGCTGCTTCTCGATCTCGTCGAGAGTCTGCCGCAGCAAATGCGATGCGGCGCCGGCGTGAAGCGAGACGTAGTAATTCTGCGCTTCGATCCAGTCGATCTCGTCGGCATCGACGACGACGCTCTTCTTGCGCGCCGGGACGAGAAAGCGCGTGCGCGACGAGGCCCGGTCCGCGAGCAGCTCCGCGATGCGCGAGTCCACATTTCCCCGCGCCAGCTTCTTCGCATGATCCAGCGCCTCGGCGAAACGCTTGTCGTCGAACGGCTTGAGCAGGTAGTCGAGCGCATGCACCTCGAAGGCGCGCAACGCGTAGCGGTCGTACGCGGTGACGAAGACGATCGCCGGCACGGCGTCGGGGCCGATCTGATCGAGCAGCGCGAAGCCGTCCACTTCCGGCATCTGGATGTCGAGGAACATCAGGTCCGGCCGCGTGCGGGCGATGAGCGCGGCGGCGTCCGGACCACTCGCTTCGCCGACCACGCACACCTCGCGATCTTTCTGGAGCAATCCGCGAATGGCATCGCGCGCCAGCGGCTCGTCGTCGATGATGACGACGCGCAACGGCTGACTCACGCCACCTCGCTCCACGGAATGGACAACGAAGCGCGCACGCCGCCGTCCGCGTTGGCGAGATCGAATCGGGCGCTCTCGCCGTAGAGGTGGCGCAGGCGATCGTGCGTGTTGCGCAGGCCGATTCCGTTCGACGGCCGGCCGAGAACGCCGCTGTTGAAGATCTCGATGTTCAGGAACTCGCCTTGGCGGAAGGCGCGCACTTCGACGGTTCCCGACGCCGCCGAGAGCGCGATGCCGTGCCGCACCGCATTCTCCGCCAGCGGCTGCAACAGCAGCGTCGGCACGGCCGCCCGTTTGGCCTCGGGTGCCAGGTCGATGGAGAACGACATGCGATCGGGAAAGCGCGAGTGCTGGATCTCGAGATAGCGCTGCAGCACCGCGAGCTCGTCTTCGAGCGCGACGTGCTGGCGGCCCGCGTGATCGAGCGTGTAGCGCAGCAGATCCGACAGTCCGGCGATCATCGTCACCGCTTCGTCGTTGCGCCGGCTGCGCACGAGCGACGCGATGGCGTTCATCGTGTTGAACAGAAAGTGCGGCTGGAGCTGCAGCTCCAGCGCGTGCAGCCGAGCGTCTGCGAGCGACGACTCCAGCTTCGTGGCGCGCTCGTAATAGTTGAAGGCGATCACGGCGCCGAGCACGAGAAGATAGAGGATCAGTTCGAGCGGTCCGCGCGCCCAATACGTCTCGACGATGCTGACGTTCGTCGCCGTACGCCAGTCGAACGGTCGCATGGCGATCATCAACGCGCACCAGTAGGTCACGTGCGCGAGCGCGATCACGTTGACCGCCACGATGTGAATCAGCGCGCTGCTCAATCGGAACGGAATGATTGGAAATCGCCGCGTCAGCCAGAAGATCGCCGCGCTCGCGATGAGCCACGCCTCCCACACCAGAACGTAATAGCCGAGGAGCCGCGGCACCGAGTGGTGATGCTCGAGCATGCTCGTCCACACCTGGATTCCGCTGATCACTCCGAAGAGCGCCCAGAATCCGGCGGCGAACAACCATGCCACGCGGCGATGACTCATGGCATTAGTGTGCCGCACGTCGCGGCCGAACGGGAGGCGCGTGCAGCGAGTCGTGTCAGGCGTGCAGCGAAACGGCTTTCTTAATCGTGCATATCCAGCGGCAACACGATCCCGATTCCCCATTGTCCGTTCTTTTGGCCGAGCGGAATCCAGTACCACTGCGAGTCGTGGCCGCCGAGAGTCATGCGCGCCAGGATCCCGGCTTCGTTGCGGGCGAACGGATTCGGGATCGGAGCCGAGATCTCGACGACCAATTGATCGTGATCGCGTATCGGGTCGAGCTTGGCGATCGGCTTCCACGCACATCGCGACTCGTTGAGGGCGAGCGGCATCGGCTGAATTGCGGTCGTGTAGATCTGCGCGAGCGCGGACGTGTCGGCATCTTTTCCGTACTGGTGCGCGACGGAGCGCAGCGACGCGGCGGTGACGATCGGCTGCGTCGTCTTCGCGATCGCAAGATTGTCGATCGTGATGCCTTCTTCCTGCAGCTTCGCGCAGATCGTGTCGAGGACCGCAGCGGGCATTTGCGTCCACGCCGGCGGCAGCGTCGGTTTCGGCGGCGCCGAGGCGCAGGCGGCGAGGAGAAGGAACATCAGCGGTGCACGTTTCAAAACAGCATCCTCAATTGCGGAGTCGACTTCGCTTCGAAGAATGCGCGGATCTCGCTGGCCGGTTTGCGTGACACGAGCTCGCGCGGCGACTCTTCGTACCAGTCGGCGGGGAAGTAGCGCGTGTAGATTTCCTGCGTGAAGCGGCGGCAGAGCAGCGCGATCACGCCGACGTCCCGCTCGCTGCGGATCACGCGACCGGCGGACTGCACGACGCGCGTCATTCCAGGAATCAGATACGCGAACTCGAATCCGGCGCCGTATTGATCGTCGTAGTAGCGCTTGAGCAGCTCCTGTTCGAAGCTCACTTGCGGAAGCGCAGGGCCGACGACGACCACTCCGCTCAGCATGTCGCCCTGATAGTCGATGCCTTCGGCGTACATGCCGCCGGAGACGGCCAGGATCAGATTGCCGCCGTGGCGCGGGCGGTCGCGCAGGATGTCGAGGAACGCGTTGCGCTCGTAGTCCGTCATGTCGTTGCGTTGCACGAGCACGTTCTTCTGCATCGGCGGCATGCGGTCGGAGATTTCGCGCAGGAACGCGTAGCTCGGGAAGAGCGCCAGGAAGTTGCCGCCGTTCGCTTCGGAGATCTCGGCGACGGTCGACGCGATGCGGTCGTAATGATTCGCGCGCTGCTTGTACGTCGTCTCGACGTCGGGGATGACGACGATCTTCCGGTTCTCGCGCGGAAACGGCGACGGAAGCGAAAGCTCGGTCGTGCGATCGTCGGGAAAGCCGAGGGTCTTGCGATAGAACTCGAACGGCTCGAGCGTGGCGGAGAGTGCGATCGTCGCATGGGCGGAGTCGAAGATCTTGCCGAGGAATCGCGACGGGTCTTTGCAGAACATCTTCAGTTTGAGGCCGTCCTGCGCTTTCTCGATGATCGGCGCGAGCTCGTCCGATTCTTCACTGAGTAGATTCGCGAACTTCATGAGCTTGAAGTAAAAGTCGATCAGCGGATCGTCTTCCTCGACGATCCGATTCTCGATTTTCCACCCGATGTAGGCGATGACGATGCGCTCCCACTCGGCGCGCTGCTCGACGAAGAGATCGCGATCGGGCTCGCAGATCGCCTGCTTGGCGTCGTCTTCGAGCGACTCCGCGAGCGCATGCATCTGATCGCGCAGCATCTCGAGCAGCTCTTCCCATCCGTCGATCCAGCAGTTGCGGCCGCGCATGTGCCGCGTGATGGCGTCAAACGACGCCTCGGAAATCTCCGGTGAGTAGTACGAGCGGCCGCGATCGACGAGGTTGTGCGCCTCGTCGACGATCAGCACGCAGTCGCCGTAGTCGCTCTCCTGCTGGTAGGCCTTGAGGCCGACGTACGGATCAAAAATGTAGTTGTAGTCGCAGACGATGACGTCGGCCTGTTCGATCAATTCGAGCGACACTTCGAACGGGCAGACCTCCGTCGACTTCGCCATCTCGAACGTGATGTCGGGATCGAAGTACGACATCTCGGTCGTGATGCGATTCAGCAGCCCGCTGCGATCCATCTTGTCGGAGTAGCGCGCCGCGTACGGGCAGAAGTCTTCGTGGCAGATCATCTCCGTGTGTGCGCACATCTTCTGTTTCGCGCGGATGCGCAGCACGCGGAATGCGCCATCGTTGAGCATCGACAGCGCCTTGATGGCCGCCTCCTGCTGCAGCGTCTTCGACGTCAGATAGAAGAGCTTCTTCCCCGCACGAAGTGCCTCGCGCAGTGCGGGATAGAGCGCGGCGATGGTCTTGCCGATGCCGGTCGGCGCGGAGACGAGGAGCGCCTCGCGCTCGCGCACCGCGTGCGCGACGGCAGTGATGATCTCGTCCTGATGCGGGCGGACGGCGTCGTAGGGGAACGTCAGCGATTCCGCGTACGCCTTCTTCGCCTCGAGCAGCGCGCCCGCCGACTCGATCTGGTCGATGAGGGCCTCGAGACTCGCCGTGAGGGTGGCGTGGACGGAGTCGCGATCGAACTCGGCATCGATGACCTTCGTCTCGCCCGAGATCAGATCGATGAGCACGAGCTGCGGCACGAACTCGAACGCGTCGAAGTCCGGCTGCGACGAAAGGAACAGCGCGTACAGCAGCAGTTGATAGAGATGCCGCTGCAGCTTGTCGGAACGCTGTAATGCCTCGAGCTCGAGATCGAAGTGAATCGACTTCACTTCCTCGATCGTGACGCGCTTCTCCTCGCGATCGATCGACAGGCCATCGACGCGCCCGGTGACCGTGACGTTCCACCCGCGGCACTCCCCGCGATGAACGACATGCACCTCGGCGCGGTAGTTCGGATCTTCGCCCGCCCGCAGCTCGGCGCGCCGCGAGTGCACGTCCTGCCCCAGCCACATCCGCCGGAAGCCGTCGCCCCGCTCGACGCCGATGCGGCGATACGTGTTTTCGTAAACGAGGTCGCCGACGGAGCAGACGAGGGACCGCGCTTCGCGATCGATGCGCATGGAACGATTGTAAAGGTTGGATTAACGAAGCTTCGAAAAGATCGCGGCGAGCGCGCGGTCGAAGGTTTGAATCGACGTCGCGCCGCGGCGGCGGCAGGAGGCGAGGTGGATGAGGTCGCGCGCTCCGAGCTCAGGATGGCGTGCAGAGATCGATCGTGCGACTCGAACGTCCTCTGCTTCGATCGGCCAGATCTCGGACATCGTCGATTCGAGAAGTTGATATGCAGCGTCCAGCGTAGAAAGCCTTCCGACCGGAAGATAAGCGTGCATCAACTCCTGCATGACTTCCGCGGATGTAGCGGCGCTCTCGCCGCTATCGAGTAGATCGTGGAAGAACGCACGAGCACGGTCTCGCAGCGGATGTTCACTGCCGACCGCGTACATGAACACGTTCGTGTCGACGAAGATCATGTCCGAGAACGGCCGCTGGCTCGCGACTCGTTGATGACCTGAAGGTGTTCGTTCCAGTCAGGCTCGCGCCCTTTCTCTCGGCGGTCGCATGCTTTGAAGAACTTGTTTAGATCCGCCGCCGACTTGAAGCGTGGTCCATCGCCGCCGGCATCAAGCCTTTCGAGTGCGCTTTCGCGTATCCAGCTGCTCAGCGACTTTCCCGCCTCTTCCGCAGCGCGTCGGAATGCCTCGCGTTCCTCGGCTTCAATCAGAACCTGAACGCGGACTTGTCGATTGTGTACTTTTCGCGCCATTGGGTAACGATGTTACACCTAGTGGCCAAGGTCACAACTTCTCGACCACGTCGCCCAGCACGTACGTCTCATAGTCCGTGCTGCGGTAGGTCTCCAGCGGCACGGCGTCGGGCGACACGTGCTCGCTGAGGCGGTGGTACATGTCGCGCACGCTCGCTTTACGCGACGCCAGCATGTCCGTCGTCAGATCGCCCTTCAGCGAGAACAGACGAACGAAGTCATTGCGCGGCATGCGCAACGGGCGGACGAGATCGTCCGACGAAGGATCCCATTCGCCGATGAGCACCTCGTCGTTCTCGCCGTCGTCGGACTCGGGACGCAAACAGATGACGAGCTCCGGCTCGATGAGGCGCTCGCTCGTCGTGTCATCGAGCTCGTTCGTGCCCTCGGAGACGCGGCGCAGCATCGTTGGCTCGTCATCGCGCTCGAGGTGGAACTCCTGGCGCAGAAGCGCGGCCAGCGACTCGCCGGGATCGAGCGGCGTCGCTTCCGTCACTTCGCCGGTCGCGAACGGCGCGATCTCACCGATCTCGACATTGTCGAGTCCTTTGAGCGACACCATGCCGAGAATGCGGATGCCGAGGTATTCGAGACCGGTGATGGCGGGACTGAATCCGATGTAGCTGCCCCACGGCGCGCGCAGGCGATACAGCTTTTGTGCTTCGGACATCAGCTCGGTCGACAGCTCCTGCAGAAACGCGAACGACGCGACGATGCCTTCGTTGATGAGATGTCCGCTGGCGTTGATGTACGCGTAGAACTCGCGCGAGTGTTGCGTCTTGTCGACGACGTCGACGCCGCGCGCGAGCGGCGCGAAGAACTGCTGCACGTTCTGATGATCGTAGCCGTGCGCGATGAGGAACGACGCCAGCTCGTCGATCTCTTTCGTCGCTTTGCCGGTCGTCAGTCGCGACAGCTCGACGATTCCCGGTCCGTAAAACTCGGTGATCTTCTCCGAGCCGCCGCCGGTCGCTTTCATCGGCAGCAGTCGGTAGTAGCCGTAATTCACGGCGATGCGCAGTCCCTTGTTGAACGCGAAACCCTTGCGGCGCATCTCGGAATAGAAGCGTTGGATCTCGACCGCGGCGCGCACGAGCTTGAGCGCGCGGCGCGTCGTGTAGAACGCGCCGTCGCCGAGGAACTTCTCGAAGACGAGGCTGTGCCGTTCGGCGATGGAGTCGAGCTTGCGCTGGAAGAGCACCATCTGGCGATAGGAGCTGACTTCGGATTTTTGTCCGCCGCGGCGAAGGTTGCCGAGCGTTTCGGAGAACGCCGAGATGTCGTAGATGAGGCCGAAGCGATGCACCATCGGATCGACCACGCCGGGACGTCCGAAGTCGAGCGGCCGCGTCGAGCGCGAGTACGTCGAGCCGCTGCGGCGATCCGACGACACGATGTGCCCGTCGGGCGTCGTCGACATCCACACGATGCCGCGCCGCAGTTGATTGAGCACCGCGAACTCGCGAAGACGCCGCGCGATCAGTTGGAATTGCTCGCGGTCTTCGCGATTGACCGCGTTCTGCACTTGCGGCGTTTCGAAGAGCAGCGACTGAAAGCGTCCGTCGAGCAGCAGCGCCAGCGTGATCCCTTGCTCGGGATTGACGCCGAACAGCGGTAGCGCGGCGCGAAAGGTCTTGTCGCGATTGAGCAGATCGATGGCCGCTTCGCGCAGGCGCTCCACGCTGTCGCGAAACTGCTGGAAGTCGCGGCGCAGATGTCCGGTGATGAACGACCGCAGCTCCCGTAAATCCGGTCCGATGAACTCCTCGGTGAAGATGAGCACATCATCCTGCAGCAGACGAAAGAACTGCAGGCCGCGCTGCTCTTCGCCATCGAGGACGTTCGCGGCGCGCGCGGCGAGCTGCGTCATCTGCTCGCGCGTCTCCGCGGCCCATCGCGCGAAGATGCGGTACTTCAACGCGTCGCCTTGCGTGCGGCCGGCCTGCGTGTCGATCGAGCTGACGCGGCGCGGCATCGACGCGAAATGGCGCGCCAGATCGAACGAATGGGCGAGCCAGAAGACGGCGTGATAGTCGTTGAGAAGATTCGACATCATCGCGTTCTCCGCCGCCTTCATCAGGTGCGTGAGGTAGGCGGTGAACGAGAGCTGCGCTTTCTCTTTCGATGTCTGATCGCGGCGGATCTGCCACGTCGTTTCGTCGGTGAGCCAGCGGTCGAGCTTCCCGTCGAGATCTTTCATCGACTGCGACTCGGCCACCGGGAAGCCGAGCATGGCCGCCTGGGTCTCGTCGGCGGGGAAGATTCGGTACGGCTCGGGGAGCAATCCGACCGTGTTTTTCGGGAAGATCTCGTCGAGCGACCGGCCGATCTCCGACGTCACGAGAAACGTGGCGGAATCCGGCCTGCCGGCGAGATAGGGAGCGATCGTGTTGGGCATCCGAGAGGGCGAAAAGTATAGCGCGGCGCGATGCTACACTCGTCCCGATGATCGCTGCCGCGGAAACGACGATTTGCGCGCGCTGCAACGGCTCCGGATGGATTCCTGTTCCCGGTGATTCGCTGCGCGTGGAGCCGTGCGGATGTCAGGGCGATTTGCGGCGCCGCCAGCGACTCGCCAGCGCGAACATTCCGAAGCGATACGAGCACTGCACGCTCGGCTCGTTCAAGGAAAAATCGGCGGTGCTGAAGAACGCCAAAGCGCGCGTGCAGGAGTTCGTCGATTTGTGGCCGTCCGCCGACGAAGGACGCGGACTGCTGCTCATGGGACCGTGCGGCTCGGGCAAGACGCATCTGGCCGTCGCGGCGCTGACGGAGATCATCGGCAGCGGCAAACCGGGTCGCATGCTCTTCTGTAATTTTCAGGATCTGATTCAGGAGATCCAGGCGTCATTCGACTCCGATGAAGTGCCGAGCAAGTCGGAGATTCTTCGTCCGCTTCTCGAGTGCGATCTGCTCGTGCTCGACGAGCTCGGATCGCAGAAGCCGACGACGTTCGTGCAGGACATCCTCTATTACGTGATCAACACGCGCTACAACGAAGAGCGGACGACGATCTTCACGACGAACTACACCGACGCGGCGCCGGAATCGAAAGAGGAGCCGCTCAGCGCGCGCATCGGCACGCGGCTGCGCAGCCGGTTGTACGAGATGACGTCGCTCGTACCGTTCACCGGCGCGTCGGACTACAGGCGCAACGTGATTTGAAGCGGACCGTAGCCGACGTTCTTCGCCGCGGATTCCAAAACGCAGTCGCGAACTGGCAACTGCTGCTCATCCACTTCGCCGAGAACGTGGTGATGGCCATGATCATCATCGGCGCCAGCATCGCCACCGTTCTTCCGATCATCATCTCCTTCGTCTCGCATCCGCCGTCGGCGCTCGAGTCGGCGGAGGACCTGCGCGATTTCGCCCTCTCGCACCTCGGGATCTTCGTGTATGCCTGCGCCGTGGTGACGGTGATCGGCCTGATCGTGATCGCCATTCACTCCTTCGTCGTCGCCGGCGTGGCGCGCGTGCTCGTCGACGGCAATCGCCGCGCCGACTCGGCGCTCACGCGCGATCGCTTTCGCAGTTTTCGATTCGAAGAGTGGCTCGACGGCGGACGCAAAGAATGGATCGCGGTCTTCTGGATCTACAACTTCGTCTACGGCCTGATCGGATTGATCGCCGTCGTTCCGTTCTGTCTCGTCGTGGCGATCGAGGTGTTCTCGCTGATGGCGGAGATGAAAGTGGCGGCCATCGCCACCGGCTGCATCGGCATTCCGATCGTCGTCTTCCTGGCCATCTTCAGCAGCATTCTGGCGAGCGTCTGGTCGCGTAAAGCGATCATCGTTTGCGTCGAAGAGCAGCGCGGCGGGTCGGACGCGATGCGGATCGCCTGGCGCCAGGCGCGCGCCGACATGACGCGCCACTTCGGCGTGGCCTTCATCCTCTTCGTCATCTCCATCGGCGGCGGAGGCTTGATCAGCATGGTGTCGTTGACGTTCTCGATGCCGGCGATGGCACATGGCGGCGGCATCGTGCTTTTCCCGGTGCGCATCCTGCTCAGCGCCGTGAGCGCGGTGTTCAGCAGCGCGATGGGACTCTGGTCGATCGCCGCGTTCGCGGCGTTGTCGGAGAAGTCGTGAAGGATTTTTTCTCGCGGGACTCGGGCGCATTTCGCCCGTCGGCAATCCGCGCGTTCGCGAAACTGGTCAACGATCCGAACGTCATCTCGTTCGCCGGCGGCTCGCCGAATCCCGACACGTTTCCCGCCGAGCGCATCGCCGCCATCGCGGAGAAAGTCGTTCGTGAGCGGCGCAACGTCGCGCTGCAGTACGGGCCGACGCGCGGACTGCCGCGACTCTGCGACTTCATCGCCACGCTCTCGCGCTCGCGCAAGATCGACTGCAGTGCGGACGACGTGATCGTTACGACCGGATCGCAGCAGGCGCTCGATCTCGTGTCGCACACGCTGCTCGATCCCGGCGACGTCGTCCTCGTCGAGCTGCCGACGTACATCGGCGGCACGTCCTCGTTCTACGCGCGCAGCGCGACGCTCGCCGGCGTCGCGCAGGACGACGACGGCATCGTTCCCGAGTCGCTCGCCGAAGTCGCGGCGCGCACGAAGCCGAAGCTGCTCTACACGATTCCGAATTTTCAGAATCCGTCGGGACGGCTGTTGACGCAGCAGCGCCGCGATCGCGTGATGGAGATTGCGCGCGAGCACGACTTCCTCGTCATCGAAGACGATCCATACGGCGAGCTGTCGTACGTCGACGGCAACGACACCACTCCTCTCAAGTCCCGCGATCATGACGGGCGCGTCATCTACCTCGGATCATTCTCGAAAGTGCTCGCGCCGGGACTGCGCTGCGGATTCATCGTCGCGCCGCCGCAGATCCAGCAGCGCATCGAGATCGCCAAGCAGGCCGCCGATCTCTGCTCGGGCATGCTCGATCAGTCGATCGTCGACGAGTTCTGCTCCGGCGGCGAGCTCGCGCCGCAGATCGACAAAGTGCGCACGTTCTATCGCGGCAAACGCGCCACGCTGCTCGACGCGCTGGAGCAGCATTTCGCCGGACGCGCCAAGTGGACGCGCGCCGCCGGCGGATTGTTTACGTTCATGACGCTCGATGCGCAAGTCGATACGGCGACGCGCGTGGAGGATTCGGTGAAACGCGGCGTCGCGTTCATCCCCGGCGCACCGTTCTTCGTCGACGGCAGCGGGCAGAACACGATGCGGCTGACGTTCGCGAAAGAGTCGGATGAGCGGATGCGCGAGGGTGTGGCGCGGTTGGCGGCGGTGCTCTAAAACGCCTGCCCGCTCCCGAACGAAATCAACAACCCTCGCCGCCCGCGCGGATCGCGATTGATCGCGTACGCCGCGTCGATGCGCAGCAAATTCTTCGGCGTGCGCGGCAATCCGATGCGGAGGCCGACGCCGACGTCGGTCTTGAACGCGAACAGATTGCTGCCGCTTGTTGCGTTGCCCGTATCGATGAACGCGACGAGAGCGGGGGAGAAGAGCTGCGCGATCTCGCGGCCGAGGTAGAGACGATGCTCGAGGTTGGCGATGAGCACGCGATTCCCTTCGAAGCTGTGCAACCGATACGCGCGCAGGCCGGTGAGGCCGTCGGCGAAGAATTGGACGTCGCGATCGAGACGCCATCCTTGATCGTAGATCACGCGCGCCACGGTCGACTGCGGATGCTCCGTCTCGTATCGATGCACGTACGAGATCGCGGTGGCGAGGATCGTGTTCTGCGCGCCGTGATCGAAACGCGACTCGATCGACGCCGCCGGCATGATGAAGCTCGACTCGTCGAGGCGCTTGCCGTTCGCGGCGGTGAGGCGCGTGTACGTGCTGCTCGCCGCCGCGGCGACTTCGATCGAGTACTGGCGTCCGAGGTCGAAGTCCTCGTAGCGGATGTCCTTGTTGACGAAGTTGAGCTTGAGGAAGTCGTTCTCGGCGTGCTCGTAGCGGAGGAAGAGATAGCGGTAGTCACGGTCGGTCGCGACACTCGAGAAGTCGTCATTGACGGCGCGGAATCCGGCGGTGACTCGATTGGCGACGCGATCATTCGGATCGAGTGCGACGCCGTAGCTCGCATTGATCATCCGATGGCGCTGATGAAATCGCGCGAACTCGAAGCCATTGGCGTACAGCTTGTCGTCCTGGCTGAATCCGATAAAGGAGAAGTCGGCGGACCACGGCGTCGCGAACGAGTAGAACGGACGGCGGATCTGCAATCGCTGATCGTCGCCGTCGGAGGTCGAGCCGTACGCGACATGCGCGTTCCAGTACTGCGAGTTGAGCGCGGGATCCTGGTAGTCGATGCCGAGGCGCGTGCGATCGATCGTCTTGTCGTATTGCAGCGAGACTTCCTTGCCGAGTCCGAGAAGGTTGGAGTCGGTGAGGTTCGCGCCGTAAGTCGTGGTGCCGCCCTTGTTGCCCGCTTGCGTCTCGGGCGCGATCGACCATGCGTCCTGCGTCGTGACGGTGACGTCGACGACGCCGTCGTGCGGTTCCGAGGCGACGACGCTGGCCGACTTGATGAAGTGCAGCGTGCGCAGATTGCGCTCCGTTTCCGCGAGCCGCTCGGCGCTGTAGACGTCGCCTTCGCGAAAGAGAAGAAACTTTCGGATGACGGATGCCTTCGTCTCGATGTGCAGCCGGTCCGCGATGCGGTAGAACGCCCCTTTGTTCGCCTCCGGCGCCGAATAGACGTCGATCGGATGGATGATGATTTTTCCGATTCGTGTTTGAGCAGTGAGGAGGGGAGAGAGCGCGAGCGCGACGACGATGGAGATGAATTTCACGTTCTCGCGTGAGGGTAGCACCTGTTATCCTTCGCTCATCCCAATTCGGAGGCCTGACCCTTGGACGGACATCGCGGCGGCTGGATCGAAATCATCGCCGGAGGCATGTTCTCTGGAAAATCGGAGGAGTTGATCCGGCGTATGCGGCGCGCCCTGCTGGCGCGCCAGCGCGTGCAAGTCTTCAAACCGGTGATCGACGATCGCTTCAGCGTCGATGAAGTCGTTTCGCGCGACGAGCGCCGATTGAAAGCGACGCCGGTGCGTACGAGCCAGGAGATGCTGGCGCGCATCGAGATCGGCGTGCAGGTCGTCGGCATCGATGAAGTGCAGTTCTTCGACGATGGAGTGGTCGACGTCTGCATGCATCTCGCCGACGCCGGCATTCGCGTCATCGCTGCCGGACTCGATCAGGACTACATGCGCCGTCCGTTCGGACCGATGCCTGCGCTGCTAGCCGTCGCGGAAGACGTGTCGAAGATGCATGCCGTCTGCGTGCGCTGCCGCGGCGCCGCGCATTACTCGCAGCGCCTCTCCGGCGGCGATGCGCAGGTGGAAGTCGGCGATTCGTCGTACGAAGCGCGTTGCCGCGCGTGCTATGAGCTCTACAAGGCGGAGATGCAGGCGAAAGAAGAGCCGGTGATTCAGCTCACCATGCCCCAGCCTGCTGTCTGACACTCTTTGTCATAGCCTTGACATAAACACGTCACTCATGCATGCTCGCAGGCACCGAGTTTTCAGCATAAACATTTCAATCTGAGTCTCTTAGGCGATCGCGAAGCGTTGGTATCGGCCTTGCCGATTGAGCTGCGGGTCCGCATAAGAGGGGGAAACCGATGGGTCGGCGCAAAGAGAGAGGCTTTACGCTTATAGAGTTGCTGATGGTCGTCGCCATCATCGGCATCCTCGCCGCGATTGCCATTCCGAATCTTCTCAACGCCGTTCAGCGATCGAAGCAGAAGAAGTCGATGGTCAACATCCGCAACATCGCTACCGCCTGGGAAGCGTATGCCTCGGATTTCTCGAAGTACAACGCCGCCGGCATCAACGGCGCGTCTGTCCCCGTTCCGATTACCGATCTCACCGGCATCCTGTCGCCGACGTACATCAAAGTGATTCCGACGAAAGATGGATGGGAGCGCGACCTCAGCGCGTACGCCGAGTATGCGCTGGGCGACTCGAACACCGCGACGCGTTACGTGCTCGAGTCGCCGGGACGCGACGGCATTTATGATCCGACTCCGACGCCCGGTGCGTTCGGAAATTTCGACTGCGACATCATCTACGCGAACGGCCAGTTCGTGACGTATCCGCAAGGCTCGGGCGGATAACCAAAAAAAGTTGAAAGTGCTGAGGACTGAGTGCTGAGTTACGCTGCGCGTACACGATGACGCGGGCCAGGCGCTTCTCAGCACTCAGCACTCAGCACTCAGCACTCCTCATCGCAATCTTTCTCGCCTGCAGCTTCGCTTTCTTTGAGTGCCGCCGCGCTCGCGCCGTCGAAGAAGATCCGCTCGACGCGGAAGCGCAGAAGAACTTCATCGACTATCTGCGCATCGACACGTCGAATCCTCCCGGCAGGGAGTCGAACGGCGCGCGATTTCTGCAGCAGCTGCTGGCGAAGGAAGGCATTCGCGCGCAGCTCGCCGGCGCGCCCGGTCGCGAGTCGGTGCTGGCGCGGCTGTCGTCGGGAACGAACGAGAAAGCGCTGCTGCTGCTGCATCACATCGACGTCGTACCGGCTGTCGCGAGCGAGTGGACGAAGCCGCCGTTCGGCGGCGCCGTCGACGGCGGATACATCTGGGGCCGCGGCGCGCTCGACATCAAGTCTCTCGGCATCGCCGAGCTGATGTCGATCATCGAGCTGAAACGCCGCAACGTTCCTCTCGCCCGCGACGTCATCTTCCTCGGCGTCGCCGACGAAGAGATGGGCGGCTCCGGCGGCGTGAAGATGCTGCTCGAAAAAAATCCCGAGCTCTTCGCGAACGTCGGCTACGTGCTCAACGAAGGCGGCACGAACGAAACCATCGTCGATCGCGTGCCGTTCTGGGGAATCGAGGTGCAGCAGAAGCTGCCGCTGTGGATTCGCCTGCACGCCAAGGGATCGGCGGGACATTCCGCTGTGCCGCCGGATGACGGCGGCGCGCTCGTGCATCTCGTACGCGCAGTCGACGCCGTGTCGCGCATCGCCACGCCGTATCGCGTCACGCCGGACGTCGCGCGCTTCTTTCACGATGCCGGCGCGACGCGCAACGACGAGCGCGGCGCGATGCTTCGCGACATCGAGAACGCGGTGAAGTCGCCGCGATTGGAGAGCGTGCTCTCGACCTCGTATCGATCGCTGCTGCACGACACGGTCGCCATCACCCATATCGACGGCGGCACGACGATCAACTCGATTCCGGCGAATGCAACCGCCGACGTCGACATCCGTCTTCTTCCCGACGCCAAGAGCGACGACATGCTGCAGCGCGTGCGCGATGCGGTAGGGAAGGAAGCGGACGTCGAAGTGCTGCTCGACGCGCAACCGGTCGCGCCGTCGAGCATCGACACCGATCTCTATCATCTGCTCGAGCGCGATCTGAAAGCGGAAGCTCCCGGTTCGCGCGTGACGCCGATCGTGAGTCCCGGCGCGAGCGACAGCCGCTTCTTCCGCGCGCGCGGCATCGTCGCGTACGGAATCGCGCCGTTCAAAGTGAATGCGTACGACGCCGGCACCGTGCACGGCAACGACGAACGGATTCGCACGCGATTTTTTCTCGAAGGAGTGCGACTGACGCGCAGGATCGTGAGCGACTTCTGCGCGCGCGCGCAATGAGCGAGCGCCAGAAGCATTTCGTTGTCATCGGCGCGATCGTCGTCGCCGCGCTCGCGCTCTTCGGCCCCGCCTTCGTCAAGCGCGAGGTCTTCGTCTTCCGCGATCACTCCGACTACTTCCAACCGATGCGCATCTACACCGCGCAACACCTTCGCGCGGGACGGCTGCCGCTGTGGAATCCGTACAACGCGTCGGGCGAGCCGTGGATCGCCAATCCGCAGACCGCAGTCTTCTATCCGCCGGCATGGTTGTTTCTCGTGCTGCCGTTCCCGATCGCCTACACCTCCTACTTGTTCGTGCACGCGCTGCTCCTCGGCATCGGCGGCTATCGATTGTTCCTGCGCGATGCGACGCGGCTCGCCGCGGCCGGCGGCGCCATCGCGCTGATGTTCAGCGGACCGGTGCTGTCCTTGCTCGACGTGTCGAACAACTACACGACGTTCGCATGGCTGCCGCTCGTCGTCGTCTGCGCGCTGGAGCGCCGCGCCATTGCCGGCGGCATCGTGCTGGCGATGTCGTTCCTCGCCGCGGAGCCGTTCTTCGCCGCGATCGCGGCGTTGATTTACGTCGTGATCGTGCGCAACGCCAAGACCATCGCGATCGCTGCGTCGATCGCTGCAGGACTCTCCGCCATTCAGCTCTTTCCGTTCCTCGAGCTGATTCACAACAGCAATCGCGTCGGCCGCGTGAACGTGGAAGAGATCCTCGAGTCGTCGATGACGCTGCGCGACTGGACGCGCGTGATCGTGCATCCGCGTCTTGCGCCGCACGCGCAGCAGCACTTCCTGCTCGCGCTCTACGTCGGCGTGTTCATCGTCATCCTGGCGATTGCCGGCGTCGTGTTTCTCGCGCGCGATAAACGTTGGAACACGCTGGCCGGCTGGATGGCGCTGATCGCGTTCGCGATGTTGATCGCTTCCGGACCAAGCTGGTTGATTCGCATCCGCTTCGAGATGTTTCGCTATCCCGCGCGCCTCGTGCCGTTCGTCGCGTTTGCGCTCATCGCGCTCGCTGTCGCCGGATGGACGCGACTGGCCGGCCGGAGCGCCATCGTCTCCATCATCTTGACGATCGCGATCGCGGCGGAGTTGTTCGAAGTCGCGCAGCCGCTGCTCGTCACGCGTCCGTTCGTGCGATCGCGCGTGCCGTACTCGCCCGCGATCGGTCACGCCACGAAGATCATGCAGTGGTACGGCGACGCGCCGCTTGCCGGCGGCGATCGCGCGTCGTGGATCTCCGGCTACACGAATCTCTTCGAGCTGCGTTTCGCCGCGTCGATCACCGCGCCGCTGTCGCCGCGCGCGTACGAGGATCTGCTGCTGCGCGCATCGCACGATCTCGATCTGCTGCGCGCGATGAGCGTCGGCGCCATGATCTCGGCAACGCCGCTGCCGCCGCCGTTCACGCCGATCGCGCAGTCGCAGCAGGTCGTCGTCTATCGCGTTCCGCAGCCGATGCCGCTGGCGTACGTCATCACGCCGACCGGTGCGCGGCGTCCGCCCCGAACGCTCGCCATCGATGCGTCATCCGCGCGCGTGACCGTCGACACTGCGGAAGGCGGCACGCTCGTGCTCACGCAAAACGACGACACCGGATGGCGCGTCGCCATCGACGGTCGCGACGCGAAGAAGAAGCTCGCGCTCGGAACGTTTCGCGCGGTCGACGTCGCTCCCGGCAAGCACGAGATCGTGTGGAAGTACGAGCCGGCGTCGCTTCTCATCGGCGCGATCGTGACGATGATCACGATCGCATTTCTTCTTCTCGCATTGGTCCTTTCGCGATGAAATGTCAAGCATCGCGCCACGAAAAATTTTTCTTCGTGTCCCTCAAAAAAGTTGTGGCAACTTCGATCGGTGCGAGGTGTAGAATCCACCACCTCACCGACATGCTGAGGTTTGAAACCGAATGGTAAGCATTGACGACCGTCTGAACGCGATCATCCGAGAACTCATCGGCAATGGCATCACGCTCGAGCAGGCAGTCGAAGCATTCGAAGGCAAATACATCGTCGCCGCAATGACCGCCAGCCGCGGCAACGTGACGCAAGCGTCGAAGAAACTCGGCGTCCATCGCAACACGCTGCACAACAAGCTGCGCAGCCAGACGATGCTCAACGGATTCGCCGAGTCGATCCGTCCGCAGCGCCGCCGCGCCGCCGTTTCGCATCGCACCGTCTCCGCGAAAACGGCGAAGACCGCGCGCGCGCAGCGATAAACTCCGCGCGTGCGAGACGCGCAAATCGAACAAGACATCGTCGCCCTCCTCCGCAAGCGCGGGAACCGTCTGCTCGCCATCGGCGACATCCACGAGCGCCTCGCCAACTCCGAAGTGACGCGCGATGACGTCGCGCAAGTCGTCGAAGAGCTCGAGCGCGACGGCGTCCTCGTCCCGCTGCGCGGCAAGCGCTACTCGCTCCTCGAGTTCACGCCGTATCACGCCGGCCGCGTGAAAGTGCATCCCGATGGATACGGAACTGTGTTCGGAGGCTCGCCCGCAGGGCGATCATCGACGGTTGAACCCGACGTCTACATCGATCGCAAGTCGATGAAAGGCGCGATGAACGGCGATCTCGTCGTCGTTCGCACCGATCGCCACGCGCCGAAGTACAAGCGCCTCCACAATCGCGACTACATCGCCGGCGAAGTCATTCGCATCCTCCGCCGCGCGCACCTCACCGTCGTCGGACGATTTCACGACGACGAAGAACAGCCGTGGGTCGTGCCCTTCGACTTCCGGCTCGATCACGATATCCTCATCGCCCCCGACGCGACCTTCGACGCCATCGACGGCGAGATGGTGAACGT
>Ga0075425_100002668_pt1 | contig 17896 bp, 16 predicted proteins | sample SoiMethybrSBSTD4_FD_75300 | JGI IMG/M metagenome (GOLD analysis project Ga0075425, IMG submission 75300) | Bulk soil microbial communities from a Populus tree surrounding site in Tennessee, USA - Soil MetaG P. TD hybrid SBSTD4 | ecosystem: Environmental > Terrestrial > Soil > Tree plantation... | reverse complement strand
TCGCCGAGACGCTCGCGACCGAGACCTTGAGCTCCTGCGCGATGAAGGTGCGGTAGCGCGAGGAATCGAGGATGCCCGATTGTCCGACGACCTGGTTTTTGGGAAAGCCGGTTTTCTGCCGGACGAGCCCCACCATCGCGTCGAGCGGGTTGGTGATGACGATCACGAACGCCTTGGGCGCGTGCTTTTTGATGCCCTCGCATACTTGCCCCAGAATTTTCGCATTGGTCGCGAGCAGGTCGTCGCGGCTCATGCCCGGCTTGCGCGCGATGCCCGCCGTGATGATGCAGACGTCGGCGCCGGCGATATCCTCGTACTTCGTCGTGCCGGTGATTTGCGCGTCGAAGTTTTCGATCGGCGCGGATTGCAATAAGTCGAGCGCCTTTCCCTGCGGGAGGCCGTCGATGACGTCGTAAAGCACGACGTCGCCCAGTGCTTTCAGCGCGCAGAGATGCGCCATCGTCCCGCCGATATTGCCCGCGCCGATCAAAGCGATTTTGTTGCGTGCCATGTTTCAACCTATCGGTAAACTATTTTTTCTGGACGTAAGCGTCCCAGCGGCTTTCGAGCTTGGGGTCGGCCACGGTGTCGAGGATATAGTCGCCCAGCTGCTTCGCGGTGGCGCCGTTCTGGCGGCCGGTGAGCACGACCTTACGCTCATATTGGCTGCAGATGTCCATCGCCTTTTCGAGCTTGCGCGCGATATCGGGAAAGCCGATGTGCTCGATCAGCATCGCGCCGGCGCGGATCATCGAGCTCGGGTCGGCGTACGGCGCGCGTCCTTCGGTCACCATGCGCGGCGCGCTGCCGTGGATCGCTTCGAACATCGCGTGCTGTTTGCCGATGTTCGCGCTGCCGGCGGTGCCGACGCCGCCCTGGATCTGCGCCGCCTCGTCGGTCAGGATGTCGCCCCACATATTGGGGAGGACGAGGACCTGGAAGTCGCTGCGGCGCGCGGTGTCGATCAGCTTGGCGGTCATGATGTCGATGTACCAGGAGTCGGTCTGGATGCCGGGATATTTATCGGAGACTTCCTTGAACACGTCGAGAAACTTTCCCTCGGTCGCCTTGATGATGTTGGCCTTGGTGACCGCCGTGACTCTGGTTCGGCCGGTTTTTTTAGCGTGCGCAAACGCCGCTTCGCAGATGCGGCGCGTCCCCTGACTCGTGATGACACGAAGATCGATCGCCAGATCCTCGGTGACGTTGCAGCCCTGGCTGCCGACGGCATACAGGTCCTCGGTGTTCTCGCGGAAGAACATCCAGTCGATTTTCTCCTGCGGGATGCGAACCGGCCTGACGTTGGCGAACAGATCGAAGACCTTCCGCATGCCGACGTTGGCGCTCTCGATATTCGGATAGCCGTCGCCCTTCTCGGGCGTGTGCGTCGGACCTTTGAGCGTCACGTGGCATTTCTTCATCTCCGCCAGCACATCGTCCGGAATCGCTTTCATATGTTTGACGCGATTCTCGATTGTGAGTCCTTCGAGGACGCGGAACTCGACCTTGCCGGCGTCGACCTGGGGCTTGAGAAGTTTTTCGAGGATGCGCTGCGCTTCGGCCGAAATCGTCGGGCCGATGCCGTCGCCGCCCAGAATGCCGATGACGATCGGTTTGATCTTGGAGAAATCCTGCCAGGGCTCTTCTTTCTTGAGCCGCTCGATGCGGTCCAACTGCTCTTCGAAGACTTTGCCGAAATGATCCAACGCTTTTCGGATCGCCTGCTGATCTGCCATCGTGCCTCCTATCTGATTATCGGATAAACCTTTCGTTTATCCGATTCGGCACGGCCAGTCAAGCAATCGGCGGCGAAATCGCTTGAATCTGCCGCACTCGGCGTCTATAGTCGGCCATTCATCCCGTTCGCTTCTCCACGGAGAACGTTTTGCATCTGGAAATCCGCCGCTTATCCAAAAGCTACGGCTTCGCTTGGGCACTGAGAGAGATCGACCTCGAGCTGCGCTCGGGTGAATGCGTCGCGCTGCTCGGGCCGAACGGCGCGGGGAAGACGACGCTGATCAAAACCCTCGCCGGGATCATCCGCCCGACGGCCGGCGAAATCCTCATCGATGGAGCGAGATTCACCGGCCAGACGGCGCGCCGCCTGCCCCGCATCGGCCTCCTCGCCCCCGGCGATCATCTCTACGAGAAACTCACCGCCGAGGAAAATTTGCGCCTCTTCCTGGCGCTCTATGGCAGCGAAAAGCGCGCCGCGATCGGCGACGCGCTCGCCCAGGTCGGGCTGCAAGACTGGGGGCGGGAATACGTCAGCGCGTTTTCCAGCGGGATGAAATGCCGCCTGTCGATCGCCAAATGGCAGTTGCTCGATCCCGGCCTGCTCCTCGTCGACGAGCCCTACGGCGTCCTCGACGGCGGCGGCGTGGATTTATTGGAAGCTTATCTGACCCGGGTCTGCCGCAGCGGCGGTCTCGTCGTCATGGCGACGCATCACGTCGCGCGCGCCGCGGCGCTCTGCTCGCGGGCGGTGATCTTAAAGCGCGGGCGCGTCTGCTTCGACGAGGTCAAACGGTCCTCGTGGGATAGCTTTTTTTCGGCCGTCGGCGATTTCGTTCCGCGTGGGGAAGCATGGCCTTCCTGAAACAGACCGCCTGGCTGTTGCGGAAAGACCTGCTGCTCGAGCTCAGGCGCCGGGAAAGCCTGCTCGCGATGTTTTTTTTCGGCGTCCTGCTGCTTTTCATTTTTAACTTCGCGCTCGACATCGAGCGCACAAAGGCAACCGAGATGGCGCCTGGCCTTCTGTGGCTCGCGGTCGTTTTCTGCGGCACGCTGGGGATGATGCAACTCTTTCAGCCGGAGCGCGAAAACCGTTGCCTCGAGGCGCTGCTCATATCGCCGATCGACCGCGCGACGATCTTTTTATCCAAGTCTTGCTTCAACTTACTGTTGATGGCGCTGGTCGAGTTGGTGGTCTTTCCGCTGTATTGGATACTGTTCGGCGTCACGGCGTGGGATCGTCTGCCGCTCGTTTTTCTCTACGGCCTACTAGGAACGGTCGGCTTTTGCGTTCTCGGCACGCTGTTTTCGGCCTTGACGCTGTCCGCCCGCGGACGGGAAATCCTCCTGCCGCTGCTCATCCTGCCGCTCATCATCCCCGTCGTTCTGGCGACGATCCGGGGCATGGACGCGATTCTCCGCAACGCGGAGTTCGCGGAATCGCTGCCGTGGCTCAACATGTTGATCGCTTTCGACGTGATTTTTTTGACCGCCGGCATTCTCGTCTTCGAGTGGGTGGTGGAGTCATAGCGGAATTTCCGGATTTTAAGAAAAACTTCGGCGGTTTCTCATTTCCGCGATCTTACCGCCGCGTTTTCAGCGCGTCGGCTGTGATTTAACACGCTAACCGTCTTACGAACATTGGTATGTCTCTTGCGTTTTATCGGCTCGGCGGAATCTGCACGAACCGATCGTTAGTGCAAATTAGTTTGCGTCTGCTCGCCGGATTTGATTTGATGGCTACTTACCGATGACAGTTACGGAACCCAAGCGCCGGCGCGGCATTCTCGGTCTGCTGGCGCTCGTGTTTATCCTTGCCGGCCTCTATTTCGGCCTCGTCAAGGCGCCCCCCGACGCCTACCAGGGCGACGTGCAGCGCATCATGTATCTGCACATCCCGAGCATCCTCACCGCGTACCTGTCATTTTTTATCGTTTTCGTGGGCAGCTGCCTTTATCTATGGAAGCGCGAGCGCCGCGACGACATCCTCGCGCGCTCCGCGGCTGAGATCGGCGTCCTGTTCACGGCCCTCACGATCGTCGAAGGCTCGATCTGGGGCCGGCCGACGTGGGGGGTATGGTGGACGTGGGACGCGCGCTTGACGCTCACGGCCGTCCTGCTCATGATTTTTGCCGGCTATCTGATGCTACGGTCGCTCATCGAGGACGAGGAGCGCGGCGCCGTCGCCGGCGCGATCCTCGGCATCATCGGCTTTCTCGACATCCCGCTCATCCATATGTCGGTTTACTGGTGGCGCACCCTGCATCAGCCGCCGTCGATCCTGCGTCCCGATAAGGCGCCTTGGGAAAACATCCATCCGGCGATGCTGATCGCGCTCGCGGTGAATTTCATCGCTTTCCTGCTGCTGTATTTCTATCTGCTCTCGCTCCGCATGCGCGTCGGCGAGAGCGAGGCGAAGGTTCAGCGCGCGATTTTGGAAGGAGCGGCTTGAGATGGACGGCTGGGGATATGTGCTGCTGGCTTACGGCATCGTCTGGACGGCCCTGGCGATCTACTGGCTGAATCTCAGAAAGCGGAGGAGCCGGGCGGAAGCCAAGCTGGCCGAGATAGAGTCCACTGGAAGAGCGGTCACCCATGGGTAGAAAAAAATTTCTCATCGGCGGCGTCGTAATTGTGGGCGCGCTCGTTTATTTGATCTACGGCGGCATGCGCCAGGCAATGGTCTATTTCATGACGCCGAGCGAGATCAAGGCGCAGGAGCGCGGCACCGACGGCAAGTTTTTGCGCGTCGGCGGCATGGTCGTCAAAGGCTCGCTCCATCGGAACGGCGACGGCCTCACTTATCGATTTCAGTTGACCGACGGCAACGCCATTATCCCTGTATATTTTCACGGCGTGCCGCCCGACCTCTTCGCCGACGGCAAGGGCGCGGTCGTCGAAGGCAAGATCGGGGCCGACGGCGTCTTCATGGCGAGCACCATCATGGCCAAGCACGCCGAGGAATACAGCCCTGCGGAGCACGCCAAGCCGAACGCGCCGAAAAGCTTCGTCCCCGCGCCGGAGGAAAAGAAATCGTGACCGCCTCGATCGGACACGTCGCCATTATCCTGGGTTTCGCGCTCGCGCTCTGGGGCATCGCCGCGCCGATTCTGCTGCATCGCACCGGCAACCCGACTTTCTTATCCAGCGCGCGCACGGCCATTCTCGGTCAGTTCGTTCTCGTCACGATCGCCGCTTCGGCGTTGATCTTCGGGCTGGTGACGACCGACTTCTCCATCCAGTACGTCGCGATGAATACGACCCGCGCGACGCCGATCTACTATCGCGTCACGGGCTTGTGGGGCGCGCTTGAAGGCTCGCTCATGCTGTGGGAGTGGCTGCTCATCATCTTTTCCGGTCTCGTCGCATGGATTTATAAAGACCGTCACCGCGAGACGATGCCCTGGGTGCTCATGATCTTCTCGATCGTGTCGGCTTTTTTTCTCGCCGTGCTCGCCTTCGCGTCGAATCCGTTTCAGACGATCTCGCCGGTGCCGCTCGACGGCCGCGGCCTCAACCCGCTCCTCGAAGACGCCAACATGATGAGCCATCCGCCGCTGCTCTATACCGGCTTCGTCGGCCTCACCGTGCCTTACGCGTTCGCGATGGCGGCGCTGATCGTGGGCAAAATCAACGAGGACTGGATCGTGACGACGCGTCGCTGGACGATCACCGCCTGGTTTTTTCTCACGCTGGGAAACCTGGTCGGTGCCTGGTGGTCCTACCACGTTCTCGGCTGGGGCGGCTATTGGGCCTGGGACCCTGTGGAAAACGCGGCCTTCATGCCGTGGCTGCCCGCGACCGCCTTTCTCCATTCGGTCCAGGTGCAGGAGCGCCGCCACATGCTCAAGGTGTGGAACCTTTCTTTGATCATCGTCGCGTTCAGCCTGACGATCTTCGGCACGTTTCTCACTCGCAGCGGCGTTCTATCGTCGATCCACGCCTTTTCGAACGGGCCGGTGGGCACGATCTTCCTCGCGTTTCTCGCGGTGATTTTAATCTGCTCTTTCGGGCTCCTCGCCTACCGCGCCGATCTTCTCAAAGGGCAGCCGCAGCTCGATTCGATGGTGAGCCGCGAGTCGACGTTCCTGCTCAACAACGTGCTGCTCGTTTCGGCGCTGTTTACGATCTTTTTGGGTACGATCTTCCCGCTCATCGCCGAGGCGGTGACCGGAAAACCGGTGAGCGTCGGCGCGCCTTATTTCAATGCCGCGACGGTACCGATTTTTCTCGCCTTGGTGTTTCTTATGGCCGTCGGGCCGATGATCGCGTGGCGGCGCGCCTCGTTGGATAATCTCAAACGCAATTTTCTCTGGCCGGCGGTCGCCTCGCTCGCCGCGGCGATGATCGTATTCATCGTCGCCGTGCGCGATTTTCTTCCGCTGCTCGGCGTGACCCTCTGCGCCTTCGTCGCCGCAACGATTCTTTACGACACCGGCCTGGCGGTACGCGCGCGGCGGCGCCTCGCCGGCGAAGGCGTCTTTCGCGCCCTCGGCACGCTTGCCCGGCGGAACCAGCGGCGCTACGGCGGTCTCGTCGTGCATCTCGGCATCGTTCTGATCGCGCTCGGCATCGCCGGCTCGATGAGCTACAGCGTCGAGCGCCAGGCGACGCTCGGCCGCGGCGAGACGCTCGCGGTCGCGAACTACAAGATCCGCCTCGAGGGACTCCGCGCGATCGAGCAGCCCACGCATTACCGCGTCGAAGGCGTCTTCGATGTCAGTCGCGACGGGCGCTCGATCGGCGAGCTCGCTCCGGCGCTGAAGTTTTTTCCCAACCAGCAGTCGCCGGTCGGGCGGGCCGTTCATCGCAGCACGTTCACGGAGGATCTGTATTTGATCCTGTCGGGTTTCAGCGAGCTGGATAAAAATCGCGCGACGCTCAAGGTCCTGGTCCGCCCGCTCGTCGTCTGGATCTGGCTCGGCGGCGCGGTCATCGCGCTCGGCACGCTCGTCGCCATCTGGCCGGTAAGAAAGACCTCGACGGTCACCGTCGAGCAGTCGGCGGCTTCGGAGCTGGTGGCCGAAGGCTGAAAACGTTTAATGGCCCTACGCCGTCTCATCATCACGCTGGCCGTCATCGTGCCGCTCGTCGCCCTGCTCGCCTACGGCTTCTTTCGCGATCCACGCTACATTCCGTCGCCGCTCGTGGGCCGGCCCGCCCCGACGTTTTCCGTGAAGCTTTTCAACGGAGAGAAGGTGAATCTCGCCGACCTTCGCGGCAAGGTCGTCTTCATCAATTTCTGGGCGTCATGGTGCCCCCCGTGCATCGCCGAGGCCAAAGAGCTGGAAGCGACGTGGCAGCGGCTCAAGGACCAAGGAGTGGTTTTCCTGGGCATAGAGATTCAAGACACGGAGGTCAACGGCCGCGCGTTCGTCGACAAGTTCGGCTTGACCTATCCGAACGGCGCCGACGCCAACGGGAGGATCGCGATCGATTACGGCGTCTGGGGCATACCCGAGAGCTTTTTCATCGATCCCGACGGTCGCATCGTTTACAAACATGTCGGCGGCATCGGCGCGGAAATTCTCGCCGCCAAAGCGGCCGAGGCGCGCGAGCGCATCATGACGACCAAAGAGGGCAAAGGCGATTATCAGTCGATTAGATAGTGAGGAGTGAGCCGTGAAGAGCGCGCAGTTAAAACGAATCTTTTTCGGAGTATTGTTTTTACTCCTCACTCCTCACTTGCCCACTCACTCACTCCCGGCGGCTGCGCCGCCGGACATCGAGGAGCAGACGCGCGCGATTGCAGCCGAGCTTCGCTGCCCGGTCTGTCAGAACCTCTCGGTGGCCGATTCGCCTTCGGAGCTGGCGCAGGAGATGCGCGCGCTGGTGCGCGAGCAGCTCGAACAAGGAAAAAGCCCGGAAGAGATTCGAAAGTTCTTCGTCTCGAAATACGGCGACTGGGTTCTCCTGGCGCCGCCGGCAAAAGGCTTCAATCTCCTCTTGTGGCTACTGCCCGCCATCGGCGCGTTGATTGGCTTGCTGCTGGTGATCGTTGTGACGCGGCGCTGGGTTAAACGAAGCTCCGACGGACGGCTAACGACCGCCATGGAAGCCGCGGCTCCGCCGGCAGTCCCGCGCGCGCCGGAAGCCGCGGACGTGCCGATGGACGTCGATAGCCAGCGCGATTTCTATCGCCGCGAGCGCGAACGCATCGAGGCCGAGGGAAAAGAGATCGAGTTCGATTTCCAGTCCGGGAAGCTTTCCGAAGCGGATTACACCGCTATGCGCCGGCGCCTCGATAGCGAAGCCGCGGTAACCGGGCAAAAGCTCGCGTCCATGCCGAGCAGTCCCGCGCCCGCGCAAAAACGTGCGCCCGAAAAAAAACCGGCGGCCGGCGGCGAGCGCCGTCCATTAAAGACCTGGCAGCTTGCGGCCGGCGCTGTCTTTCTGCTCTTGCTGGGTCTCTCGCTCGGCGTTGTTCTCATGCAGGCGACGCGGCCGCGGGCCTCCGAGCAGGATACGATCACCGGAGACTTCCTCACCGGGACGCCGGGTTCGGGCGGCGGCGACGCCTTGCTCGCCCAGGGACGGGCCGCGTTCGAGAAGCGCGACTACGGTCAGGCGATCGAGATGTTCAAGAAAGTTCTGGCGGCCGATCCCAATAATCCCGAGGCGCACGCCTATATGGGCCTGATGCTCGCGCAGGCGGGCCATACCGACGGGGCGCTGTCGGCTTTCGACCGCGCGCTCGCCGCAGATCCGAATTTCCCCGTCGCGCTCTGGGGCAAGGGAATGCTCCTCGCGCAGAATGGCGGCGACCCACGGGAAGCGCGCCGCCTGCTCGAAAAAGTCTCGACGATGATGCCGAACGGCCCGGAGAAATCCGAGGTCGAAAAGTTGATTGCGGAGTTAGGCAAGCCCGCGGCGGCGGGCAATGTCGCAGCTCCCGCGAAAAAACCGGCGCCGCCGCCAGTGGCGCAAGCCGCCGGACCGGCGATTCAAGGCGTGATCGATGTGGATACGAAGTCCAAGACGTCGGTCGATCCGCAGGCGGTGCTGTTTATCATCGCCAAGTCGACGAGCGGCGCCGGCCCCCCGCTTGCGGTCAAGAGGATCGCGGCGCCGAAGTTTCCGCTTAATTACACGATCGGTTCGGAGGATGTGATGATGCCGGGATCGGTTTTCTCCGGGAAGCTCTTCATATCCGCGCGACTCGACAAGGACGGCAACATCGCCACCAAAGAACCGGGAAATCTCGCGGGAGAATATAAGAAGAACCCCGTCGATGTCGGCGCGAAGAAAATCGATTTTCTTCTGGAGCCGCTCAAGTAGGGAAGTCGATTCTGCGACGCGTCAGCGATGGTCTGAAGCGGTTATGAACAATCCTGCGGTTCAGCCTTCAACCTTCGCCGAATTAATCACAACCGGCTCCACCGGCACATCCTGGTGTAGGCCCCGGTTTCCGGTGCGCATTTTCTCGATCTTGCGCACGACATCCATACCGTCGGTGACGCGGCCGAAGACCGCGTAGCCGTAGCCGTCCGGGCTGTTGTTCTTATGGTCGAGAAATTCGTTATCCGTGACGTTGATAAAAAACTGGCACGTCGCGCTGTCGACCACATTGGTTCGCGCCATGGCCAGTGTGCCGGTTACATTCTTTAAACCGTTTCCCGCTTCGTTCTTGATCGGCGCTTTCGCCTTCTTCTGCTTCATCTCTTTGTCGAAGCCGCCGCCCTGAATCATGAATCGCGGTATGACCCGGTGAAAGATCAAGCCGTCGAAGAAGCCTTCCTTGACGTAACTCAAAAAATTCTCTGCGCTGATCGGCGCCTTGTCGGCGAATATCTCCGCCGAAAAATCGCCTGCGGTGGTCGAGAAGCGAACGACGGGATTGCTGTTTTCCATGGGCGCTCTCCTGTGATGTGATGGCTCATCTTATCCGCTTTTCACGTGCGGCGAAAGCGTGCGGGGTCAATCTTTCTGCCTCGACGGGCCGCGCTGTCCAAGTCTCGTCTCGCCCGTCGCGTAATGTTCGCCGCGGAGCGCGCGCTCGGCGTCCGCCTGATCCTCCTCGCTCCAGCTTCCGAGGTTGTAGCCGAACCACGGCTTTTTCAGCTCGAGCATCGGAAGCTTCAATTCGCGCCAGATCGCCTGCGCCTTTTCCATGAATTCGCGGCGCGGCAACGAGACCGGCGGGTACTCCCATTTCCGCGTCGCGTCGATCAGAATCGCCGAGCCCCGCTGCGCGGCCGCGTCCTCGCGCGACGACGGCGGCGCGAGGGAGAAGTCGAGGGCGGTCGAGACCTTGATGTCGCGGATCTGAATGTCCCGGTGCGGCTGCATGCGATACGACATCGCCCACTGGACCGCGTCGGCGTCGCGCGCGTCTATATCTTCGTCGACCGCGACTAAAATCTTGGGCGCCGCGCGCGGCATGTCGGCGACGACGTTCAGCACCGCCATCGGATCGCCCACCGCCTCGCGATCCATGCGGATAACGCCGACGCCGTGACTTCCCGCGGCGTCGGGTAAAGCGACTTCCAATATGCCTTTCATCTTCTTGTCGACCGTCAGAATTTTATAGATCAGCCCTTCGAGCGCGACGCCGCGCAGCACGCTCGATTCGCTCGGCGGGAACTGGCTCAGGAACGCCTGGAATATCGCGTCGCGTCGGCGCGTGATCGCGGTCACGTTCATGAATTTATCGGCCGCGCGGTGCGCCATGTAGCCGGTGAATTCGCCGAAGGGCCCTTCCGGCTCGAGTTCGTCGGTGGGAATGACACCTTCGATGACGATCTCGCTCCGGGCAGGGACAAGCAAGTCGACCGTTTTGCAGCGTACGAGCTCGACCGGCTCGCCCGCGATCGCTCCCGCGATCGGATATTCCGCCGCGGGCAGGCGCGAGGTCGAGCAGTAAGAGAGATTCGGCGTGCAGCCGACGACGATGGCCGCTTCGAGCGGCATCTTACGACCGCGCGCCTTGTTCCAGTGCTGGCTGATATCCTGATAAGCGAAGGCGAACAGGCCGACGCGCGTCGGGCTTTTTAGCTGGCCTCGATAGGTGCCAAAATTATAATCGCCGGTCTCGGGATCTTTCGTCACCCAATGGCCGGAGCTGAAAAACGGCGCGCTGTCGAAGCCCGGCGTCGAGATCGGCACCGGCAGCATGCCGACGCCGCCGGCATTTTCAAGCTCGCGCCCTTCGTAAATAATCTCCTGGCACGGAGCCGAGGAAACGACGCGCGGCGGAATCGGCCGCGTCTGCGCCGCGGCCCATTTCGCGGGAATCTCTTCGGGCGAGTTCACGCCCATCCCGAGCGCATAGACCGCGCGACTCGGCGCCATGACGGCGAGGGCGACCGGCATGTCGTAACGCCGGCCGCGCACATCGAACACGTTTTCGAAGAGCCAGCCCTTTCTCTCGCGCTCCGGCAGGCCGCGGAACTGGAGCCGTGCCAGCGGATGCATCTCGGTATCCTTGTCGATGCGTCGCGCAATGCGGTTGAGAAAGCCCTTCTCTTCCAGCGCGTCCAGCCATTCATGCAGATCGCGGTAATATGCCACGTATTCCTCCGTTGAATCGTTACGACTCCCTACACCGGCGGATTTTTCCGGTCAAGGCGCGCGTTGACAGACGCGCGGCGGGGGAGATAGAAAGCTTGTGAGCCAGTCACCGCGGGAGATCACGCATGAAGGCAGCAACCTTCTTCACCGTCCTTCTTTTCTTTCTTATGATCGCCGCCGCCCGCGCCGAGGTCGTCACGCTTGGCATCTCTACGGTCGGCCTCTACGAGGTGCCCACGGAGATTGCCAAGCGCAAGGGCTTCTACCAAGAAGAGGGCTTGGAGGTGCGGAAGATCGCGATCCGTACCGGCATCCAGGTCGCCGCGCTGATCGCCGGCGAGCTCGATTACTCGACGGTCTCCGGCATCGTTTCGAGCGCCAGCATTCAGGGCCTGCCGGTGAAGACGGTCATGGGATGGCTCGACAGGCCGCTCCACATGCTCATCGCCCGCTCCGGAATCAAAACGCTCGCCGATCTGAAAGGCAGGCGCATCGCCGTCAGCGGCTTCAACTCGGTGCCGCACCTCGCGGTGCGCGAGGCGCTGGTCCAGGCGGGAATGAATCCCGACAAGGACGTCACGTTCGTGGCGCTCGGCGGCTCGAGCGAGCGCGTGACCGCGCTCGCGGCGGGAAGCGCCGACGCCTCGCCCGTCGACCTCGCCTATATTCAAAAGACGGAGCAGATGGGCTTCGTCGACGTGCTCTACCTGGGCGACGCGGTCAACATCCGACTCGGCGGCCTCGGTGTAAGCCAGGAGAAAATTCAAAAAAATCCCGAGCAGATCACGCGTATGATCCGCGCGACCCTCAAAGGCGTGCGCTTCCTCCGGGCGAACAAGCCGGAAACCCTCGCCGTCATGCGCGATTACCTCAAGATCAGCGGAGATTACGTGGAGAAAATCTATCAGTACGCGCTGCGCGCGCTGAACGAGGACGGGCTCGTCGCGAAAAAGACGATCGACACCGAGATCCGGCTCGCGCGGGAGCAGTTCAAGATCAAAGAAGACATTCCCGAATCGAAGATCTTCGACTGGAGATTCATCAAGGAGATCCAGGCGAAGAAATAAGAGCGCAGATTATCGGAGAGATTCTTCGCTGCGCTCAGAATGACATGAAAGCTCGTGTTCAACGAATGCGCGCGCTATGTCATCCTTGAACGAAGTGAAGGATCTCTCTTCGTTCCGTCTTGACATTGCCGGACGCGGGCATATAAGCGAAAGAAAGCACACGCATTTTTCGGAGGTGACTTATGGGGAGTAACGGACAGATCGAAGGCATCCTCATCCCGATGCCGACCGCTTTCAAGGAAGACGGCGCGATCGATGAAGGCGGCACGGACGCGTTGACCGATTTTTACATCAACGCCGGCGTGCAGGGCTTCTTCGCCCTCGGCACGCACGGCCAGGGCATGGTGATGGAGATCGACGAGCGCAAGCGCGTCGCCGAGCGGCTCGTGCGCCGCGTCGCCGGCAAAGTGCCGATCGTGCTGCATATCGGAACAGCGAACACCTATTCTTCGATCGACCTCGCACGCCATGCGGTCGGTCTCGGCGTGGACGCCGTGGCAGTCGTGCCGCCCTATTACTATCCGCACAACGACGCCGAGGTTTACCTCCATTACAAAGCGATCGCGAAGTCGGTGCCGGGCACGCCGATGTTCATTTACGACAACACCGAGACGACACACGTCCACATCACGCCGCCGAAGGTATTGAAGGTGATCGAGGCGATCGCGCCCAATCCTCTCGCGGGCATCAAGGTCTCTTTTCTGCCGTTCGATCAGCTGCTCGGCTACGCCTTTAAGCTGCCGAAGTCCGTCGGCATCTTCCCGGGGTCGATCTTCTCGCTCTTCGGCGCGTATTCGCTCGGCGTGCGCGGCGCGATTCATCCGCCGACGACCCCGTTCCCGGAGCTTTGCGTGAAAATGTTCCTCGGCCTCAAGCACGGAAAGCTGGAAGAAGCGCGCAAAGCGCACGACCAGCTCGCCGCGATCATGAACGTCGTCGGACGCTATCTGCCGGAGCACGGCCGCGTCGTCTTCGGCGAGATCATGCGCATGCGCGGGCTCCCGGTGCCGCGCTTTCCGCGCTGGGACTGCGCGCCGTTCACCGATAAGGAGCGCCAGGACCTCAGGCAAGGACTCATCGAGACGGGCGTCTCGCTCCCTCTCGGATAAAAATATACGGAGTGAACATGAGCGCGAACGGCAAGCTCGACTGGGGCAAAAAAATGAGCGCCGACGAGGCGGCGGCGTTCACCGACGACATCATCAAGAAGATGTACGCCCGGTGGCAGAAAAAAATCTTCCAGGGCGACTTCATGCGCGATCTCGCCGCCGGCAAGCTCCCGCGCGAGACGATCAAGCTTTTCTGGAAGCACTGGTACAGCTATCCGGTCGAGATCAACAATTTTCATCTCATCATCTATCAGCGGCACATGGGCTTCTTCAGCCGCCACCCCGAGCTGCTGAGTCCGTACGTCGGCAAGATCAGCGACGAGCTCGTGAACCCGAAGATCCCCGGCCACATTCAAGTCCTCATCGAACAGGGGAAGACTTTCGGCGTCTCCCGCGAGGAGATGGTCAACTGCGAGGTCTTCGCCGAATGCCGCGCGCTCACGGAATACGCGCGCGGGCTCGTCTACGAAGGCGCGCTGATCGAGTGGTGGGCGCGCTCGCTGAACGAAGAGATGTTCGGCCACTGGGCGCGCGAGTGGCGCCAGGCGCTGCTGGGAAAATATAAATACCCGGATGCCGACCTGCATTATTTCCAGGTCCACGAGGAGGCCGATCTCGAGGAACATGAGGACGGCCTCATGGCGCACGGCCAGGTCGCGCGCATGATCTTCCAGACCCTGCTGCAAGACGGCTTGACCTGGACGCGTCCCGGCTGGTCGCCGGAATACTGCTGCCTCACAAACGCCGATTACGTCGCGCTTTTCCACGACGGCGTCTATAAGCACGCCAAAGAAGCCGGGCACTTCTAATTTTTCTCGAAAACCGCGATGCCCTTCAACGATCTCCGCGAGTTCATCGACGCCGCACGCAAGCTCGGCGACGTGCAGGACATTCACGGCGCCGACTGGGATTTGGAGATCGGCGCGCTGACCGAGCTCTTTGCGAACCGCGACAGCCATCCGCTGCTTTTATTCGATAAGATTCCCGGCCATGCGCCGAATTATCGCGTCGCGTCGAATTTGGTGAATCATCCGCGGCGCATCGCGCTCGCCTCCGGCATGCCGCCGGAGCTGCCGAAAACCGAGATGGTGCTGCGCTGGCGGAAGTCGCTGCAAAACTTAAAACCGATTCCGCCGCGGACCGTTGCGGAAGGTCCGTTACTGGAAAATTCAAAGAGCGGCGCGAACATCGACATGACCGTTTTCCCCGCTCCGCGCTGGCACGAGCTCGACGGCGGCCGCTATCTCGGCACCGCCTGCTGCGTGATCACCACCGACCCCGACGATCCGTGGGTGAACGTCGGCATCTACCGCGTGCAGGTCCACGACCGCGACCGCCTCGGTCTCTATATCTCGCCGGGACACCACGCGCGCATCATGCGCGAGAAATATTGGGCGCTGGGAAAATCATGCCCGGTAGCGATCACCTTCGGTCAGGAGCCGCTCACGTGGCTCGCCGCGGGTCAATCGGTTCCGTACGGCGTCTCGGAGTTCGACTACGCGGGCGCGCTGCGCGGCGCGCCGGTCGACGTGATCAAAGGCGAGCGCACCGGCCTGCCGATTCCCGCCGGCGCCGAGATCGCCATCGAAGGCGAAGTCCCGCCGCCGTCGGAGGAGAGCCGCGTCGAGGGGCCTTTCGGCGAATGGCCCGGTTACTATGCGCACGGCGCGCGCACCGAGCCTGTCATCCGAGTCAAGGCGCTATATCATCGAAACGATCCGATCATCGCCGGCGCGCCGCCGATCAAACCGCCGGCGCTCACCTTCGGCGTGCCGATCGGCGCGGCGGCGATTTGGAATTATCTGGAGAAGGCCGATGTGCCCGACGTGCGGGGCGTCTGGTGCTACGTCGGCGGCTCGGCGCCCGGCGGCGGCGCACCGTTCATCGTCGTGTCGCTCAAGCAGCGCTACCACGGCCATGCGCAGCAGGCCGCGCTCGCGGCGCTCGCCTGCCGCGCCGGCAACTATCACGGACGCTTCGTCGTCGTCGTGGACGAGGACATCGATCCGGCCGACATGGGCGAGGTGCTTTGGGCCGTCTCCACGCGCTGCGATCCCAAAACCGCGATCACCGTCATCGACAACTGCTGGTCTACCTCGCTCGATCCGACGCTCCCCCCGGACAAGCGCGACGCCGGCGACATGACCAACAGCCGAGCGATTCTGAACGCTTGCCGTCCCTACGCCTGGAAAGACCGCTACCCGCCCGTCAATGCGCTCTCGCCCGAGTTGAAGCGAAAATATAGCGAAAAGTGGAAAGACATTCTTAAGTAGGACGGGCCGTAATCCTGCTCCTAATTGCGTGTAAAAAACTTCTCGGAAAATTAATTTATATATTGACTATCAATACAAAAAGTAATTAGATGAAAGCATCCTTACTTCACAACGGAGGTCCCGATGCCTTTCGCAGACCTGCGCGATTATATCTCCCGGCTCGCCTATGAAGGGGAGCTACAAAGGATCGATGACGAGGTCCAGCCCGTCTTCGAGATCGGCGCGGTGTTGCGGCGGGCGTACGAGCTGCGCGCGCCGGCGCCGCTCTTTACCAACATTCGCGGTTTTCCCGGCTGGCGCCTTTTTGGCGCGCCGATCGGCCTCAGCCGCCGGAAGAATGCCCCCTTCCTCCGCTTCGCCGTCGCGATGGACATGCGGCCGGACTCGACGCCGGCGGAGATTGTCGAGGAATATCTCCAGCGCATAGCCCGGCCGATCCCTCCCATTCTGGTGAAAACGGGGCCGTGCAAAGAAAATATTCTGACCGGCGGCGCCATCGACCTTCAAAATATGCCGGCGCCGGTGCTGCATCGCGACGACGGCGGCCCGTATCTCGGCACGTGGCATGCGAACATCGGCAAAGATCCCGATACCAATGAGCGCCTCTGGGGACTCGACCGCTTGATGATCAATGGCCGGATGATGATGGGAGGCTTGCTGCTGCCGGGGCAAAAGTTCGCCGAGCACTACTACGCGAAGTACGAAGCGCGCGGACGCGCGATGGAATTCGCGGTCGCGATCGGCACCGAGCCGGTAACGCCGTGGGTCGCCGCGACGCGGCTGCCGCCGAACGTCACCGAAGCGGAGATCGTCGGCGCGATCCGCGGCGCGCCGCTCGAGCTCGTCAAGTGCGAGACGGTGGATCTCGAGGTGCCGGCCACCGCCGAGATCGTGATCGAGGGATTCATTCCGCCCTACGAGAGGCAAAACGAGGGGCCGTTCGGCGGCGACCTCGGCGCTACCGACGCCGCTCGCGCGCTGCGCCCGGTTTATCATGTCACCGCCATTACGCATCGCGATCGACCTATCCTGCCCTTTGCGCTCGACGATCTCGCGATCGCGCTCTCAGTCACGCGGGCGGCAGAGATTCTCGCCGAGACGCGCCGTCGCGGTTTTCCCGCGCGCTCGCCCTTTTGCCCGCCGGAAGCGGGGATCTCCCATTGGGATAGTGAAATCTGCATGCGCGACTGGCCGAAAGACGATCCGTTTCAATCCGCCTGGTCGGCTGAGATTCAAAAGATCGTGCGCGACTGGCGCATCCACACCTATCGCGGCGAAGTCTCCGAATGAGAGAGCGCCGGGTCGGCGATCGGCTCGCCTATCGCTCGCTCGAAGGTCTGTTTCTCGCTTACCGCTTTCTGCTTAGATCTCTGCCTGCGGATATTTTTCGACGCGCCGCCGCGCCCTCGCTCAGGCTCATCGTGCGCGTTCTGATCCCGCGGCGGCGCATCGTCAAGAATTTGAGCGCAGCGTTCGGCCGCTCTTACTCCGCCGCGACCAAGGAAGGCTTTGCGCGGGGGATTCAGGAAAACTTCACGCGGAACTTGATCGACTGCTTTCTCCAACTCGGCGATCCCGAGCGGGCGCGGCGTAAGATCACGATCGAAGGAATCCAAAATCTCGAAGCCGCGATCGCCAAGGGCAAAGGCGTGATCGCGCTCGGCGCGCATATCGGCAATTTCGTTTTAGCGGGGACGCGCCTCGGGATAGAGGGCTACCCTGTCTCGACGCTGTTTCGCATGCCGGATGACGAGCGCCTGAGAGCGCTCATCGATCGCCACCTCCCCTATTTTCATCAGCAGGTCATTCCCTCGCGCCCGCGCGGCGCGGCGATCCGCCGCATCGCCGAAGCGCTCAAGCGGAACGAGATCGTCGTCATCCTGGGCGATAATTTGAAAAAAGGCAAAATTGAGACCTCTCTCTTCGGCCGGGCGGTCCACACCGCGCGCGGGCCGGCAAGCCTCGCGCTCAGGACCGGCGCCGCTCTGGTGCCGATGTATCTGGTGCGCCATTATAACGGGAAGCTCCGGCTCGTCATCGAGCCCGCGCTGCTTTTAATCAGAAGCGGAAGCGTGTATGAAGATGTCAGCGGCACCACGCACCGGATCGTCGGTTATCTCGAAGGGCTGATCGGCCGCTATCCCGATCAATGGAACTGGCTCACCGTCCGAATGAGGAAAAATCCTCGCGCGACGGTGCCGGA
>Ga0075425_100002667_pt1 | contig 17898 bp, 14 predicted proteins | sample SoiMethybrSBSTD4_FD_75300 | JGI IMG/M metagenome (GOLD analysis project Ga0075425, IMG submission 75300) | Bulk soil microbial communities from a Populus tree surrounding site in Tennessee, USA - Soil MetaG P. TD hybrid SBSTD4 | ecosystem: Environmental > Terrestrial > Soil > Tree plantation... | reverse complement strand
CGACCAGGAAATAGGCCGCGCTCTGGTGCGACATGAAGGCCAGCGCCCCGCACAGCGCGCACGCGTAGAGCCATCGCGCGTCGCCGTGTTCGCGCAGCCGGACGTAGAAGACGAGGGCGAGGAGGAGGAAGTACGCGCAGACCAGCTTCATCCAGGTGAAGGTCGCGTCGTGGATGAGCCAGGTGCTGAAGAAGCAGAAGCCGATGCCCAGCCGGGCGGCCGCCGGGCCGAAGAGGTGGCGGGCGAGGAGGTAGAGCGGCAGGACGACGAGCGAGCTCGCGAACGTGCACGCGACCTGGTAGACCCAGAAGCGATCGCCGAAGAAGGACATCGCGAAAGCGGCGGCGAGGCTGAAGAGGGGCGTGCGCGAGGCGAGGTTGTAGTCGCCGAACCAGACCGTGGTGTGGCCACCCTCCGTCCCCAGATAGGCCTGCGCGATCGAGTAGTGCTCCCACCAGTCGCCGTACCAATCGCCCCCGGCGTAGACGGGAGTGAGTCCCTGGAAGCCGATCAGGGTCACGTAGAACAGCGCCCACAGGACGAGGAGCGGCCATGACACCTTGGGCCGCCCCCCGCCTCCCGTGATCGCGACGGCGGCGACGCCGGCCACCACCCCCGCCATCCAGACGGCCGCGTTGATGGTCATGGGATCGCGACCGGAGAGGTGCGCGAGGAACGCGCTCAGGCCGACGAAGGCGAAGCCGAAGCCGCCCGCCACCGCCGCCTTCTCGTCCGGACTCAGGAAGCGAAGGGTGAGGGCGGCCAGGGTTCCGGGGACGAGGGCCAGGAGCGGCACGATGAGGACGGCCCCCGCCATCCCGGCTGCGCACGATGGGCTGCACACGACGTGAGCCTAGACGGGCAGGCCCTTTCCGTCGAACTCGGCCTGGACGGCCTCCCACTCGCTCATCAGGGCGGCGACCTCGTCGAGGAGCCGCTGCCGGTTGGCCACCGCCTCGTCCGCCCGCCCGCGGTCGTCGTAGAAGCCGGGCGTGGCCATGAGGTGCTCGACGTCGCGCACCGCCTGCTCCTTCTCCGCGATCTTCTTCTCGAGTTCCGTGATGCGCGCCTTGAGCTTCCGGCCTTCCCGCTCGCGCGCCTGGCGGTCCGCCGGGCTGGGTGGGCGCAGGCGCGGCGCCAGTGGGTCGTAGCCCGCCTTGCCGTTGCCGCTCGCGGCCGCGGGGGAGGCCGCGGGTTTCCCGCTTTCTTTCTTCGCGGGAGCAGGCGCCGCGGGTGCGGCCGCGGCGGGCCGGGGCGTCGCCTTCGGCTTGTCGTGTTTCTCGTGTCTGACGTGCGGCGCCGGCGCGGATGCCGTGGGGATGGCCACCGCCACTCCCGCCTCGCGCTGCTTCTTCCAGTAGACGAAGTCCTCGTACCCGCCGGGGTAGACGAGAGTCTGGCCGCCGCCGACCTCGATCACCTTGGTGGCCAGCTTGTCCACGAAGTAGCGGTCGTGCGAGACGAAGATCAGCGTGCCGCCGTAGTCCTCGAGCGCCTCCAGCAGCACTTCCTTGGAGTCGAGGTCGAGGTGGTTGGTGGGCTCGTCCAGGATCAAGACGTTGCTCGCGTTGAGCAGCATCTTGGCCAGGGCCAGGCGGTTCCGTTCGCCCCCGGACAGGACCCCCACCTTCTTGTAGACGTCGTCCCCGGAGAACAGGAAGCCGCCCAGGATGGTGCGGATCCTCGGCACCATCGTCGTCGAGCTGGCCGAGGTCATCTCCTCGTACACGGTGCGCGTGGCGCCCAGCACCGCCGCCTGGTCCTGAGCGAAGTAGTCGATGACGACGTTGTGGCCGAGGAGGCGCACGCCGCCGTCCGGATGGTCCACCCCGGCCAGCGTCCGCATCAGCGTGGACTTGCCGGCGCCGTTGGGCCCGACGAGGGCCACACGGTCGCCCTTCTCGATCATGAGGTCGAGCCCGTCGATGACGACGTTGTTCCCGTAGGCGCGACGCAGCCCCTTCAGCTCGATGACCACGCGGCCGGGCTTGGGCGCATCCGGGAAGTGGAAGTGGATCTTCTTCCGCTCGGGCGGGATCTCGATGACCTCGACCTTGTCCAGGGCCTTGATGCGGCTCTGCACCTGCCGGGCCTTCGTGGCCTGGTAGCGGAACTTGTTGATGAAGGCGCTGGCCTTGTCGATCTCTTCCTTCTGGCGGCGGTACGACTCGCGCAGGCGCTCCATGGCCGCGGCGTGCTCGACCACGTACTTCGAGTAGTTGCCGTGGTAGTCGGTGAGGGTCTTGAGGCCGACCTGGGTGATGCGCTTGACGGTGGCGTCGAGGAAGTAGCGGTCGTGCGAGACCAGCACCACGGATCCCGGGTAGTCCTCGAGGTACTCCTCGAGCCAGTTGCGGGCGGGGAGGTCGAGGTGGTTCGTCGGCTCGTCCATGAGCAGGAGGTTCGGGCGCGCGAGGAGGAGCTTGGCCAGCGCGATGCGCATCTGCCAGCCGCCCGAGAACTCCTCGGTGCGGCGCTGCTGGTCGGCCAGCGAGAAGCCGAGGCCCTTGAGGACGTCCGCGACCCGCGCGTCGATCTCGTAGCCGCCGAGGTGCTTGAAGCGGTCCTGTACTTCCGAGTAGCGCACGAGCAGCTTCTCGTGATCACCACCGTCGTCGTGGCTGGCCCCGGCCAGCGCGTCTTCGATGCGGTGCTGCTCTTCCTTGAGCGCGAGCAGCTCCTGGAAGGCGAGGACGACCTCGTCGTAGACGGTGCGGCCGTGATGGACGATCCCGTCCTGGGGCAGGTAGCCGATGGTGGTGTCGGACGCCATGCGGATGGAGCCCTCGTCCGGCTCCTCCGTTCCCGCGAGCATGCGCAGCAGGGTGGTCTTGCCCGCGCCGTTGGGGCCGCTCAGGCCGATGCGGTCCCGCTTCTTGACGTGCCAGGAGACGTCTTCGAAGAGGACGCGTTCGCCGTAATGTTTGGTGAGGTGCTCGACGTGAATCATGTCTTGGCTTGCTTGCCCAGCTTCTCGCTCTGTTGCGCTTGGCTGTTCGCGATTTGCCGTTCTTGAGACCTTGCTTATTTAGTCAGGGGGGGCACTCACACAACACCGCGATGGGTGTTCGCGTCCCCCCCTGAAACCCCCCTCGCAACGCGCCGCTGCTGCGCAGCGCCGCCTTGCTCTACGTGCCCTGCGGTCGGCTGCCCTTCACCCCGCGATCTGCAAGAAATCAGCACATGCTTTCTGCAGCATCTCTCGGTGCTGGGGGTCCATGAAGTTCAGGCGATACTCGTTGATCACCTTCACCTCCATGCCCTCCCACTCCTTCCAGCAGGACGCACAGACGCGGCCCAGCACCTGCTCTTTGAAGACGCGCGGATAGCCCACGCGCCGGGCTTCCGGCGGCTCGGCGGACTGTCCGCAGCGTACGCAGGTGATGGCCAAGGCTCCCCTCCCAAACGAACGATTATAGCGCGACGCGGGGCGGGGCTCGGGGGATGGCCCGGACGGGCGGGGCGGGTCAGCGCGCCGAGATCACGGTCGCGTGCACGCGCTCGGCGATGCGGGCCGCGTCGCTCGAGTCGAGGACGCTGAACTCGATGCCGCACCCGGGGGGCAGGGCCATCTTGGTCTGGCCGCAGCCCTTGAAGATCGAGGGGGCATTCTGCCAGCGGACGCGCGCCTGGCAGATGATCGGAGCGTGATCGCCGGGCAGCGTGAACGTCAGCCGCACCGTCTCGCCGGGCGCGGGCAGCGGCGTGGACAGCACGCAGTACACGCCGACCACGCTCACGTTCCAGATCATGCCCTGCCGTCGATCGGCTCCGAGCGTGACTTCACACGGCTCGCCGCAGGCAATGCGGTGATGGCCCGACGCGGGCTGTTCCATCGGTCCTGGCTTCATCGCCGGACTCACCTCCTTGAACCGGAGGCCGAGTTGAAACATGGTCACACAATATACGAAGTCAAGGGAGGAGGGGAAGTGACTTCTGACACCCCGCGGCCGATAATGGTCTTTCATGGATTTGACGACCACGTCTGCCCGTAACTTCGACTCCCTCAACCTCTCCGCCGAGACCCTGGCCAGCCTGGACGCGATGGGCTACAAGGGCCCGACCGACGTCCAGTTCGAGACGATTCCCCGCGCCCAGGCCGGCAAGGACCTCGTCGTGCAGTCCCGCACCGGGACGGGCAAGACCGCCGCCTTCGGGATCCCGATGATCGAGAAGGTGGATCCTGCCATCGCCGGCGTCCAGGCCGTGGCCCTGGCCCCCACTCGCGAGCTGGCCATCCAGGTCGCCGAGGAGCTGACCCAGATCGGCAAGGGCAAGGGCGTGCGCATCGAGACGATCTACGGCGGCGACTCGATGGACCGCCAGCTCGAAGGGATCCGCGCGGGCGCCCACGTCATCGTGGGCACACCCGGCCGCGTGCTCGACCACCTGAGGCGCAAGACGCTGCGCTTCGACCAGGTGAAGCTGCTCGTCCTCGACGAGGCGGACCGCATGCTCGACATGGGGTTCGCCGTCGAGATGGGCCAGATCATGGAGTACATGCCCGCGCCTCGGCAGACGCTCCTCTTCTCGGCCACCATCCCGCTGGGCATCAAGGGGCTCATCTACCACTACCTCACCGACCCGGAGTGGGTGCTCCTCTCCGAGGACCAGATCTACGTCAAGGAAGTCGACCACACCTACGTGCTGACCCCGAAGATGCACAAGGAAGGGACGATCTACAAGCTCATCGAATACGAGAACCCCGCGTCGTCGATGATCTTCTGCAACACCAAGGAAGAGGTCCGCCAGGTCGCAACGTTCCTCCTGGGCAAGGGACTGCCCGCGGCCATGCTCTCCTCGGACCTCCCGCAGAAGAAGCGTGAGAAGGTCATGGGCAGCTTCCGCACCGGCGAGATCCGTCACCTGGTGACGACGGACGTCGCCTCCCGCGGCATCGACATCGAGGACCTCTCGCACGTCTTCATCTTCTCGACCCCGGACTCTCCCGAGCAGTACATCCATCGCGCGGGACGCACGGGGCGGGTCGGCAAGAGCGGGCGTGCCATCAGCCTCGTCTCCGCGCACGACCTCATGAACTTCAACCGGCTCGTGAAGCGGTACCACGTCGAAGTGACGGAGCTGACGGTGCCGTCGGACGAAGAGGTCCAGGCGCGCAAGGTGGAGCGCATCGTCACCCGCCTGGCCGCCGAGGGGCTGACCCTGCCCCTGGAGGACTTCGCGGAGTTCGGTCCCGTGGCCCGGCGCATCATCGAGCACGAGCACCGCGAGCACATCCTGGCCACGCTGCTGCGGGGGCACTTCCAGCCGCCGCCGGCCGACGAGGCCGAGGAGCTGCTCCCGCCTCCTCCCCCCCGAGAGCGCGAGCGCGAGCGCGAAGGCGGGTTCCGCCACCGCCGCCGGCGGCGCTGAGGACCCTGGCCTAGCGGCCGGCGCGTCCGCTGTCGGGCGGACGCATGCCGTAGACGAAGCCGACCTTCATCGTCACCGTCGCGGGAGCGAAGTCCGCGGGCAGCGGAAGCAGAAGGCTGGCCAGGAGCGCGTTGCGGGCGGCGCGATCGAGGGACGCGGTGCCGGAGGAATCCAGCATCCGCACGTCCGTCATCCTCCCGCTGCGGTCGACGACGAACTCGAAGTCGACCTCCCCGCCTCCGATCCCGAGCGCGGCGGACGGCGGCAGGATCCAGTTGCGGTAGACCTCGTTCTTGAACCGCTGGACCCATTGCGTGAAGTCCGCGCCCTGGGGATCGAAGAAGAGCGGGCCCATCTGCCCGCCCGTGCCGGTGACGACTCCGAGCGGGCCGGGATCGCCGATGCCGCTGGCCTCGAACCTTTGCAGCGAGGCCTGGATCGGACCGGGACGTCCGGGGGTGAGCGGCGTCCGGGAGAGCCGCCCCTCGTCGGCGAGGATCGCGCCCGCCGGCCGTGGCACGGGCGCGGGGGGCGCGGGTTCCGGCAGCGCGGGGCGCGGGGCCTGCGACGCCGTGGGCAGGCCCTTGGCGACCTTCGTGAGGTCGTCGTCGCGGTGAAGCTCGAGCCGGTCCGGGGGCCGCATGGGTGCGGCGGCGCCAATGCTGATGCGGTCCTTGCCCGCAGGTGGCGGTGTCGGACGCGGCGCGGGTGGCGGCCGCAGTCCGAGCATCTTCCGGACCTGCGCCGGGGGCGGCAGGAAGACCGCGTTCGCGCTCGGGGTGCGCGCGGGCACGGGCCGAGGCGCTTCCGGCGCATGCACGATCGCGACCTGAACGGCCAGGGCGATGATCAGGCCGTGGATGATGGCGGACGCGGCCATCCCCCCCGGCCGCTCGTGCGGGAGCTGCAGTGGCCCGCTGATCGGCCCGGGACCGCTGTCGCCTTCGGCCGCCCCGGCGTCCTCTTCCGGGTCTTCGAGGTCCAGCGTGACCAGTCCGCGTCCCATGGCGACTCAGATGATGCACCCGTTCCGTTCCCGGCGCGCGTTAAACGCTCGTAAAGAATCGTGTCTTTTACAGGCCTCACAAAGACTTTGCCCGCCCTTAACCCTTGGCGGACGCGCGATTGCGAAGATCCCGCCCAGGGTGAACACATGATCGTGCTGCTCGTCCTGGCTCTCCTCTCCGCGGGTCCGCAGGCCGACGCCGATGCGCGGGCCTCTGCGCTGCGCGCGCAGGCCCGCTCGGCCCTCGGGGGGGAGCCGGCGCTCACGCCCGTCCATGCCGTCGCCCTCCAGGGCCACTTCCACCGCCAGCCGCCGCCGGACGGCGGGCCCGCGGATGCGGCGCGACCAGCGCGCGGACCGCTGGGGCGCGAAGCCGAGGGTGACCTCGACGTCGAGATCGCCCTTCCGGACAAGATGCGCGTCGAAGCCTCCGTCTCGCGGACGGGGGCGCCGAGCTTCACGATGATCACGGGCCTCAGCGGCGCCCAGGCCTTCATGGGGACGGAAGGCGCCCCCGGCTTCGGCCGCGGCGCCCGTACCGAGAACGAGGCGGCCGGTCCCGCCGGCGGCCGGAGGCCATCGGAGGACGAGCGGCGCGCCGCGCTGGGCCGCCGGATGCAGGCGGAGCTGGACCGGATGCGCCTCGGCCTCTTCGCCGATGCCGGCGACGGCGCGTCGTGGACCTATACGGGACAGGCGGAGTCGCCCGACGGACGCGCGGACGTTCTCGACGTCGCCCTCCCCTCCGGCGCCAAGGCGCGCGTGTTCCTGGACGCCGCGACCCATGTACCCCTGATGGTCACCTACCAGGAGACGATGCCGGCGCGGCGGTTTCGCCGTCCTCCCTCCGCGGACGGGGCGGAGGGCACAGCCGAGGCCGTCCCGTCACCGGCCCCTCCCCGCATGGTGGAAGGCACGCTCTTCCTCTCCGATCGGCGCGCGGTCAACGGAATCCAGCTTCCGTTCCGCATCAGCCGCGCCGTGGACGGCAAGGTCGTCGACGAGTGGGAGATCACGCGCTGGCGCGTGAACCCCACGCTCAAGCCCGAGCGCTTCGAAAAGCAGTGACCCGCACGCCGGCCGGAGCGAAGGTCCTCGCCGGGGTCTTCCTGCTCCTGGCCACGTTTCCGCCCGCGGTATCGGCGAGCGCCGACGACACGACGGCGGAGCCCGCGCTGCGGGTGGTCGTCCTCGATCCCGCCGGCGACCTGATCGTGGGGGCGAGGGTGACGCTGAGCCGTGACGGCCGGGAGCGGCGCACCCTCGCCACCGCCGCGTCGGGCGAGGCGCGCTTCCCGCGGCTGCGCGCGGGCGCCTACTCCCTGCACGTCGAGGCGAAGGGGTTCGACCCCGCGGACCTCGCGGGCGTGACCGCCGACCGTTCCGACTCCCGCATCGAGGTTCGCCTCGAGATCGCGCGCGTGCACGAGGACGTCCAGGTCAGCGCGGGCGAGAGTGGCGCTCCCGACCCGCGCGACGCTTTCACCACCGTGCTGACGCCGGACGAGATCGCGTCGCTCCCCGACGATCCGGACGAGATGGCGCAGATGATCCAGGACATGGCGGGCCCGGACGCGGTCATCCGCGTCAACGGCTTCCGCGGCGGGCGGCTGCCTCCGAAGTCGCAGATCCGCGAGATCCGCTTCCGCATGGACCCGTTCCTGGCCGAGAACCACGACGGCGGCCTCATGCGCGTCGACATCGTCACCCAGCCCGGGCAGGGCGCCTGGCGGGGCAGCGCACAGAGCGGGGTGAGCGACGACTCCGTGAACGCGCGGCCCGCCTTCGCGACGGAGCGGCCGCACGGCGGCCAGGGCCGCCTGGGGCTCTCCCTCGACGGCCCGCTCGAGAAGCAGAAGAGCGGGCTCAGCCTCTTCCTGGAGGATCGGCACAACGACGAGGCGCGCCCGGTCCGCGCGCTGCGGCCCGACGGTCCGCTGAGCGAGGTCACGCAGGCGACCACGGACCGGCTCGACCTCGACGGCCGCTTCGAGCAGTCCCTGGGGCCTCACCTGTTGCGGGCCGAGGTCCAGCGGCGGACGCAGCAGCAGGACGGCCTGGGCGTGGGCAGCTTCGACCTGCCCGAGCGCGGGTACGACGCGGACCGCACCGAGGACTTCTTCCGCGTGTCCGACACCGGCACCTTCGGCCGCCACTTCACGACCGACGGGCGCGCCCAGCTCCATCTCCTGCGCACGTCGTCCGTGGCCGCGAGCGACGCCCCGGCCCTGCTCGTCCTGGGCGCGTTCGACGCGGGGGGCGCCCAGGTCGCGGGCGGCACCCACGACGTGGAGCTCGAGCTGTCCGAGGACCTCGGCTACGCGCGCGGCCGCCACGCCCTGCGCGCGGGAGGCCTGCTCGAGGGCGGCCACTACCGCAGCGACGCCGTGACCAATCCGGGCGGCACCTTCACGTTCTCCGACCTCGCCGCCTACCAGGCGGGACGGCCGACGAGCTTCACCCAGCGCGTCGGCGATCCGCTCGTCTCCTTCGACCAGTGGCAGCTCGGCCTCTACGTCCAGGACGAGATCAAGGTCTCGCGCCGCGTGTCGCTCGCGCTGGGGGTCAGGCAGGAGCTGCAGACCCACGTGGCGGATCACTTCAACCTCGGTCCGCGCCTCAGCGTGGCCGTTTCGAAGGGCCAGACCGTCCTGCGCGCGGGGGCCGGCCTCTTCTATTCATGGATGGCCGACTCGACCTACGAGGAAGCCGTCCGTCTCGACGGCGCCCACGAGAGCGAACGGCTCATCCTCTCCCCGGGATTTCCGGACCCGTTGCGCGGCGGCACGCTCGCGTCCCGCGGGGTCAGCACGCTGTACCGTCTCGATCCCGGGCAGGACCAGCCGATGGTGCGTCGCGCCTCCGTCGGCCTCGAGCGCCCCCTCGCCGGCGGCCGGGCCAGCGTCCTCTACGTGATCGAGCATGGATCCGGGCTCTTGCGCAGCGTGAACCTCAATGCGCCGGTGCCCGGCGTGGGCCGCCCCGACCCCGAGGCCGGCAACCTCTGGCTCATCGAGTCGGCGGGGCAGTCCACACGCCACCTCGTCCGTGTGAACTTGACCCTCCTGCGCCCGGAGAGCCGCACGCGCCTCGTCCTCAACTACACCTGGACGCACTCGGTGAACGACGGCGATGGCCCCTTCGACCTGCCCGCGAACGGTCTGGACCTCGCCGCGGAGCGCGGCCCCGCTCGCGACGACGTGCACCATCGGGCGACCGCTCTCTTCGGCACGCGCTTGCCCCTCGCCCTGCGCCTCGACGGCACCCTGCGCGCGAGCTCGGGCGCGCCCTACGACATCACGACCGGGCGCGACGACAACGGGGACGGCGTCAGCAACGACCGTCCGCTCGGCGTGGGGCGCGATGCCGGACGGGGCGCCGCGCAATGGGACCTCGGCGCGCGGTTGTCCTGGTCGAAGTCTTTCGGCCCCGCCCGCGAGTCCGTGCCTCGGGCTCCGCGACCGCCCGGCGGTGGCCCGGGGATGGGCGGTCCGGGGATGCGCGGCGGCGGAGGGAGCGGAGGAGGCGGCGGAGACGGCGACGGGAGGCGGAACATCAGCCTCTACCTTCAGGCCTACAACGTGCTCAACCGCGTCAACCCGTCGAGTTACGTCGGCATCGTGACCTCGCCCCTCTTCGGCCAGGCCGTCGCCGCGTCTCCCTCGCGGCGGTTCGAGATGGGCGCCAACCTGTCGTTCTGAGACGAGGCGGCTCGAAGCCGCCAGGAGGTTCGAGAGATGCGAATGACGAAGGTCCTGGGGGCGATGGGAGCGGCCGCGGGTGCGCTCGTTTTGGCGGCCGTGCACGTGGCGGCGCAGACCGCGCCGCCCGCGAGTCCGGCGGCCACGGTGGACCGCCAGAAGTTCTCCAACACCTGGAAGCTGAACGCGGACGAGAGCGAGAAGCTGCGCGACAAGATGCACCAGGCGCGCGGGGGCGAGCACGGCGGTGGTGGGGGTGGCCGCGGCGGCGGGTTCGGCGGAGGCGGGATGGGAGGAGGCATGGGTGGTCGCGGCGGCTACGGCGGGGGCCGCCATGGCGGGGGCATGGGCGGCGGCGGTGGCGACTCCACCTCCTCCGGCAATGACGACGCGATGCGCGAGACCATGCGCCGCCTCGAGGAGCCGCCGGAGACGCTCACGATCAAGCAGGAGGACGGCGCCTTCCTCGTCGGCGACGACAGCGGCCAGATCCGCCGCCTGCACCCGGACGGACACACCGTGAAGGCGGACAACGGCGAGGGGCAGGTGAAGACGCAGTGGCGGGGAGACGAGCTGGTGACGGAAACGATCCCCGCCCGCGGCCCCCAGCTCCGGGAGACCTTCGCGCTGTCACCCGATGGGCGCCGGCTCTTCGTCACGGCGCACTTCGAGCCCCGCTGGGGCGGCGCGGTGGACGTGCGCCGGGTCTACGACGCGGGCGAGGACGTCCTGACGCGTTAGAGGTACAGGTGGAGCTGCAGCAGCGTCGTCTTGGTCACGATGTCGTTGCTGCGGCCCTTGTCCCGGTAGTGCGAGAGGTCGACGTTCCAGTGCGTGCGCGGCAGGAGGTTCAGCTCGAAGACCCAGCGGATGGTGCCTCCGGAGGTGTCGCCGAAATCCGTGCGCAGCTGGGGGGAGATCTTCAGCCACACGCCACGATAGACCTCGAACCCCGTCTCGTTGACGAGGACGTAGGAGGGTGCGCCGGGGAGCCCCTGCTGCCACTGGGCGTCCCCTTCCGTCCAGATCGTGAGACGGCGTATCGGCGAGAAGCCGAAGGCGAGGCCCGCCGATCCGTCGCGGGGATTCACGTCCGACTTGTCGTGGAAGAGCCCCGACGCGACGAGGACCGTGCGCGTGGACACGTCGATCTGGACGCGCGCCGCCCCCACGAAGCCGCGCGTCCCGTCGTTGTCGATGATCGAATCCGCGCGCCCGGGTGACGCCGTGAGCTGGACGAGATGGCGGTCGGTGGTGTGGCTGAGCTCGAGTCCGTACACCTGGTCGAAGGTGTCGAGGCCGAGCGGTCTGCGATTGAACGCGGTGTGATCGGAGAAGTGGACCCCGTAGGCGGGGAGGAAGCGCCCGGCGCGGAAGCCGAAGCCCTTCTTCGACTGGTAGCCCACCCAGTGCTCGAAGGAGTCGACGCGCGTGCCCTCGGCTTGCAGCGGCTGGCGGCCCAGCTCGCCGTAGACCGTCCACCCCTTGGCCCGGTAGGCGGCTGTGATCTCCGCGTTCATGAGGAGGTCGCGCTTCTCCTGGCCGCCCGGAAAGCGGACGTCCAGGTGTCCCGGCCGCAGATCGATGCCGAGGCTGAGGTTTCCCAGCCGGCTGCCGAGGAGCCCGTACAGGAAGGCCTGCTCGCCATCGGGTCCCGAGGCGGGCGCGGTGGAATGCCCGCGCCCCATCGTGGAAAGCTCCTCGCGGGTCAGCGACCGGCCATACGGCGTCAGGAGGCCGCCGCCCGTGGGCGAGAAGTGGCACGTCGTGCAGCGTGCGTACTGGCGCGCGAGGAAGACCGGCTCCGCGCCGGCGGGCACGGCGGACACGGCAAGGCCAAGCCCGACCAGAGCGGCCAGTCGCAGGTTCATCGAGTCCCTTCCGCGGCCGGTGCCGTCCCGGGCGTGGCCACCAGCGAAACCTTCACTTGCACCTCGTTCTTGACGCCCACTCCCAGGTAGCGCGGGGGGGCGATGCCGTAGTCGTCGAGGCGTACGGGAAAGCTGGCCACGACGCGCACGTCGTTGCCCTCGGAATGGATGTCCGCCTGCCCCGCCACCGGCCGGCGCGTGCCATGCAGGAGGAGCGTTCCCGTGAAGGGCGTCTGTCCCCGGAAGCTCGGAGTGTCGGCTTTGGCCAAGCGCACGGCGGAGAGTACCGCATTGGCGAACTCTTCGCCTCTCGCCACCTCGAGGTATTTTTCGCGCAGGTGCGTGTTCCGCAGATCGATCCCCGTGTCCAGGCTCGAAAGGTCCACGCGGACTTCTCCGCCGAGCGCACCGGGCGGGGCCGCCCCGGGGCTCACGGTACCGGAGATCGCCGTCGTCTTCGTCTCGAACAACCCTCCGACGGTAAGAGGGCAGACGACACGGATCTCTCCCCGGACCACGCGATACGACGGCGTCTCCGCGGGGCGGGCGGCGGCGGGGCACAAGGCCAGCGCGATGGCGACGGGCGCGACCACGGATCGGCGGCGTGTCAGGAGAGTGAGCATCGCGCAGTCTCTCACACCGAGATGGTGAGGACGTTGTCCGCGAAGCGGGTGGGGAACGAGCGCAGCGACCGCGTGGCCGGGCCGTTCTGGACCACGCCGCTCGTGCTGAACCGCGATCCATGGCACGGGCAGACGAAATCCTGCCCCGTGAATCCGGTGATCGTGCAGCTCTCGTGCGTGCAGGTGGCGGTGACGGCGGTGAACGTGTCCGCCGCCGTGTGCGCGACGAGGATCAGGCCGCTCGGGCTCTGGATCAAAGCGGCGCTGCCGACGGCGGACAGGGGCGAGCCGGCGGCGATGTCGAGGCTCACGCCTCCGCTCACCGCGGTCGCGCTGAGCCTCGAGAGCGCAGGCACGTCCGGGGGCAGCGAGCCGCCCGTGATGCTGCCCCCGCCTCCTCCGCACGCCTGGAGCAACGTCCCCACCGCGGCGGCGGAAGCCAGCTGGCAAGCCTGGGCGCAGAACTCACGACGCGTCTGGTCGGTCATGATGACATGGGCTCCTTTGATCGCAGGAATTCCGTCGGACGAGGCGGCCCGTCCGCGGGCCGCTCTTGGCGTCGTCTGGCCTGCAAGGCGTGTACCGCCGAGCCGGTGCGGGACTGGCGATGTTACCGCCCGGCGCGGAGGCCGCGCGTCCCCCGCGCGGGACAGCGTTCGTCCGCAGGCGGAGACGCCGGGTACGCCGCCCCCGCGCGCCTGTAAGGCGCCGGCAAAGTCTTTGTTAAGAAGGTAAAAAGCCCCCTATTCGTAAGGGCTTTCCTTTTTCGGCATGTTAGTGTGCGATGTCGATGTTCGAACACGCACGCGCGCCCCGTCTCCCCGTCATCGCGGCCGTCGCCGGCCTGCTCGTCGCGCTCGTGCTGCTGGCCGCGCTGCAGTACCGCTGGGTGGGCCAGGTGGGGGAGGCCGAGCGCGCGCGGCTCCAGGCGAGCGCACACGGCCGCGCGGAGCAGCTCGCCCAGGACTTCGACCGCGAGGTGACGCGCGCGTTCGCGCTGCTGCAGGTCGACGAGGACATGCTGGGCACGGACGGCGGGGAACGCTACGCCACGCGCTACGAGCGCTGGGCCTCGCGCAGCGAGCACCCGGGGCTGGTCTCCGCGGTGTACGTGGTGACCGCGGACAAGGGCACCCTGTCGCTCCGGCGGTTCGACAAGGCGGAGCGCGCGTTCGTTCCCACGGAGTGGCCGGCGGAGCTCTCGGCGCTGCGCGCACGGCTGGAAGGGACGGAGCCCGGCGCCGGCCGTGCCGAACGCGGCGGCGGCCCCCGCGGCCCGTTCGGAGTGGTGGAGGACGAGGTGCCCGCCCTCGTCTCGCCCATCTTCACGGCGCTGCCCGCACCACCGGCCGGTTCGGAGCGCGGCGAGGGATCGCGGGGCGCCGCGTTCGAGCGCGGCTTCGCCGAACGCGGCGGTTTCGGGGAGCGCGGCGGCTTCATCCGTCCGCGCAGCGCGGGATTCACGATCGTGCAGTTCGATCGCGGCTACATCGAGAGGGACCTCCTGCCCGCCCTGGCCGGCCGCTACTTCGCGAGCGGAGGGGAGTTCGACTACTGCGTGGTCGTCACCACCCGGCGGGAGCCGCGAACCGTGGTGTATCGCTCCGATCCCGCCGACGGCCTGCACCCCACGCCCGACGCCACCGCCGGCCTGCTCGAAGTGCGCTTCGACCAGATCGACAGCGGCCTCGTGAGGCCCGGCGACTCGTCCCTTCCCGCGTTCCTGGCCCGCCGCTCGCCGCGCGACACGCGACGAGGAGCCTTTCGACCGCCCGCCGTGGATCGCGGCTACTGGGAAGTGGGAGTCACGCATCGCACGGGCTCGCTCGAGCAGGTCGTCGCCCACACGCGCCATCGGAACCTGATGATCAGCTTCGGGACCCTGCTGCTCCTGGGAGCCAGCGCGGCCATGGTCGCCCTCTCCAGCCAGCGCGCGCGGCGCCTGGCCGCCCAGCACGTGGAGTTCGTGGCCGGCGTCTCGCACGAGCTGCGCACGCCGGTGGCGGTCGTGTGCGCGGCGGGGGAGAACCTGGCCGACGGCCTCGTCCGCGACCCCGCGGAGGTGCGCGTGTACGGCGCGACCATCCGCGACGAAGGACGGCGCCTGGCCGAGATGATCGAGCAGGTCCTCGAGTTCGCGGGCATCGACGCGCGCGAGCGGCAGGGCGTACGCGAGCCGGTCCCGGTCACGGGCCTGGTGGACGAGGCGCTCAAGGCCTGCGCCGGGACCATCGCGGACTCGCGCATCGACGTCGAGCGGACGATCGCGCCGGACCTGCCGCCCGTGATCGGCGACCGGGCCGCCCTGCGACGCGCCCTGCAGAACCTCATCCAGAACTCCGCCCGCCACGCCGCCGCCGGGCGCTGGATCGGGATCTCCGCGGAGCCGGGGCGGGCGGGCCGGGCGCACGTCGTGCGCATCACCGTACGCGATCGCGGCCCGGGGATCCCGAGCGGCGAGGAGCGCCGGATCTTCCAGGCCTTCTATCGGGGCCGGCAGGCCCTGGCCGCGGGCGTGTCCGGCAGTGGCCTCGGTCTCAGCCTCGTGCAGCGCATCATGGACGCGCACGGGGGAACGGTCGAGGTCGAGAGCACCCCGGGGGCGGGGAGCGCCTTCTCGCTCGTGCTGCCCGCGGCCACCGCGGAAGCGCAGCGGGCGGCCGCAGTGGAGGAGCAACGTGCGCAAGCGGATCCTGCTCGTTGAGGATGAGCCGGGTCTCCGGCTCACGCTCAGCGGGCGCCTGGCCAGCGAAGGCCACCTCGTCGAGCAGGCCGCGGACGGGGAGACGGGGCTGCGCCGGGCCTCGAGCGAGCCCTTCGACCTCGTGGTGCTGGACGTGATGCTACCGGACCGCAGCGGCTTCGACGTCTGCCGCGATCTGCGCAAGGGCGGGATCGACACTCCCGTGCTCATGCTGACCGCGCGCGGCCAGGTCGAAGACCGCGTGCTCGGGCTCAAGCTGGGGGCCGACGACTACCTGGTGAAGCCCTTCGCGATGTCGGAGCTGCTCGCGCGCGTGGAAGCGCGTCTGCGCCGCGAGCCTCCGGCCCCGCGCGAGGCCACCGAGGGCTATCGCTTCGGCGAGATCGACGTGGACTTCCGGAAGGCGGAGGTGATGCGGGCGGGCGCGCCCGTCACCGTCTCCGCCAAGGAATTCCAGCTCCTGCGCTACCTCATCAAGCAGCGCGGGGCGACCCTCTCGCGCGACGAGCTGCTCAACGAGGTGTGGGGCTACGACGCCATGCCCACCACGCGCACCGTCGACGTACACGTGGCCTGGCTGCGCCGGAAGATCGAGCCCAACCCGCGCCGGCCGCAATACATCCTCACCGTGCACGGCCTCGGCTACAAGTTCGTGGGCTGAACAGGAATGGAGACCCGGCGATGACGAGGAAGGGCGTGATGACGGCGGTGGCGGCGGCCACCCTGGCGGCGCTGCCGTGGGTCGGGGTCGTGCACGCACAGGAGCCCCCCGGTCCGCCCCACGGCCGTGAGTTCGGTCCGGGCGGTCCCGGCGGGCCCGGCTTCGGCCCGCGGCTGGCCGAGGAGCTGGGCCTCAGCGACGACCAGAAGGCACAGCTCGAGGCCTTGCGTGGGAAGCAGCGTGAGACGCTGCGGCCGCTCATGGAGAGCGCGCGCCAGGCCCACGAGGCCTTCCAGGCCGCTCTCGACGCCGACAACGCCGACGCCGCCGCCGTCGGCCAGGCCGCGCTGGCCATGAAGGCGGCGGAGAAGAAGCTGCGTGCGGCCCACGACGCGGCTTTCGAAGAGATGAAGGCCATCCTCACTCCGGAGCAGGCCGCGAAGCTGGAGCAGGTGCGCGCGCAGCACAAGGGCCCGGGGCCCGGCGGGCTGGGCCGCCGCGGGCCTCGCCCCTAGGACGAACCCTGCGATACTAGGACTCCATGCGGCCAGGGGGGGCGAGCAGGAGGTGGGCCGCAGTGTCCCTCCTCGCCTGCCTGGGCGGATGCGGCCACTCCGCCGCGCCCACGCCCGCCGCCGCGAGCCGCCCGCCCAACTTCGTCGTGATCATCGCCGACGACATGGCCTACGGGCTCTTCGGCCCGGGCAAGCGCTTCCCCTTCGTCAACCTCCCCAACCTCGAAGCCCTCTCCGCGCGCGCCGCGTTCTTCGAGCGTGCGATGGTCACGACGTCGCTGTGCTCGCCGAGCCGGGCCACGCTCCTGTCCGGCCTCTACGCCCACCGTCACGGCGTGCCCGGCAACGAGAGCACCGACATCTCGCCGGACATCCCGACCTATCCGCAGATCCTCCACGCCGCGGGCTACGAGACGGCCTACGTGGGCAAGTGGCACATGGACGCGCGAACGGACATGCCGCGCCCGGGCTTCGACTATTGGCTGAGCTTCCGCGGCCAGGGCGTCTACGTCGATCCCGTCCTCAACGAGAACGGCAAGTCGCTCAAGCGGACGGGCTACATCACGGACCTCCTCACCGAATACGCCGTGAATTGGATCCGCCGTCCGCACGGCAAGCCGTTCGTGCTGATCATCGGCCACAAGGCTCCCCACGAACCGGCGGAGCCCGCGCCGCGCCATGCCGGCGCCCTGGCCGACGTGTCCCTGCCCGAGCCGGCGACCTTCGAGGATCCCTACGCGGACAAGCCGGCGTGGCAACGAAGGTACGTCCGCTGCGGCGGGGGACCGACGGCCTTCGTGCGCTGCCCGGATCCGCAGCCGGACACGATCCCGCCCTGGCCCTGGCCCCCGCGCGACGAAGGCCGCCTCGATTACTTGCGCTCGCTCCTCGCCCTCGACGAAAGCGTGGGGAGCGTGACCGCGGCCCTGGCCGCCCAGGACCTCACGCGCAGCACGTACGTCGTGTTCCTGAGCGACAACGGGCTCTTCCTCGGCGAGCACCGGCTGGGCGACAAGCGGCTCGCCTACGAGGAATCGCTGCGGGTGCCCTTCGTCGTGGCCGGCCCGGACGTGTCCGCCCGACGCCTGGGAGCCATGGCCCTGAACCTCGATCTGGCCCCCACCATCCTCGACCTCGCCGGCGTCGCCGTGCCCACGGAGATGCAGGGCCGCTCGCTCGCGCGCCTCCTGCGCGGCGAATCGATCGCGCTGCGCGACTCCTTCCTCTACGAATACGACACCGAGGCGCCGTTCCCCGTCGTTCCGGACATCCGCGCCATCCGGACCCAGACCGGCATATACGTCACCTATCCGGGCCTGCCGTCCGACGACGAGCTCTACGACCTGACCTCCGACCCCGGCGAGATCGCGAACCTCGCGCGGCGGCCGGAATGGGCGCCCACGCGCGCGGCCATGCGGCAGCAGCTCGATCGCCTGCTCACGGA